>VFQP010000063.1_pt1 | contig 317818 bp, 274 predicted proteins | sample 3512351 | NCBI WGS metagenome assembly VFQP01 (sample SAMN10412372, study PRJNA504923) | tailings metagenome | isolation source: Relicate 1 Philex TSF1 revegetated site | place: Philippines: Tuba, Benguet | collected 2017-08-29
GTGCCGAGCGTCGGCTGCGACGGCAACCTCGCCGGCGGCTCGAACAACTCGGGTGCGACGGTGGCCCAGAAGTGGTGGGACTCCTCCGGTCACCGCACCTCGCTGTACAAGCCGACCTACACGGGCGGCACCGGCGGCGTGTGCATCCTGTTCGCGATGACGCACGGCGGCGTTCCGAACGAGCCGTACGCCTTCACGCGGGCGGCGGCCCGCTGGGTCACCTGCTGAGAGGGGACGCGATCATGGCTCTCCCCTCGGTCGACCTGCGCACCGTCGCCTCCATCGTCGCTCTCGCGGTCGTCACCGCTCTCGCGGTGCCCGTGGTCGGTGCGCCGACCATCACCGGATCAGCGACGGACCCGGGGGCGGTCGTGACCTCGTCCTCTCCGAGCGGTGCGCCCGAGCTGTCGGTCGCGCCCAGCCCCGTGCCCGTCGCCACCGGGTTCGAGCCGGTGCCCTCCGAGGCACCGCCGGCACCGACGTCGCCTGCGACGGACGACGATCCCGGGACTGCCCCGACCCCCGAGCCCACCCCGACCCGTTCGGGAAGCACCGGCGGGGTCGGCACGGGTGCCGCCGCGGGCAGCTCCGGCCGGCCCGCCGCGACCGCACCGCCGAAGCCGCTGTTCGCGCAGCCCGCACCGGTCGTCTCGCCCACCGCGAGCGGAGCCTGCCCGTCGGCGATCACCGGCACGACGCCGGGCGCCCCGAGCCGCACCTCGCCGCTCGGCGTCGCCGGCACCACCTCAGCCGATCTGCAGTCGTTCGCCGAGAAGCTCAACGAGATCCGCGTGGCGAACTGCCTGGCGCCGGTACCGTTCGCCAACATCCGGTACGACTCCTGCATGGAGGATCGCCTGTTCTGGATGGCCGAGGACCCGTCGACCGATCCCTCGAGCGCGTGGGGTCACATCGGCTCGCAGCGCAGCGACGGCGTGCCGAGCGTCGGCTGCGACGGCAACCTCGCCGGCGGCTCGAACAACACCGGCACGACCGTGGCCCAGAAGTGGTGGGACTCGACGGGTCACCGCACCTCGCTCTACAAGCCGACCTACACGGGGAGCACCGCGGGCGTCTGCATCCTGTTCGCGATGACGCACGGCGGCGTTCCGAACGAGCCGTACGCGTTCACCCGGGCAGCGGCCCGCTGGGTCACCTGCTGACCTCCGCACGACCGCGCATCGACACCCGGTCGCGCCGCGGCCGCTGACTAGGCTGTCGGCGGAGGGCACCACGACGGTGCCCGGTGAGAGGGGCGGCATGAGCATCGGACTGCGCTGGGGCATCCTGGCCACGGGCGGCATCGCGCGCAGCTTCACCCAGGACCTGCTGGATGCGGGCCACACCGTCGCCGCGGTCGGGTCGCGCGCGCCCGGCGCGGCCCAGGCCTTCGCGACCGAGTTCGGCATCCCGCGAGCCCACGGCAGCTACGAGCAGCTCGTCGCGGACCCCGATGTCGATGTCATCTACGTGGCCACCCCGCACCCGATGCACCTCGACGCAGCCCTGCTCGCGATCGCGGCCGGCAAGCACGTGCTCGTCGAGAAACCCTTCACCCTCACGGCCGCGCAGGCGACCCGGATCGCCGCCGCGGCCGCCACCGCCGGCGTCGTGGCGATGGAGGCGATGTGGACGCGGTTCCTGCCCCACATGGTGCAGCTGCGCGCGCTGATCGCCGCCGGAGCCATCGGTGACGTTCGCACCGTGATCGCCGATCACACCCAGGCGCTGCCGACCGACCCGAGCCACCGCCTGCAGAACCCCGAACTCGGCGGAGGGGCGCTGCTCGATCTGGGCATCTACCCGGTCTCGTTCGCCGTGGACGTGCTCGGCCTGCCGACCGCGGTGCAGGCGCACGCCTCCATGACCCCGACCGGCGTCGACCGTCAGACGGCGATGATCCTCGAGCACGAGGGTGGCCGGCAATCGGTGCTGCACTGCGCGCTCGACACGGCCGGCTCGAACCGCGCCATCGTCATCGGCACGCAGGGCGCGATCGAGCTCGATCGGGTCTGGTACACCCCGACGGCGCTGACCCGCTACGACCGCGACTGGCAGGTCGTCGAGCGGTTCGAGCCCGAGGTGAGCGGCCGCGGCATGCAGTTCCAGGCTGCGGAGCTCGAGCGGCGGGTCAGCGGCGAGCGACCGTCGAGCCTCCCGATCGACGAGTCGGTCGCCATCATGGGCGTGCTCGACCGCGTGCGGTCGCTCATCGGATTGCGGTACCCGGGCGAGTGACGCTCATCCTCCGCTCGGTATCATGACGGGATGACCGAGCCGGAGCAGCCGCTCAGCCGCCGCGCTCGCCGCGAGGCCGAGGCTGCCGCGGCCCGCCGTCGTCGCGGCCGTTCCGACGCGGAGACGCCCACTGCGGGCACGCCGGAGGTTCCGCCCGCGCTCGTTCCCCCCGTGCTCGTTCCCCCCGCGCTCGCTCCGTTCGCCGACGCGCCGATGACCACCGAACCGGCGCCGACCGAGCTGCTGGCCCCTCCCGCCGCGGAGCAACCGCCGACCGCGGCGACCACCGTCGTCGGTGCGGCCGACGCGGGCGCGTCGTCGGAGGCGACAGCCGAGTCCGCTCCGCGGGGCATCGGGGCGTTCGTGCGCGCCCACCCGCGGGCCGTGCTGGCGACAGCCCTCGGCGTCGGCTTCCTCCTCCTCGCGACGGGGTCGCTGTTCGCCGGCATCGCCGTGGGATCGGCGCAGGGCGCCCCCGTTCCGGTGGCCACCGAGACGCCCACACAGGAGCCCGACCCCCGCGTGCTGCCCGCCGCGATCGCCGACCCGAGCCGGCTCCGCACCTGCAGCGTGGCGGCGCTCGCGGGCGACGAGCGGCTGAGCCGGCTGTTCGCCTCGGTCGTCAACGTAACGACGGGCGAGGTGCTGCTCGATCGCTCCGGCTCCACCCCCGTGCGCCCGGCGGGCAGCATGAAGGTGCTGACCGCGGCGGCGGCGCTCGCCGTTCTGGGCCCAGACTTCCGGCTATCGACACGGGTGGTCGCGGGTTCGACCCCCGGCACCGTCGTGCTCGTCGGTGGCGGCGATGCCACCCTGAGCCGTCTGCCGGCCGGGCAGGAGAGCGTCTACCGGGGCGCGCCGAAGCTCGACGACCTCGCCGCGCAGGTCGTCGCCGCCTACGCCCTCGCGAACCCCGATGAGCCCGGAATCACAAGCCTCGTGGTCGACGCCACCTACTGGAGCGCCGGCGATGCCTGGAACCCGCGGTGGAACCGTGATCGCATCGCGGCCGGCATCCAGGCTCCGGCGACGGCCCTCATGATCGACGGCGACCGCGCCGACCCTCGCCAGCAGATCAGCCCGCGCTCGAACGACCCGATCGGCCGGGCCGCCCAGGCGTTCGCCGAGGCCCTCGCCGCGGCCGGCAACCCCGCGGGCGTGCCGACGATCAGCTCGGGCGCGGCGGTCGGCGGAACGGTGCTCGGCCAGGTGCAGTCGCGCCCGGTCTCGACGCTCATCACGCAGATGCTGACAAACACCGACTACGTGCTCGCCGAGATGCTCGCTCGCGTCACGTCGAAGCAGCTGGGTCTCGCCGGCTCGACGGCGTCGCTCACCGCCGCCATCACCGGGGCGCTGAACCCCTACGGGGTGGCGACCGACGGCATGGTCGTCACCGACGGCTCCGGCCTCGCGACCGACAACGCCGTGCCCATGCAGTACCTGGCCGAGCTCTTCGGCGTCATCAACGGCAGAACGGCCAACCTGGGCATCATCATGGATGCTCTCCCGGTCGCCGGCACCAGCGGCAGCCTCGCCGGCCGCTTCGGCGGGCCCAATGCCGTGGCCCGAGGTGCCGTCACCGCGATGCCCGGCGACCTCCCGACCGCACAGGCCCTGGCCGGCGTCGTGCGGGCCGCCGACGGCACCGTGCTCACGGTCGGCTTCTCGGCCGTGCGCGAAGGCATCGGCACCGCGGGCCGAGACGCCATCGACTCCCTCACCGCCGCCGTCTTCACCTGCGGCGACAACCTCTCGAACAACTGACCCCCAACCGGAGCGGAGGCGCCATGACCCGCGCGCTCGTCATCGTGGATGTGCAGAACGACTTCACCGAGGGTGGCGCCCTGGGGGTGACCGGAGGCGCCGCCGTCGCGGCGGGCATCACCGAGCACCTGCGCGCCAACCCCGACGCCTACGACGTCGTCATCGCCTCGCGCGACTGGCACGATGCCGACAACGACAACGGGGGCCACTTCGCTCTCGAGGGCGATCCCGACTACGTGACGACCTGGCCCCGGCACTGCATGGCCGGCACCGAGGGCGCCGAGTACCACCCCGACATCGACACGGGGCTCATCGACATCCACGTGCGCAAGGGTCAGGGGGTGCCCGCCTACTCGATCTTCGAGGGCATCACCGACGACGGGCGCCGCCTCGTGACCGCCCTCGACGAGCTCGGTGTGACCGACATCGACGTCGTGGGCATCGCGACCGACTACTGCGTGCTCGCGTCGGCCCGCGACGCGCTCGCGGCGGGGCGCCGCGTGCGTGTGCTCTCCGACCTCGTGGCGGGCGTCGCGCCCGAGTCGAGCGCCGCGGCCCTGCGCGACCTCTCCGCGGCGGGGGCCGAGGTCGTGCCGTCGCGGGCGTGAGCCCCGCATCCCCGCAGCGGCGCGACGCCTAGACGAGCAGCTGGTGCTTGGCGAGGTCGCGGTAGAGCGGTACCTCGCGCACCAGGTCGCTGTGCGTGCCGACCCCGACGACCCGGCCGTGCTCCAGAACCACGATCTGGTCGCTGTCGACCACCGTTGACAGCCGGTGCGCGATCACGATGAGCGTGCGATCCTGGGCCACGGCGTCGATCGCTTCGCGCATGCGCTGCTCGTTGGCGCCGTCGAGAGACGAGGTCGACTCGTCGAGCAGCAGCACGGGCGGCGCCGCGAGCAGGGCTCGGGCGATGGCGAGCCGCTGGCGCTCGCCGCCCGAGAGCATGACGCCCTCCTCGCCGACCTGCGCGTCGAGCCCGCGCGGGTCGCGGTCGAGCACCTCGTCGAGGTTCACCGAGCGCAGCACCGCGATGCACTGCTCGTCTGATGCGTCGGGGCTGCCGAGCAGCAGGTTGTCGCGCAGGCTGCCGGCGAGCACCGGAGCGTCCTGCTCGACATAGCCGATGCGGCTGCGCAGCTCGTCGCGGTCGAGGGCGCGGATGTCGACGCCGCCCATGCGGATCACCCCCGCGGTCGGGTCGTAGAACCGCTCGATGAGCGACAGGATCGTGCTCTTGCCGGCCCCGCTCGGGCCGACGAGCGCGGTGCGCGAGCCGACCGGCACGGTGAAGCTGACCCCGCGCAGAACAGTCGTGTCGCGCTCCGGCTCCCCGACCACCTCCGCGATCGCCTTCTCCGTCTCGGTGCGGTGCGCCGCCACCGGGTAGGCGAAGTGCACGTCGTCGAACGCGACGGCGGCGGTGGAGCTCGTCGGGGCAGCGGGCACGAGCCCCGCATCCCGCTCGCGCTCGCTCGGCAGGCCGATGATCTCCTGGATGCGGCCGAGCGCTCCGAGCGCGGCATTGACGCTCGTGATCGCGCCGAACGCCTGACCGAGGGGGCCGATCAGCAGGAACAGGAACAGGATGAACGCCACCAGCTCGCCGACCGAGATGATGCCCGAGGCCACCCGGAACCCGCCGACCCCGAGCACGACGAGGAACGACACCTGCAGGGCGATCGATGAGATCGGCACCACGAGCGCCGAGATCTTCGCGACCGCGATGCCCTGCTGCCAGGCACCGTGCGCGTTGCCCTCGATGGCCGCGATCTCGCGCTCGGTGGCCCCCGCGGCCCGCACCGTGCGGATCGCCGAGATCGACCGCTCGACCGCCGCCGCCAGGTCGCCGACCCGCTCCTGCGCCTTCCGGCTGGCGATGCGGATGCGCTGCGACAGCACCACGACGGTGATCACCGACACGGCGATCACGAGCACGGTGAGGCCGAGCAGCACGGGATCGATGATGGTCATCGCGATGAGCGCACCGAGGAAGGTCAGGCTGCCGCCGATGGCCTCCACCAGACCCTGGGTCAGCACCGCGCGCAGCAGGGTCGTGTCGCTGCCGACGCGGCTGACGAGGTCGCCCGTGCGGCGCTCATCGAACTCGCTGATCGGCAGGTGCAGCATGCGCCGCACGAGCGCCCTCCGGCTCGACAGCACGACCCCCTCGCCGGTGCGCTGCAGCAGGTAGTGCCCGAAGCCGCTCAGCAGTCCCGCGGCGACGACCAGGGCGACGAGCAGCGCGACGACGGGAGCGAGGTCGCCGCCCTCCTCGACGATGCCGATCACCTGGGAGACCAGAAGCGGCTGGGCCAGCGAGGCCAGCGCTCCGAGAACGCTGATCACGATGACCCAACTGAGCACCCGCCGATGCTCGAGCAGGTACGGCAGCAGCTGGCGGAAGGTCGCGCGCGGCCCGTCGTCCGCCGGCGAACCAGAACCGGGGCGGCCGAAACGGCGGCGGGGGGATGCGGTGCTCGCGCTCATGCCTCCATCCTGGCCGACCCTGCCTCAGCGCCGACCGTGTGCGCTCCCACGGCCTCGTGGTGCCGCGGCGCCCGACAGGTCTAGGCTGAGTCCTCGTGCCGCACCCCGTCATCTCCGCCCGTCAGCTCACCAAGACCTACGGCGACTTCACCGCCGTGGCCGGCATCGACTTCGATGTCGCGCCGGGCGAGTCGTTCGGTCTGCTCGGTCCGAACGGCGCCGGCAAGTCGACCACCATGCGCATGGTCGGGGCGGTCTCGACGCGCACGGCCGGTGAGCTGAGCATCCTGGGGCTCGACCCGAACCAGCACGGCCCCGACATCCGTTCGCAGCTCGGAGTGGTGCCGCAGCAGGACAACCTCGATCAAGAGCTGCGGGTGCGCGACAACCTGCTGGTCTACGGGCGCTACTTCGGCCTGCCGCGTCGTGTGATCGCCGAGCGCGCCGACGCGCTGCTCGAGTTCGCGCAGCTCACCGACCGCGCGAAGGCCAAGGTCGATGACCTCTCGGGCGGCATGAAGCGCCGCCTGACCATCGCGCGCGCGCTTATCAACGAGCCGCGCATCCTGCTGCTCGACGAGCCGACGACGGGGCTCGACCCGCAGGCTCGGCACATCCTCTGGGACCGCCTGTTTCGCCTCAAGGAGCGCGGAACGACCCTCGTGCTGACGACCCACTACATGGACGAGGCCGAGCAGCTCTGCGACCGCCTCGTGGTGGTCGACAAGGGGCAGATCATGGCCGAGGGCTCGCCCGCCGCCCTGATTCGCGCGTATTCGAGCAAAGAGGTGCTCGAGGTGCGGTTCGGCAGCGACAAGAACGCCGAGGCGGCCGAGCGCATGGCCGCGGTCGGGGATCGCCTCGAGGTGCTGCCCGACCGCATTCTCGTCTACAGCGAGAACGGCGAGGCCTCCCTCGAGGCCATCACGCGCCTCGGGCTCGAGCCGATCACCTCGCTCGTGCGCCGATCGAGCCTGGAAGACGTCTTCCTGCGCCTGACCGGGCGGAGCCTGATCGAATGACCGCGGCCGACCTGACGCCCACGGCGCCGGCGACGACGGATGCGCAGCGCGCGCTCGCCGCCGGCATCGCGCCGCGCCGCTGGGGCTCGTGGTACATCGCCGAGCACCGACTGCGGGGGATGCGCGGCTACCTGCCCGACGCGATCTTCCAGAGCTTCGGCAACCCGCTCATCTACCTCTTCGCCCTCGGGGTAGGGCTCGCGAGCCTCGTGCCGCAGGGCGTCGGCGGCGTCACGTACCTGCAGTTCGTGGCCCCGGCCCTCATGGCGACCGCGGCCATGACGATCGCCGCGAACGAGACGAGCTACCCGATCATGGCGGGCTTCAAGTGGAACCCGATCTTCTTCGCCATGAACGCCGCCCCCATCTCGCCCGCGCAGATCGTGAACGGCACGATGATCCAGCTCGCGATCCGCATCGTGGTGACGGTGGCGATCTACTTCGGCATCATCATCCTGTTCGGGGCGGTGCCCTCGCCGGCGGGCTGGCTCGCGATCCTCGCCGCGACGCTCACCGGCATGGCGATCGGCGCGGCGCAGGCCTCGTACACCTCGACGATCACCGAGGACAAGGGCCAGATGGCGATGCTGCAGCGCTTCGCGATCACCCCGCTGTTCCTGTTCTCGGGCACGTTCTTTCCGCTCGAGCAGCTGCCGCTGTGGCTGCAGCCGCTCGGCTGGGCGTCGCCGCTGTGGCACGGCACCGAGCTCGGGCGCGTGTTCAGCTACGGCCTCGAGGAGCCCCTGTGGCTGACCGTCACCCACGTCGGCTACCTCGTGACCCTGTTCGCGGTCGGGCTCTGGGCGACACACCGCCACTTCGCGCGGAGGCTCAACAAGTGACCACCACGACCTCGGCCGAGCAGGCCCTCGCCCCGCGCCGCAGCGCCCTGTACGCGGGCAACGCGCGGGCGGTCATCCACCGCGGCTTCCTCGCGACCCGCAGCACGAACGGCCTCGTCGTGCTCAGCGGGTTCTTCGAGCCGGTGTTCTACCTGCTGTCGCTCGGCATCGGCTTCGGCGCGCTCGTCGGCTCGGTGCAGACCTCCACCGGGCAGGAGGTGCCGTACGCCGCGTTCATCGCCCCGGCGCTGCTCGCCGTCTCGGCCATGAACGGCGCGGTCTACGACTCGACGTGGAACGTCTTCTTCAAGCTGAACTACTCGCGGCTGTATCACGGGATGCTCGCGACCTCGCTCGGCCCGCTCGACGTCGCCCTCGGCGAGATCTTCCTGGCCCTGCTGCGCGGCGCGATGTACGCCGTCGGCTTCATGGTGATCATGCAGGTGTTCGGCCTGAACCTGGCGTGGACGGCGCTGCTCGCGCTGCCGGCGGTGCTGCTCATCGCCTTCGGTTTCGCGAGCCTCGGCATGGCGATCACGAGCTACATGAAGACGTTCAACCAGATGGACTGGATCGCCTTCATCATGCTGCCGATGTTCCTGTTCTCGGCGACGTTCTACCCGATCACGGTCTACCCCGAGGCGATCCAGTGGGTCATCCAGGCGCTGCCGCTGTGGCACGGCGTCGAGCTCGTGCGCGGGCTCACGACGGGCGCGCTGTCGAGCATGATGCTCGTGCACGCCGGGTACTACCTAGTGATGATCGCAATCGGCATCGTCTTCACGACGAGCCGGCTGCGCGCGTTGTTCCTGAAATGACGCGGCGCCCGCTCCCGGGTGGTGGGGGAGCGGACGCCGCGCGGATCGGTCGGACTACGGCCGAGCGGTGTAGATGGTCGCGCTGTTCGGCAGCACGTAGATCGTGCTCGCCTGGTTGGCGTACTGCCGGTCGGGCGCGTTCCAATTGCCGTTGCTGTTGGTGAATGTGAAGCCGAACGAGCTCGGCGCGTTCGACAGCGTCACCTTCCACCAGTGGCGCCCGTTGATGAAGCCCTCGTAGGTCATCGGGAAGGTGCCGCTGATGCCGTTCCAGGTGTGGATCGAGTAGCTCGCCGCCGACTGCCACTCGGCGAAGTGCACCGTCACCCCCTGGCCCTGCGGGGGCTGCGAGCCGCTCGGTGTGGCCGAGTACGCCTTCGTCACCTCGTTGAAGGTGATCGTGTAGGTCGTGCCCGGGGTCACCGCGATGTCGCCGCCGTTCTGCACGGCCGTGCCGCTGAGCCCGGTGCCGCCGTAGTTCAGCGTCCAGTCGCCGCGCACGTCGAACTTGAACCGCTGGTTCGACGCGGTGCCGAACGACACGTTCGTGGCCGTCCAGACATCGCCCGACTTGGTCATCGGCGTGCCGAGACCCCAACTGTTGTGCGTGCCCCGCACGTACAGGGAGTTCCAGCTCGAGCCGGCCGGTCGGTACTTCTGGATGAACTGCGCATACCGGGTGGCCCCGGTGCCGGAGGCCACCTCGCCGACCCGCAGCACCGTCATGCCGAGGTAGGGGTAGGTGTCGAACGCCTGGTTGACGTTGTCCCAGCCGTTGTTCGACGTGATGCCTCCGGCGAGCGCGTTCTCGCCCTTGATCTTCACGCCCTGCCGACCGGCCTCCGCGCCGACCCAGCCGACGAGGGTCTTGGCCTGCGAGTACTGCGGCGCGAAGTTCTCATCGTTGAACTCGAGGCACGTGAAGTGCAGGATCACGCCGCGGCCCGAGTCGGCCACGCGGTTCGCGAGCCCGACGATGTTGGCATAGCCACGACCGGTGTTCACCGCGTACATGTCGACGCTCGTCTGGATCAGCCCCGCCGTGACCTCCGCGGCCCTCGGCGTCGGCCCGGTCATCGACCAGTGCACGCCGGGGATCTTGTAGCCGATCTCAGCGCCCGGGAAGGACGAGCCGAGCGCGGCCAGCACGGTGTCGAGCATGAGCTCGCCGTGATCGACGAGGCTCTTGTTGTACCAGTCGATCAGATCCTTGCCGTACTGCGTGGTGCGGTAGTCGCCGGAGGAGAAGAAGAATCCGGCGTTGCTCGGCGGCTGCACCTGGCTGATGCTCGTCACGCTCGAGCCCCACGCGGCGTTGATGCCCGCGATCGTGCCGTACTTCGCGAGCGCCCACTGCTGGAAGCTCTTGACGGCGAGCGGCGAGTACGCCTGCAGCGCGCCGCGCGTCGGGTAGCCCGTGCCGGAGTCGTGGCTGTTGTACGAGGGGTACCGCAGCTCGCCGGCCGGGCCGAGCGAGACGTTGATCTCCTGCATGCGGGTGGCGTAGGTCGTGCCGTAGCGGGCCACGAAGGCCTGCGTGAACGCCTGGTACTCGTTGAGCACGAGCGGCGTCGCCCAGCCCTGCACCGTCTCGTTCGAGAAGTTGCCCTGCTCGCTGCGGTGCTTGAGCCCGTTGATGTCGAGCGTCACGCCGTTGTGGGTGGCGCCCTGGTACTTGCTCCAGAGCCACGACGGCAGCGGGATGTTGCACGTGTCGCCGACGTTGCCGCCGCACTGGTGGAACGAGAAGATCGGCACGATGTCGAGCCCGCGGCTCGTGATGACCTGGAAGATCTGGTCGTAGTAGCTCCAGTTGAACTGGTTGTCGCCGGCGGCCTCGACCTTGCCCCACCAGACGTCGACCGTCACGGCGTCGACGCCGTAGGCCTCGACGGTCGCGAGCTGGTTGCTGAACTGGGTCCAGTCGCTGACCTCGAGCGGTGCCATGACGTTGGCGCTGAAGTCGGGGTTGTTGGTGGCGGTGGCCGCCGTGGCCGTCGTCGGCCCGACGATGAATGTGGCGATGACCGACAGTGCGAGGGCGATGCCTCCGACTGCCGCGTGCCGAGATCGAGTGCGCATGGAGTGCTCCCCCTCAGCGGGAGGAGCGACGCCGTCGTCGCTGACGACCTCCCGTGGGGGGAGTATCACCCCATCGCGCGCTGATCTGCAACCGGTTCCACAATTTTCCCAGGGTAGAGGGGTCGTTCCACCCGCGACGGGCCCGGTTTCACTCAGGTTTCAGGGGCGTGGGACGCCGTTCCAGGATGTTCCCGCTGAGCTTTCCGCAGGTTCCACCGCAGCGAACCCCGGTTGCGGGAGCGCGGATCGTGAGCCGCGGATGCCCGTCGCGGACGTCAGCCGCGGATGACCTGCAGCACGCGGGCCGTCGCGAGTGCTGCCTCGGCCGCCTCGGCGCCCTTGTCCTCCGTCGAGCCGGGCAGCCCCGCACGGTCCAGACCCTGTTGCTCGTCATCCAGGGTCAGCACCCCGAAGCCGACCGGCTTGCCCGTGTCGAGCGCGACCCGGGTGAGCCCATCGGTCGCGGCGGCGCTCACGTACTCGAAGTGGGGCGTTCCGCCGCGGATGATCACGCCGAGCGCGACCACCGCATCGGCCCCCGCCTCGAGCGCGGCCTTGCTCACCACGGGCAGCTCGAACGACCCGGGCACCGCGTACTCGACCACGGTGGCGCCTGCGGCCTCGAGCACGCGGCGGGCGCCGGCCTTGAGGCCCTCGCTGATGGCGGTGTGCCACTGCCCGGCGACGATCGCGACCGTCAGGCCGGTGCCGTCGGTGGTGAGGGTGGGCGATCCGGCGCCGCTCATGCGGTCTTCCCTTCGATGGTGGCGAACACGGGGGCGCTCGTGATGCTCTCCGGCAGGCGGTGGCCCATGCGGTCGCGCTTGGCGCTGAGGTAGCCCTCGTTGTCGTCGCCGACACCCACCACGAGCGGAACGAGCGCGCTCACCTCGACACCGTACTGGGTCAGCTGGCGCTGCTTCTCGGGGTTGTTGCTCAGCAGGCGCACGCGCGTCACGCCGAGGTCGCGCAGCATGTCGCTCGCGGCCTCGTAGTCGCGCGCGTCGGCGGGCAGGCCGAGGGCGAGGTTGGCGTCGAGGGTGTCGTAGCCGTCCTCCTGCAGGCGGTAGGCCTTGAGCTTGTTGATGAGGCCGATGCCGCGCCCCTCGTGGCCGCGCATGTAGAGCACCGCTCCGCCCTGGCGCTGGATGACGTCGAGCGCGGCGTCGAGCTGGGGGCCGCACTCGCACTTGAGCGAGCCGAACGCCTCACCCGTGAGGCACTCGGAGTGCACGCGCACGATCATGTCGTCGTGGGGCATCCCGCTGACGATCGCCACGTGGTCGGCGCCCGTCTTGCGGTCGCGGTACGCGCGCATCGAGAACGGCCCATGCGTGGTCGGCACGGTCGTGGCCACCTCGAAGGTGACGCTGCTCGCGCGCTCGCCCGTGCGGCCGGGCGAGGCGGCGGCGAAGTCCTCGCCCGACTCGAGGTAGGCGATGAGGTCGACGATCGTGATGACCACGACGCCCTCCTGCTCGCCGAACCGGATGAGCTCGGGCAGGCGCATCATGTCGCCCTCGTCGGTGACGACCTCGCCGATCGCGGCGACCGGCTGCAGACCCGCGAGGCGCATGAGTTCGACCGCCGCCTCGGTGTGGCCAGCTCGCTCGCGCACGCCGCCGTCGACCGCGCGCAGCGGCAGGATGTGGCCCGGCCGGATGAGGCTCGTCGGCGTCGCCGCCGGGTCGGCGAGCACGCGCAGGGTGTGCGCGCGGTCGCCCGCGCTGATGCCGGTGGTCACGCGGTCGGCCGCGTCGACGGTCACCGTGTAGGCGGTCTGCCGGGGATCCTGGTTGTCGGTCACCATGAGCGGCAGGTCGAGCCGGTCGGCGACCTCGTTGGTCATCGGCGCGCACAGGAACCCGCTCGTGTGACGGATCGTCCAGGCGATCCACTGCGGGGTCGCGAGCTCGGCCGAGATGATGACGTCGCCCTCGTTCTCGCGGCTCTCGTCGTCGGCGACGAGCACCGGCTTGCCCTCGCGGAGGGCGGCCAGGGCCTGGGGGATGGTTCCGATGCTCATGACAGGGTCCTTCCGTCAGCGGTGGCGCCGAATCGCACCAGCCGTGCTACATGTCGAGCGAGGATGTCGGTCTCGAGGTTGGCAGAGTCGCCGACCTGCTTGCGGCCGAGGGTGGTCACGGCGAGCGTCTCGGGAATCAGCGAGACCTCGAACCAGTCGTCGCCGGCCGCGCTCACGGTGAGGCTGACGCCGTCGACCGCGATCGAGCCCTTGTCGACGACGAGGGGGGCGTGCGCGGCGTCGAGCGAGAACCGCAGCACGCGCCAGGCGTCCTGCTGGCGGATCTCGAGCACGGTGGTGGTGCCGTCGATGTGGCCCTGCACGATGTGCCCGCCGAGGCGGTCGCCGACGGCGGCGGCGCGCTCAAGGTTGACGGGCTCGCCCTCCGCCCAGCTGCTGATCGTGCTCATGGCGATGGTCTGGCCCATGACGTCGGCGGTGAACCAGTCGTCGCCCTGATCGACGACGGTCAGGCACACGCCGTTGACCGCGATCGAGTCGCCGTGGGAGGCGTCGCTGACGACGAGCGAGCCGCGCACGGTCAGCCGCGCCGCGTCGCCGCGGGGCTCCCAGCGCACCACGGTGCCGAGTTCTTCGATGAGTCCGGTGAACATGATCAGTCGCCTCGCGGGGTGGTCGGGGTGGGGGTGGGGCGGGCGACGATCATCAGGTCGTCGCCGAGCGATTCGACGCGGTGGATGCGCAACCGGTGCACCTCGCTCATCGTGGTCGCCCCCAGGTCGTCGAGGGCCACCTTCGGGCCGCCGATCAGCATCGGAGCGAGGTACACCAGCACCTCGTCGGCGAGCCCGGCGCGCAGGAACGCGCTGGCCAGGGTCGGGCCGCCCTCGACGTAGAGGCGGCGGATGCCGCGCTCGGCGAGGTGCGCGAGCCCCGCATCCAGGTCGCGATGGCCCAGCTCGATGAGACCGGCGGGGTGCTCGTGCAGGCGCGCGCCAGCGGGCACCGGGGTCGCGCCGAACACGACCGGGATCGGCTGGTGCGGCAGCAGCTCGCCGCCGTCGCCGCGCGCGGTCAGGCTGGGGTCGTCGGCGAGCACCGTGCCGGTACCGACGGCGATGGCGTCGTGGGCCGCGCGCTGCTCGTGCACGCGCTGGCGGGCGGCGGTGCCGGTGATCCACTGGCTCGTGCCGTCGGCGGCCGCCGCGCGGCCGTCGAGGCTCGACGCCCACTTGACGGTGACGAACGGCCGGCCGAGTCGCACGCTCGTCAGCCAGGGGCGCAGCAGCTCGTCGGCCTCCGCGGCGAGCACGCCGCTCTGCACCGCGATTCCGGCGGCGCGGAGGCGGTCGGCACCGCCGCCCGCCACGGGGTTGGGGTCGTCGAGCGCGTAGACGACGCGGGCGACCCCGGCGTCGATGAGGGCCTGCGCGCAGGGGCCGGTGCGGCCGGTGTGGTTGCAGGGCTCGAGCGTGACGACGGCCGTGAGACCCGTCGCGCTGTCGACCTGCGCGAGAGCATCTACCTCGGCGTGCGCGGTGCCGGCGCCGCGGTGCCAGCCTTCGGCGACGACGGTACCGGCGGCGTCGAGCAGCACGCAGCCGACCTGCGGGTTGTCGCCGACCGCGGGGCCGCGGCTCGCCAGCCCGAGGGCGCGGTGCATCGCCGAGACGATCGTCTCGTCGATGGGGGCGCCGCTGGTCATCCGGGGTCCTCGGTTTTGGTCGGGACGGTTCCGGGGGTGGCGTGCGCACGGCAGGCTGCCGCGAGCGTGCTCCTCCCATCCGGACTTTGACCGTCGGCACCGGAATTCCACCGGTTCAACCGCTTCCGAATCGCTTCGGTCGCGGGTCGCGGGCTCTCACCGCCGGCTCGGATTTTCACCGACCCCGGAACACGTACTGCTGTCAGAGTAGTCAACCGCCCCGGCACTGGGGTATTCCCGAACGCTGGCTGGGAATGCCGTGGACGTCGATGGCCCCCCGCTCGGAAGAGCGAGGGGCCACCGGAGGGTGCGCGGACGGCTAGTAGGTGATCACCAGCGAGTTCGACACCGAGATCAGCGCGACGATCGCCGCGTTGAGGAACCCCGCGATGTAGGGGTTGTTGGTCGCGCGGTAGAGCTTGCGCGAGATGATCGCCGTGACCGCCAGGATCACGATGACCGGGAACAGCCAGATGCTGAAGATGCCCCCGAACCCCGGGATCAGCTCACCCGAGATCGCGAACACCGTGTACTGGGCGACGACCAGCACCACCGGGGCCAGCGAGTTCGCGATCGCGAGGATCGCGGTGTTGACCCACTCGCGCCCGGCGATGGTGAACCGGTTGAACGCGTTGATGGCGACCGAGTTCGCGACGAAGTAGATCAGGAACAGCGGCAGCACGAACAGCGCCAGCCCGATCTTGTCGACCGAGAACCACTTCACGCCGATCACCCAGAGCCGGAAGTCGGTCTTGAAGAGGAAGTCGAGCACGAACACGACCGCGTAGACGAGCACCACGGTCGTCAGGGCGAGCCCGATGCCGTGCAGGAACGACCGCCAGCCGGGCAGCACCCCCGCCGCACGGAGATCCATGCCGCTCTTCTTCGCGAACGCCGCGTAGGCCCCCGCCATGAGCACCAGCGCGGCGAGACCGTTGATAGCGGCCCAGACCGCGATGAAGAAGACCGAGCCCTGAGGCACGATCGACGGCACCACGTTGAAGGTGATGCCGAGCACCGCCGGTGTCTGGCTGAGCAGGATGTAGCTCCAGCCCGAGACCACGACCGAGACGACGAGACCGCCCCAGAACCAGATCGCGGGGATGCGACCGCTGAGTGCGGCGGCCGGTGCGGCGGGCACAGCCAGCGCGCGGAAGGCGCGCGTCTCGAGCAGGGCGCGCGGCACCGTGACCAGGAGGATTCCGAAGGCGATGAGCCCGAGAGCCGTGAAGAACTCCTTCAGCTGCCACAGCTGGTTGCCCGCATCCATCGGCTGGGGCGCACCCAACGACTCCTCGAAGAAGTCGACGAGGTGACCGACCGCGGTGCTCGAGATCGTCGTCCACGGGTGCGTCTGCGGCAGCGAGTAGATCACGCGCATGGCCTCGGTGCCGTCGATCGACTCGGTGTAGACCGTGCCCTGCTCGCGAACCTCGTCGGCGACATCCTCCGGCGCCGCACCGAAGTGCAGGAACGATTGCGCGTTGGGGGTTCCCAGGTAGTCGCGCGGAGCGGTCAGGGGAACACCCTCGGGGCTGTAGCTGCGGAAGAAGAACTCGTCGTACTGGGCCTGGATCAGGCCCACGTCGCGGGCGCCGTAGACATTCGCGTACGCGCCGTCGGCATCGGTGTAGACCGGATCGTTGTCGACCAGCAGCACCGAGGCGATGAGCGGATCGCCGGAGGCGTCGTCGAGCGGGATCGAGAAGTTCGCGGCTCGCGCGCCGTTGGAGTGGCCGGTGACCCCGATGCGATCGCGATCGACGTAGGGGAGGTCGGCCAGCAGCAGCACGGCGTCGTACATGCCGGTGCCGCCGACGGCGAGCTCATCGGCCGGCAGCGGGTCGGAGTTGCCGTGCCCGTACATGTCGATCGACATGACGACGTACCCCCGTCGAGCCAGCTCGACGTAGTTCGCCGACTGCATCTCGCGGTTGTTCCACCACCCGTGGCTCACGACGATCGCCGGCGCGGGCTCGTCGGCCGTGGCACCGCTGGGAGTGAACAGCAGGGCGTTCATCATCCGGCCGCTCGCGGTCTCCCACTTGAGGTCCTTGACGGTGACGGAACCGGCGTTGGTCTGCACGAGCGACGCGCCGAGCGCCGAGACCAGCGCGAGCACGAGGGCGACGACCAGCCAGAAGCCGTTTCGTCGGAGGAGGGCGGATCTCATGGCAGTTCAAACTCCTTCGTTGTGAACAAGGGGTGAGGGGAGCGGGCCCGGTGTCCCGAGCCCGGCATCACCCGCGACACTATTGGTCACACCAAACCCGGCGATGCCGGTCGTAAGGAATCTGCACACATGTGCAGACTCCGTCCGGGGGTGCTGAGACGGTGTCGCGGAGGGCGTACCGTGAGCGTGCATCCCCGACCATCGGGGTTGCACGATTTCTCACACCGGGAGGGCCGCGTGCCGGAGAGCAACCCTGAGAACGCGAAGGTGGTCGCGGCGCTGCGCGCCGCGCAGATGTACTACATGCACGACCTCACGATGGGTGCGATCGCCAGTGAGCTGTCGACCTCGCGCTCGTCGGTCTCGCGGCTGCTCGCCTTCGCCCGCGAGACGGGTCTCGTCGACATCCAGATCCGCTCGCCGCTCGATCGCGGTTCGCGCCTCGAGCACGCGATCCACACCACGCACCGGGTCGTCGCCCACGTCGTGCCCATGCCGCAGACGATCAGCGACGTCGACCGGCTGGAGCGCGTCGCGATGACCGCTGGCCGTCAGCTCGGGCGCTACATCGACTCGAACATGGTGGTCGGAGTGGCGTGGGGCTCGACGGTCGGCGCGATCAGCCGCCACCTCGTGCGCAAGCCGACCCACAACTCGACCGTCGTGCAGATGAACGGGGCGGGCAACACGCAGACCACCGGCATCGATTACGCGAGCGAGATCCTGCATCGTTTCGGCGAGGCGTTCTCTGCACAGGTGCAGCAGTTCCCGGTTCCGGCCTTCTTCGATGATCCCCGCACCAAGGACGGGCTGTGGCGTGAGCGGAGCACCCGTCGGCTGCTCGAGATCCAGGCCCGCATGGATGTCGCGGTCTTCGGTCTCGGCTCGCCCTTCGCCGAGGTGCCGAGCCAGGTCTACATCGGCGGCTACCTCGACGCGGAGGACTACCGCAGCCTGAGCGCCGACGGGGTCGTCGGCGACATCGCCACCGTCTTCTACCGCGGCGACGGCACGTTCGACTCCATCGATCTGAATGCGCGCGCGTCGGGCCCCAACCTCGATCGATTGCGCCGGGTCGCCCGTCGCGTCTGCGTGGTCTCCGGAGTGCAGAAGCTGCCGAGCCTGCGCGGTGCGCTGGCGGCCGGACTCATCACCGATCTCATCCTCGACGAGAGTCTGGCGAGCGCCCTCGTCGGCGTCACGGCACCGGCCCCGCCCGCGCGGTAGCCGCCTTCGTGGATGCTCACGGCATGCTGCACGTTTGTGCAAGGCCCTGGCAACGATTCCCTCGGCCCCGCAGAATGGGAGCGTTCACGTACCCCTGAGCGCTGCCTCCAGAGAACGGCTCCACCACCATGCCCCGCACCCGCGACCCCCAGCCCGCCCGTTCCACCGTCGAGGCGATCCGCCAGCGCCCCGAGTGCGACGTTCTCATCATCGGCGCCGGCATCAACGGCATCGCCACCTTCCGCGACCTCGCGCTCAACGGCGTCGACGTGGTGCTCGTCGACCGCGACGACTACGTCGCCGGCGCGTCGTCAGGCTCCTCGCACATGATCCACGGCGGCATCCGGTACCTCGAGAACGGCGAGTTCCGCCTCGTGCAGGAGTCGGTGCACGAGCGCAATGCGCTGCTGCGGCTGGCTCCGCACTACGTGCGGCCGCTGCCCACGACGATCCCGATCTTCTCGACCTTCTCGAGCCTGCTCGCCGCCCCGCTGCGGTTCATCGGCGTGAAGACGAAGGGCCGCAAAGAGCGCGGGGCGCTCATCATCAAGTTCGGGCTCACCATCTACGACACCTTCTCGCGCGACGGCGGGCGCGTGCCCCGGCACCAGTTCCGCGGGGCGAAGGCCTCCCGCGCGCTGCTGCCCGCGCTGCGCGACGACGTCAAGTGGACGGCGACCTACTACGACGCGTCGATGCACGACCCCGAGCGACTCGCGCTCGACGTGCTGATGGACGGGGTCGCGGCGGGCGACCACGCTCGAGCATCCAACTACCTCGAAGCAGTGGCGATGGCCGACGACGGCGCCGTCACCCTGCGCGACGGCGTCAGCGGCGAGCAGTTCGCGGTGCGAGCGCGCGTCGTGGTCAACGCCTCGGGGCCCTGGACCGACCTGACCAATGCGGCGCTCGGCGAGCCCACCCGGTACATGGGCGGCACGAAGGGCTCGCACATCGTCGTCGACCACCCCGAGCTGCTCGCCGCCTGCAACGGCCGCGAGATCTTCTTCGAGTTCTCGGATGGCCGCATCGTGCTGATCTACCCGCTCAAGGGGCGCGTGCTCATCGGCACCACCGATCTCGCGCACGACATGACCGAGCCCATCCGCTGCACCGAGGAGGAGGTCGACTACTTCTTCGATGTCGTGCGGCACGTCTTCCCCGCCATTCCGGTCGAACGCTCGCACATCGTGTTCCGCTTCTCGGGGGTGCGCCCGCTGCCGCGGCAGGACGCCGCCTCGACCGGGCAGATCAGCCGCGACTACCGGGTCGAGCAGAGCGACCGCGGCGGCGTGCCGGTGCTCAGCCTCGTCGGCGGCAAGTGGACCACTTTCCGCGCTCTCGGCGAGCAGCTCGCCGGTCGGGTGCTCGGCATCCTCGGCCGCTCGCGCTCCGTGAGCACCGACGGTCGCCTCATCGGCGGGGCGGTCGGCTACCCCACCACCTCCGCCGACCGCGACGCGTGGCTCGCCGCGCACGGCACCGTCGTGGGCGCCGAGCGCGCAGCCGCACTGCTCGACCGGTACGGCACGAGCGCCGAGGCGATCATCCGCCGCATCGAGGCGACGGATGACGCGCCCGTGCTCGCCGCCCCCGAGTACTCGCGCGCCGAACTGCAGCACCTCGCCGAGACCGAGCAGGTCGTCCGGCTCGTCGACCTCCTGCTGCGGCGCACCTCGCTCGCCTTCCGCGGTCTCGTGAGCGACGCGCTCCTGGTCGAGCTCGCCGACGTGCTCGGCGACGTGCTCGGGTGGCATGCCGATCGCCGCGCCGACGAGATCGCAGGCGCACGGCGCATCCTCGCCGACACGCACGGAATCACATTCGCAGGCGCAGAGACGCGCAACACGAAGGGCTGAGAATGACCACGCACATCGTCGCCATCGACCAGGGAACCACCAGCACGCGCGCCGTCGTCGTCGACCGCGCCGGGCGCATCGTCTCCGTCGGTCAGCACCCGCACGAGCAGATCTTCCCGCAGGCCGGCTGGGTCGAGCACGACCCGATCGAGATCTGGACCAACACCCAGGAGGTCATCGGTCAGGCCCTCGGCAAGGCCAGCCTCACCCGGCACGACGTCGCCGCGATCGGCATCACCAACCAGCGCGAGACCGCCGTGGTGTGGGATCGCGCCACCGGCGAGCCGATCTACAACGCCATCGTGTGGCAGGACACCCGCACGCAGGATTCCGTCGACGCTCTCGCCGCTGATTCTGATGGCAGCGGGGTGCGTCGCTTCGCCGCCATCACCGGACTGCCCCTCGCCACCTACTTCAGCGCCACCAAGATCGGCTGGATCCTCGACCACGTCGAGGGCGCCCGCGCCCGCGCCGAGGCCGGCGAGCTCGCCTTCGGCACCATCGACACCTGGCTGCTGTGGAACCTCACCGGCGGCCCCGACGGCGGCGTGCACGCCACCGACGTCACCAACGCCTCGCGCACCCTGCTGCTCGACCTCGCCACGCTCGACTGGAGCGACGAGCTGCTCGCGGCGTTCCGCGTTCCCCGCGCCCTGCTGCCCGAGGTGCGGTCGTCGTCGGAGGTGTACGGGGTCGCGCGGTCGAGCTCGCTGCTGCGCGAGGTGCCCGTGGCGGGCATCCTGGGCGATCAGCAGGCGGCCACGTTCGGGCAGGCCGCCTTCGAGGCGGGGGCGTCGAAGAACACCTACGGCACCGGCAACTTCCTGATCGTCAACACCGGCGAGAACATCGTGCACTCGGATGCGGGGCTGCTGACCACCGTCGCCTACCGGCTCGGCGACGAACCGGCGCGGTACGCCCTCGAGGGGTCGGTCGCGGTCAGCGGGTCGCTCGTGCAGTGGCTGCGCGACAACCTCGGCCTGCTCTCGACCTCCGCTGAGGTCGAGACCCTCGCCGCCTCGGTGCCCGACAACGGCGGCGCGTACATCGTTCCCGCGTTCAGCGGACTCTTCGCCCCCTACTGGCGACCCGATGCGCGCGGCGCGATCGTCGGCCTCACCCGCTTCATCACCAAGGCGCACCTCGCCCGTGCGGCCCTCGAGGCCACCGCCTTCCAGACGCGCGAAGTGCTCGACGTCGCGCAGGAGGAGGCCCCCGCGCCGATCACCGAGCTGCGCGTCGACGGCGGGATGACCGGCAACGAGCTGCTCATGCAGTTCCAGGCCGACATCACCGGCCTGCCGGTCGTGCGACCCGAGATCATCGAGACGACCGCGCTCGGTGCGGCCTATGCGGCCGGGCTGGCCGTCGGCTTCTGGGCGTCGCGCGACGAGCTGACCGCTCTCTGGCGCGAGGGCCGCCGCTGGGAGCCCGCGATGCCCGCCGACGAGCGCGAGCGCCGCCTGCGCGTCTGGAAGAAGGCGGTCACCCGCACCCTCGACTGGGTCGACCCCGACACGCAGTAGCCGCGCGGGCCCGCCGCCGCCCCGCCGCGCCGGCCTGCTGGGCGCGCACGAATGTCGGCAGAACAGCCGGGCGAGGGCGTTTCGGCTCCATCGCGGTCGATTCTGCAGACGTTTGTGCTCGCCACCCCTCCCCACCCGGTCTACGACTCCCCGCCGTCCGCGAGTGGCGCGTGCCGCCCGTGTGGGTTCGTCGGCAGCCGCACACTCCCCGGCATGCTGCTCGACCCCCACGGCGTCCACACCCGCCCCGAGCTACTCGTTCACCTGTCTCGACGCCGGCTCGACCGACTGATCGCCGATGGCGAGATCATCGTCCTCCGGCGGGGCCTGTACGCCGCCGCATCGCTCCCCGCCGCTGCTCAGCAGGCGATCCGTGTCGGGGGAGTGCTGGGGTGCATCTCCGCCGCGGAGTCGTTCGGGCTCTGGCGTCCGCCCGACCCGCGCGTGCACGTGCACTTCGACCGTGCCCGCTCGCGAGCGCGCGGCCCCGCCGTGCGCCACTGGTGGCCGCTCACCGAGCCAGTCGAGCCCGCGCGGACGGGCCTCATCGACACTCTCGTGCACGTGGTGCGGTGCCAGCCGCGTCGCTTCTCCGTCGCAGTGCTCGACAGTGCTCTGCATGCGGGTCTCGTCAGCGTGCGAGAGGTCGAGCACCTGCTCGAGCGGGTTCCTGCTCGCCACCGCTTCGCGGCCACGCTGCTCGACCCCCGGGCAGAGTCGGGTGTCGAGTCGCTGGTGCGGCTGGCTCTGGTCGATGCGGGCCTGCAATGCGTCAGCCAGGTGGCCGTACCGGGTGTCGGTCGCGTCGACCTGCTGGTCGGGGGACGGGTCATCGTCGAGGTCGATGGGCGGCAATGGCATGCCGATCAGCAGCATCGCGACTACGCGCGCGACCTCGCTGCTCAGTCCTCCGGGCGTGCGGTGGTGCGAGCCGACTACCTGCACGCGGTCGACCACGTCGACCTGGTCGTCCGGGCCGTGCGCGGTGCGCTGCGGCGCCCGCGCGCGGTGGTTGTGGTCGGACGGCGGGCACGAACATCTGCAGAACTCGCGCGCGGGAGCTGATCCGGGCCCTCGACGATCCTCTGCAGGAGTTAGCGCCCACCTCCCGTGAGGAGATCCCGGCTGCGGCGCGGCGGGTCAGGCACGTTGGGCGGGCGGCCGCTCAGCGGGCGAGCAGGGCGGGCAGCTCTGACAGCGAGCGGATGCGGGCCACCCCCGCAGGCGGCGACCCCTCGGCGCCGTCGGTCACGGGGTTGCGGGCGTCGCCGCGGTCGAGCCAGATGCCGAGCATCCCGGCGGCGTGCGCCCCGACGGCGTCGGTGCGCACGCGGTCGCCGACGTACGCGCAGGCCTGGGATTCCACCCCGAGGGCGGCGGCCGCGGCGTGGAAGATGCGCGGGTCGGGCTTGGTGACGCCGAGCTCGCCCGAGGCGAGCAGGCGGCCGCGGCGGTGGGGGTCGTCGAGCGACCCGTCGGCGCGCACGGGGGTGAGGTCGAGCTCGTCCCACAGCGCGATGCGGTGCAGCTTGTCGGTCTGGAAGGCGAGGTCGCCGTTCGTGATGACGCCGAGCAGCACGCCGGGAAGCGTTGCGCGCAGCCCGGCGAGCGCGGGCAGCACGTCGTCGAAGAGCCGCCAGGCGTCGCGGTAGCCGACGAGGTAGTCGTCGAACCAGGCGAGCGCCTGCTCGTCGGTCAGCGTGACGCCGTAGGGGGCCAGTAGGTGGCGCGCCCGCCAGATCCGCTGGCCGAGGTAGGTGAGTTCGCCGGTCAGATAGCGGGTGTAGTGATGCTCCTCGAGCTCGGCCCACCGGCGCTGCACGGTCGCGGTGTCGTCGGCCGCGAAGGCCCCGCCCGCCGCGGCCTGCGCCCGCGCGATGGCCGCATCGACCGCACGGGTGTGCGCCATGAGCGTGTCGTCGAGGTCGAACAGCACCGCGCGTATCGGGGAATCGTTCACTGGAGCACTGGCCACTCTGATCGAGCCTGCACTGTGCCGAACTCGTGGCGCCTCAATTCACCGAGCCAACCCCACGGGTGTGTGCCGTCGCGGTCGACCACCGCGCACTCGCCCTCGCCCCGCCATCGGAATCCAGCTCGTTGCGCAACGACGGCTGAGCCGCGGTTGCCCGCGTGACATTCCCACTTCACGAGGGCGATCTCGTCATGGGAAAAGATCCACTGAATCACGACCCGGACGGACTCGGTCATGACACCGTTGCCGCGGTGCTCGGTTGCCAGCCAGTAGCCGATGAACCCGCGTTCGCGCTGCCATGACACCACCCCTATGAGGGGAGCATCCTCTGCGGGCCGAATGCCGAAGACATACTCGATGTCATCCCGCCACCACTGAGGAGCCAGCTCCAGCACGAAGCCTTCGGCGTGCTCGCGCTCATACGGCACCGGCACAGTCGTGAACCGCTGCAGCTCGGTGTCCTGGCACGCCGCGTACACCGCATCGACGTCGTCGGCCCGTGGAGGGGAGAGAACGAACCGCGTCGTGCGCAGGGTGACGGGGTCCATCACGCCCGCGCGCGCGGCAGGAACCCGACCGCGTCGTACACGCGCCTCAGGGTCGCCTCGGCGATCTCCTCGGCCCGCGCCGCGTTGATCGCCAGCAGGCGGTCGAGCTCGGCGGGGTCGTCGAGCAGCTCGAGGGTTCGCGTGCGGATCGGCGCGAACGCGGCGACCACGGCGTCGGCGACCGCGCTCTTGAGCGCGCCGTACTGCTGGCCGGCGAACGACGCGACGAGAGCATCCACCGTCTCGCCCGTCAGCAGCGACAGGATCGACAGCAGGTTCGAGACGCCGGGCTTGGCCGCGGGGTCGTACGCGACGACCCCGTCGGAGTCGGTGACCGCCGACTTCACCTTCTTCACGAGGGCGGCGTCGTCATCGAGCAGCCACAGGATGCCCGCCGGGCTCTCGCCCGACTTCGACATCTTCGACCCCGGGTTCTGCAGGTCGTAGATCTTCGCGGTCTCCTTGAGGATGCTGACTTCGGGCACGACGAGGGTGTCGCCGAACCGCGAGTTGAAGCGCGCGGCGAGGTCGCGCGTGAGCTCGATGTGCTGCCGCTGGTCTTCGCCGACGGGCACGATCGCGGCGTCGTAGAGCAGGATGTCGGCCGCCTGCAGAATCGGGTACGTGAAGAGCCCCACCGACGCGGCGTCGGCGCCCGAGCGAGCCGACTTGTCCTTGAACTGCGTCATGCGCGAGGCCTCGCCGAAGCCGGTGATGGTGTTGAGCACCCAGGCGAGCTGGGCGTGCGCGCTCACGTGCGACTGCACGAACAGCGTCGAGTGCTCGGGGTCGATGCCGGCGGCGATGTACTGCGCGGCGGTGCGGCGGGTCTGCTCGCGCAGGGCGGCCGGGTCTTGCGGCACGGTGATGGCGTGCAGGTCGACGACGCAGAACACGGCGTCGTGGGTGGTCTGCAGCTCGCGCCACTGCAGCAGCGCCCCGGCGTAGTTGCCGAGGTGCAGGCTGGCGGCGGAGGGCTGCATGCCCGAGAACAGGCGGGGGAGGCTCATGGGGTGTCTTTCGGTGGATGCTCGAGCAACGGGTCAGGGAATCAGGTAGTCGACCACCACGGGCGCGTGGTCGCTCCACCGGGTGTCCCACGAGGGTGCGCGGTCGATCGCGTACGAGGTGACGGTGGCCGCGAGCGCGGGGGTGGCCACGTGGTAGTCGATGCGCCAGCCGGTGTCGGTGTCGAAGGCCTGCCCGCGCTGCGACCACCAGGTGTAGGGGCCGGGCACCTCGCCGGCCTGCACGCGGCCCACGTCGACCCAGCCGAGGCCGGGGCGGGTGACGCCGTCGACGCACTCGATGGGGGCATCCCGCTCGCCGAAGAAGCGGTCGAAGTAGGCGCGCTCCTCGAGCAGGAAGCCCGCGTTCTTGCGGTTGCCCTTCCAGTTCTTGATGTCGAGCTCGCGGTGGCCGACGTTGAGGTCGCCGACGACGACCGCGTACGGCGTGTGCGCGGCGAGCAGCGGCAGGCGCTCGGTCATCGCGTCCAAGAATCGGTACTTCTCGACCTGCTTCGGGGTGTCGACCTCGCCCGAGTGCACGTAGCAGCTGACGACGGTGACGGTGGTGCCGCCCACGTCGAGGTCGGCCTCGAGCCAGCGGCCGGCCGAGTCGAAGTCGTCGGGGCCGAGCGCGACGCGGTGCGCGGCGAACGCGCGCCGCGCCGCGAGGGCGACCCCGGCGCGGCCTTTCGCGGTCGCGGCGTCGTGCAGCACGGTCCACTCCGGCCCGAGCAGCCCGGTGACGTCGTCGGTCGACGCCCGCACCTCCTGGAGGGCGAGCACGTCGACATCGCGGCCGGCCAGCCAGTCGCCCATGCCCTTGCGGTATGCCGCCCGGATGCCGTTGACGTTGACGCTCGCGACGCGCAGGGGAGTGGCCATACGGCCATCCTACGAGCCGGTCGCGGGATGCTCAGCCGCGGCCCGGCCCCCCGAACACGCCGCGCACGCGCGCCCAGAAGCCGGGCCGCTCGGGCTCGTCGTCGCTGAGACCGTGCTCGCGCACGAGCGCGCGGGCGGCCTCGAGCCGGTGCTCGAACGCGGCGCGGTCGAGGATCTCGCCCGCGTCGTCGGCGCGGGTGGCGATCCATGCCGCGCTGAGCAGGATGACCTGGCAGACGAGGCTGAACCAGATCAGCAGACCGAGGATCACCGCGAACGACGCGATGAGCGGGTTCGACGAGGTGCCGCCGAGCAGCAGGGTTCCGGCGATCTTCAGCACCCCGAGGGCGAGGGCGCCGAGCAGGGCACCGGTTCGGGCGTACCGCCACGGGAGGGCGACCTCGCTGAGAACGCGAAACGCCGCGACGAGTGCGACGTAGTCGATGCCGAACATGATGAGCAGAGACAGGCTGCGGCCCAGCACGAGGGCGAGGGTCGAGTCGGTGATGCCGAGCAGGTCGAGCATCCACGCCGTCGCCTGGGTGCCGATGACGCTGAGCACGGCCGACGCGATCAGTAGCAGACCGAAGCCCAGGGCGAGGCCGACGTCGCGCAGGCGCGACCAGATCATGTGGTCGGGGGAGGGCGGCAGGTGGAAGAGCTGCCGCACCGCACCGCGCAGCGCGTGCAGGAATCCGAGGGCCGTGAAGAACAGCCCGACGAGAGCGATCGCGCCGGTCACCCCGAACACGCGGGCGTCGAGCAGCACCTGCGCCTCGATCGCCCCGCCGTCGCCGAGGTCGATGAGGCCCGGCACGGCCTGGGCGATGATCCCGAGCACGGCGTCCTGCAGCGCGGTGTCGCCCGAGACGACGGTGCCGGCGATCGCGAAGCCCACCCACAGGCCCGCGAAGCTCGCGAAGAGCGCGCGGTAGGCCAGCCCCGAGGCCAGGATGGGTCCGGAGCGCCCCAGGTACCGCTGGAAGGTGCGCGCGATGCGCCACTGCTGCACGCGGGCAGCCAGGTCTTTGACGCGCTCGATCACGCGTCGAGCCTAGCCAGCCGCTCGCACCACCGCCGCGATGCCGAAGGGGGCGCACCACCGGTTCGGTGATGCGCCCCCTCGAGCGTGGACGGTCGGGCTACGGCTTGCCGCGCAGGATGGCCTGCTTGACCTCCGAGATCGCCTTCGTGACCTCGATGCCGCGCGGGCAGGCCTCCGAGCAGTTGAAGGTCGTGCGGCAGCGCCACACGCCCTCCTTGTCGTTGAGGATGTCGAGGCGCACCTGGGCGGCCTCGTCGCGGCTGTCGAAGATGAACCGGTGCGCGTTGACGATCGCGGCGGGGCCGAAGTACTGCCCGTCGGTCCAGAACACGGGGCACGACGAGGTGCACGCGGCGCACAGGATGCACTTGGTGGTGTCGTCGAAGCGCGCGCGCTCCTCGATCGTCTGCAGGCGCTCCTTCTCGGGCTTCGAGCTCGACTGCAGGAAGGGCTGCACCTGGCGGTACGACTCGAAGAAGGGCTCCATGTCGACGATCAGGTCCTTCTCGAGCGGAAGGCCCTTGATCGCCTCGATGTAGATCGGCTTCGTGATGTCGAGGTCCTTGATCAGGGTCTTGCACGCGAGGCGGTTGCGGCCGTTGATGCGCATGGCGTCGGAGCCGCAGATGCCGTGGGCGCACGAGCGGCGGAACGACAGCGTGCCGTCCTGCTCCCACTTGATCTTGTGCAGGGCATCGAGCACGCGATCGGTCGAGTACATCGGCACGTCGAAGTCCTGCCAGTACGGCTCGGTGTCGACCTCGGGGTCGAAGCGGCGGACGATGACGGTGACCGTGAACTCCTGCACAGCACCGACTTCGGCGGCGGGGGCGGTCGCCATCAGTACTTCCTCTCCATCGGCTGGTAGTGGGTGATCACGACGGGCTTCCAGTCCATGCGGATGTGGTCGCTCGCGTCGGCGCTGTGCGCGTCGCCCGTGAGGTAGGCCATCGTGTGCTGCATGTACTCGGCGTCGTTGCGGTCGGGGTAGTCGTCGCGCATGTGGCCGCCGCGGCTCTCCTTGCGGTTGCGCGCCGAGTACACGACGACCTCGGCGATGTCGAGCAGGAAGCCCAGTTCGATGGCCTCGAGCAGGTCGGTGTTGAACCGCTTGCCCCGGTCGTGGATGCCGATGTTCTGGTAGCGCTCGCGCAGGCTGCGGATGGTCTCCGTCACGCTGGCCAGGCTCTCCTCGGTGCGGAAGACCTGGGCGTTCTTGTCCATCTCCTCCTGCAGCTCCTTGCGCAGCGCGGCGACGCGCTCGGTGCCGTTCGAGCTGCGCAGGCGCTCGACCAGCTCGCGGACATCCTTCGCCGGGTCGGTCGGCAGGGGCACGAAGTCGGCGCTCTTCGCGTACTCGACCGAGTAGCGGCCGGCGCGCTTGCCGAAGACGTTGATGTCGAGCAGCGAGTTGGTGCCGAGGCGGTTCGAGCCGTGCACCGACACGCAGGCGCACTCGCCGGCGGCGTACAGGCCGGGGATCACGGTGTCGTTGTCGCTGAGCACCTCCGCCTTGATGTTGGTCGGAATACCGCCCATCGCGTAGTGCGCGGTCGGCATGACCGGCACCGGCTCGACGACCGGGTCGACGCCGAGGTAGGTGCGGGCGAACTCGGTGATGTCGGGCAGCTTGGTCTCGAGCACCTCGGCACCCAGGTGGGTGCAGTCGAGCAGCACGTAGTCCTTGTTCGGCCCGGCACCGCGACCCTCGGCGACCTCCTGCACCATGCAGCGCGAGATGATGTCGCGCGGCGCCAGGTCTTTGATGGTCGGCGCGTAGCGCTCCATGAAGCGCTCGCCGCTCGCGTTGCGCAGGATCGCTCCCTCGCCGCGGGCACCCTCCGTGAGCAGGATGCCCAGGCCGGCCAGCCCGGTCGGGTGGAACTGGAAGAACTCCATGTCTTCGAGCGGGATGCCCTTGCGCCAGACGATGCCGACGCCGTCACCGGTGAGGGTGTGCGCGTTCGACGTGGTCTTGTAGATCTTGCCGAAGCCGCCGGTGGCGAACACGACGCTCTTGGCGTGGAAGATGTGCAGATCGCCGGTGGCGAGCTCGTAGGCGACGACGCCCGCCGCCTTGCCCTCGTTCATGATGAGGTCGAGCACGTAGAACTCGTTGTAGAACTCGATGCCCAGCTTGACGCAGTTCTGGAACAGCGTCTGCAGGATCATGTGGCCGGTGCGGTCGGCGGCGTAGCAGGCGCGGCGCACCGGAGCCTTGCCGTGATCGCGGGTGTGCCCGCCGAACCGGCGCTGGTCGATCTTGCCGTCGGGCGTGCGGTTGAACGGCAGGCCCATGTTCTCGAGATCGATGATCGCGTCGATGGCCTCCTTCGCGAGGATCTCCGCCGCGTCCTGGTCGACGAGGTAGTCACCGCCCTTGACGGTGTCGAAGGTGTGCCACTCCCAGCTGTCCTCCTCGACGTTCGCGAGCGCGGCGGCCATGCCGCCCTGCGCCGCGCCGGTGTGCGACCGGGTCGGGTACAGCTTCGAGATGACGGCCGTCTTGGCGTTCGGGCCGGCCTCGATCGCCGCCCGCATGCCGGCGCCGCCGGCGCCCACGATCACGACGTCGAACTGGTGGTGGTGCTCGACCGGCCCGGCGGGCGCGGTCGCGGTGCTCTCAGTAGCGGTGCTCACAGGATGTCTCCACAGAAGGATGCGACGAGCTCGGGGTCGGCCCCGGCCGGGCAGGGGTCGAAGGTGAACAGCACGAGCGTGCCGAGCACGAGCAGCACCGCCGTGGAGGCGATGAGCGCCACGTGCAGGATGCGGCGCACGCGAGCGTTCGCGACGTAGTCGTTGACGATGGTGCGCATGCCGTTCGTGCCATGGATGAGGGCCAGCCACAGCAGCAGCGCGTCGTACCACTGCCAGAACGGGTCGGCGAGCTTGCCGGCGACGAAGGCGAAGTCGATGCGGTTGATGCCCTCGCCGACCATGAGGTTGACGAACAGGTGGCCGAAGATCAGCACGACCAGCAGCACGCCCGAGACGCGCATGTAGATCCAGCCCCACTTCTCCCAGTTGATGCCGCGCTGCGTGCGAGCGTAGGGCGAGCGGGGAGCGTCGATCGAGATGTCGGTCGTCATGATCAGCCTCCGAACACGTTCATGAGGTGGCGGGGGGCGAAGCCGATCATGAGAACGGCCCAGACGCCGAGCACGCCGTAGAACATGGCCTTGTGGTGCCGCGTTCCGACGCCCCAGAAGTCGACCAGGATGATGCGCAGGCCGTTGAGCGCGTGGAACCCGATGGCGCCGACCAGGGCGAGCTCGCCGAGCCCCATGATCGGCGTCTTGTACGCACCGATGACGATGTTGTACGCCTCGGGGCTGACGCGGATCAGCGCGGTGTCGAGAATGTGCACGAGCAGGAAGAAGTAGATCGCGATCCCGGTGATGCGGTGCAGCACCCACGACCACATGCCTTCATTCCCGCGGTACAGCGTGCCGCCGGGAATGACCGATCGGCGCGGTGCGGGTACTTCGATGGTCGCCGACGAGCTGGATGCTCCGGCTCCCGATGCCTTCGCTGGCACGAGAAACCCTCCTCAGGGCTGTGACGACGCGCGCGATCGCTCGCGCGTGCGGTCTCCGGCTGGATTCCGAATTCTCGACTGGTGGTCGCCGATACAGGCAGTCTACGTCGACTTTTCTGAGTGCCCGGCAGGGGGCGCGGATGCCCTCCGCGCCTCCCGATAGGGTGGCGCGCATGCACGCGATCGAGGGGGCGCTCCCCGACTTCCATGCGATCATCCCGGCCGGGGGTGTGGGCTCGCGGCTCTGGCCGCTCTCGCGCGCAGAGGCGCCGAAGTTCCTGCACGATCTGACCGGCAGCGGGCACACCCTGCTGCGCGACACGTGGAACCGCATCCTCCCTCTGGCGGGCACCGCCGGCGTGATGGTCGTCACGGGCCGTGCGCACCGGGCGGCCGTCCAGCAGCAGCTGCCCGACCTGGCTGAGGTCAACATGGTGCTCGAGAGCGAGCCGAAAGACTCGTCGGCCGCGATCGGGCTCGCGGCGGCCATCCTGAATCGGCGCCGGCCGGGCGTGATCGTGGGCTCGTTCGCCGCCGATCACGTGATCAGCGATGCCGAGCGGTTCCGGCGCGCCGTGGAGGAGGCGGTCGCGGTCGCCCGCGCCGGCTACATCACCACGATCGGCATCGCTCCGACCGAGCCCTCCGTCGGCTTCGGGTACATCCGCTGCGGTGCGCCGCTGGAGGTCGAGGGGGCGAGTCACGCGCACCTCGTCGAGTCGTTCGTCGAGAAGCCCGACCTGGAGACGGCGACCGCGTACCTCGCCTCCGGCGAGTACCTCTGGAACGGCGGCATGTTCATCGCGCGCGCCGATCAGCTGCTGGCGCAGCTCGCCGAGACCGAGCCGCTGCTGCACGAGGGTCTGCTCGAGATCGCCGCCGCGTGGGACACCTCGAAGCGCGACATCGTGGTCGACGCGGTGTGGCCGCTGCTGCCGAAGATCGCCATCGACTACAGCGTGGCCGAGCCCGCGGCGGCCGCCGGCCGTCTCGCCGTCGTGCGCGGCGACTTCCCCTGGGACGACGTGGGCGACTTCTCCTCGCTCGCGAAGCTGCTCTCGGGCGGGCGCCCCGGCGACCTCGCGATCCTCGGTGAGGGCGCGCGCGTGCTCGCCGATGCGTCCAGCGGCGTCGTGGTCTCGCAGAGCAAGCGGCTCATCTCGCTCATCGGGGTCAGCGACATCGTCGTCGTCGATACGCCGGATGCCCTCCTGGTGACCACGCGGGAGCACGCGCAGCGCGTGAAGAGCGTCGTCGACGCCATCAAGCTGGCGGGGCGCGACGACCTGCTGTAGCCGATCGGCGAGGGTTCGGAGCGGCCGCTGCCGCGCATCCCGTCTGCTCATTCGCGCACGCGCGTGCGCAGATCGTCGGTGCAGCCGCAGGTTTCCGCGGAATGTCGGCAGAGTCCCGGATTCGTAACGCTTGCCCCGGAAGGGCCCTTCGGCACTGCTCAACGCCCGGGCCGTTCGCTAACGTGGAGCCAATTCGCTCCAGCGTCCTGCTGGGCAGCAATTTTGGAGGACACAGTGATCACCACTACCCGTAAGCGCGCCTTCGGCGGGCTTGCTCTGCTCGGCGCGAGCGCGCTCGTGCTCGCCGGCTGCGCCGCGGCCCCCGAGGAGACGCCCGAAGAGACCGAGGCGCTCGACTTCACCCCCTGCATCGTCTCCGACGCCGGTGGCTGGGACGACAAGTCGTTCAACGAGGCCGCCTACGACGGCATGGAGCAGGCCGCGGCCGAGCTCGGTGTCGAGTTCACCGCGGTCGAGTCGGCCGACGAGAACGCCTACGAGCCGAACGTGCAGCAGCTCGTCGACCAGGGCTGCGACATCATCGTGACCGTCGGCTTCCTCCTCGCCGAGGCGACCACCAACGCAGCCGCCGCGAACCCCGACATCAACTTCGCGATCATCGACGAGTTCATCGACGCGCCGAACGTCAAGCCGATCCAGTTCAACACGGTCGAGGCCGCGTTCCTGGCCGGCTACGTGGCCGCCAGCTACTCGGAGACCGGCGTCGTCGGCACCTTCGGTGGCATCCCGATCCCGCCCGTCACCATCTTCATGGACGGCTTCGTGCAGGGCGTCGACTACTACAACGCTCAGAAGGGCACCTCGGTGCAGGCCCTGGGTTGGGACCTCGCCGGCCAGACCGGCGCCTTCACCGGTGGCTTCGCCCCCGGCACCGAGGCGCTGACCACGGCTCAGGGTCTGATCGACCAGAACGCTGACGTGCTGCTGCCCGTCGGTGGCCCGATCTACTTCAGCGCCGCGGAGGCCATCCGCGACTCGGGTCGCTCGATCGCCCTCATGGGCGTCGACAAGGACATCTTCGTGTCCGACCCCGACATCGCCGACCTGGTGCTCACCTCGGTGCTGAAGAACATCTCGACCGCGGTCTACGACGTCGTGACCGGCGCTGCCACCGGCGGCTTCGACTCGGCGCCGTACGTCGGCACGCTCGAGAACGGCGGCGTCGGCATCGCCCCGTTCCACGACTTCGAGTCGGCTGTCGACGCGGAGCTCGCGGGTGAGGTCGAGGCCCTGATCGCCGGCATCATCGACGGCTCGATCGAGGTCACCTCGCCGGCGTCGCCCGGTCAGTAAGCATCACCGGTTCCACCCGGGGGAGGTCAGCGCTGCTGGCCTCCCCCGGCCCGTTTCCGGGCATCCGTCGGCACGCCGCCCGCTCTGCTCAGATGCGCGCTGTCGTGCTCAGATTCGCCCCCGCCCTCTCCCCTACAGTGGTGACACGAGCACACCGCAGTCGCCTCGGCCTCTCGCGTGCGCCGCACCCCGCATCCGATACCGCGCCGCCCCCGACACCGGCGCAGGAAGGCCAAGGAGCATGAAGCTGGAGCTTCGCGGCATCACCAAGCGCTTCGGTGCGCTGACCGCCAACGATCACATCGACCTCGTCGTCGAGCCGGGCGAGATCCACTGCCTGCTCGGCGAGAACGGCGCCGGCAAGAGCACGCTCATGAACGTGCTCTACGGCCTCTACCAGGCCGACGAGGGCGAGATCCTGCTCGACGACGTCGTGCAGAAGTTCGCCGGCCCCGGCGACGCCATGAACGCCGGCATCGGCATGGTGCACCAGCACTTCATGCTGATCCCCGTCTTCAGCGTCGCCGAGAACGTCATGCTCGGGCACGAGCAGACGAAGACCGGCGGCCTGCTCGACCTCGACGCCGCACGCGCGATGGTGCGCGAGATCTCCGGCCGCTTCGGCTTCGACATCGACCCCGATGCCCTCGTCGAAGACCTGCCCGTCGGCGTGCAGCAGCGCGTGGAGATCATCAAGGCGCTGTCGCGCAACGCCAACGTGCTCGTCTTCGACGAGCCCACCGCGGTGCTGACCCCGCAGGAGACCGACGAGCTCATGGCCATCATGCGCCAGCTGCGCGACGAGGGCACGTCGATCGTGTTCATCACCCACAAGCTGCGGGAGGTGCGGGAGGTCGCCGACCGCATCACCGTCATCCGGCTCGGCAAGGTCGTCGGTGAGGCGTCGCCGACCGCGACCAACGCCGAGATGGCCTCCCTGATGGTGGGCCGTGCCGTCGAGCTCACGGTCGACAAGGCTCCGGCCCAGCCGGGCGATCCCTCGCTCGTGGTCACCGACCTCGTGGTGACCGACCCTCGCGGCCAGGTGCTCGTCGACAACGTCTCGTTCACCCTGCACCGCGGCGAGATCCTCGCCATCGCGGGCGTGCAGGGCAATGGGCAGACCGAGCTCACCGAGGCGATCATGGGCCTGCAGTCGCGCGTGCACGGCTCGATCTCGCTCGAGGGCAACGAGCTGGTCGGCGACAGCACGCGCGAGGTGCTCGATGCGGGCGTCGGCTTCGTGCCGGAGGACCGCACCGAGGACGGCCTGGTGGGCACCTTCACCATCGCCGAGAACCTCATGCTCGACCGCTCGACCGGCGAGCCCTTCGTCAAGTGGGGCACCCTGCAGCTCGATGAGCTCGCCCGCTTCGCCGAGGAGCGGGTCGCCGAGTTCGACGTGCGCACGCAGGGCATCACGCAGCAGGCGGGCCGCCTCTCGGGCGGCAACCAGCAGAAGGTCGTGCTGGCGCGCGAGCTCAGCCGCGACCTCGCGCTCTTCGTGGCGGCGCAGCCCACGCGCGGGCTCGACGTCGGCTCGATCGAGTTCGTGCACAAGCGCATCGTCGCCACGCGCGACGCGGGCATCCCCGTCATCGTCGTCTCGACCGAGCTCGACGAGGTGGCGGCGCTCGCCGACCGCATCGCGGTCATGTACCGGGGGCGCATCGTCGGCATCGTGCCGGGCGACACCCCCCGCGATGTTCTCGGCCTGATGATGGCCGGCGAGACCCCGGCGGAGGTGGCAGCGTGACCGACACGACCCAGACGACGACCCCGGCGCCCAAGGCCGAGGTGCCCGAGGCGCCGCGGGGCAACCAGATCCTGCGGGAGATCTTCGGCGGCAGCGCGGCGATCTCCGTCTTCGCGGTGCTGCTCGCCCTGATCTTCGGCGGCATCCTCATCGTGCTCACCGATGAGGCCGTGGCCCAGGCCAGCGCGTACTTCTTCTCGCGGCCGCTCGACACCCTGCAGGCCGCCTGGGACGCCGTCGCGGGAGCCTACTCGGCGCTGTTCCGCGGCTCGGTGTTCAACTACCTGCGGGCCGAGGACTTCGCCGTGGCCATCCGACCGCTGACCGAGACGCTCGCCAACGCGACCCCGCTCATCGCGGCCGGCCTCGGTGTCGCGCTCGCGTTCCGCGTCGGCCTGTTCAACATCGGTGGGCGCGGCCAGATGCTGATCGCCGCCGCCGCAGCCGGATACGTCGGGGCGTACATCCCGATGCCGCCGGTGCTGCACCTCGTCGTCGCCCTCATCGTCGGCCTCATCGGCGGCGCGCTCTGGGGCGGCCTCGTGGGTCTGCTGAAGGCCCGCACGGGCGCCCACGAGGTGATCGTCACGATCATGCTCAACTACATCGCCTTCTACCTGGTGTCGTTCCTGCTGCGCACCCCCGGCGCGCTGCAGGCCCCCGGCCAGAACAACCCGAAGAGCGGCCCGATGCTCGAGAGCGCGCAGTTCCCGGCGCTGCTGGGCGACCAGTACAACCTGAACCTCGGGTTCATCCTCGTGATCGTCGCGACGATCTACGTCTGGTACCTGCTCAACCGCTCCGCCATGGGCTTCCGCTTCCGCGCTGTCGGCGAGAACCCGCACGCCGCACGGGTGGCCGGCATCAAGGTCGAGCGCGTCTACGTGCAGGTCATGCTCATCGCCGGAGCCCTCGTCGGCCTCGCCGGCGTCTACCAGGTGCTCGGCAACTTCACGGGCGGCTTCGCCGCGGGGCTGGATGCGGGCATCGGCTTCGACGCCATCACCGTCGCCCTGCTCGGGCGCTCGAAGCCCGTGGGCGTCTTCTTCGCGGGCATCCTGTTCGGCGCGCTGAAGGCCGGCAGCTACACGATGCAGGCCTCGGAGGGAATCCCGGTCGACATCGTCCTCGTCGTGCAGTCGTTCATCGTGCTGTTCATCGCCGCCCCGCCGCTGGTGCGCGCGATCTTCCGCCTGCCGACCCCTGATCCGCTGTTCCAGTGGCGAACCCCGAAGACTGCCGCGAAGGCGGAGGTGACCAAGTGAGCGTCGTGACCACCACCCGCGAGTCCGGTTCGGGCCTCGCCCCGTCGCCCCTCGTGGTGCGCAGCTGGAAGGCGCCGATCGCGTTCGCCGTGTTCACGGTGCTCGGCGCGGTGCTGTTCATCGCCCTCGCCCGCGGCGGCGACACCACCTACCGGTTGAGCAACGACACCGACGCGATCGTGCTGCCCGCGATCGTGCTGCCCGCCGATGCCACCGGCATCGTCACGGTGCTGCTGATGACGGTCATCGCCGTCTACGGCTTCCTGGTCGTCCGGGGCGGGCGGCGCATCCCGCTGTGGCTGACCACGATCTTCGCGATCCTGTTCCTCCTCGGGTTCCTCACCTGGGCGGCCGCGGGCTCGACCGTGCCGCTCGTCGGCCTCCTCGCGGGCGCCCTCACGGTGAGCACGCCGCTCATCTTCGGCTCGCTCGGCGGCGTGATCAGCGAGCGCGTCGGCGTCGTCAACATCGCCATCGAGGGCCAGCTGCTCGCGGGCGCCTTCACGGCCGCCCTCGTGGCCACGGCGACCGGATCCGCCTGGGCCGGCCTCATCGCGGCCATGGTGGCGGGGGCGGCGGTGTCAGCCGTGCTGGCCGCCTTCGCGATCAAGTACCTGGTCGACCAGGTCATCGTGGGTGTCGTGCTGAACGTGCTCGTCATCGGCCTCACGAGCTTCCTGTTCTCGACGGTGATGACCGGCAACCCCGACCTGTTCAACAAGCCCGCCCGCTTCGAGCGCCTGCCCATTCCGCTGCTGAGCGACATCCCCGTCGTCGGGCCGATCCTGTTCAACCAGTCGCTCATCGTCTACGCGATGTTCCTGCTCGTTCCGCTGGTCTGGTTCGGGCTCTTCAAGACCCGCTGGGGCCTGCGGCTGCGCGCGGTCGGCGAGCACCCGAAGGCCGCCGACACGGTCGGCATCAAGGTGGCGCAGACCCGGTTCTGGAACGTGCTGCTCGCCGGCGTCATCGTCGGCGGTGGCGGAGCGTTCTTCACGCTCGTGGCGATCGGCTCGTTCACGAAGGAGATGACCAACGGCGCCGGCTTCATCGCTCTCGCCGCCGTCATCTTCGGCCAGTGGAACCCGATCAAGGCGACCCTCGCGGCGCTGCTCTTCGGGTTCGCCACGAACCTGCAGTCGACGCTGTCGATCGTCGGGTCGCCGGTGCCGAGCGAGTTCATGCTCATGCTGCCCTACCTGGTCACGATCTTCGCGGTCGCCGGCCTGGTCGGCTTCTCGCGACCGCCGGCAGCGTCGGGCAAGCCCTACGTCAAGTCGTGAGCGGAGCATCCGTGTCGCAGAACCCCGGTGACGGCATCGACTGGGATGCCCTCCGCGCCGTGGCCCTCGAGGCCATGTCGCACGCCTACGTGCCGTACTCGAACTTCCCGGTCGGGGTGGCGGCGATCGTCGACGACGGGCGCGTCATCGCGGGCTGCAACGTCGAGAACGCCTCGTACGGGCTCACGCTGTGCGCCGAGTGCGCGCTCGTGTCGACGCTGCACATGACCGGCGGCGGCAAGCTCGTGGCCTTCACGTGCGTCGACGGCAACGGCGGCGCGCTCATGCCCTGCGGGCGGTGCCGTCAGCTGCTGTTCGAGCACTCGGCCGAGGGCATGCTGCTCGAGACGGTCTCGGGCATCAAGACCATCGATGAGGTGCTGCCCGACGCGTTCGGGCCGCGCACCCTGGAGGAGTACCGCTCGTGAGCATTGAGCCGTTCGACGTCGTCGACCTGATCCGCACCAAGCGCGACAAGGGCGCGCTGACCACCGAGCAGATCAGCTGGATGGTCGACGCCTACACCCGCGGCTACGTCGCCGACGAGCAGATGTCGGCCATGACCATGGCGATCTTCCTCAACGGCATGACCCGCGAGGAGGTGCGCGACCTCACGCTCGCCATGGTCGCCACGGGCACCCGCCTCGACTTCTCGGGCCTGTCGAAGAAGACCACCGACAAACACTCGACCGGGGGCGTGGGCGACAAGATCACCCTGCCGCTCGCTCCGCTCGTCGCCTCGTTCGGCGTGGCGGTGCCGCAGCTCTCGGGCCGCGGACTGGGCCACACGGGCGGCACGCTCGACAAGCTCGAGAGCATCCCGGGCTGGCGCGCGAACGTCAGCGTCGACGACATGATGGCGCAGCTCGAGAGCGCGGGCGCCGTCGTGTGCGCCGCCGGGTCGGGGCTCGCCCCCGCCGACGGCAAGCTCTACGCCCTGCGCGACATCACCGGCACCGTCGAGTGCATCCCGCTCATCGCCTCGTCGATCATGTCGAAGAAGATCGCCGAGGGCACCGCCGCTCTCGTGCTCGACGTGAAGTTCGGCTCGGGCGCGTTCCTGAAAGACATCGAGCAGTCGCGCGAGCTCGCGAAGGTCATGGTGCGCCTCGGTGAGGACGCCGGCGTCGCCACGCGCGCGGTGCTCACCAACATGAACGTGCCCCTGGGCCTCGCCATCGGCAACGCCAACGAGGTGCGCGAGTCGGTCGAGGTGCTCGCCGGGGGCGGCCCCGCCGACGTCGTCGAGCTCACGGTGACGCTCGCCCGGCACATGCTCGAGCTCGCTGGCGTCACCGACGCGGATGTCGAGGGCGCCCTCCAGAACGGGCAGGCGATGCGCACCTGGCGCGCGATGATCCAGGCGCAGGGCGGCGACCCGGATGCGCCGCTCGCGACCGCGAACGAGCACCACGTCGTCGTGGCTGAGCGCGACGGGGTGCTCGTGGAGCAGCACGCGCTGCCCTTCGGCATCGCCGCCTGGCGCCTGGGCGCGGGCCGCGCCCGCAAGGAGGACCCGGTCGACCACGCGGCGGGCATCGACCTGCACGCCAAGCCCGGCGATACCGTGACGAAGGGTCAGCCGCTGTTCACGATGCACACCAACGAGGCGGCCCGGTTCGACCGCGCCCTCGAGGCGCTCGCGGGCGGCTACCGCATCGGCGATGCCGGCGACGAGGTGCACACGGGCGGTCCGCTCGTGGCGGGGGTCGTCGAGGCGTAGCCCGCGGCGACCGCTGCCGCTGCGACTGCTGCCGCTGCTGCTGCCGCCGCTGCCGCCGCTGCTGCTGCTGCCGCCTCGCTGCGCGCGGTCGTGCGCGGGCGGGCTAGGCTCGCGCCATGGCCCCGCTCACCGGCGCGCAGGCGCCCGCCCCCATCGCCCCCCTCCGCCGCCGCACCGTCGCCGGCTACGCCATCGGCTCGCTCGGCACGGGCGGCTTCGGCACGCTGCCGGGGCTGGTGCTGCTCTACTACATGACCGATTCGCTCGGCATCACGGCACTGGTCGCCGGGCTCATCGTCGGCCTCGCGAAGCTGTGGGACGTCATCATCGACCCCGTCATCGGCACGCTCAGCGATCGCCTGCGCGCCCGATCGGGCACCCGTCGGCAGCTGATGCTCGTCGGCGCGCTCAGCTTGCCGCTCGCCTTCCTCTCGACGTTCGCCGTGCCCGCTGGCGTCACCCCCGTCGTCGCCGCGGTCTGGGTGGTCATCGCCTTCGTGCTCTCGACGACGGCCTTCAGCCTCTTCCAGGTGCCGTACATCGCGCTGCCCGCCGAGCTGGCGGGCGACTACGACGGCCGCACGCGCCTGCTGACCTGGCGGGTCATCGTCCTGACCATCGCGATCCTGCTCTTCGGGGCTGGCGGCCCGCTGCTGCGCGGCCTGGGCGACGACCCGCGGGCGGGCTACCTCATCATGGCGGCCGTCGCGGGCACGGTCATCGGGGCCGGCCTGCTGGTCGCGGCGCTCACGGCACCGCGGGGTGCGGCGGGCATCCCGCAGCCGCGCACGAGCGCGCTCGCCGGCTATCGGCTGGCGGTCGCGGCCCTGCGCGAGCTGCCGGCCCTGCGCGCCCTGCTCGGCGCTTTCGTGCTGCAGGCCCTCGCCACGGGCGTCATGCTCGCCGCGGCGCAGTACGTGGCCACCTGGCTGCTGCGCAGCGAAGACGCCGTGACGCTGCTGTTTCTCGCCCTCATCGCGCCCGCCGTGCTCGTGACGCCGCTGTGGGGGATGCTCGCCCGCCGCCTCGGCAAGGAGCGCGGCTTCGTGCTGGCCTCGGTGCTGTTCCTCGTGGCGGCGCTCGGCGTCGTGCCGGTCGCTCTGGCCCCCGGTGCGTGGATCTATCTGCCCGTGGCGCTCGCCGGTGCCGCGTACGCGGGCATGCAGGCTCTGCCCCTGGCGATGCTGCCCGACGTGATCGATCACGACGCGCGGGCGCGCGGCACCGCCCGCGGCGGTGTCGTGAGCGGCGTCTGGACGGCGGGGGAGACCGCCGGTATGGCTCTGGGTGCGACGGTGCTGGCGATCGTGCTCGCGCTCAGCGGCTACATCGAGTCGACCGCCGAGACGGTGCCGACGCAGCCCGGCAGTGCGCTGCTGGGCATCGCGCTGACCTTCAGTGCGCTGCCCGCCGTGCTGCTGGGGCTCAGCCTGCTCGTGTTCCGCGGCTACCGGCTGCGGCGGGCCGACATCGAGGGTGCGAACGATGCCGCGGAGCCGGGAGCGTGAGCGCGCGACCGACCCCCGCCCAGGTGCTCGAGCGCCTCGCCGCGCTGCGGGCCGATGACGCCCCGACGCACGGCGGGCGGGTGCTCTCGTACGTCTACGACTCGGGGCGGGCCGAGCTCGATGAGCTGGCGGCCGCGGCTATGCGCCAGGTGCAGTCGATCAACGGGCTCGACCCGACCGCCTTCCCGTCGGTGGCCCGGATGGAGGCCGAGCTCGTGGCTTTCGCCCGCACGATGCTGCACGGCGACGGCCCGAGCGACGTCGGCGGGGCCGCCGTGGTCGGCACCGTCACGACGGGCGGCACCGAGAGCTGCCTGCTCGCGGTGAAGGCGGCGCGCGACCGGTGGCGCGCCGAGGGGGGTGCGGGCATCCCGCGCCTGGTGGCACCGGTGACGGCGCACGCGGCGTTCCAGAAGGCCGCGCACTACTTCGGGCTCGCCCTCGACCTCGTGCCGGTCGACCCCGTGACGGGCGCGGTCGCGGCCGAGCGCATGATCGAGCGCTTCGCCGACGATGCGGCGCTCGTGGTGGTGTCGGCACCGTCGTACCCGCACGCCGCGCTCGACCCGATCGAGGCTGTCGCGGCGGCCGCTGCTGAGCGGGGCATCGCCTGCCACGTCGACGCGTGCATCGGCGGGTTCGCGCTGCCCTGGTGGCCGGATGTCGCGCCGTGGGACTTCCGGGTGCCCGGCGTCACGAGCATCTCCGCCGACCTGCACAAGTTCGGCTACGCGCCGAAGGGCGCGAGCGTGCTGCTGCACCGCGGGCCCGAGCGCCGGGCCGCGCAGTACTTCGCGACCACGCGGTGGCCCGGCTACCCCGTGGTCAACCCCACCATGCTCGGCTCGCGCTCGGCCGGTACGCTCGCGGCGGCCTGGGCGATCGTGCAGGCGCTCGGGGCGGAGGGCTACGGCGCGCTCATGCAGCGGGCTCGCGCGGCGACCGACGCGCTGCGGGCGATCCTCGACGACATCCCCGGTCTGCGGGTGTTCGGTGCGCCGGTCGGCCCGCTTCTGGCGGTCGTGGCCGATGAGGGCGACCCCGCGACGCGCGTCGACCCGCACCACTGGGCCGACGCGGTGCGGCGCCGCGGCTGGGTGCTGCAGCAGCAGCCCGGCATGGTGCAGAGCGACGGCACGCGGCTGCCGCGCACCACGCACCTCACGGTGACGCCGGTGACGGCCGACAGCGTCGACGCGCTGGGTGCCGTGCTGCGGGCGGCGGCGGACGAGGTGCGGGGCACGCCGCCGGTCGATGCGGATGCTCTCCTCGCCGCCCTGCCGCCCTCGCTGCTCGGCGCCGCGGCGGCGTCTGCCGACCCGGTGCCGCCCGAGGCCCTGGGTGCTCTGCTCGCGGCGGCGGGCATCGGGCCCGACGGCAGCCTGCCCGCCGAGGCGGCGAGGCTGACCGCGCTCATCGAGGCGCTGCCGCCGCAGCTCGTCGAGCCGGCGCTCATCGCGCTGCTCGGCTCGCTCGTCGACTAGCGCCGGGCCCGCGAGCGGCTAGACCTGCACGTCGCCGATGCGCTCGAGCGCATCGACCACGAGACCCCAGAAGCGGTCGTTGTCGATGTCGAGGGCGACCTGCGTCGTGCATCCCTCGGGGGCGGGGCCGCGCAGGTCGGCGACGGTCATGCCGAGCGTGAGGCCGCCGGTCAGCTCGACGTCGAGCGGGGCCGTCACGACGCGCAGCAGCGTGGGGTCGATGAGGAACGCGACGGCGCAGGGATCGTGCACGGGCGGGTGGTCGAAGCCCTGCGCGTCCCTGTACGAGTGGGCGAAGAACTCCAGCAGCTCGCCGACGAAGCGGGCGGGCGCGGTGCCCACCGCGGCGATGCGCGCGGCGACCGCGTCGGTGGCGAGCGCCTGATGGGTGGCGTCGAGCCCGATCATCGTCAGCGGCCAGGGCTCGTTGAAGACGATGTGCGCGGCCTCGGGGTCGATGATGATGTTGAACTCGGCGACGGCGCTCCAGTTGCCCACGTGCACGCCGCCGCCCATGAGCACGACCTGCTTCACCCGCTCGGCGAGGCGCGGCTCCTTCCGCACCGCGAGGGCGATGTTGGTGAGCGCCCCGGTCGGCACGAGCGACACCGTCTTCGGCGGGTGGCTCATGACCGTGTCGATGATGAGGTCGACCGCGTGGCGGGGGTCGAGCGCGATCACCGGCTCGGGCAGCACCGGGCCGTCGAGGCCCGACTCGCCGTGGATGTCGGGCGCCGTCTCGACGCGGCGCACGAGCGGCCGGTGGGCTCCGCGGGCGATCGGCACAGCATCCATGCCGATGACGCGCGCGACCGACAGGGCGTTGCGGGTGACCTTCTCGATGGTCTGGTTGCCCATGACCGTCGTCACCGCGAGCAGCTCGATCGCGGGGCTGCCGTGGGCGAGCAGCATGGCGACGGCGTCGTCGTGGCCGGGGTCGCAGTCGAGGATGATCTTCTCGGGCGCGGGGGTGGTCGTCATGCCGCGAGTCTAGCGCCTATCTGCATATATGAAATCATCTTGCGCATGTGTAGAGTCTGCGCATGAGTGCCGCACCCGCCAGCCCCGCCAGCCCCGCCAGCCCGGCCCACCCGCCGGCGAGCGTCGCCGATCTCGCCGCGCGCGGCGCCGCCCGCATCGAGTGGATCCGCTCGCGCATGCCCCTCCTCGCCGAGGTGCGCGCCCGCTTCGCCGACGAGCAGCCCTTCCCCGGTCAGCGCATCGGCATGTCGCTGCACCTCGAGCCGAAGACGGCCGTGCTGCTCGAGACCCTGCACGCCGGAGGGGCCGAGATCGTCGCCACCGGCAACCACGGCTCGACGCAGGACGACATCGTGGCCGTGCTGCGGCAGCAGGGCATGACCGTGCACGGCAGCCGCGCCGACACCCTCGACGACCACCACGCGAACGTCGCCGCCGTCGATGCGGCGCGGCCCAGCATCCTGCTCGACAACGGGGCCGATCTCGCCGCGCTCGCCGCCGCGCGCATCGATGCCGCGGCGCTCGCCGCCGGCGACCCGACCGGCGGCACGGGCATCATCGGCGGCACCGAAGAGACCACGAGCGGCGGGCTGAGGCTGCGGGCCGAGCTCGCCGGCCGCCTACCGTTTCCGATCATCGTCATCAATGACTCGCTGCTCAAGGCGATCGGCGAGAACAAGCACTCGGTCGGCCAGTCGGTCGTCGAGAGCATCATGCGCATCACCAACCTGCGCATCGCGGGGCGCCGCTTCCTCGTCGCCGGGTACGGCTGGTGCGGGCGCGGCATCGCCCAGTACCTACGGGCGATGGGCGGCAAGGTCGCGGTCGCCGAGGTGGATGACCTGAAGGCCTTCGAGGCGGCGTGGGACGGCTACCGGGTCGGCGGCATCGTCGATCTCGCGAGCTGGGCCGAGGTCGTCATCACCGCGACCGGGCAGGCCGATGTCGTCACCGACGAGGTGTTCGACGCGCTGCCCGATGGTGCGGTACTCGCCAACGCGGGGCACTTCCCGTGGGAGATCGACGTGCCCGCCCTCTACGCCCGCGCCGTGCGCCGCACGACGCTCGACGAGGCGATCGAGCGCATCGACCTGCCGGGCGGGCGCCACGTCGTGCTGCTCGCCGAAGGCCGCATGATGAACCTCGCCGGTCGCGAGCCGAAGGGCAACTCGATCGAGGCGATGGATCTCGGGTTTCTGCTGCAGGCGCTCTCGCTCGAGCGCGTCGTGCGCGGCGGCGCGGCGCTGATCGCGGGGGCGCAGCCGGTTCCCGATGACATCGAGCGCCACATCGCCCGCCGGATGCTCGCCGCCATGGGCGCGCACCGATGACCTCCCCGGGGCCCGACTACCGCTCGCCCGCGGTCGAGAAGGCGCTCGACGTGCTCGAACTGCTCGCCGAGAGCCCGGAGCCGCTCACGCAGTCGCAGGTGGCCGAGGCGAGCGGCCGCAGCGTGGGGCAGCTCTTCCGCGTGCTCGCGACCCTCGAGCGGCGCGGGTTCGTCGTGCGCGAGCGCGGCGGCGGCTACCTGCTCGGCACGCGCCTGTTCGACCTCGCGCACCGGCACGAGCCCCTGCGGGGCTTGCGCGCGGCGGCCCTCCCGGTCATGCACGAGCTGGCCGACCGCGTGCGGCAGAGCTGCAACCTCGCGGTGCTCGACGGCGATCGGGTGCGGGTGGTGGCGCAGGTCGAGTCGCCGGCCGACTTCGGCTATCGGGTGCGGGTCGGGGCGCTGTTCGACGCCGAGTCGACGGCGACCGGGGAGGTGCTGCGCGGCGCTGCCGAAGCGGTGCGGGCCGACGCGCTGCAGCCGGGCATCACCGACGTGGTGGTGGGGGTGCGCGGGGCCGACGGCGCGACCGTCGCGGCGCTCACGGTGCCGTACGTCAGCACGAGCTTCAGCACGGTCGCCCACGACGAGGTGGTCGCCCAGGCCCGCACCGCCGGGCGCGCGATCGAGCAGTCGATCGGCCGCGCTGCGCATGCGCCTGAGGGTGGTCACGACCAGATAACGAACCGGTAGGTTTGTGGGTATGACGACGGCGACTCCGCACCTCCTTCCCGGCACCGAGATCGCGATCGAATCGCTGCCGAAGGTGTCGCTGCACGACCACCTCGACGGCGGTCTGCGCCCCCAGACGATCATCGAGCTCGCCGACGCGATCGGCCTCGAGCTGCCGGCCTCCGACGCCGAGAGCCTCGGCGCGTGGTTCGCTGAAAAGAGCGACTCGGGTTCGCTGGTCGAGTACCTGAAGACCTTCGATGTCACCACCGCCGTCATGCAGACGCGCGAGGGCCTCGAGCGCGTCGCCCGCGAGTTCGTGCTCGACCTCGCCGCCGACGGCGTGGTGTGGGGCGAGATCCGGTGGGCTCCCGAGCAGCACCTCACGCGCGGGTTGAGCCTCGACGAGACGGTGGAGGCCGTGCAGGCGGGGCTGGACGCCGGGGTGGAGGAGGCGCGCGGCGCGGGGCACCGCATCCGTGTCGGCCAGCTCGTGAGCGCGATGCGGCACGCCGATCGGGGCCGCGAGATCGCCGAGCTCGCCCTGCGGCACCGCGACCGCGGCGTCGTCGGCTTCGACATCGCGGGTGCCGAGGCGGGCTTCCCGGCCGGCCGCATGCGCGACGCGTTCGACCTGCTCGCGAGCAGCTTCTTCCCGGCGACCGTGCACGCGGGCGAGGCCGACGGCCTCGAGTCGATCCGCGGCGCGCTGCTCGACGGCCGGGCCCTGCGTCTCGGCCACGGCGTGCGCCTGCTCGAGGACATCACGCTGAGCGACGAGGGCGGCAGCACGATCGCGACCCTCGGCCCCGTGGCCGAGTGGGTGAAAGACCGGCAGATCGCACTCGAGACGAGCCCGAGCTCGAACCTGCAGACCGGTGCGATCGCGGCCTGGGGCGACCAGCTGGTCGACCACCCCCTCGACCTGTTCTACCAGCTGGGCTTCCGCGTCACCGTGAACACCGACAACCGTCTGATGAGCGCCACCACTCTCAGCCGCGAGCTCGCCCTCGTGGCCGAGGCATTCGCCTACGACCTCGACGACCTGCTGGCGCTGCAGCTCAACGCCGCGCAGGCCGCCTTCCTGCCGGTGGAAGACCGCGAGGCCCTGCTCGACACCCTCATCGACGGCTTCGAGGCCGCCCTGTGACTCTGCCCGCTCTCGCTGATCGCGCCATCGTGCTGCACGCTCGTGCGGCCGACTGGCGCGACGCCATCAAGCTCGCCGGCGATGCGCTCGTCGACAGCGGCTGCACGACGGGCGAGTACACCGACGCCATGATCCGCATGGTGGATGCTCACGGCCCCTACATCGTGATCGCACCCGGTCTGGCTCTCGCGCACGCGCGGCCCGGCCCCGAGGTGCGCTGCGACGGCCTGTCGATCGTGACCCTCGCCGAGCCGGTCGCGTTCGGGCACGCCCACAACGACCCCGTCTCCGTCGTCATCGGCCTCGCCGGCGCGGCCGCCGACAGCCACCTGGCGGCGGTCGCCGAGCTGGCCAACGCCTTCAACGACCCGGCGGTCATCCCGGCGCTCGCCGCGGCGGCCTCCCGCGACGAGGTGCGCGCGCTGCTCGGCGTCGGGGCGCCGGCGTGAAGATCGTCACCATCTGCGGCGCCGGCATCGGCACGAGCGGCATCCTGAAGGTGAATGCCGAGCGCGCCCTCCAGCGGCTTGGGCTCTCGGCGACCGTCGTGGCGGCCGACATCGCATCGGTGACGCGCGTCGCGGCCGATGCGCAGGTGATCTTGACGAGCGCCGAGTTCGTCGAGGCGATCGGGGCGACGCGCGCCGACGTCATCGTGATCGAGAACTTCTTCGACGGCGACGAGCTCGCGGTCAAGCTCGAGGCCGCGCTGGGCTGAGCCGCCCGCTCAGGCCGCCTGTTCAAGTCGCCCGCTCAGGCCGCCCGCTCAGGCCGCCTGTTCCGCCCGCCCGCTCAGGCCGCCTGTTCCGCCCGCTCAGGCCGCCCGCTCAGTCCTCCGCGGGGCGCCCGCGGCCGATGAGCAGCGCCACGGCCACGCCGAGCGCGGCGAGCGGCGCGATGTACGGCGCGAACGAGTACAGGGCGAGCCCGACCAGCAGCCCCACCGCCGCGGCGACGGCCACACGCCGACCGGTGCTCGACGCGCTCTGCGCGAGCGGCAGCACGGCGTAGGCGGCGAGGGCCGCGGCGATCGCGGTCGTCGCGAGCAGCAGGTACGGCACGAGGGGTGCCGGCAGCCCCGGCAGGCTCGCGAGCACGGCGACAGGGGCCGACACGACATCGGCGGTCAGCGCGGCCGGTCGGATCAGCAGCACCAGGTAGGCGGCGAGCATCGCCCCGGCGGGCACAGCCCGCACCCCGATGACGGCGTGGGTCGCGCGCAGCAGGGGCAGGAACCCGAGGAACGCCACGACGCTGCCGCCCAGGTACCAGCGCACCAGCGCCACCGGGTCGGTCTCCACCGTGAGCAGCGAGGGGATCAGCACGGCCCCGACGAGCATCATGCCGAGGGCGACGAACGCCCACACGGCTCCCTCGCGTCGGCCGGGCGCTGCCGCGAGTCGGGCGAGCAGACCAGACGGACGCTGCTCGGCGGATCGGGGCTCGGTCATGGGTGCACCTTTCTGCGCAGGGCGATGAGCGTCGTCGCGACGGCGACGAAGGCGAGCACGAGGGCGCCGCTCGGCAGCACGACGAGCAGCCACACGATCGCTGCCGTCACCGCCAGCATGAGGGCCGTGCCGGTCGACGCGCCGGATGCCCGCCGCGCGATGAACGCCGTGACGACGGCCACGACCACGGCCTGCGCGAGCAGCGCGATCGTCACCACCGGTTCCACGGGCGCGGTCAGCATGGCGGCGGAGGCGGCCACGAGCAGACCGCCCGACACGGCCAGCGCCTCGCGCACGCTGGCCGCCACGCGCAGCAGCACAGCGACCTGCACGAGCAGCGGCACCGCCCCCAGGGATGCCAGCGCGAAGCCCTGCCCCGCGCGCAGCAGCCCGGCCTCGGCGGCGGTGGTGCCTCCTGCCCACGCGACCGCGACCACGAGCACCGCGCCGACCCCGAGCCACAGGCTCGCCCGGCGCTCGCCCGGCGACCACGGCCGCACGGGCCGGGGTGCCCGCAGCACGGGGGGAAGGCCGGGCAGTCCGCGCACGCCGATGCCGCGACCCGCCGCGCCCTCAGCGCTGGTGGGGTCGCCGCCCGCGGCGGCGGCGGCGCCCCGCGCCAGAGCGGCCGCACGCTCCGCCTGCTCGGCCTCGAGCTCCTTCCGCAGCGCCAGCTCGCGCTCGGTGCGGGCACCGCGCACGCGGTCGAGCACGCCGATGCCGATGGCCCCCGCCATGATCAGGGCCGGGCTGACGCCCGCGACCATGAACGGCAGGGCGATGCCCGCACCGGCGATCCCCGCCCACACGTGCGCCACCATCGGGTCGACGTAGGGCCTGATCAGCACCACGGCCGAGGCGGCGGCGGCCGCGGTCGCCACCGCGACCACGACCCCCAGCTGCAGGTCGATGACCCCGATCGCGCGGGCCGGTCCGATGGTGAGCAGAGCCAGCACGCCGACGGCGGCGAGCGCGCTCGCGATCGCCATGACGATGGCCGAGACGGCGGGCACCCGGGTGAGTCGGTCGAATCCGCGGCGGTTATAGAGCATCCCGAGCCCGATCGCGGCCAGGATCACGGCGACGGTCGTCGGCAACGACGAGAGGGCGATGATGCCCTGCGCCTGCGCGAGCAGGTCGGGGTCGGGCTGGTCGGTGCCCGATGAGCCGACCGGCCCGAAGATGCTCGGCAGCGGCAGCAGGCCCAGCACTCCGATGACCTGACCGGATGCCCAGCTCACGACCGCCGCGAACCACAGCACGACGACCGGGGTCGGCAAGAGCCCCCCCGCCGGGGACGATGCCCCCGGTGGCAACGGCTGCCGCGGAGGTTCCGTCGTCGAGTCGGTCACGCTTCCACCCTACGCGGCGACTCGAGCGGGCTTCAGACGATGAGCGCGCGCATACCGGCCTCGAGCGCGGCCACCCGGGCCGCCGCTGCCGCCCGGCGCTCGTCGACCGAGCCCTGGTCGCTCGAGGCGTCGATGTAGACCTTCACCTTCGGCTCGGTGCCGCTCGGCCGCACGATGACGCGGCTGCCGTCGAGCATCCAGAACCGCAGGATGTCGCTCGGCGGAAACACTCCGAAGCCGCCCGAGAAGTCGTCGACCTGGCTGACGCGCACGCCACCGATCTCGTTCGGCGGGCTGTCGCGCAGGGTGGCCATGATCGCACCGATGCGGCTCAGGTCGGTGACCCGCAGCGACACCTGCGCGCTCGCGAACGCGCCGAAGCGCTCGTCGAAGTCGCGCTGGTGGTCGGCGAGGGTGCGGCCGGCCGCCTTCAGCTCGCCGGCGAGCGCCAGCAGGTCGACCGCGGCCGAGATGCCATCTTTGTCGCGCACCTTCTCGGGGTCGACGAGGTATCCGAGAGCCTCCTCGTAGCCGTAGCCGAGCCCGCCGACGCGCGAGATCCACTTGAAGCCCGTGAGGGTGTCGCTGTAGCTGACGCCATAGGCGTTCGCGACCGCCGACAGCGCGGGGGAGGAGACGAGCGAGGCGGCGAACTTCGCCTGGCGCTCCTCGCGCCGCAGACGCTCCGCGGCGCGCCAGCCGAGCAGGGCGCCCACCTCGTTGCCGGTCAGCCGGCGCCAGCCCTCGGCGGCGGTCGGGTCGGGAATCGCGACCGCGAGTCGGTCGGCGTCGGGGTCGTTGGCGATGATCAGCTCGGCGTCGGCCGCGCGCGCTGTCGCGAACGAGAGGTCCATCGCGCCCGGCTCCTCCGGGTTCGGGAAGGCGACCGTGGGGAAGGCGCCGTCGGGCGCGATCTGCTCGGCCACCACGGTCGGCTCGCCGAGCCCGGCGGCGGCGAATACGCGCTGGGCGACCTCCCACCCGACGCCGTGCATCGCCGTGTAGACGAAGCGCACGGGGTCGATGACCGGCGCCTCGGGGGTGCGCGGCACGAGCGCGGCCGTGCGCTCGACGTAGGCGTCGATCACGCTCTCGTCGGCGAGGTCGTAGTCGCTCGACCGCGGCAGCTCCGGCACGACGCTCGTGTCGGCCACCGCGAGGATCGCCGCGTGGATGGCCTCATCGGCGGGCGCCACGATCTGCGAGCCGCCGTCGCGACCGCCGAGGTACACCTTGTAGCCGTTGTCGCGCGGCGGGTTGTGGCTCGCGGTCACCATGACGCCCGCGCTCAGGCCGAGGTGGCGCACCGCGAAGGCGAGCACCGGCGTCGGCAGCGCGCGCGGCAGCAGCACCACGCGCACGCCCGCCCCGGCCATGAGCTCGGCCGAATCCCGAGCGAACACGTCGCTGTTCACGCGGCCGTCGTAGCCGATGACGACACTCGCGTTCTCGTCGCGCTCGAGCAGCCAGCGGGCGAATCCGGTGGCCGCCTGCGACACGAGCACCCGGTTCATGCGGTTCGAGCCCGCGCCGAGCTCACCGCGCAGGCCCGCGGTGCCGAACGTCAGGCGCGTGTCGAAGCGGTCGCGGAGGGCATCCATCGCCGCCGCATCGCCCGCCTCGGCGGCGGGGATGAGCGCCTCGAGCTCGGCGCGCGTCTCGGGGTCGGGGTCTTGCTCGAGCCACGACTTGGCCCGGTCGAGAGTGGTCATCGGGGTCTCCTTCGGTGCAGAACGCGGCGGGCGCGGGGCGGGGCCGCGGGCGACGGATGCGCGGCGAGCCCTACAGCGCCGCGACGATGCGGGCCAGCAGGGCGCTGATCACCGGCTCGGCATCCTTGCCCGCCTGGATGACCTCGGCGTGACTGAGCGGCTCGGGCGAGATGCCCGCGGCGAGGTTGGTGATGAGCGAGAGGCCCAGAACCTCCATGCCGGCCTGGCGCGCGGCGATCGCCTCGAGCGCCGTCGACATGCCGACGATGTGGCCGCCCATGGTCTTCGCCATCTGCACCTCGGCGGGCGTCTCGTAGTGCGGGCCGCGGAACTGCACGTACACGCCCTCGTCGAGGCTCGGGTCGACCTCGTGAGCGAGGTCGCGCAGCCGCTGGGCGTAGAGGTCGGTGAGGTCGATGAAGGTGGCGCCCTCGAGCGGCGAGTTCGCCGTCAGGTTGAGGTGGTCGCTGATGAGCACCGGCGTGCCGGGCTTCCAGTGCGGCTTGATGCCCCCCGCGCCGTTCGTGAGGATCATGACGGATGCCCCCGCGGCGGCCGCGGTACGCACCGAGTGCACGACGCGCCGCACGCCGTGGTTCTCGTAGTAGTGGGTGCGGGCGCCGATGACGAGCGCGCGCTTGCCGCTCGGCAGCAGGATCGAGCGCAGCGTGCCGACATGCCCTTCGAGCGCCGGCTTGCTGAAACCGGCGATGTCGGTGGCGGGGATCGTGTGCGTGGTCTCGCCGATCAGGTCGGCGGCCTTCGCCCAGCCCGAGCCGAGCGTGAGGGCGATGTCGTGGCGCTCGACCCCGGTCGCCTCGGCCAGCTGCGCGGCCGCCTGGGAGGCGACGGCGAAGGGGTCGGCGTGCGGGTCGTCGAGGGGGTTCGCGGCGGTGTGGGACATGCCTGTCAGCCTACTGACGCGCTCGGTCGCGCGCCCCCGTCTGCTCGGATGAGGGGCCGGATGCGGGAGGATAGACGGCATGACGACACTGTTCGACCGCAAGCAGCGCATCGCCGTTCTTGGCGGAGGCCCCGGCGGCTATGAGGCCGCGCTGGCGGGCGCGCAACTGGGTGCCGAGGTGACGCTCGTCGAACGCGCCGGCGTCGGCGGTTCGGCGGTGCTCACCGACGTGGTGCCCTCGAAGACGCTCATCGCGACGGCTGAGGCCGCGGGCGCCATCGCCGGCGCGGGCGAGCTGGGGGTGCAGTTCTTCGCCCGCGGCGAGAGCGGTCGCGCGGTCAAGCCCGAGCTCGCGGTCAACCTCGCGCAGGTCAACAAGCGCGTGCTGCGCCTGGCGCAGGAGCAGAGCGACGACATGCGCGAGCAGCTCGTCGACGCGGGCGTGCGCATCATCGTCGGCGAGGGCCGGCTCGACGGCCCGCAGCGCGTCGTCGTGTCGACCGGCCAGGGCAAGAAGCGCACCGACTTCGACCAGTGCGACGCCGACACGGTCATCGTCGCCGTCGGCGCCTCGCCCCGCGAGCTGCCCAGCGCGCAGCCCGACGGCGAGCGCATCCTCACCTGGACCCAGCTGTACCGGCTCGACACGGTGCCCGAGCATCTGATCGTCGTCGGCTCGGGCGTGACGGGGGCCGAGTTCGCCTCCGCCTATCGTGCGCTGGGCGCCCAGGTCACCCTCGTCTCGAGCCGCGACCAGGTGCTGCCCGGCGAGGACGCCGACGCCGCCCAGGTGATCGAGACCGTCTTCCTGCGCAACGGCATGACGCTGCTGTCGAAGAGCCGTGCCGATTCGGTGGTGCGCTCCGGCGACGGCGTCGTCGTGACGCTCTCCGACGGCCGCGTCATCGAGGGCTCGCACTGCCTCATGGCGGTGGGGTCGATCCCCAACACGGCGGGCATCGGGCTCGAGGAGGCGGGGGTGCAGGTCACCGCCTCCGGCCACATCGCCGTCAACAAGGTGGCCCGCACCTCGATGCCGAGCGTCTACGCCGTCGGCGACTGCAGCGACTCGCTGCCCCTCGCCTCGGTCGCCTCCATGCAGGGCCGTACGGCGGTCTACCACGCGATGGGCGACGCCGTCACGCCGCTGACTCTGCGCAACGTGACGTCGAACATCTTCACCGCACCCGAGATCGCCACCGTCGGCTTCTCGCAGAAGCAGATCGAGGAGGGCGCGACGCGCGGCGTCGTGCACAAGCTCATGCTCGAGACCAACCCGCGCGCGAAGATGCAGGGCGTCAGTGACGGCTTCATCAAGCTGTTCGCCGCCCGCACCTCGGGCACGGTCATCGGCGGTGTCGTGGTGGCCCCGCGCGCCTCCGAGCTGATCCTGCCCGTGGCGCTCGCCGTCGAGCACCGGCTCACGGTCGACCAGCTGGCGCGGGCGTACTCGGTCTACCCGTCCCTCTCGGGCGGCATCACGGATGCGGCGCGCGCGATGCACGTCGGCCGCGACTAGTGGCGCCCGCCGCGCACGAGTCGGCCGGGCGGCCCGCGCTCGCCCCGGCCACCGCGGCGGTCGACCTGCCCGCCCGCCGGGTGCTGGTCGCGTGCCTGATCGGCATCGGCGTGCTGGTCTCGGCGCACGCGGTGCGGTCGCGCCTGGTGCTGGCCTGGCCCGAGCCCGAACTGCTGCAGGGCGAGCTGCTGCGCATCCTGTCGATCGGCGCCGAGTCGGGGCTCGCGACCTGGTTCACGCTGCTGATGATGCTGTCGACCGCGCTCGTCGCCGTGCTGATCGGCCTCGCCGAGCGGGCCCAGGGCGGGCGGCGCTGGGGCTGGTGGTTCGGGGTGGCCGGCGTCATGCTGCTCGCCTCGCTCGATGAGCAGATCCAGCTGCACGAGATGTGGGTCGAGCCCTTCCGGGAGATCTTCTCGATCACGACCGGTCCGCTGCTGCTGGCGTGGGTGATCCCGGCGCTCATCGTGGCCTCCCTGGTCGCGGCGCTGTTCCTGCCCTGGGTGCTCCGGCTGCCGCCGCGCACGCGGCTGTGGGCGATGGCCGCGGTCGCGCTCTGGATCGCCGGAGCCGCCGGCATGGAGATGGTCGACAGCGCGACGTTCGAGTGGCGGCAGGCCATGGAGCCCGTGCGGGCCCACTGGGTGAGCGCGATCATCTACACGACCGAGGAGGCCATGGAGATGCTCGGCGTGGCGGTGCTGCTGCACACCCTCCTGGTGCACGCCCGCGAGCATGCACCGGCCGCGCTCGGAGCGCGCCTCCGCGTCGTCTGACGGCGCGCGCGGCTCAGTCGACGATGCTGAGCAGCACGTGGCCCGACGACACCGTGTCGCCGACCGCCGCACCGATACCCGTGACGGTGCCCGCCTTGTGGGCCGTCATCGGCTGCTCCATCTTCATGGCCTCGAGCACGACCACGAGATCGCCGGCGACCACCGTGTCGCCCTCGGCGACGGCGAGCTTCACCACGGTCGCCTGCATCGGGCTCTTCACCGCGTCTCCCGAGGCCCCGGCGGCGACCCGCGAGCCGCCGCGCCGCGACGGGGGCGCGGCCAGCGCGGTCTGCGCGCGGGCTCCGGATGCTGCGGCCAGGCTCTCCGGCAGCGAGACCTCGAGGCGCTTGCCGCCGACCTCGACGACCACGGTGTGGCGGGCCGCGGGGGCCGCGAGGGGCTCGGCGAGCGAGCCGCTCCAGGGCTCGAGCCGGTTGTCGAACTCGGTATCGATCCAGCGCGTGTACACGCTGAACGGCGCCCCGTCGGCGGGGGCGAACGCCGGGTCGTCGACGATGGCGCGGTGGAAGGGCAGCACCGTCGGCAGGCCCGCGACCTCGAACTCGGCGAGCGCGCGGCGCGAGCGCTCGAGGGCGTCCTCGCGCGTCTTGCCGGTGACGATCAGCTTGGCCAGCAGCGAGTCGAACGCGCCCGAGATGACGTCGCCCGTCGTCACGCCCGAGTCGACGCGCACGCCGGGGCCGCCGGGGAAGCGCAGGGCGTGCACCGGCCCGGGCATGGGCAGGAAGTTCAGGCCCGGGTCCTCCCCGTTGATGCGGAACTCGAACGAGTGGCCGTGGGCGACCGGATCGTCGTAGCCGATCGCCTCGCCCTCCGCGATGCGGAACTGCTCGCGCACGAGGTCGATGCCCGTGACCTCCTCCGACACCGGGTGCTCGACCTGGAGGCGCGTGTTGACCTCGAGGAAGGAGACGGTGCCGTCGGCGCCGATGAGGAACTCGCAGGTGCCGGCGCCGAGGTAGCCGACCTCCTTCAGGATCGCCTTCGACGACGAGTACAGCAGCGCGATCTGCTCGTCGGTGAGGAAGGGTGCGGGCGCCTCCTCGACGAGCTTCTGGTGGCGGCGCTGCAGCGAGCAGTCGCGCGTGGAGATGACGACGACGTTCCCGTGCGCATCCGCCAGGCACTGGGTCTCGACGTGGCGCGGTTTGTCGAGGTACTTCTCGACGAAGCACTCGCCGCGCCCGAACGCGGCGACGGCTTCGCGCGTGGCCGACTCGAAGAGCTCGGGCACCTCCTCGCGGGTGCGGGCGACCTTCAGACCGCGGCCGCCGCCGCCGAAGGCGGCCTTGATGGCCACCGGCAGCCCGTGCTCGTCGACGAACGCGAGCACCTCATCGGCGCCGCTCACCGGGTTGAGGGTGCCCGGCGCGAGCGGGGCGCCCACCTTCTCGGCGATGTGCCGGGCGCTGACCTTGTCGCCCAGCTTCTCGATGGCGTCGGGCGAGGGGCCGATCCAGATGAGCCCGGCGTCGATGACCGCGCGGGCGAAGTCGGCGTTCTCGGCGAGGAACCCGTAGCCCGGGTGCACCGCGTCTGCTCCGGCTCGCCGGGCGACGCTGAGCAGCTTCTCGATGACGAGGTACGTCTCGGCGCTCGTCGACCCGCCCAGCGCATACGCCTCGTCGGCGAGGCGCACGTGGCGGGCATCCCGGTCTTGATCGGCGTAGACGGCGACGGTCGCGATGCCGGCGTCGCGAGCGGCGCGGATGACGCGGACGGCGATCTCGCCACGGTTCGCGATGAGGATCTTCGTGATGCGGGCCATGGTTCCCCAGCCTAGGGGTGGGCGGTGTGCCCCGGTTTGGCGCTGCGCCACAAAAGGAGGGCGGGTGCGTTAGCGGTTACCGGGATCACCCTGTCAGCGGTTCCAGAGGTCGGTCCAGCGGCCCCCGAGCTCGTGCACGAGCTTGCGCAGCAGCGGCACCGAGATCCCGACCACCGTGTGCGGGTCGCCCTCGATGCGGTCGATGAAGCCCGCACCCTTCGAGTCGATCGTGAACGCTCCGGCGACCTTCAGGGGCTCGCCCGTGGCGATGTAGGCGTCGATCTCTGCCGTCTCGATGTCGTCGGCGAAGTGCACGGTCGCGCGCGACGCCCGACCGACGGCCGCGTTCATGGTGCCGCCGCGATGGTCGATCAGCCAGTGGCCCGAGTGCAGCACGCCGCTGCGCCCCCGCTGGGCCAGCCAGCGCTCGCGGGCGATCTCCGGCTCGTGCGGCTTGCCGAACACCGCGCCGTCGAGCTCGAAGGCCGAGTCGCCGCCGAGGATGAACCCGTCGACCCCGGCCGCGCTCAGCCCCGCCGCCGCGAGCACGTCCGCGTCGAGACCGGCCTCGGCCTTGAGCCGCGCGAGCAGCTGCACCATCTCGGCGGCGGGCAGACGCCCGTCGGGATGCGCGCTCTCCGCCGCGGCGACGGCCGCCTCCTCATCGACCCCGGGTGCGAAGGCGACCGGCTCGATGCCGACCGCCCGCAGGGTGGCCAGCCGGGCGGGGGAGGTCGAGGCGAGGTACAGGCGCACGGTCTGATCGTAGGCCGGTCGCCCCGTTCGCAACTCAGGCAGAACGGTCATCGATGACGGGTTGTGCGCGCTCCCCTGTCGGCACAGCCTGAATGGCGAACAGACCTAGGCTGAACGACATGGGTGACAACGTGGGGCGCGAGATCGAGCTGACCGTCGACCGCATCGCGCACGGCGGCATCGCCGTCGGGCGGCTCGACGGGCGGGTGGTGTTCGTCTCCGACGCGATCCCCGGCGAGACGGTGCGCGCTCGGGTCAGCGACGACCGCAAGAAGAGTTTCTGGCGCGCAGACACGATCGCCGTGCTGGAGGCGAGCGAGCACCGTCGCGAGCATGTCTGGCCGGCCGCGGCGCTCGACCGCGACCCGCGCAGCCGGGTGGGTGGGGCCGAGTTCGGGCACATCGCGCTCGCGCACCAGCGGGAGCTCAAGCGGCAGGTGCTGGTCGAGTCGCTGCAGCGCTTCGCCGGGCTCGATGCGGATGGCCTGCCGGGGCGAGCCTCTGCTGAGGCCGCTGCTGAGGGCTCTGCTGAGGGCTCTGCTGATGGCGCTGCTGAGGGCTCTGCCGGCGGCTCTGGCGGCGATTCTGCTCGCCTCGTCGTCGAGGCGCTGCCGGGCGACGACGCGGTGAACGGCCTCGGCTGGCGCACCCGCATCCGCCTGCATGTCGACCCGCAGGGTCGGCTCGGGCCGATGGCGTCGCGGTCGCACACCGTGATCCCGGTGACGGATGCTCCCCTCGCGACCCCCGCCGTGCAGGCCGCGATCCCCTTCGCCGAGCGGTTCACCGGCCTCGGCACCCTCGACGTGCTCGCGCCGACCGTGGGCGAGCCGCGCCTGGTGATCGGCGAGCAGAAGCCGAGCGTGATCCGCGAGGTGGTCGGCGGGCGCGAGTTCCAGCTCGACGACACGGGCTTCTGGCAGGTGCACCGCGCGGCCCCCGCCGTGCTGAGCGCGGCCGTGCAGCAGGCGATCGACCCGGCGCTGTTCGACCCGCGGGCCGACAACCTCGACCTGTACGGCGGCGTCGGCCTGCTCGCCGCCGCCGTCGCCGAGCGCTTCGGGCCGGGCACGCGCATCACGAGCGTCGAGGCCGACGAGCGCGCCACCGACCACGCGAGCGAGAACCTCGCCGATTGGGTGGGGGCATCGGCCGAGACCGGGCGGGTCGACCGCTGGCTGCGGTCGCTCGACGCGGGCGCATCGGCGGCCGACCGCGAGCGCCTGCGCGCGGCGACGGTGGTGCTCGATCCGCCGCGCTCGGGTGCGGGCGGCGAGGTCATGCAGCTGCTCGGGCGCCTGGCCCCCGCACAGCTCATCTACGTCGCCTGCGACCCCGTGGCGCTCGCCCGCGACGTGGCGCTCGCCGCCGAGCACGGGTACCGTCTGGCGGGCATCCGGGGCCTCGATCTGTTTCCGCACACCCACCACCTGGAGGCCGTGGCCACGCTCGTGCGCACCTGAGCGCACGGCGAGCCGTGCCGCCCTTTCGGCGGCGAGCCCCGGCTAGCATGGGGGCAAGCGCCCGCGGATGCTCTGCGCGCGTTCGTTCGTGGTCGAAAGGTTCGGTCTCTCCGCAGTGGTCACTCCCGGCAGCAAGCAGGTGCGCGTCGCGGTCGTCGACGACCACGAGTCTGTGCGCCTGGGCTTGCAGGCCGCGTTCCAGAACGCGGGATTCGAGGTGCTGACCACCTCGGCGAGCGTCGCCGAACTGATCGAGGCGCTCGAGGGCCGCGAACCCGATGTGGTCGTGCTCGACCTGTCGCTCGGCGACGGCTCGAGCGTCACCGAGAACGTGAAAGCGGTGCAGGCTCTGGGTGCCGGAGTGCTCGTGCACTCCATCGCCGATCGCGTGGCCAGCGTGCGGGAAGCGCTCGCGGCCGGCGCGGCCGGGGTGATTCCGAAGTCGTCGGCGACGAGCACCGTCATCGCCGCAGCCGAGACGGTCGCTCGGGGCGAGGTGCTCAACAACCTCGAGTGGGCGAGCGCGATCGATGCCGACCGCGACTTCGCCAAGGCGCAGCTGGGGCGGCGCGAGCGCGAGATTCTGCACCTCTACGCCAGCGGACTGCCGCTGAAGCTCGCCGCCCAGCAGCTCGGCATCGGCTATTCGACGGCGCGCGAGTACCTCGATCGCATCCGCGCCAAGTACGTCGAGGTCGGGCGCCCCGCGCCGACCAAGGTCGACCTCCTGCGCCGCGCCGTCGAAGACGGCATCCTGCCGGGTCTCGATCCGGACGGTGATGAGCAGGCCTGAGGCCGCGCCCGTCGCCGCGGCCGACGCCTCCACGGGGAAGCGCTCATGGCAGCGCTCATCGCAGCGCGCCGCGAGCGCCCGAGCCGATCGTGCCGCGCAACGGTCGGCGCAGCGCGCCCCGCAGCGCACGCCGCTGAGCCGCAAGCGGGTCGACACCGTCGTCTCGCGCTCCGTCGCCTGGTTCGGCATCGTGTTCGGCCTGCAGGCGGTGCCCGGGCTGCTGGGCCAGTACTCCCTGGGGCAGCCCGTGTGGTCGGCCCTCACCGTGGGTGCCCTCTACGGCTCGCTGCTCGTGGCCCTCCTCTGCTCGACGATCAAGCGGTGGGTCGGGCCGTCGCACCTGCTGGTCTCGGCGGTCTACGCGGTCGCCCTGGTCACCTGGCCGTTCTTCCTCGCCGACCCCGAGGTGCCGCAGCAGGGCGACCACTGGCTGTACCAGCTGACCACGGTGGCGACCGCGACCGCGGCGATCGGCCTGCGGGTGCGGGGTGCACTGATCTACCTCATCGTCGTCCCGCTCATCTACGGCGTCATCAGGGCGACCCCGCAGGGCGGCGGCGGCCCCTGGGAGCTCGGACTGTTCAACGCCATCTACGCGATCATCCTGGGCGGCGCGGTGCTCATCATCATCACGATGACGCGCGTGGCGGCGACCTCGGTCGACGAGGCTCAGGGTGCTGCCCTCGACCGCTACGCCCGGGCCGTGCGCCAGCACGCGACGGAGGTGGAGCGCGTGCACGTCGACTCGATCGTGCACGACAGCGTGCTGACGACGCTGCTGACGGCCGCGCGGGCGGAGACCCCGGAGCAGAAGGCGCTCTCGGCGCAGATGGCGTCTGCGGCGATGCGGCACCTCGAGGAGGCGGCGCTCGTGTCGCCCGATGACGGCACGACCGTGCGCTTCCGGCAGCTCGCCGACCGCATCGTGACGGCTGCGCGTCAGATGCAGGCGCCGTTCGCCGTGCGGGTGCGCTCGCTCGACACGCGCGTCATCCCCTCGGCGCAGGCCGAGGCGCTGTACTCCGCTGCGGTTCAGGCGATGATGAACAGCGTGCAGCACGCGGGGCCGCCCGAAGTGCGGCGGTGGCTGAAGGTGTCCGGCGTGCACGGCGGTGCCGTGGAGATCGAGGTCGGCGATGCGGGAGCGGGCTTCGACCCGGAGCACCTGCCGGAGGGCCGGCTCGGTGTGCGTCGCTCGATCATCGAGCGCACGGCGAACGCGGGCGGTCGAGCCGACGTGCAGTCGAGCGCCGGCAAGGGAACCGTCATCACCCTGTCCTGGCCCGTCGTTCCGGCGGAGGGCGAGGATGCCGCGCTCGGAGGCGACCCCGCGCTCTCCATCGACGGCGAGGAGGTGCGCGCGTGAGGATCGGTGTTCCCCGTGCCCTCATCGTGTCGATGGCGGGCATCTTCGCGGCTTACCACATCGTGCTCGGGCTGTACACGATCGATATCCCGGCCAACCCGCTCCCCGTGCTCGCGGCCATGGTCATCTACGCCAGCACGGTGACCATCAGCATGCTGCCGGGGCAGCCCGAGCGCATGTCGACCTGGATGGCCGTCGTCAACGTCATCGCCTGCCTGGCGATCACCGTGCTCGTCGCCTCGCAGCTCGACCCTGCCCGCCCCGGAGGCTTGAGCTACGCGACCTGGTACGTCGCCGCGGTTGGAACCCTGATGACCATCACCTCCACGCGCCGACGCCACCTCTTCGCCTGGATCGGCATCGCGGTGCTCGTCGTGCACACGATCGTGTGGGGCGGGCCGGGCCTGCTGCTCGGCATCGGCGTCGTCGGCAGCATCTCGTGGGTCGCGGTCTCGCACATCCTCTCCCGGGCGCTCGCGAAAGCCTCGCGCGATGCGGCGAGCTTCGCGCGCGCCGAGCGCGAGGCCACCGACTGGCAGGCCGCGCAGGAGGCGCACCTGTACGAGCGGCAGGCCCGCCTCGGTCAGACGGGCGCCATGGCGGTACCCATGCTGCAGGTCATCGAGCGGTCGGGAGGCGAGCTGACCGACGAGCAGCGGCAGGAATGCCTGCACCTCGAGGGGGCCATCCGCGATGAGATCCGCGGCCGTCGACTGCTCGACGACGAGGTGCGCCGCGAGGTGATGGCGGCCCGGCGTCGCGGCGTCGCGGTCACGCTGTTCGATGAGGGCGGGCTCGACGACCTGGACGAGACGTCGCTCCAGCGGGTGCTGGGCGCTCTCGCCGACGCGATCCGGTCGACGTCGGCGACGCGGGTCATCGCGCGCACCGCTCCGGTCGACTCCGATACCGCGGTGACCGTGGTCGGCCTCACCCCCTCACCCTCGAGCCTGGCGCGCGAGCTCGGCGACAACGACGAGGACGACGAGGACGACGCCGTCGACCTGTGGCTCGAGATCCCGCGAACGAGCCGCTAGAACCAGCCGCGCGAACGAGCCGCGAGAACCAGCCGTGAGAGCCGCCCGCGAGAACCACCCGATCGCGTAGCTTCTGCTCGCCACCCGGTCGCGCTGGGCGACGAGCATCCGACGCGTTAACGATCGAAGGGCCGGAGTACCCATCTCCGGCCCTTCGTCATGTATCGAGGGAGCCCTGCAACCCGAATGCCGAACTCCCTCGCCCCCCAATCACAGAACCGCTACCCGTGCGGTGTGGTGATCGGCGGTGACCCCCAGAAAGGAATCACCTGACGTATTTAGGATGCCGAATCGAGACAGTGTCCACAGTCGTCATTTTGGGGGACGGCGGGGGACAGATTTTGTACCCCGACCCCTCGAGAAGTCCGGAATTCCGGGGCTCAGCGACGACTTCCTGGAACAGATCAGGGGACATCTCCCCCGAAAGGGGGGTGTCAGCAGCCGCGCATGCCCGTGCTGCCGGCCCACGCGCCGGGGCCGGGAGCGATCGCGCCGCGCATGCCCCGGGCGCTGCGTCGCCAGCGGTCGACGGGCGGCTCGAGCCGTTCGGCACCGCGCGCCGCCTGTTCGGCGAGCACCGTCATGATGACAGCGTGGGCGGCGGCGAGCTCCTCGTCGGTCGGGCTGCCCGCCACGACGCGGATGCTCGGCGGAGCATCCGGCATCGCGTCGCCGGGGTTCGCGGGGGTGCCGCTCACAGCGGGATGTTCCCGTGCTTCTTCGGCGGCAGGCTCGCCCGCTTGCCCTTGAGTGCGCGCAGCGCCTTGATGACGGCCACGCGGGTCGCGGCCGGCTCGATGATGCCGTCGAGCTCGCCGCGCTCGGCGGCGAGGAACGGGCTGGCCACGTTGTACGTGTACTCGTTGGCGAGACGCGTGCGCACCGCCGCGACGTCCTCACCGGCCGCCTCGGCCTCTTTGATCTCGTTGCGGTACAGGATGTTCACAGCACCCTGCCCGCCCATGACGGCGATCTCGGCCGTCGGCCAGGCGAGGTTCATGTCGGCGCCGAGCTGCTTCGAGCCCATGACGATGTACGCGCCGCCGTAAGCCTTGCGGGTGATGACGGTGACGAGCGGCACCGTCGCCTCGGCGTAGGCGTACAGCAGCTTCGCCCCGCGGCGGATCACGCCCGTCCACTCCTGATCGGTACCCGGAAGGTAGCCGGGCACGTCGACGAGGGTGAGGATCGGGATCGAGAACGCGTCGCAGAACCGCACGAATCGGGCGGCCTTCTCGCCGGCGTCGATGTTGAGGGTGCCCGCCATCGCGTTCGGCTGGTTGGCGATGACGCCCACGCTGCGGCCCTCGACCCGGGCGAAGCCGATGACGATGTTGGGGGCGAACAGCGGCTGCACCTCGAGGAACGAGCCCTCGTCGACGACGTGGTCGATGATGTCGACGACGTCGTACGGCTGGTTGGGGCTGTCGGGGATCATCGTGTTCAGCCGACGGTCGTCATCGGTGATCTCGAGCTCGGCGGCAGCCTCGTACTGGGGCAGCTCGGCGAGGTTGTTGTCGGGCAGGTAGCTCAGCAGGGCCCGCGCGAAGTCGAACGCGTCGTGCTCGTCCTCGGCGAGGTAGTGCGAGACGCCGGAGGTGCGGTTGTGGGTGAGGGCGCCGCCGAGTTCCTCCATGCCGACGTCCTCGCCGGTGACGGTCTTGATGACGTCGGGGCCGGTGACGAACATCTGGCTGGTCTTGTCGACCATGATCACGAAGTCGGTGAGGGCGGGGGAGTAGACCGCACCGCCAGCGGCCGGGCCGCAGATGATCGAGATCTGCGGAATCACGCCGCTCGCCGCGGTGTTGCGGCGGAAGATCTCGCCGTACTTCCCGAGGGCCACGACGCCCTCCTGGATGCGCGCGCCACCCGAGTCGAGGATGCCGATGATGGGCACGCCCGTCTTGATGGCGAGCTCCATGACCTTGATGATCTTCTCGCCCGCGACCTCGCCGAGCGAGCCGCCGAAGATCGTGAAGTCTTGACTGTAGACGGCCACCTGGCGGCCGTGGATGGTGCCGATGCCGGTGACGACCGAGTCGCCGTAGGGGCGCTTCGCGTCCATGCCGAAGGCGTGGGTGCGGTGCCGCACGAACTCGTCGAGCTCGACGAAGCTGCCGTGGTCGAGCAGGGCGTCGATGCGCTCGCGGGCGGTGAGCTTGCCCTTGGCGTGCTGCTTCTCGATGGCGGCCTCGCCGGCGGCGGTCACAGCCTCGTGGTACCGCACCTTGAGGTCGGCGATCTTGCCGGCGGTGGTCGACAGGTCGGGGGGGCTCGTCTGCTCGGTCACCGGGTCAGCCTATCGACAGCACCCCCCGGGCACCGTTTGGGGATGAGCCACAAAAACGCGGGCCGCCGCTGTGCCCCGCCACGGTCGGATGCCCGGGCCTGCGCCTAGCCTGGGTGCATGCCCGACCCGCTCCTGCCGCTCAGCCGCGCGCTCGCCCCGACCCTGGAGTGGCGCGCCTCGTGCCCGTCGACGAACATCGAGCTCGTGGCTCGAGCCGCCGAGCTGCCCGACCTCGCCGTACTCGCCACCGACACGCAGACCGCCGGCCGGGGACGCCTCGACCGCGTGTGGTCGACACCCCCCGGCTCGGCGCTCGCCGTCTCGGTGCTCGTGCGGCACGACGGAGGGTTCGGCGCCGTCGACCCGGGCCGGGCGAACGCCGACGCCGGCCCGGCGACCCCCGACCCGGGCCGGGCGAACGCCGACCCGCGCCGGCTCGGCTGGCTGCCACTCGTCGCCGGGGTCGCGATGACCCGCGCGGTGCGCGCCCTCGGCGTCGCGGGGGCTGCGCTCAAGTGGCCCAACGATGTACTCGTCGAGACCGGCCCCGCCCCGGGCAAGCTCAGCGGAATCCTCACCGAGCTGACTCCGCACGGCGTCGTCGTCGGAGCGGGGCTGAATCTGACCGCTCAGGTCGACGAGCTGCCGGTGCCGACCGCGACCTCGCTCGCGCTGCAGGGCGTGCCCGCCGCGGCCGCGACTGCCCCGGCCGCGACTGCCCCGGCCGCGACTGCCCCGGCCGGGACCACCTCGGCCGCGGTGGCCGATGAGGCGCTCGCCGCCTATCTCGGGCAGTTGTGGCCGCTCATCGAGCGGTGGAGGGCCGAGCCCGAGCCGGCGCGGCTGCGGGCGCTCGTCGAGCCCGAGCTGAGCACTCTCGGCCGCGCGGTGCGCGTCGACCGCCCGGGGCAGCCGGTGCTGATCGGCAGCGCATCCGGTCTCGATGACGACGGTCGGCTGCTGGTGCGCCCGGCCGACACGAGCCTGGCGATGCTCGCCGTGGCAGCCGGAGACGTGACGCATCTGCGGTATGAATAGGGCATGACGGGGGAGGGTCGAGCGCCGGAGCGGGTGATCGCGCGGCTGCGTCCGCACGCGCGGGCGCTCGTGCTGCCCTCGCTGGCGCTCATCGCCCTCACCGGGGCGGCCACCTACCTGGCCGTGACTCTCGACGAACTGTGGATGCGCCTCGCCGCCCTGCTCGCCGGGCTCGTGCTCGCCGCGCTGCTGTGGCTGCTGCCCCTGCTACGGTGGCTCAGCACGCAGTACGTCGTCACCACCCGGCGCGTGGTGCTCAGCCGCGGGCTGTTCGTGCGCACCCGCAGCGAGGTGCTGCTGAGCCGCAGCCACGACGTCACCCTGCGCCGCTCGGGCCTGCAGGGCGCCTTCCGGTCGGGCGATGTGCTGCTGAACACGGGCCTCGACCGACCGATCGTGCTGCGGGATGTTCCGCGCGCCGACCTCGTGCAGGCCGCTCTCGGCGACGTCATGGAGGCCAGTACGACGTCGATCGCCGTGGTGCGGCGACCGGTCGATGACACCGGCGACCTGCCGCGGCGCGACCGTTCGGGCCGCTAGACGACGTCGGCGTCGGCGCGCGGCGCGCGCGCCGGATGGAACACCCACCACCGGTACAGCGAGAACCGGAAGATGCTGCCCAGCGCGAGCCCGACGACGTTGGTGGCGATGTTGTCGGCGAGCACGCTCGTGAACCCCAGCACGTAGTGCGAGATCACGAGGCATCCGACCGCGATGAGCATGCCGCCGATGCTCACGATGGCGAACTCCACCGCTTCGCGCGCGGCGGGCCGCCGCCGCTCGAGCCGGAACGTCCAGTAGCGGCTGCCCAGCCAGTTGACGGCGATCGCGACCGAGGTGGAGATGACTTTCGCGATGACCGGCCCTTCGGCGATCGCTTCGGGGGCGAGCACGGTCAGCCGCAGCGCGTTGAACAGCGCGACGTCGACGACGAGTCCGATGAGTCCGACGGTGCCGAAGCGGGCGAGCTGGGGCAGGAGGGTGCGCATCGGTCCTCGGGGGGTGCGGTGGTCGGCCAGAATAGGCGGGAGTCGTCCGCAGTCTAGTGAGGAGCATCCATGGCCGTCGTCGGCGTGATCGGTGGGGGCCAGCTGGCGCGGATGATGATTCCGCCCGCAACCGCGCTCGGCCTGGAGATCCGTGTGCTCGCGGAGGCGCCCGACGCGTCGGCCCGGCTCGCGGCGACGACCGTCGGCGACTACCGCGACACCGCCGCGGTGCTCGCCTTCGCCGACGGCTGCGACGTGATCACGTTCGACCACGAGCATGTGCCGCAGGAGGTGCTGCGCGCCCTGGTGGCCGCGGGTGCCGCCGTGCACCCGGGCCCGGATGCTCTGCTCTACGCCCAGGACAAGCTGCAGATGCGCGCCCGCCTGTCGCAGCTCGGCGTGCCGCAGCCCGACTGGGCGCGGGTCGCGTCGGCCGACGAGCTGAGTGGATTCCTCGCCGACCACGGTGGGCGCGCCGTGGTGAAGACGCCGCGCGGCGGATACGACGGCAAGGGCGTGCGCGTGGTCGACGATGCGGCGCAGGTGGCCGATTGGCTGTCGGAGGGGCCGTTGCTGGCGGAGGAGCTGGTGCGCTTCGATCGGGAGCTCGCGCAGCTGATCGCGCGCCGGCCGAGCGGGGATGCTCGGCTGTGGCCGCTCGTGGAGACGGTGCAGCGCGGTGGCGTGTGTGCCGAGGTGATCGCGCCGGCGCCGCAGACCTCCGACGCGCAGGAGCGCGCGGCGGCGGAGATCGCGACGACGATCGCCCACGGGCTGGGTGTGACGGGGGTGCTCGCGGTGGAGCTGTTCGCGGCCACCGACGGGCGGGTGCTGGTGAACGAGCTGGCGATGCGCCCGCACAACAGCGGTCACGTCACGATCGAGGGGTCGACGACCAGCCAGTTCGAGCAGCACCTGCGCGCGGTGCTCGACTGGCCGTTGGGTGACACCGAGCCGCGCGCTCGGTGGGGGGTGATGATCAACGTGTTCGGGGCGCTGCCCGATGACCGTATTGCGGCTGCGCTCGCTCACCAGCCGACCGCGAAGGTGCACGCGTACGGCAAGGGGGCGCGTGCCGGTCGCAAGGCGGGCCATGTGACGGTGATCGGCGACGAGCTCGACGATGTCGTGTATCGGGCGCGCGCCGCGGCGAGCCACTTCGACGTCGACTAGCACTGGCGGCGCCCCGCAGGCTCTCGGTAGTGCAGTTCTGCCGCGGTGCCGCGGTGCCGCCGCAGCCCCGTCCCGCCGCAACCCCGTCCCGCCGCAGCCCCGTCCCGCCGCAGCCCCGTACCGCCGCAGCCCCGTCCCGCTGCAACCCCGTGCCGCCGCAACCCCGTACCGCCGCAACCCCGTACCGCCGCAACCCCGAACCGCGGCGCCGCGATTGCCGGCGGTCTTCGGCGGGGCTCGCTGGCGCCGTGGCTGTGCTCACGCCGCGGGCAGGGCTCGCTCGATCGGCTCGCTCACGCCGGGCATGGCGAGGGGGTGCCGCTCTGGGTCGAGCGTGGCGGGTGGCCGGGCGCGATAGTCGTCACGCCCGTCGGGTCGTCGATGTCGTTCGATCTGCCACCCGTTGCTGTGCACGAGCAAATGGTGGTGTCGGCAGAGAAGGATGCCGTCGGCGACAAGTTGCAAAGAGCACCCTTCCACATATTGGGTGTGCGGTAGATTTCGACGAAGTGTCAAGTGAGGAGTGTGCGATGAGGCAACCAGGTGGCGACGGATCTTTTCTCAAGAAGTTCGAGAGTTTCGGTGTCAGCGACGTTGTCGTCGTCAACAAGCCGGGTACGCAAGAGGAAACGCGCGTAGATCTTCAAGCGCAAGTCCAAGCGGCTAAGGCGTTCTTCGAAGTGGACGCTCCTGTCTGGGTTGGCGATCAGATTCTCGTGTCAGACGCTCGTGGCGGTTCTCGAACTCTTTACGTGACTGACGTGAAGGTTCACGATGTTCGTGGCGCGGCGGCGTTCGCGGGAATGAGTCATCTCGAGGCTAGCTTCACCGAGTCTGCCCCGGTCTCTTCGCGCAAAGCTCCAGCCACCGGTCAAGTTTTCAATGCACCGGTAGTCGTCGTCTCCGGAGGACAGGCCATCGTTGCTTGGGACGGTGGAACCGCAGTCGCCAACCATCAAGAAACCGTATCCGCGGGTTATGAGGATTTGGCCGGTGCGCTCGCGAGAGCGATTGAGTACCTGTCCAATTCCAAAGAGATCGAACCGGAAGACCGCGAGATTGGCGAAGAGGCGGCAAGAAGCGCGCTTGCTGAGATCACCAAGCCGGAGCCCGATCGCAAGCTTGTTCGACAATCTCTAGCGGCTCTAAAGGGAGCGCTGACTTCAGCGATGAACTCCGCGTCCGGTTCGGCGGCGGCGGAGTTAGTCAAGTCCCTGTTTGTCGGGTGACGCTGCCGCGCGCGTAGCGCGCGCTTTACTTGAACTAGCAACATAACTCGGGGCGAGGGACGCTGGTTCATGGCACGTTTCTCACTATGACGATTAACAACTGGTGGCAGTCGAGTTCTGGTGAGTCCTATTGGATGGAGATCACCGACCGCGACGACCTCGGCACTTCGTTGTGGGCTCCCCAGCGTGACGGCTCAGGCGGCGACTCGTGGTCGTACACCCTTCTCACTTACGTCGAGCCAGGTGATCGCGTGTTTCACTGGCACAAATCGATGGCGGGCGAACCTGCCATCGTGGGCTGGTCGGAAGCGGCTGGGCCCATTCGTGTCGAGACTAAGTCGTGGCAAGCGCGGGGGACTCGCGGGCGCGCTCGCGGAGTTCCAACAGTGGGCCCAGCTTGGGTGGTTCCGTTGGTCGGGTTCGTGAAACTGGCCGAACCGATCACGCGGGCGATGATCAACGAACGATACGGCGAAGTCATCGCAGTTCTTGACCAAGCTTCGTCGTTGGCGGGTGGCGCACCCTATGCGCCGTTTCAGAACTACGGGGGCCGCGAGCTTCGTGCCCAGCAGGGCTACCTAACGAAGTTTCCCTCTGCGCTCGTAGATCTGCTGTTCGCCTCAAAACTGGGCGTGGCGGATGCTTCGACCGGTTCGACGAGTCAGCCCAAGACTCCCCGGCGAGGTGGTGGCCAGGGATACCTGTCTGACGCTGAGATGCGTTCCGCTCTCGAACGGCACGCCGTCGACCTCGCCGTGGCTCACTATCGCGAGCAGGGTGCAACGCAGATCGAGGAGCTCGGGAAGCCATACGACTTGCGGGTGGTGATCGGCGGGGATGAGCGTCATATCGAGGTCAAGGGTTCGACCGGTATCGAGGTCGGAAGTGTTCAGCTCACGCAGGGGGAAGTACTGCACGCAATGTCGTGGGCTGCTACTGACTTGGTCGTGGTCGACTCCATCGACTGCTGGCGAGATGACTCTGGAGTTGTACGCACGTCGGGCGGGCGGATGCGGGTGTGGAGTGATTGGGTTCCCCAGCAGGCACACCTCGTGCCAACGCACCTTCGCTATCAACTACCTGCGCCGTAAGTCGATGGCATAGGAGCGCGCAGCGCTCCGCGGCAGCCTATGCGTTCGCTGAGGATGAATCACACCGGTGTAGTTCGTGTGGTACTCCTGTAGTCAAGAACGCGGTCACTGGCCATGCGAAGAAGAAGAGTTGCGGACTCCCTTGAAGCAGGTCAGCTCCACGTCGTAACAGTCGAGGTCACTTCGGTGGCCTCCACCCGACCTTCACGGGTCGGGTGCTGGACTTCCAGCTGTTCGACGGGTGCTGTGGTGGCTTCCGGTTCGACAGCTGGGTCCAGCGCCAAGAAGACGCTGATTTCGACCTAGTTGGTGCAACGTGCCTGAAAACCGCGACCCGATGGGCGGCGATTCCGCGCGCTCGGGCGCGGGCTGGCAGTTGTCGCTCTACCCGGAGGCGGCGGAGGGTGGTGGCTCCTGGCGGCGGTGGGTGTCGCGGCGGTCGGCGTACGTTGCGCGCGGGCAAGCTGCCGACCCTGACCGGGCGGCACAAGAGGCAGGGCGACGCGCACGCGCAAACCTCCGTCGATACTGCGCGGCCAACAGACTTAATCGACTCGGTACGCTCACCTATCGCGGTGAGGGTTGCCACGAACCGGAGCAGATTCGGTCCGATCTGGGGGAGTTCTTCCGCGAGCTGCGCGACAGCATCGGCGGCGACGCGTTCCCCTATGTGTGGGTGCCGGAGTGGCACAAGTCTGGCCACGGCTTGCACGCTCACTTCGCGGTGGGCAAGTTCATCCGACGCACCGCGATTGATCAGGCCTGGGGTCGCGGGTTCGTTCACATCAAGCTGCTGGGCGATCTGCCGGTGGGGTCGGGGTCGCTGTCGGAGGCTCGGCGGGCGGCGGGCTATCTCTCCAAGTACGTCGCTAAGGCCTTCACTGACCCTGACGCGCGGGTGCTCGGTTTGCATCGGTATGACGTGGCGCAGGGGTTCCAGCCGGAGTCTGTCGCGCTGACCGGTGCCTCTACGGCAGAAGTGCTCGACCAGGCTTCGGCGGTCTTCGGCTCCGAACCGACCGCGCGGTGGTCGTCGTCGGATGTTGAGGACTGGCAGGGGCCTCCCGCGATATGGGCGCAGTGGGGCCGGTGACTCATGTCCATTGACCGGGAAGCCTTGCGCGCGTGGGTTTCTGCCTCGTGCGCGGCTCAGGGGGTTGAGTTTCTGGTGTCCGACCCCGGAGTGGTGGCTCGGGTGGGCGTTCTGCTGGGTGGGCGGGAGGCCGCGCGAAAGCCCCCGGCAGGGGGCGCGCAGGGCTCCCGCCAGTCACAGTCGCCAGGTGGGCAAGACTCGGTTCGGATTGAAGGCTCGGCTTCTGGGGTCGGCGGGGGTGATGGTCGCGAAGTCCAGCACGGCGCTGACGATGGCGGCTTGCCGGGTCAGGTTCAGCGACTCCCAAGACTCTCGCAAGGCTGAGGCATTGCCGATCAGTCCGTCGAGCGCGGTCGTGCCGTTGATCTGAGAGAGTTGCCTCTCGGTACTGCGGATGCGCGCCTCGATAGGCTCGCGTGCCCTTGCCCACTCGGCGGAAGAAATGGCTTTGGATGACCACAGGTCGGTGAGGTCGAGCATCTGAGCTTGATCGGCTTGAAGGTCTGCCAGGAGTGCCGCCTGTCTTTCGTCTGCGGCAGCTCGTCCGGTGAGAGCGTCGGCCATGGCCGGACTGTCGAGCCTGAGTAGGACAGCTTCCGAGAGCCATTCCTCGACAGGCTCGGCAACGATGGTGAGCCTGCCGCATCCGCCATGATCGGGGCCAGACATGCAGACGTAGCGGCGACGTTCGGTCGCTCCATCGCGGCGGAGCGAACTAAACAACCTGTTGCCGCACTTGCCGCACCGCAGAAGTCCTGAGAGCAAGTAGCGGCGCGCGGTGCGTCTGCCGTTGACCTTCTTCCGCGCGAACGCGGCCACCAACTGGTGGTGTTGCTCGGGTGTGATGATCGCCGGCCACACCGCAGTGGCCACGATGTCGCCATTGTGCGCCCGCAGGCCGGCATAGCGGGGATTGGTGAGCATGGCGCGAACGACTCCGGTGCGCCAGGGCTTGCCCGCTACCGAGAGCACTCCCTGCTCTTGAATCCAGGTCGTGAGCGACATCAACGACTCGCCCGCCAAGTATCGGGCGGCAACCTGTCGCACGATGGTCGCTTCTGACTCGATCACGGTTATGCGGTCGGCGCCATAGCCGAACGGGCGCAGCCCTCCACCTCCGACTTTGCCCGCCTCGGCAAGTTCCCGCGCCTTCCGCTTCAGCCTCTGCGACTTCTTGTCGGACTCCATCGCGGCGAACGCGGCGAGCATGCGCGCCAGGAGCATGCCGTCACCGGTGCCTAGGTCGATGTCGGCGGTGACCGTGGCGAACTGTTGCACTCCCGCGCGTTCGCAGATCGCGGTGAACTGCTCTAGCTCGATGGGGCGACGGGTGAGCCGGTCGAGGTTATAGACCACGACCGCGTCTCGAGTGCCTGCCTTGATGTCTGCGAGCATGCGCTCGTAAGCCGGTCGTCGTTTGCCCGCATAGGCAGATATGTCGTTATCGACGTACTCTTCCGCGACTGTCCAGCCTCGATCTGCGGCGAGTTTGCGAGCATCCACGAGTTGCCGCTCGACTCCGAGAGCTTCCCCGGTCAAGTCGCGCGAAATGCGGGCATAGATGGCGGCGGCGCGCGCTGTAGGCATAGGGGCAGATTAGCAATGAATGCCGTCGGCCACATCGGTGCGTCCGTCGGCGGCCTGCCACGGTTCGATGTGGTGTGCCTCACACCAGGACGGGGGACGTTCGCAGCCGGCCCACCGGCAGCCGCCGTCGCGCACCGAGAGCGCCACGCGCTGCCGTGAGGTGAAGAGGCGCTGCGAACGGCCCACGTCGAGCGGCTGACCGGTCGAGGCGATGAGCACGGGCGTGTGCGTGCCCGTGCAGAGCAGCCGTTGCACGGTGGGCAGCGACACCGGCTCGGGCTGCCCCTCGAGGTGCGCGAGCCCGGTGCCCTCGGTGAGGTCGCGTGCGGTCACGACGACTCTGACCGACGGCGCTCCGCTTCCGAGGAGCGACCCCGAGTCGGCGTCTGCACCCGCACGCAGGAGGTCGACGAACACGTCGGACGCGTACTGCTCGGGCGTGCGGTCGTCGGCGCGCATCCGCTCGATCAGTTCGGCGTCGCGGGGCGAGAGGAAGGTGGGGCCGCCCCGTCGGGGCGAGGTGGCGCGGTCGTACAGGTCGGTGATGACGGCCGCTGACTCGGGGTCGAGCACCCATGTCGCCCGCGTCATGCCGTCGCTCGTGCGAAACACCCGCAGCGACCGAGCCTCGCGACGGGCTCGCTCGCGCCCAGCGACGCCCGCGGCGTCGAGCTCGTCGCGCAGCTGCCGAGCTCGACGGAAGAGGCGGTCGACGTCGAGCGAGCCCACCTCGGTGAGGAGGCGACGCACAGCCTCGGCGAGCGCGTCGGCGCTCACCGTGGCGCTCTCGTCGCCCAATCCGCTGCGGATCGCCGCTAGCCCTGCCGTCGACAGAACCCCGAGGGTGACCGGCTCGATGAGCGCGTGGGCCCACCGCGGCAGGGTCGGCGCGATCTCACCGCCCGACCCCGGTTTCGCGGTCGCGCCGTTCGCCTGTGCAGCCTCGAGCAGCATCGACCCCGCTCGTACCGCGATCTGCGCGTCATGCCGCGACGAACCCGTGGCCACTCGCACCAGCTCGGCCGCTGTGCGGTGCCCGTGGCGTTGCGCGAGGCCGTCATGCGCCAACGGCGGGCGCGATCGGCGGGCGACCTCCCCTGCGAGGAGCGCCGAGCGGGCATCCACAAGGCGTCGAACGTCGGCAGCGCGTTCGAGGGCGGCGAGCAACTCGTCGTCGGGCATCGACGCGAGCTCGCGGGGGTCGCCGCCGACGCCGCTCTCGGCGAGCGCACGATGAGCCGTGGCGAGCGCGATGAGCAGTGAGGCTGACATGACCCCATTCTCTCAATATTCGAAACTATGTTCTATAGGAGCGAGGAATCTCCGGATAACTTCTCACACGTTCGCCGTGTGGAGGAGAGGTCGACGGTGACGGTGCGCGCGTGCTCCCGTGCTCCCGTGCTCCCGTGCGCATGCGCACGGGAGCCGGTGCAATAAGTGGCGGTATTGCGCAGAAAGGTACGGCGCAGGAAGCGACGGCACGGGGAGCGACGGCACAGGGAGCGACGGCAGAGGAAGCCACGTCGCAGGAAGCCACGGCACAGGAAGCCACGTCACAGGAACCCACGGCGCAGGAAGCCACGTCACGGGAACCCACGACCTCGGCGCAGAAGGCCATGGTGCACGGGTGTGCCGTGCGGGCGCGCCCCTCCCGCCCGCGCGCACCCCTGCCCTCTACCCTTAACCCCATGACCTCCCCCCGCGTCGCCGTCGTGATGGGCTCCGACTCTGACTGGCCGGTCATGCAGGCCGCGGCGGAGGCGCTCGCCGAGTTCGGCATCGCCTTCGAGGTCGAGGTGCTGAGCGCCCATCGCACCCCTGACGCGATGATCGCGTTCGGTCGTGCGGCCGCGGGCAGGGGCATCCGCGCGATCATCGCGGGTGCGGGGGGCGCCGCCCACCTGCCGGGCATGATCGCGAGCGTCACCACCCTGCCTGTCATCGGCGTTCCCGTGCCGCTGAAGCATCTCGACGGGATGGACAGCCTGCTCAGCATCGTGCAGATGCCCGCCGGCATTCCGGTGGCGACGGTGTCGATCGGCGGGGCGCGCAATGCGGGCATCCTCGCGGCGCGCATCATCGGGTCGACGGATGCGCCCGTCGCCGAGCGGCTCGCGGTCTTCGCGGCCGACCTCGAGCAGCAGGTGGCTCAGAAGAACGCGGCCCTGAAGGTGTCGCTGCCCGCCTCGTGAGCTCCGCACCCGCCCTGAGCCGGGCGTCCGCCGCGACCACCCCGTCCGCCACAACCACCCCGTCCGCCGCGACCACCCCGTCCGCCGCGACCACCCCGTCCGCCGCGACCACCCCGTCCGCCACAACCACCCCACCCGCCCACGCCGTCGCCGCCCTCCCCGTCAGCTCGACCCGGGGTGCCCCATGACCCACACCGCCCCGCTGCGCCACCCCGACGTGCGCGATGCCGCGGCGATGCGCCGGCGCGCGTGGTGGCTGCTGGGGCTGAACCTGCTGATTCCCGGCAGCGCGCAGCTGCTGGCGGGCGACCGGCGGTGGGGCCGCTTCGCGGTCGGCGCCACGTTCGTGCTCTGGGGCGCGGCGCTCGCCGCCGCCCTGCTGTTCGTGCTGTGGCGTCCGGCGGCGCTGACTCTGGCGACGAACGTCGTGGTGCTGTGGATCGCCCAGGCCGCAGCCCTCTTCTACGCGGTGCTGTGGCTGCTGACCACGCTCGACGCGCTGCGGCTGGTGCGGCTGGTGCGCACGCCGTCGGGGGCGCGCCTGCCGATCGCGCTGTTCGCGGTGCTGAGCCTGGTGCTGAGCACGGGCACGGCGGGCTACGCGGCGATGCTGGCCGGTGTGGGCCGCGACGCCCTGGGCTCGGTGTTCGGCGCGGGCGGCATCGTGGCGCCCATCGACGGCCGCTACACCTTTCTACTGCTGGGCGGGGATGCGGGGGCCGACCGCATCGGCCTGCGCCCCGACAGCATCACGCTGGTGAGCGTCGATGCGGGGTCGGGCGCGGTGACGATGGTGGGCATCCCCCGCAACCTGTACCACGTGCCGTTCGAGGAGAGCTCGCCGCTGCACGAGGTGTGGCCGAACGGGTTCGACTGCGGCGACGACTGCCTGCTCGCCTACCTGTACCCGTGGGTGGAGGAGCGCCCCGAGCTGTATCCCGATGCCGCGCGGCAGGGCAGCACGCCCGCGCTGGAGGCGATGCGCGACGCCGTGGAGGGCATCACCGGTGTTCCGGTGCAGTGGACGGTGCTGATCGACATGGCGGGTTTCGAGAGCCTCATCGACGCGCTCGGCGGGGTGGTGGTGACGGTCGACGAGCCGGTGACGCTCGGCGTCAACGACGGCCCGGTGGTGGGGCGCATCGAGGCCGGCGAGCAGCGCATGAACGGCTACACGGCGCTCTGGTACGCCCGCAGCCGGTACGAGCTGACTGATTTCGATCGCATGGAGCATCAGCGCGACATCCAGGAGGCGATGCTGCGGCAGCTCGACCCGGCCACGGTGCTCACGCGCTTCCAGGCGATCGCCGAGGCCTCGAGCGAGCTCGTGCGCACCGACGTGCCGCAGGCGATGCTCGGGGTGCTGAGCGATCTCGCCGTGCAGTCGCGCGACCACGAGATTCGCCGGGTCGAGCTCGTGCCGCCGCTGATCGACAACGTCGCGCCCGACTGGCCGCTCATCCGCTCGCTGGTGGCTGAGGCGGTCGCGCCGCGTCCGACGCCGACACCCAGCCCCTGAGGGCCGTCGCGGCGGATGCCCGCTACAGGTCGGCGTGCAGCTGCCAGGTCTTCTCGGCCGAGTCGCGCCAGCTGTAGGCCTGCGCGCGGTCGCGACCGCGCACGACGAGCTGTGCCGCGAGGGTCGCGTCGTCGAGCACCGAGCGCACGGCTTCGGCGAGCCGCTCGGGGTAGCCGGCGGCGTCGTCGCGGGCGACGACGAGCCCGGCGTCGCTGCACACCTCGAGCAGCGCGGGCGCGTCGGAGTGCACGACCGGAGCGCCGAGGCTCATCGCTTCGAGCGCGATGAGGCCGGTGCCGGCGGAGAGGGCGGGGGCGAGCACCACGGCGGCACGGCTGTAGGCGACGGCGAGCTCGGTCTCGCCGAGCGGGCCGAGCGCCCGGATGCGTCCGTCGGCGATGGCCGCGGCGATGGCGGCGCCGTTCGCGGCGACCGTCGCGGCACCGGTGTCGCCTGCGTCGGCGCCGGCAGCGTCGAGCCCCGCGGCCCAGGCGTCGAGCTGATCGCCGGTTGCTCCGGCGATCAGCAGGGGCACGTCGTGGTGCGCTGTGCGGTCGGGCAGGGCGGCGGCGCGCACGGCGGCGGGCACTCCGCTTCGGCCGTCGAGGGCGCCGACGGCCAGCACGTAGCGGTCGGGCAGGCCCAGTTCGGCGGCGCGCGAGTCGGCGCTCGGCCCGGGGTCGAGGGCGGGGCTGACCGCGCCGGCGATCACCCGCACGCGCTCTCCGAGGTCGAGATGCTCGGCGAGGTCGTCGGCGACGGCGTGGGTGGGCACGACGATGGCGTCGGCGTACCGCTGCGCGCGGAGGGCCATGGCGCGCGTCCACGCGACGGCGCGGGCGGGCATGGTCTCGGGGTGGGTGAACGCCGTGGCCTCGTGGATGGTCACGACCACCTGCTCGCCCGGGTTGTTGATGCGGTCGTGGCGCGAGAGCGGCGCGAACAGGCTGGGCGCGTGCAGCATGCCCGTGCCGGGCAGTCGGGTGAAGCCGTGCTGCCAGGCGGCGGCGAGCTGGCGACGGTCGAGGGCGCTCTTGTGCAGGGCGGTGAGGCCGGGCAGCAGCCGTTCGATTCGCTCGTACTCGTCGGGCGGTGAGGAGGGCACGAAGCCCGCTACGTCGCAGCCGCGCGGTGCCGTCTCGATGAGCGCTCGGGTCAGCTCGAGGGCGTAGCGGCCGACCCCGCGGGGCACGGGCCCTCCGACCTGGTCGAGCACGACGCGCAGGGTGGTGGTGCTCATGTGAAGATCCCCCTGCTCATGGCGTCGTCGAGTGCCTCCCGCCACGGTCGTATCGGCGCGAGCCCGAGGCGCCTCCAGCCGTCGTGCGCGAGCACCGAATTGGCGGGCCGGCGGGCGGGTCGCACGAAGCGGGCGCTGTCGGTCGGGATCACGGTAGCAGGGTCTCCGCCGAGGTTCTCGACGATCGCTCGGGCGAAACCGTGCCAGGTGGTGGCGCCGCTGCTCGTGCCGTGCAGCACGCCACGGCGCACGCCGGCGGCCAGCATCCGCTCGGTCTGCGTCGCGAGGTCGAGCGTCCACGTGGGCTGCCCGCGCTGGTCGTCGACGACGGTGAGGGTGCCGCGCTCGCGGTAGAGGCGCATCATGGTGCGCACGAAGTTGGGGCCGTGCTCGCCGTACAGCCAGGCGGTGCGCAGCACGATGGTGCCGTCGGGGTGGGCGGCCTGCGCGCGGCGCTCGCCGTCGGCTTTCGAGCGGCCGTAGGCGCTGACGGGCGCGAGCGGGGCATCTTCGGCGTAGGGGCCGTCGCCGTCGCCGGCGAAGACGTAGTCGGTCGAGTACTGCACGAGCACGGCCGACGCGGCGGCGGATGCTCGCGCCAGGTTCTGCGCCCCCTCCGCGTTGACGGCGAAGGCCTGGGCCTCGTCGCTCTCGGCGTCGTCGACGCGGGTGTAGGCCGCCGCGTTGAGCACGACGTGGTGGCCCGCCACCGCCGCTTCGCACGCCGCCGCGTCGAGGATGTCGAGCGCTGCCCGGTCGAGCGCCGTCACCTGCCAGCCGGCCGCCGTGAGCACCGCGACGAGGTCGGTGCCGAGCATGCCGCCGGCGCCGGTGACGAGGGCGCGGCGCGATGCGGCGGGGGGGCGGGAGGAGGGCATCATCGTGCTCCGGTCGTTTCGTGGTGCAGCACGCCGAGCCCGACACCGAGCCGAAGCTCAACGGAGGTGGCGCGGTCGGCGCGACACAGCGCGATGGCGCGATCGAGGGTCAGCCACTGCGCGTCGTCAGCAACGGTCGCGTCTTCGACGAGCGACAGCGTGACGCCGTGCTCGAAGAAGCGGCCCCCTTCAGCGGATGCTCGCAGCAGGCTCACCGACCGACCCCCGGTGCTCGGCGCCGGCGACCACAGCCGCCGCCCCTCGAGCCCGTCGGCGGTGGCGAGCGCGACCGCCACTTCGGGCCGCCCGTCGCGATCGCGCATCGGAAGCCGCACCACGAGGTCGTCGCGCAGGATCATGAGCGGCTGGGTCCACTGGCCGACCTCGCGGGTGCCCGTGACCGTGCGGAACCAGCCGACCGACCTCTCGTCGCGACGGTCGTGAATGCCGTGGTCATCGACGTGCCAGCGCTCGAGTTCGGCGAGCGGACGCGGGGTGAGCGGAGCGGTCGCCCGGTCGTCCATCGGCGATTCCTCCCCCTGTTCGACGGGGTGCGCGAGCGTCAGGAGGGCGACCGCCGCACAGCGGAGGTCGAGTGTCGTCAGGCGGTCGGCCCGCAGCAGCGCCCGCAGCGCCGCCTCGTCCACCCAGACCAGCGGCGCGGGCGCGGGTTCTTCGGCGGGCAGCGCGACAACCGTGTACCGCTTCACCTTGCCGCGGTAGTACTGCCCCCAGTCGTACTGCTGGGTGTCGCAGAGCACCTCGGTGTCGTCGCGGTGGCCGAGCACCGCATCCAGGTAGGGCGTCGGTGCTCCCCCGTGCCGCTGCTCGTAGTTGCTGGGGGTCGACTGCACAGTCGTGCTGAACTGGGCACCGCCGTGCAGCCCGGGCTCGGCCCGGGCGTTGAGCAGCACCCGCCATCCGTGCGGGCCGGGAGCGACCACGAGCCCGACGAGCGCGCTCTCGGCCTGCTCGATGAGCAGCCGCTCGCCGCCGTCGGCATCGACCGCTCCGATGATGCGGAAGTAGTCAGCGCCCACCGGACGCAGCACGCCGTCGACGAGGACCCACTCGGCCGAAGGAGCGCTCGTTCGCGTGACGCTCTGCTGCTGCGCGACGTCGCGCAGCACGGCGGTCAGCGCGGCGGTCACTGCCCCTGTGCGCGGTAGCGGGCCTCGGTCGCGTCTTTCTGCGGAGCCCACCACGCCTCGTTCGCGCGGTACCAGTCGATCGTCGCCGCGAGCCCGGCGGCGAAGTCGGCGAACTGCGGGGCCCAGCCGAGCTCGGTGCGCAGCTTCGTCGAGTCGATCGCGTAGCGGAGGTCGTGACCGGGCCGGTCGGTGACGTGGTCGTAGGCATCGGCTGGCTGCCCGAGGGTCGTCAGGATCAGCTCGACGACGTCTTTGTTGCTCTTCTCGCCGTCCGCACCGATCAGGTACGTCTCGCCGACACGGCCTCTCTCGAGAATGGTGAGCACGGCGGCCGAGTGGTCGTCGGCGTGAATCCAGTCGCGCACGTTCTCGCCGCTGCCGTAGAGCTTGGGGCGCTCGCCGCGCAGCACGTTGGTGATCTGGCGCGGGATGAACTTCTCGACGTGCTGGTAGGGCCCGTAGTTGTTCGAGCAGTTCGAGATGGTCGCGCGCACCCCGAACGAGCGCACCCAGGCGCGCACAAGCAGATCGCTGCCGGCCTTCGTCGACGAGTACGGGCTCGAGGGGTTGTATGGCGTGGTCTCGGTGAACCGCGCCGGGTCGTCGAGCTCGAGATCGCCGTAGACCTCGTCGGTCGAGATGTGGTGAAACCGGGTGCCGTGCCGTCGCGCTGCTTCGAGCAGTGTGTACGTGCCGATCAGGTTGGTGTCGACGAACGGGCGCGGGTCGGCGAGCGAGTTGTCGTTGTGGCTCTCCGCCGCGTAGTGCACGACGGCGTCGGCGGCGGCGGTCAGCTCGTCGACCAGGGCCGCATCGACGATGTCGCCCTGCACGAACGTCAGGCGGGCATCCGGCAGGCCCTCGAGCGAGGCGCGGTTGCCCGCGTAGGTGAGCTTGTCGAGAACCGTCACGTGGTGGTCGGTGTGCGCGATGACGTGGTGCACGAAGTTCGAGCCGATGAAGCCGGCGCCGCCGGTGACCAGGAGTCTCACGGGTGCCAGCCTACCGAGGGGGTTTGGGCACCGTCGTGCGTCTAATGCGCAACTTCAGGCTGCCCGAGCAGCTGCTCGAGTCGATGTCGCGCCGCTCGGTATCGAGGATCGGGCGTGACCTCGCGGAGGTTCCAGGCTCGGAAGAGGTCTTCCTCCTCCGATGACATTGACCTGGTCTCGGAGAGGATGCGGCTCGTCACGTGGTCACGGAGGTGCGGTGCGACGTACGACGCAGCGGGTGCGTACTGGTGCTCGAGCATCCGCAGCCCGTCACCGTGCTCGATAGTGGGGGCCATCAGTTCATCAAGCACCACAGCGAGCGGATGCTCTGATCGAGGCATCCCCTGCATCGAATACGCGAGTACGCCCTCGTGGTGCACCGGGGACTCGGAGAGCTTGCGCTTGACCTCACGGCTTTCCATCGCCCGGTCGAAGTGCTCATCGGCGACCGGTGTCGCGGTGATCGCCGACTCGAGAAGCGTCTTGCGGAAGCACTTGAAGCAGCGACCGCAGGGCTGGTCGGCCGTGCCGCGAACGCATGACTGCGGGTGCCACGCTCGGAGGTGGGCCAGTGCGATGCGTGATGTCATGACCTCGCTGAGAGAGGCGGTCGGCAAGGAGAGTGGCACGCCCACGTGGTCGAAGAGTGGGGCCCAGGCCGAGTACACCGTGCGGGAGCGGAGCTCGGAGAACGCGACGTTGCCGTGGGCGAAGGCGGATTCCGCCACCATGCCGAATCCCACGGATGCGAAGCCCATCGTGTCCGCCAGCAGCAAGCTCGGCACCGCATTGGACCAATCGACCGGAAAGCCCACGGGATTCCTCACGAGTTCGAGGTCGGTGCGAACACCGAGGATCGAACGTCGTGCTCGACGCACAGCGGCAATCGTTCGGTACGCCGCGTCGGGCCGGTAAAGCCCAGCAACGGCGTTCCTGCCCGCTCGTCTGTCGAGGAACACGCCGATCGCGCTCCGAGGGGCCAACCACAGGGCGACGCAGGAGTCGACCCCACCGCTGAATGCGATCGCATCGCGTGCGCTCTCGGGAGGGCGCCTCTGCTCGATCGACGAGCTGATCGGTCCGATCTCCAAGCCCAGCCGTTGCTGCACGAGCTCAGCGAACTGTGGTGAGACGGGCTGGTCGAGCACGATGCGCTTCGCGGTGAAGGGCTGCACGAGAAGCAGCACGACGAGCGCATAGATGTCGGGGTGGAACTCCACCGCGTTTCGTGGCAACTCGAAAGTCGCGGCCGGACGGCCGAGCTGCGCGCGCCGGCCTTCCGCGAACTGGAGATCCTCCAGGTCGGGAAGCATCCTGATCATCAACCACGAACGGCCACGGAATCGGCGTCTTTCCGTCAGGAGATCGGAGGTGATCTTCATGGCGTGCCCCTCTCCTGCTCGTAGCGATCAGCGAGCTCCATCATCGTCTTCCTCGTACGGATGTCGTTGCGCAGCTGGTCACGGATGCCGCTTTCGATGAGCTCTTGACGATCGCGCAGGAGAGCAATCTCGCGTGTGAGTTCCGCTAGGCGCTGCGGGCTCACCCGAGCGGCTCGCACCTCCCGGATGGCCGTTGCCGCGGAGTGAATAGCGACTGCTTGGAGCGCGATCACGGCACCGGAGCACAGCACGATGACCGGCCCGATCGAGAGAGGGGAGACGGCGACCAGGATGATCGCGCTCACGACCATCGCGAGAGCGATGACGGTTCCCCCCAGAAAAACGACCCCGGGTCGTCGAAGAAACGCGAACACCTTCACACCACCCTCGTGTTGATCGGACGGAGTCGGGCGACGAGGTCGTTGATGAGCGGGTCACCATGGTCTGCACCCTCTTCGCGATCCCGGATCATCCGTGACTCAGACTCCTCGTAGAGCTCGCCCAGTCGCACGTCAGCCTCAGCGCCGAGCTGATGGGCCCAGCCGGAGTAGACGGAGAGCTCGCCGACGATCACACGGTCGGGACTTTCGAGGAAATCGATGCGCAGGTGGGGAATTCGCAATCGGGAACTGAGGCGTTGGGCGGTGGCGAGGATCCCGTCGATCAGCACCGGTGGTTCGAGCGTCGGATCAGGCGTCTGTCGCGCGATGCCCGCATCGAAAGGGCTCCCGTCAGCCTCGAACCATCGGAATCGAGCTGGATTCAGACGCCGGATGAACCACGGGCCGAGCACCGGACCGAACGTCATCACCTTGATGTCCCGAACGGGCTTCAGGGGATCGAGGGGGTTGACGATGAGATCCTCCACAAGCCACTCGTCCTGGAGGCCCCAGAGGAGGGCCTCTGAGGCCATGCGGTCGATGACGCCGCTCAGGGTGAGGTCATCCCCGCGCGAGAGGTCGCGCCAGCGGGAACCGTTGAGCGGGACCAGGCACAGGACTCCGCTGTTGTTGGAGCCGCGCACGGGCTTGATGACGGTCGGCTCGCTCAGGTGGGCGGCGCGCAGGGCTTTGCGCGGGCCGATCACCTCGAATCGTTCGGGAATCGGGGCCTCGAGCAGCTCGAGCAGACGGCGTGTGCTCACCTTCTCGAGCATCGGAGCCACGATCGGATAGTCGCGTCGTCGCCGTGCCCGACTGATCTCGTGCGAGAACGAGGGGGGAGGGCCGATGACCGCCATGGCACGACCCTACCCAGCGCGCAGCCGCACGACCGCGAACCGGCGCAGGGGATAGCGTTGAGCCGTGCTCGCTCTGCTGCTCCGCCGGTTCCGGTCGATGGGCCGTCGTGCGCGCGCTCTCGTGGTCACCATGAGCATCGTCGTGTGGGCATCCGTGGTCGGCTTGCTCGTCGGGGCGGCAACGGGGGCGACGGCGCTCGCCGCCTCGATCGTGCTCGGAGTGGTGCTGCTCGGTTCGCTGGCTGCCGTGCTCTACGTGGTCGCGCACCCCGCGCTGCGCCGCCGGCCCTCGATCGGGTCGCCAGCGACTGTCGACGGCGCCGGCGCCGCGACCATCGACCCCCCGATCGCTGCCCGGCACCCCGAGCTCGTCGACGATCTTCCGCAGGCGGCGCTGCGACGCTGGTACAGCACCCTCAGCCACGATCTTGATCGCTCGCTCGTCGCCCACGCGATCGCGACGCGCTCGAGTGTCGCGCGCGATGTCCTGGCTCTGCGTGCCACCGCCGGACGCTTCGATCTCGCATCGCTCGCGCGCGTGCTCGAGGCGACCGCCCATGACTCCGGGCAGCGGGATGCTCTGCTGGGGCCCCTCGACCTCGACGCGCTCGGCGGCCTCGGTGAGGCGGTCTTCCTCGACGCCGAGCTCGGTGACAGCGCACTCGCCCGGCACCTCGTCGAGCTGCTGCTCGACCGACGCTCGGCGCTGAACCTCAGCGCCCGTCAGGCTCTCGCCGAGCACGCGGTGCGGTCGGGGCTGAGCGACGCGGCGATGGCTCTGCTGCGCGAGTCGCGCCAGCCCCTCGCGAGCGCCGAGTACCTCGGCCTGGACCTGCTGAACCCCTTCGTCGACCCTCCCCGCGCGGCGCTCGAACCCTGGACGGCCGGGCTCAACGCGGTCTTCGCCCGTGCGGGGCTGGAGCCCTGTCGGATCGCCGAGGAAGGTCGCACCCCGTTCGACCGGTTGCGGGCATCCGCGCCCCCGATCGACGACGAGAGCTTGCCGCTGGTGAGCGTGATCATGTCGGCCTACGAGCCCGATGAGGCTCTGCTGACCGCCGTCGAGTCGATGCGGGCCCAGACGTGGACACGGTGGGAGCTGCTCGTCATGGATGACGCGTCGGCCTCGACGTCGGCGCAGGCCGTTCTCGACCGGGTCGCCGCGCTCGACGAGCGCGTGCGGGTGGTGCGCGCCGCGGTCAATGCGGGCACCTACGTGCGCCGCAACGAGGGGTTGCTCCTCGCTCAGGGTGAGTTCGTGACGATGCAGGACAGCGACGACTGGGTGCACCCGCGTCGCATCGAGCTGCAGGCGCGGCACCTGCTGGCGCACCCCGACGAGCTGGCGAACGTCTCGCAGTCGGTGCGGGTCACCGAGCAGCTGCTCTTCGTGACGCGGCGCGGGGGCGGGCTCAAGACCACCGAGTCGTCGATCATGCTGCGGCGCGCCGCCGCGCTGCGGGTCGCCGGTACCTTCGACCCACTGCGACGAGCCGCCGACTCGGAGTACAGGGCGCGCCTCGAGGCGATCACAGGCAGGCCCGTCGCGCTCGTCGCCGTCGGGGCGCCGCTCTCCATCGTGCGGCTTCAGGCGCGCTCGCTGAGCGGCGGCGACATCAGCATCGGTCGCATGCACCCGGCGCGCGTCGCCTACAAGAGCGCCCATCAGCGCTGGCACGAGACGCTCGCGGCTCGCGGAACGTCGCCGCGGCCCGATGTCGCCGAGTTCGAGCCGTCGGCGCGACCCTTCGCCGTGCATCCGCATCTCTCCGGTGCCCCCGCCGAGCGACGGGCGCTGGACGTGCTGGTCGTGCTCGACCCTCGCCGTGGCGCGGGCCACGACGAGCGGCTGCGTCGCGCGGTGGCAGAACTCACCGCCTGGGTCGACCGCGGTCTCGCCGTCGGCGTGATGCGGCTCGAGGCGATGGCGTCGGTGCGGCCGGGGGCACCCGCGGTGCCGGCGCTGCAAGACCTCATCAACAGCCAGCGCATCATCGAGCTTCTGCCGGGCGACGATACCGAGGTCGGCACGGTCGTGCTGCGCGACCCCGCGGCCCTCGCGGGGCTCGCCGATCGGCAGCCGCTCACGCGCGCCGCTCGGCTCATCGTGGTCGATCCTGCCGCGGCACCGACGCCGGCCCTCGCGGTCGAGACAGCTCACGCGGTCTTCGCGCCCGACGGCACCGTCGAGATCATCGACGACGGTCGGGGGTGGGCGCGCGCAGCGGCCGACGTCGGCACCGTCGCGCGTTAGTCGATCACGCGGGTCGGCTCAGTCGGGCCGCATGGCGATACGGTGACCTCGTGATCGAGATCGTGCTGCTCGCCCTGGTGATCGTGTTGATCGCTGCCGTCGCCGGCCTCGCGATCGTCGCTCGTCGGCGTCTCGCTGCCGCCGACGAACGATTCGACGCGATCGACCGCACGCTCGCCGAGATCGGCGACTCTGTTGCCGCGCTCGGTGCGCAACAGAGCCAGGAGCGGGCCCGGAACCACCACGAGCTCGCCGGTAGGCTCGAGGCGCTTCGCGCAGCGGTCGTCACGCGCATCGATGACCGCACCGCCGCTCTGCGCGTCGGCAAGCAGTCGGTTGATCAGCGCGCTCGTCGCGGTGTTGCGCGCGACGCGCACGCTCTGCTCACCCTGCACAATCGCTTTCCGCTCGGTGCCGAGTCGCTCGAGCTGACCAGTTTCAGTGCTGATCCCGCGACGATCCTGCATCTGACGACCCTTGTCGCCGCGCTTCCTGACAACGCGCGGGTCGTCGAACTGGGCAGCGGCCTCTCCACCGTCTGGATGGCCGCGGCGGCCGCGCGGGAAGGCCGGGGCATCCGCATCATCTCGTTCGATCATGACGAGCGGTGGGGTCGCGAGACACGGGAGGCGCTCAGCCGCCTCGACCTCGAGGGCGTCGCCGAGGTGCGCCTCGCGCCACTGGAGCCGTTGCCCGAGGCCGAGCCCGGCGATGTGCCGTGGTACGCGGTGGGAGCGATGGCAGACCTGCCCCTGATCGACCTGCTGGTGGTCGACGGACCACCCGCGGCGACCGGAGCCTACGCCCGCCGACCTGCCGTGCCGGTTCTCGAGCCGCGGCTGCAGGAGCGCGCGACCGTGGTGCTCGACGACACTGACCGCGAGGAGGAGGCCGCGCTCGTCGTCGAGTGGAGCGCACTGCTGGAGCATCGGCGCTCGGTGAGTGTCGAGGCGACGCTCGAGCGCACCACCCTGCTGCGCCTCGCCCCGCCCGGCGACCGCGAAGCCGCTCGCTAGACTCGGCGGGTGCAGATCCGCGAACTGAGCATCGCCGGCGCCGTGGAGGTGACGCCGCGGCAGTTTTCCGACGATCGCGGCGTGTTCCTCGAGTGGTACCGCTTCGACGCGCTCGCCGAGGCGGTGGGGCACCCCCTCGACCTGCGGCAGGCGAACACCTCGGTCTCGCGCAAGGGCGTCGTGCGGGGCATCCACTATGCCGACGTGCCGCCCAGCCAGGCCAAGTACGTGACCGTCGCGCACGGCGCGGTGCTCGACTTCGTCGTCGACATCCGGGTCGGTTCGCCGACCTTCGGGCGCTGGGAGGCGGTGCGCCTCGACGATGTGGATCGGCGGGCGCTGTACGTCGCGGAAGGGCTCGGGCACTGCTTCGTCGCGCTCACCGACGACACGGTCGTCACCTACCTGGTGAGCGAGGTGTTCCGCCCCGAGCGCGAGCACGGCATCACGCCGCTCGACGAGATGGTGGGGCTCGAGCTGCCGTTCGCGCGCGACGAGCTCGTGCTCTCGCCGAAAGATCTCGAGGCCCCCACCCTCGAGCAGGCGCGCGATGCCGGTCTGCTGCCGACGTGGGACGAGGCGACGGCGTTCACGGTCGAGCTCGACGAGCGGTGGGCGGGGCGATGAAGGGCATCATCCTCGCGGGCGGCTCGGGCACGCGACTGTGGCCGATCACCAAGGGCATCTCGAAGCAGCTCATGCCGATCTTCGACAAGCCGATGGTCTACTACCCGCTGTCGACGCTCATGACGGCGGGCATCCGCGAGATCTTGGTCATCACCACCCCGCACGACCGGGAGGCGTTCGAGCGTCTGCTCGGCGACGGCCGCGACCTGGGCATCGAGCTGCAGTACGCGGTGCAGGAGTCGCCCGACGGGCTGGCCCAGGCGTTCATTATCGGCGAGAGCTTCCTCGCGGGCGACGCCGCAGCGCTCGTGCTGGGCGACAACATCTTCCACGGGCCCGGCCTCGACTCGGCGCTGCAGCAGTACCGCGACATCGACGGCGGGCTCATCTTCGCGTACCAGGTGGCCAACCCGGAGGCCTACGGCGTCGTCGAGTTCGACGAGCAGGGGCGTGCGATTTCGATCGAGGAGAAGCCCGCGCACCCGAAGAGCGACTTCGCCGTGCCCGGCCTGTACTTCTACGACCGCGATGTGGTCGAGGTGGCCAAGTCGATCACGCCGAGCGCGCGCGGTGAGCTCGAGATCTCGAGCATCAACGCGCACTACCTCGAGGCTGGCCGGCTCAACGTGCACGTGCTCGAGCGCGGTACCGCGTGGCTCGACACCGGCACGTTCGAGTCGATGATGCAGGCCTCCGAGTACGTGCGGGTCATCGAAGACCGGCAGGGCTACAAGATCGGCTGCATCGAGGAGATCGCCTGGCGCGCGGGGTGGATCGACGACGACGCGCTCGCTGCTCTCGCGGGCCCACTGGCCAAGAGCGGGTACGGCGAGTACCTCCGGCGCCTGCTCGGGCGCCGTACCGCACACCGCAGCTAGCGTCGCGGGTGTCGAGCAGCCGCCCCGCCGCCGTTCTAGAGCCGGTCGACTGCCGGCCCGCGCGTGACCCCGCGGGTGTCGAGCAGGTAGGTCGCGCGCGCGGCGATGTCGTCCACGTTGTAGGCGCGGTGGGCCTGCAGCAGCACGACGGCGTCGGCGTCGGCGATGGCGGCGTCGAGGTCGGCGACGCGGTCGAGCGCGGCGCTGTCGAGCTGCCAGGTGGCGACGTGCGGGTCGTGGAAGGCGAGGTCGGCCCCCGCATCCTGCAGCAGCGTCGCCACGTCGAGTGCCGGTGATTCGCGCTGGTCGGAGATGTTCGCCTTGTAGGTGACGCCGAGCAGCAGCACGCGCGCCCCCGCCAGGTCGTGGCCGCGCGCGGCCAGTCCGCGGCGCAGGCGCTCGACCACGTAGGCGGGCATGCCGCTGTTGATCTCCTCGGCCAGCTCGACGAAGCGGAACGGCTCGCCGAGGCGGCGGCGCACCTCGTAGCCGAGGTAGTTCGGGTCGATGGGAATGCAGTGGCCGCCGACACCCGGCCCGGGGCGGAAGGCCTGGAAGCCGAACGGCTTCGTCTCGGCCGCGGCGATGACGTCCCAGATGTCGATGCCGAGCTCGTGGCAGAACCGGGCCATCTCGTTGACGAGCGCGATGTTGATGTGCCGGTAGGTGTTCTCGAGCAGCTTCGCGGTCTCCGCCTCGCGGGTGCCGCGCGCGGTGACGACGCGATCGACGAACCGACTGTAGAAGTCGACGGCGGCCGCGGTCGAGGCCTCATCGATGCCGCCGACGATCTTCGGCGTGGTGCGGATCGTGTAGACCGTGTTGCCGGGGTCGATGCGCTCGGGGGAGTAGGCGAGCAGCACGTCGCGACCGACCACGCGACCGGTCTGCTCGATGAGCGGCTTGACGACCTCGTCGGTGGTGCCCGGGTATGTGGTCGACTCGAGCACGACGAGTGCTCCGGGCTTCAGGTGCGGCGCGATGCTCGCGGTCGCGCCGCGCACCGCGCCGAGGTCGGGCTCGCCCGAGACCGACAGCGGTGTCGGCACGCAGATGACGACGACGTCGGCCTCGGCGACGACGGCGGCATCGGTGGATGCTCGGAACCCGGCCGCGACCATCGCGGCCACCTCTGCGTCGCTCAGGTCGTCGACGTGCGACAGGCCCGCGTTGAGCCCCGCGACGACCGCGTCGCGCGTGTCGAGGCCGACGGTCGTCAGCCCCGCGGCGATAGCCGCCTGCGCCAGGGGCAGGCCCACGTAGCCCTGCCCGACGATCACCACCGTGAGCGGTCGGTGGCTGGTCGTCGGCTTCGTCGTAACGTGGGTCTTGCTCACCCGCCCACTGTACCCGCGCGGCAGCGGCACGGCCTGCGCCTACTGTGGAGGCGTGATCGACCCCGCCGCCGCCCTGCGCCGTGCCCTCGCCGAGGGCCGGGCGCGGGCCGCGCAGCGCCGCGAGCGCCACTACCGGCACCCCCGGCTGTCGCGCCATAGCGACGTGCCCGAACCCGTGATGGCGGCGGCCGAAGCGCTGCGTGCGATCGGCCCGACCAGCCTGCTCGACCTGGCTCTGGCGACCGGGTCACCGCTGCTGCGCGACGTTCTGGCCGTGCGGGCCACACGCGGCGCGGCCGACTGGCGGATGCTGCGCCAGGCCCTCCTCGACGGCAGCGTCGCACGCCTGCCGCTGCGGGCGCCGCGCCTCGTCGAGCTGCTCAGGGTGGCGAGAACGCACCCCGACGAGGGCGACGGGCCGGCCGTGCTTGCTGCCGGAGCGGTCTGTGCCCACGAGCGCTGGCCCCGGCTGGAGCTCGACAGCCCCGCGCGCCGCACGCTCATCGAGCTGCTGATCGAGGCCGGAGAGCGAGAGTGCGCCGCTCGACTGCTCGGCCCGCGCATCGGCCGCGGGGCGGGCGCCCGCCTGGTCGCCGTCGACCTCGACAACCCCTTCACCGGTGCCGGCGGCGACCCTGCCCGATGGGCGCGCGGGTTCGCCTCGCTGTTCACGACGGCGGGTCTCGAACCGGTGCGGGTGCGAGACGGCGTCGGGCACGCCTTCGACCGCGTGGTGTGCGATGCTCCCGCTGCCTCACTGGCGGGCGGCCCCCTGTTGTCGGTGGTGATGAGCGTGCGCGACCCCGGCGACGAGCTGCTGACCGCGGTCGACTCGATCGTCGCCCAGACCTACGCGCACTGGCAGCTGCTGCTGATCGATGACGGGTCGGGCTCGACGGCGGATGCCGTGCTGGCGCAGGCGGCGCAGCGCGACCCGCGCATCCGGCTCATCAGACACGCCGAGAGCACGGGGCCCTATGTGCGCCGCAACGACGCTCTGGCGCAGGCCGAGGGCGAGATCGTGACCTTCCATGACGGCGACGACTGGTCGCACCCTCGCCGGCTCGAGCGCCAGCTCGCGCCGCTGCTGGCCGCCGACCCGCCGCTGGCGACCTTGTGCGCCTCCCTGCGTGTCACCGATCGGCTCGAGGCGGTGCACGGCCGCGGGCGGGCCCTGCGGCTCACCGAGTCGTCGCTCATGATGCGCCGCGCCGAGGCCGTGGAGCGCATCGGATACTTCGACGCGGTGCGGCGTGCCGCCGACTCGGGCTACCGGCTGCGGCTCGAGACGCAGGGTGCCGTGCAGTTGGTCGACCCGACCGCGCCCCTGAGCCTCGTGAGGTTTCGGCCCTCCACCCTCAGTGGGGCCGACCTGCGCGACGGCTACACCCACCCGTCGCGGGTCGCCTACGCCGACGCGCACGCCCACTGGCTGGCCGCCGAGCAGCGCGCCGGACGTGCGCCCCGGCTCGAGAGCGCGCCGACCGAGCGACCGTTCCCCGCCCACCCGTGGATCGTCCGCGGCGAGAACCGCACCGGCCCCGTCTCGGCCGTGCTCGTCGCCGACGGGCGCGCGAGCGCGGCCGCCGTCGCGCGCTACCGCCTGCCGATCGCGCTCGATGCGCTGCGGGGTGCTGCCGCACCGGTCGCGCTCCACCACGCGCCCGAACCGCAGCCCGGCCCGGCCACCGGGCCCTTCAGCGCCGTCGTGCGCGCCGCCCGCGCCGCCGGCGGCCTGGTCGACGTCGTGCCGGGCGACGTGCTCGAGACCCCGGTCGTGGTGGCGCTCTCCACCGCCGCGGCGCTCAGCCTCGCGGGCACCATTCGCACTCCGGGCGCCGAGCTGGTGCTCGTCGTCGATCCGGGCGATGCGCAGGATGCCCTCCGCGCGCCCGCCGCCGAGCAGCAGCTGCGGCGCGCGTTCCCCTCCGGCCTGCCGAGCGTGCGGCGCATCAGCCCCGCGGCGCTCGCCGACGCTCTCTCAGCCGCCGCGCGCGCCCGCTGAGCACCACCCAGCGGCGGCGCAGCGGCGTGCGGGGGTCGCGCAGCAGCCGACCGACACGGCTCGCGGTGGTGCTGACGTGGTCGGCGAGGTGCAGCGCGGCCCGCGTGGTGGGGCTGAGCGGGGTCGCACCGGCGAGCAGGGAGGTGCGGGCATCCGCCCCCGTGGGGGCGTCGGCTGGGCGCGGCGGGTGCGTTGCGATCAGCCCCTCGAGCTCGGCGATGGTCGCCGCGGCGCCGTGCGGCCCCGCGATGATCTGCTGCGCGCGATCGGCGGCGGCCGCGCGGTGCTCGGCGAGCAGCGCGAGGTCGTGCGCGTAGAGCGACAGCGCGTCGGCGACGGCCGCCGGGTCGCTCACGTCGACGAGCGCGCCCGAGACACCGTGCTCGACGATCTCCGGGGCGCCGCCGCGCGTCGATGCGACCACCGGCAGCCCCAGCGCGAGGCTCTCGAGTGTGACGCGCCCGAACGCTTCGCGCGGCGAGGGCACGAGGCTCACATCGGCCAGCGCGAGGTGCTCGAGCGGCCGCTGCTTCTCGCCGAGCAGGTGCACGCGCTCGGCCACACCGCGGCGGCGCGCGCGGCGGCGCAGCTCATGATCGAAGCCGGGCAGAATCACGCCGCCGACGATGTCGAGCTCGGCGTTGACGCCCTGCTCCACCAGGCGGGCGAGCGCCTCGACCGCGATCAGATGGCCCTTCTCGGGGGTGACGCGGCCGACGAGGCCGATGCGCAGACGCGGGCCGGCCGGCCGCCCGGGGCGGGTCGACGGCGCCCCGTGCGATGCCGCGGCGTGGCGCTCTCGCACCCGCAACCGGTGCTCGGTCGCGTGCCGCACGGCGGCGAGGTCGATGACGGGGTGGGCCACCCCCACGCGATCGGGGGGAATGACATCGGCGATGCTCTGCCGCACGGCCTCCGAGTTGGCCAGCACGCGCGTCGCGAGCGCGTCGACGTGGCGCAGCGTCGCCGCACGCCCTTCCCGCAGCAGGAAGCCCGCACGGTCGTCGACGAACTCCCGCACGAACCACGCGACGTGAATTCCCCGCTCGTGCGCCGCGACCGCCGCCCACGGCGTGACCACGGTGTTCATGATCACCAGTGCGGGCTGCACGGTATCGAGCACCGCACCGAGAGCCGCGACCTGCTCGGCGGTGTCGGCGCGCTCGAGCCGGCGGCGCGCCGCCGACTCGCGCTCGGCGAATGACACCCAGCCCCGGTAGGGAGCGACGGTGGTCTGCCAACCGGCGTCGGCGGCCGCGCGCTCCATCGCTGAGCCCGCTGCGGGCGAGACGAGCACGGGATCCAGGGTCGCGCGCTGCTCGCGCCAGGCGGCGATGAGGCCCAGCATCGAGTGCTCCGAGCCGCCCAGGTGCCGGGCGGCGCTGTGGTTCACCACGAGTACGCGCACAGTCCCGATCCCCTTCACGGCGGCCGACCCCGCGACCGGGCGGCCTAGACTCGACGAGGCTACCTCACCCGAAACCGCGCCGATGCAAGGACAAGATGTCGTACTTCCGTGAGCTCGTCGCCACGCGCGAGCTGCTCGTCAATCTGACGATGCGCGACGTCAAGGGGCAGTATCGGCGCACGGTGCTCGGGCAGCTGTGGTCGATTCTCAACCCGATCGCCACGATGATCGTCTACACGATCGTGTTCGCGGTGATCTTCCGCGCCAGCCCGCCGCCGGGCGACCCCAGCGGCCTCGACCTGTACCCGCTGTGGCTCATGTGCGCGCTGCTGCCGTGGACCTTCTTCACGCGGGTCGTCAACGGCGGCCTTTCGTCCATCGTCAGCAACGCGGGCCTCGTCAAGAAGGTGTACTTCCCGCGCATGCACCTGCCGCTGTCGGTGACGTTGTCGACGGCATTCACCTGGTCGATCGAGCTCGCCGTGCTGACGCTGGCGATCCTGCTGCTCGGCGGCATGCCCCTCCTGCTGCTGCCCGTCGTGGTCGTCGTCATGGTGCTGCTCGCCGCTTTCGGCACCGGCCTGGCGATGCTGCTGGCGATCCTCAACGTGCACTTCCGCGACACCCAGCACTTCATGAGCATCGTGCTGCAGATGTGGATGTACCTCACGCCGATCATCTACCCGATCTCGCTCGTCGAGGACGTCGCCGAGCGGCAGGGCGACTGGGTGCTGTTCGTGTACCGCCTGAACCCCATGGAGCGCTTCGTCGAGGTCTTCCGCAACCTGCTCTACGACAACCGGCTGCCCGACGGTGTCGACCTGCTGTACTGCGCCGCGTTCGCCTTCGTCACCTTCGCCGTCGGCTACGCGGTGTTCTCGCGCAAAGAGCGCAGATTGGCTGAGCTGCTGTGAGCGACATCGCCGTCACCGTCGACCAGGTGTCGAAGCGCTTCCGGCTGTACCGCGAGCGCAACCAGACGCTGAAGTCGGCCCTCCTGCGGGGGAGGGTGAGCGACCATGACGAGTTCTGGGCGCTGCGCGACGTGTCGTTCGAGGTGCCGCGCGGAGAGACCTTCGGCCTCATCGGGCGTAACGGCTCGGGCAAGTCGACGCTGCTGAAAGTGCTCGCCCGCATCTACGAGCCCGACGGCGGCCGGGTGGTCATGAACGGCCGCGCGTCGTCGATGCTCGAAGTCGGCTCGGGCTTCCACCCCGAGCTCAGCGGCCGCGAGAACATCTTCCTCAACGGCTCGATCCTCGGGCTGAGCAAGAAGCAGGTGACGGCGCGCTTCGACGAGATCGTCGAGTTCTCGGGGGTCGAAGCGTTCATCGACCAGCCCGTCAAGAACTACTCCTCGGGCATGTACGTGCGCCTCGGCTTCGCGGTCGCGGTGCACACCGAGCCCGACATCCTGATCGTCGACGAGATCCTCGCCGTCGGCGACGGGGCGTTCCGCGAGAAGTCGCGCCGCAAGTTCCTCGAGTTCACCGGCGAGGGCCGCACCGTCATCCTCGTCACGCACTCGCTGCCGCAGATTCGCAGCATGTGCCAGCAGGTGGCCTGGCTCGAGAACGGTCGGCTGCGGCAGCTGGGCGAGTCGCATGAGGTGGCCGACGCCTACGAGGCCTCGCTCGCCGACAACGACGGCAACCTGCCGACGGCGGAGATGGAAGAAGACTGACGCGGATGCCCGCCGCGGCCCGCGCCCCCGCTCAGCGGGCCCGGCGCTGCAGCAGCAGCGAGCGCACCCCGAGCCCCACCGCCAGCACCGCCCGCACCGGCCACAGGTACCAGCCGGAGTACTTGCGCGCGATGAAGCGTCGCGCCGACGCGTGGTGGGCCCGGATCATCGCCGCCGAGTCGCGCGACGCCGTGTGCGCCCCGATGTGGGTGACGCCGACCGACGGCAGGTAGCGGTTGCGGTAGCCCGCCCTGCCGATGCGGTACCCGAGGTCGACATCCTCGAAGTACATGAAGTAGCCCTCGTCGAAGCCGCCGAGCTGCGCGAACACGTCGCGCCGCACCAGCAGGCACGCGCCCGACAGCCAGCCGGCGTCGCGTTCGGTGACGGCTTCGGCGGCGTCCTGCCGGTACCGGCGCGTCCAGGGGTTGTCGTGCCACAGGTTGACGAACAGGGCGTGCCCGATTCCCGTGCGCAGGCTCGGCACCCGCCGAGCCGAGGGATACACGGTGCCGTCGGGGTTGTGCACGGCCGGGCCGATCGCCGCGATAGTCGGGTCGCCTTCGGCGGCCGCGACCAGGGCGTCGATGAGCCCGGGGTCGAGCACGACGTCGGGGTTGCTGATCAGCACCCAGCGCACCCCGGCGTCGAGCGTGGCGACACCGGCGTTGATGGCTCCGCCGTAGCCGGGGTTGGCGGGCAGTGCGACATAGCCGGCACCGTGCGCGGCGGCCAGCTCGGCCGCCTGCGATTCGGCGTCGGGCCGGTTGTCGACGACGACCGTCGTCACCGGATGCGCGCTCGCCGCTGCGATCGACGCTAAGAACCCGGGCAGCACCGCGTTCGAGCGGTAGGCGACCGTGACCACGGCGACCGCCGCCGTCGCGCCGTGCGAAGCCGCGGTCTGCTGCCCCGCCGCCGTCGCCTCGTGCCGCTCGTCGCCCCCGCTCATGATGGGTTGATCCTAGCCGCGCGCGTCGGCCGCCCTAGGCTGGAGCGGTGGCAGACGCGCGCATCTCGGTGGCCCTCGGCACGCGCAACGGGGGCGCGCACGTGGCGCGGCAGGTGGCGAGCATCCTGAGCCAGCGCCCGGCGCCGATCGAGCTGGTGGTGGGAGACGACGATTCCACCGACGACACCCTCGCCGTCATCGAGCGCGTTCACGCCGAGGCGCGCGCCGCCGACCCGCAGTTGCCGACCGCGCTGCGCATCATCCGCCGCGAACCCGCGCTGGGCGTGACGGCGAACTTCGCGGCGACGCTCGCCGCGTGCAAGGGCGACCTCATCGCGCTCTCCGACCAGGACGACGAGTGGATGCCCGGCAAGCTGGCCACCCTCGCCGCAGCGTTCGCGGCCGACGAGCGGCTGCTGCTCGTGCACTCCGACGCCCGGCTCGTCGACGGTGCCGGCGCACCGCTCGGGCTGACCCTGCTCGAGGCGCTCGAGGCGACCCCGAGCGAACGGGCCGGCCTCGCCGCGGGCGAGGCGCTGCCGGTGCTGCTGCGGCGCAACCTGGTGACCGGCGCCACCGTGATGCTGCGGCGCTCGCTGCTGCAGGCCGCCCTCCCGATTCCGGGGGAGTGGGTGCACGACGAGTGGCTGGCCGCGGTCGCCGCCGCGACCGGCCGGGTGCGGCTCGTGCCCGAGACGCTCATCGACTACCGGCAGCACGGAGCCAACCAGATCGGCGCCCGCCGCCCGACGCTCGCCGACAAGCTCGCCCGCCTGCGCGAGCCGCGAGCCGAGCGCGCCGTGCGCCTCGCCCGTCGCAGCGCGCTGCTCGCCGAGCGGGGCCGGGCGCTCGGGCTGCCGGCCGCGGTGCAGGCGCAGCTCGACGCGAAGGCCGACCACGAGGCGCGCCGCGCGCGCCTGCCCCGGGTGCGGCTCGCGCGCGTGCCCGCGGTGCTCGCCGGCGTGGCCGCGGGCCGCTACGGCCGCTACAGTCGGGGCGCCATGGATGCACTGCGCGACCTCACGACCCCGGCGGGCGAGCTGCCCGTGGTGACGCGCGCGCCCGCGGGGCCCTCCGGCTCGGCGGCGGGAGGTGCCGCATGACCCGCGTGCTGATCATCACGGGCGACCCGCTGGCCGCGGCGATGGCGGGCCCGGCCATTCGGGCGTACAACATGGGCCTCACCCTGCAGGCGGCGGGGCACGAGGTGCGGCTGGTGTCGACGACGCGCGCGGAGCATCCCGCCCCGCCGTTCGCGATGCGGCACGTCGCGGCGGGCGACGAGCGCGGCATGCGCGGGCACGAGCGCTGGGCCGAGGTGGTGCTGTTCCAGGGCTACGCGAATACCCAGTTCCGCACGATCGCGCGCACCGACCGCATGCTCATCGCCGACGCGTACGACCCGATGCACCTCGAGATGCTCGAGCAGGGCCGCGAGCTGCCGCCGGCCACGTGGAGCCTGCGGGTGTCGACCGCCCGCGACGCCCTCAACGACCAGCTGCGCCGCGCCGACCTGGTGCTGTGCGCGAGCGAGCGGCAGCGGCTGCTGTACCTCGGGCAGCTGGCGGGCCTCGGGCGCCTCAACCCGTCGACGTATGCCGCCGACCCCGACCTGCGGGGGCTGCTCGCCGTGGTGCCGTTCGGCTTGGAGGGCGCGCCTCCTGTCGCCGACGCGGGCGGCGGGATGCGCGGCGTGGTGCCCGGCATCGACGCCGACTCGCGGGTGCTGATCTGGGGCGGCGGGGTCTACAGCTGGTTCGACCCGCTGACCTTGATTCGCGCGGTGGCGAGCGCGCGCGAGCGCGAGCCGCGCATCCGTCTGTTCTTCCTCGGCACGCGGCATCCGGGCGTCGATGAGATGGGCATCGTGCGCGAGGCGTTCGAGCTGGCGACCGCGCTCGGCGTCGAGGGCCGCGAGGTGATCTTCAACGACACCTGGGTGCCGTACGACCGGCGCGGCGCGTACCTGGTCGAGGCCGATGCGGGGGTCAGCACGCACCACGTGCATGTCGAGACGACGTTCTCGTTCCGCACCCGCATCCTCGACTACCTGTGGGCGGGGTTGCCGATGGTCGTCACCGAGGGTGACGGCTTCGCCGAGCTGGTCGAGGCCGAGGGGCTCGGCATCGTGGTGCCGGCGAACGACGCGGATGCTCTCGCCGACGCCCTCGTGCGCGTTCTCGCCGACTCGCCCGAGGTGCAGAGCTGGCGCGCGAATGTTGCCCGCGTGCGCGAGCGCTTCGTGTGGGAGGTCGTGCTGCAGCCCGTGCTCGAGGCGGTCGCCCGCCCGCGCCGCGCCGCCGACGCGACGCCGGGCCGCGACGCGATGGGCGTGGGCGCGCGCGCCCGCCGCACCGCCGGCGTCGGCCACACCCTGCGCATGACGTGGCACCACCTGCGCGCCGAGGGCCTCGGCGGCGTGACCTCCCGCATCCGCCGCCGCCTCGCCCGCTGACGCGCCCCACCCGCCCGCTGACGCGCCCCACCCGCCCGCTGACGCGCCCCACCCGCCCGCTGACCCTCCCGCTCCCGCCCGCACCCGCCCGCACCCGCCCGGCCTCGCCCGGCCGTGTCCGCCTGCCCGAACCGGCCCGTTGACTCACTCCGCCTCGCGCGCTGCGCCACCCCGCCGGGCCCTCCTTCGCGCGCCGGCCCTCTTTCACGCCGGCCCTCTTGCGCGCCGGCCCTCTTGCGCGCCGGCCCTCTTGCGCGCCGGCCCTCCTCCCCCTCCTGCTCGCCAATCGTCCGGTTGCCCCTCCCAGGGGTAACGACTCGGCGCACTCGCGAATCCACGGAACACCGGACGTGTTCCGTGGATTCGCGAGTGCGGCGGAACCACCTCACTGCCCGCACGGTATCCGCGGGATTCGTGGTGCTGATGCGCGCGTGGGTGCTGATGCGCGCGTGGGTGCGGCGGCGGCGCGGGTGCGGGTGGGCGCGGCGACGGCATGGGCGCGGCGCGGGCGCGGCGCGGGCGCGGGGCGGGGGAGCCGAGCACGATCGCTGCGCCCCGGTACGCTGAACCGGTGCTCTTCGCCGCCCGTGATGCTCTCGCCCTGCTGACGCCGCGCGAGCGCTTCAGCTACTGGGCGCTGGTCGGGGCTCGGGCGATCGTCGGGTTTCTCGACGTCTTCGGCATCCTGCTCGTCGGCGTTGTCGCGGCACTCGGGGCGACCCAGTTCGCCGAAGCGGACGGGGCGACCGTCGTGTTCGGCATCGAGCTGCCCGCCCTCGACGGGCAGGGGCTGCTGCTGCTCGTGCTGTTCGTTCTCGGCGTCTTCGTCGTCAAGGCCGGCATCGCCATCGGGCTGTCGCGCGCCCTGACCGCGTTCATCGCGCGCATCGAATCGCGCAACGCCGACGCACTCGCGGCGCACCTGCTCACCGGATCGCTCGCGCACGTGCGGCGCTTCTCGCGCAACGAACTGCAGTTCGCCCTCACCGAGTCGATCAAGTGGACCTTCACCGGACTGCTCAACAACATCGCCGGCATCGTCGTCGAAGGGTTCCTGCTCGTCATCGTCGCCATCGCCTTCTTCGTCGTCGACCCGGTCGTCGCCGTCTTCGCCCTCGGCTACTTCGCGCTCATCGTCGTCGGCATGCAGGCCGGCATCGCCCGCGTGCTCAAGCGCGCCGGCGAAGACGCCGCCGAGGGCACGAAGCTCACCCTCGGAGCGCTCGGCGACACCCTCGACACCTACCGCGAGCTCACCGTGCTCGGGCGCAGCGGGCTCTTCCTCGACCGCATCCACCGCTCGCGCCAGCGCGCCGCCCGCTCGGGCGCCACCCTCGCGTTCCTCGGCGGCATGCCGCGCTACGTCGTCGAGACCGCGCTCATTCTCGGCGTCGTCGTCTTCGTCGGGCAGCAGCTGCTCACCGGACAGCTCGCGAGCGGCCTCGCCACGCTCGGCGTCTTCCTCGCCGGTGCCGTGCGCATCATGGGAGCGATCCTGCCCCTGCAGACGGCGGTCGCCGCGCTCAAAGTCAACACCGAGCAGTCAGAGACCGCTCGCGACCTGCTGCGCGAGCTGCGCACCGCTCCCGTCATGCCCGCCCCCGCACTGCCCGCCGGCCTGAGCGTGCCGGGCGCCGACGCCCCGCTCGGCGTCGACGTGCGAGGGCTCACCTACCGCTACCCCGGCGGGGCCGCGGCGGTTCTCGACGACGTGAGCCTGAGCATCCGCCCCGGAAGCTTCGCCGCCGTGATCGGACCCTCCGGAGCGGGCAAGACCACCCTCGTCGAACTCATGATCGGACTCGGCGAGCCCGACAGCGGAACGATCACCATCGGCGGCCTCGAGCCGCGCACGCTGCGTGCCGCCGCCCCCGGACTGGTCTCGTACGTGCCGCAGAAGCCCGGCCTTGTCAGCGGCACCATCGCCGACAACGTGGCCCTCGGAATCCCGACCGCCGAGATCGACCGCGACCGCGTGCGGGCGGTGCTCGGGCAAGCGCAGCTGCTCGACGTGGTCGATGCCCTGCCGCAGGGCATCGACACCCCGGTCGGCAAGCAGTCCGATGCCTTCAGCGGCGGTCAGGTGCAGCGCATCGGCCTGGCGCGCGCGCTCTACGTGGCCCCGAAGCTGCTCGTGCTCGACGAGGCGACGAGCGGGTTGGATGCCGCCACCGAGGCGATCGTCAGCCAGACCCTGCGCTCCCTGAGCGGCGAGCTCACGATCATCGTCATCGCCCACCGCCTCAGCACCGTGCAGCGGGCGGACACGGTGGCGGTCATCGAGGGTGGCAGGCTCGTCGCCGAAGGCGACTTCGCGACCGTGCGCCGCACCGTGCCGATGGTGGCGGAGTACGTGAAGCTCATGTCGTTCGACGACGAGACCGACGGCGTGGAGGAGTTCGAGTGATCGCCCGTCTGCGCCGTATTCCGCTGATCGCATGGGCGCCCGTTCTTGCGTTCCTGACCCTCACCGCCTGGAGCTTCGCCTCGCCGATCGGTGCGGGCCCCGACGACGACTTCCACCTCGTGAGCGCATGGTGCGCGGGCCCGACCGCCGACGCCACGTGCCTGCCGACCGATTCGCTCCGTGAGCGGGAGGTGCCCGCCGCCCTCGACGACATCGACTGCTTCGCCTACGACCCCACGCGCAGCGCCGCCTGCCAGGGGGAGGACTGGTCGTGGTCGATCGACGAGCTCGTGGTGAGCGAGCGCGGCAACTTCATCGGCGCCTACCCGCCCGTGTTCTACGCGGTGATGGGGGCGCTCACGGGAGGCGACATCCAGCTGTCGGCGCTGGCGATGCGGCTGCTGACGGTCGTGCTCTTCACGGCGCTGCTCGTCGCCCTGTGGCGGCTGCTGCCCGAGCGCCTGCGCGGCCCGCTCGCGTGGGGCTGGTTGATCACGACCGTGCCGCTCGGCGCGTTCCTGCTCGGCACGAACAATCCGAGCGCGTGGGCGATGATCGGCGTCGCGTCGAGCTGGCTCGCGCTGCTCGGCTGGTTCGCCTCGCCCTGGTCGACCGATCGCCGCCGCAAGCTCGCGCTCGGCGCGCTGTTCGTCGTGACGGTGCTGATGGCGGCCGGGTCGCGCGGTGACGCCGCGCTGTATTCCGGGTTGGGCATGGCTCTCGTGCTGGTGCTCACGATGCCGGGTCGCGGCGCAGACCTGCCGCCGTCGGGCGGGTCGGGCGCGGCGGGTTCGGCGCCGGCGGCCGTGTGGCGCCCGTGGCTGCGCGACGCCGCGCTGCCCGTGGTGATGGGGCTGGTGGCGCTCGCGTTCTTCCTCGCGGCCCGGCAGTCGCAGAGCGGCCTCGGCGGGTTCGGCGGTGGCACCGGCGTTCCCGGAGCGGCGACGGGCGGCGACATGCCCCTCGAGCCCGAGGCGGCGCTGACCGGCTTCGGCCTGTTCGCCTACAACCTGCTCAACGTGCCGTTCCTCTTCACGGGGGCGCTCGGCGACTGGGCGCTCGGCTGGCTCGACACGTCGATGCCGGCGATCGTCTCGGCCGCCGCGGTGGCGGCGTTCGTCGCGGTCGGGTTCGCCGGCATCGGGCGGCTCTGGGGCCGCAAGGCGATCGTGCTGGGCGTGCTCGTGGTCGTGCTCGTGGCGCTGCCGGTGTACGTGCTGCAGGCGGGCGGTGACGTGGTCGGCGAGCAGGTGCAGCCGCGCTACCTCCTGCCGCTCATCATCATGCTGGGCGGGATGCTCGCCCTCACCCGCACTCCCCGCGAACTGACCTTCACGCGGGCGCAGCGGTTCTCTCTCGTCGCCGCTCTCGCGGGTGCGCACTTCGTGGCGCTGCACCTGAACATCCGCCGCTACGTGACGGGCATCGACGCCTCGGGCGTCAACCTCGACGCGGGCGCCGAGTGGTGGTGGGTCGGGCCGGTCGGCCCGAACGCGGTGTGGCTGCTCGGCTCGCTCGCCTACGCGCTGCTGGCCTGGATCGTCGTGCGCGAGCTGGGCCGCCCGGGCGGGACGAACAGCACGCGCAGTGGCGAGCGCATCGCGACGTCGTAGAGCAGGCAGCTCAGCGCGACGAGCGCGACGGTCAGCACGGGCGTGAGCCACCACTGCGCCCCGATGACGGGCGGTACGCCCGCGCCGCCGCTGAACCGCAGCACGAGCCAGATGAGGGTGGCGAGCGCGACGGGGTGCACGACGTAGATGGCGAGCGTGCGCGCGGCGAGGTACCGGCCGAGGCGTCGTGCGGGCTGCCAGCGGGCGAGCAGGCGGCTGCCGATCAGCGCCGTGGTGATGCCTGCGATCGACAGGGCGGCGGAGGTCGCGGCGCCGGTGGCGATGCCGACCAGCTGCAGGGTGATGAGCACGAGGTACCCCGCGGCGGCGATCGCGAGGGGCGCGGCGCCGCCCGCGGCGACGCGCGCAACGACGGCGGGGGCGAAGCATCCGACCGCGTACCAGACGAAGAAGGTCGCCAGTCGCAGCACGGTGTCGCCGACGACGCCCCCGACGGGGTCGCCGAGTGCGCGCTCGACGAGGGCGCTCAGCGTCGGCGCGAGCGCGAGCAGCGCCACCCCGGCCAGCAGCAGGGCGGGCCCGTGCCGTCGCAGGGCTCGGCAGACCGCGAAGAAGACGACGAGCACGAAGAGGTACCAGTATCCGGTGCCGCCGAGCGGAATCGTCCAGGCCGCCGTGAGCACGCTCTCGGCCACGGTCTGCTGGCCCCGGTACAGCGCGTAAGGAACGGCGAACAGAAGGGTCCAGAGGGCGAAGGGCCACAGCAGCACGGCCACGCGCGGTCGCAGCAGGGCCGACCACGGTCGCGCGAGCGCGCCCGCCGCGAGCAGTCCGGAGACGAGGAAGAACAGCGGCATGCGCAGCGCGGTCAGCGCCTCGTTGATCAGTCTCCAGGTCTCGGTGCCGCGGTCGCTGAAGCCGGGCATGAGCCACGCCATGCCGGTGGTGCCCACGTGGTAGAGCACGACGAGCACGATGGCGATCGCCTTCGCGCCGTCGACCCATTCGAGGCGCTCGGCCGACCGCGCCGACGGCGCGGTCGTCGAGGCCGAGGCGCTCATGCCCCGGGAATGCCGATCACGCGGTAGGTGACGCCCGGCCACTGCTCGGCGCTCGACACGCGGCGGCCGTCGACGAACGTGCGGATGCCCGGCAGGTCGGCCGGTGCGAGCGCGCGGTACTCGGCGTGGTCGGCCTGCACGACGGCGGCGTCGACGGGCTGCCCCAGGTGGTACGGCTGCCAGCCGTAGCGTGCGAGCTCGTCGTCGGTGTAGAGCGGGTCGTGCACGAGCACCTCGGCGCCGCGCGCTTGCAGGGCGGCGACGGCACCGAAGACGCCGCTGAACGCGGTCTCTTTCACCCCGCCGCGGTAGGCGGCGCCGAGCACGACCACGCGCTGCCCGGCGAGGTCGCCGTGCACACCCTCGAGAAGGCCGATGGTGTAATCGGGCATCCCGGCGTTCGCCTCACGGGCGGCGCGCACGACGGTGGCCGCCGGGTCGTTCCAGAGGTAGAGCCGCGGGTAGACGGGAATGCAGTGGCCGCCGACGGCGATGCCCGGCTGGTGGATGTGGCTGTAGGGCTGCGAGTTGCTGGCCTCGATCACCTGGTAGATGTCGATGCCCGCTGTCGCCGCGTACTGCGCGAACTGGTTGGCGAGGCCGATGTTGACGTCGCGGTAGGTGGTCTCGGCGAGCTTCGCCATCTCGGCGGCCTCGGCGCTGCCGAGATCCCAGACCCCGTTGCCGCGGGGCAGGTCGGGGCGGTCGTCGAAGTCGAGAACGGCCTGGTAGAACGCGACGGCCGCGGCGGCACCGGCGGGGGAGAGCCCGCCGACGAGCTTCGGGTACTTGCGCAGGTCGGCGAACACGCGGCCGGTGAGCACGCGCTCGGGCGAGAACACGAGGTGGAAGTCGGTGCCCTCGGTGAGCCCCGAGCCCTCCTCGAGCATGGGCTTCCAGCGCGTGCGGGTGGTGCCCACCGGCAGGGTCGTCTCGTAGGCCACGAGCGTGCCGGGGGTGAGGTGCGCGGCGAGCGAGCGCGTCGCGGCGTCCATCCAGCCGAAGTCGGGGCGGGCCTCGTCGTCGACGAAGAGCGGAACGACGAGCACGACCGCGTCGGCGCCCGGAACCGCATCCGCATAGTCGGTGGTCGCGCGCAGCGCGCCGGCCGGCACGAGCTCGGCGAGCTTCTCGGCCAGGTGCGCCTCGCCGGGGAAGGGCTCGGTGCCGGCGTTGATGAGGGCGACGGTGTCGGGGCTCACGTCGACCCCGACCACCTCGTGGCCCTTCGAGGCGAACTGCACGGCCAGCGGGAGGCCGATCTTTCCGAGAGCGATGACGGCGATCTTCACCGGAGAAGCCTACCGGCAGCGCTGGTGCCGTTCGGGGGCGCCCGTGCGGGCGAGGGCCGCGATGCGGCTCACGGATGCTCGCGCTCGCCGAGCCGCGCCTCTAGCTCGGCGATGCGGTCGGTGAGTCGCGCCTCGGTGAGGGCGATCTCGCGCGCGAGCTGTGTGTTGGCGCGCTGCAGCTGCACCGAGCGCTTGTACTCGTTGACCACGTAGAGCAGCCCCGCGACGATCGCGAGGTAGAACAGCAGGTCGGCGCCCCGACCGATGCCGACGAGCTGGGCGAGCGCGCTGAGGAGCCCCGGCCAGACCACGACGACGACGCCGCCGAGCAGCGCGAGCAGCACGAGCAGCCGTCGGATGGCGAGGTGGCGCGGGCTCGGCGTCGAGCGCACCAGGTAGATGCCGATGCCGACGAGGGCGACGATGAGGATGACCTGGAACCACATGGCAGACCTCCGCTAGTTGATGATGAGGTCGACGAGGATGTTGATCGAGTTCAGCAGCGACTGCCCTTTGGCTTTCGAGTAGTCGGTGTAGAGCACCTCGACGGGGAACTCCCGCCAGGGCAGCCCCGAGCGGCCGAGCTGCACGACGATCTCGGAGGCGTGCGCCATGCGGTCTTGCTTGAGGTTGACGGCGTGCGCGGCGTCGACCCGCAGCACCCGGAGGCCGTTGTGGGCATCGGTCAGGGTCAGCCCGGTGGAGAGGTTGGTGACGGCCACCGCGGTCTTCAGCACGATCTTCTTGGCGAGGCCCGGCTTGGTGCGGTCGTCGAGAAACCGGGAGCCGAAGACGATGGCCGCACCCTCGCGCTCGGCGAGCTCGAGCATGGCGAGGGCGTCGACGAGGCGGTGCTGGCCGTCGGCGTCGAAGGTGACGATGTACCGGCAGTCGGCCTGGCTGCGCGCGTAGCTGATGCCCGTCTGCAGGGCGGCCCCCTGGCCGAGATTGTGCGGGTGGCGGATCACGCGGGCGCCGGCCTGCTCGGCGACCCGCGCCGAGTCGTCGGTCGAGCCGTCGTCGACGCACACCACGTGCGGGAACACGGCGAGCAGTTCGGCGATGACGCCGGCGATGACGGTCGCCTCGTTGTAGAGCGGGATGACGATCCACACGCCGTCCGTCTCGACGACGGGTGTCGCGGCCGCCGCGGCGGGGGTCGAGGGAGCGTCGGCCATGCGGCCCATTGTGTCAGAACCGGGTACCCTGGTTCGGCGCGTGCCCGCGCATCCCGTCTCGTCGAAAGCGCGCCTTCGTGACCGATTCTGCCGACGTCCGCATCGTCGATTCTGCCGACGTCGCCGCCAGTGCCCGCATCGGCGCCGGCTCGTCGATCTGGCATCTGGCGCAGGTGCGCGAGGAGGCCGTGCTCGGCCGCAACTGCATCGTCGGGCGCGGCGCCTACATCGGCACCGGCGTGCAGCTCGGCGACAACTGCAAGGTGCAGAACTACGCGCTCGTCTACGAGCCGGCGCACCTCGAAGCGGGGGTCTTCATCGGGCCCGCCGTGGTGCTGACCAACGACACCTACCCGCGCGCGGTGAACCCCGACGGCACGCCGAAGTCGGCGCACGACTGGCAGCCGGTCGGCGTGACCATTCGCGAGGGCGCCGCGATCGGCGCCCGTGCGGTGTGCGTCGCCCCGGTCGAGATCGGCCGCTGGGCCACGATCGCGGCGGGCAGCGTCGTGACCAAAGATGTTCCCGCCTTCGCCCTGATGGCCGGTGTGCCCGCACGCCGCCTCGGGTGGGTGGGCAAGGCGGGCGTTCGGCTCGTCGAGCAGGACGGTGCCTGGGTCTGCCCGCAGACCGGTGCGCGCTACATCGAGCGCGACGGCGCCCTGAGTGAGGAGAGCTAGATGGCCAAGCCCTTGATTCCCGCGGCGAAGCCGCTCATCGGGCGTGCCGAGCGCAAGGCGGTCGACCGCGTGCTGCGCTCGGGCATGGTCGCCCAGGGCCCGCAGGTCGCGGCGTTCGAGCAGGAGTTCGGTGCGCACTTCGTGCAGGGCCGTGCGTGCGTGGCCGTCAACAGCGGCACCGCGGGCCAGCACCTCGGGCAGCTCGCGGCCGGTGTCGGCCCCGGCGACGAGGTCATCGTGCCCTCGTTCACCTTCGCCGCGACCGGCAACTCGGTGGCGCTCACCGGGGCGACGCCGGTGTTCGTCGACATCGAGCCCGAGACCTACGGCCTCGACCCGGCGGCGGTCGAGAAGGCGATCACCGAGAAGACCAAGGCGATCATGCCCGTGCACCTCTACGGGCACCCGGCACGCATGGTCGAGCTCGAGGCGATCGCGCAGAAGCACGGCCTCGAGATCTACGAAGACGCCGCGCAGGCGCACGGCGCCTCGCTGGGCGGCCGCCCGGTCGGCACCTGGGGCCGGTTCGCGATGTTCAGCCTCTACCCGACGAAGAACATGACCTCCGGCGAGGGCGGCATGGTCGCCTGCGACACCCCCGAGCTGGTGCGCGCGGTGAAGCTGCTGCGCAACCAGGGGCAGGAGGTGCAGTACCACAACGAGGTCATCGGCTTCAATGCGCGCATGACCGACATCCACGCCGCGATCGGCCGCGTGCAGCTCACCAAGGTCGACGGCTGGACGGCGAAGCGCCAGCAGAACGCCGCCTACCTCAGCGCGGGCATCACGGCGGTGCCGACGCCGGTGACGGCCCCGGGAGCCGTGCACGTCTTCCACCAGTACACGGTGCGCGTCGCCGACGACCGCGACGGCTTCGTGAAGGCCCTGCGCGACGAGCACGGCGTGGGCTCGGGCGTCTACTACCCGATCCCGAACCACCGCCTGCCCTCGCTCGCCCCCTTCGCGCCCGGGCTCGACCTGCCCGAGACCGAGAAGGCTGCGCGCGAGGTCGTGTCGCTGCCCGTGCATCCGTCGCTCAGCCGGCGCGACCTCGACCGCATCATCGCCGCTGTCAACGCCGTGGCGGGGGCGGGCGCCTGATGGCCGCCCTGCGCGCGGGCCTCATCGGCGTCGGCATGATGGGCCGGCACCACGCCCGCGTGCTGCGCGAGCTCGACGGCGTCGACCTGGTGGCGATCGCCGACCCGGGCGGCGACCCGTACGGTGTCGCCGGCGAGCTGCCGATCCTGCCCGACATCGATGCGCTCATCAAGGTCGGCGTCGACATTGCGGTCGTCGCGGTTCCCACGCGATTCCACGAGGATGCCGCGCTCCGGCTCGCTGCCGCCGGGGTGCACGCGCTCGTCGAGAAGCCGATCGCCGACACCGTCGAGGCCGGTCAGCGCATGGTCGACGCCTTCGCGTCGGCGGGTCTCGTCGGTGCCGTCGGCCACATCGAGCGCTTCAACCCGGCGCTGCAGGAGCTGCGCCGTCGCATCGCGGCGGGCGAGCTCGGCGAGGTCTACCAGGTGGTCACCCGCCGCCAGGGGCCTTTTCCGGCGCGCATCGCCGACGTCGGCGTCGGGAAGGACCTCGCCAGCCACGACATCGACCTCACGGCGTGGGTGGTGCAGAGCGACTACCGCACGGTGTTCGCGCAGACCGCCCACAAGTCGGGGCGCGAGCACGAAGACATGATCATCGCGTCGGGCCGTCTCGCGAACGGCGTGATCGTCAATCACCTGGTCAACTGGCTGAGCCCCATGAAGGAGCGCGTGACGATCGCCACCGGCGAGGCGGGCGCGCTCGTCGCCGACACGGCCACGGGTGACCTGACGTTCTACGCGAACGGCACGTTCCCTCTCGAGTGGGAGTCGGTGACGGCGTTCCGCGGCGTCAGCGAGGGCGACATGATCCGCTACGCCTTCCCGAAGCGCGAGCCGCTGCGGGTCGAGCTCGAGGCGTTCCGCGATGCGGTGCTCGGGCACCAGACCGACGTGGTGACGATGGCGCAGGGGCTGCGCACCCTCGTCGTGGTCGAGGGGCTGCTGCAGTCGGCGCGAACGGGCGAGTCGGTCAGCTTCTGACGATGCGCGTCACGATCGCGAGCCGCATCTTCGCGCCCGAGCCGGCGGCGGCCTCGTTTCGGCTCGCGGCTCTCGCGGCGGCGCTCGCCGATGCGGGGCATGACGTCACCGTGCTGACGTCGCGCCTGCCGCGCCGGGCCGACGCGGCGGCGGCGGCCGGTGCCGCGGCTGCGGTGGATGCCCGCCTCACGATCCGCCGCGCCCCCGTGCTGCGCGACCGCAGCGGGGCGGTGCGCGGCTATGTGCCGTACCTGAGCTTCGATATCCCGCTGTTCTTCCGCCTGCTGGTGGCGCGCCGCTCGGCCGTGCTCGTCGTCGAGCCGCCGCCGACCACCGGTCTCGCCGCGGTCGCCGCCGCGTGGCTGCGGCGCACGCCCGTCGTCTACTACGCGGCCGACGTGCTCGCCGACGCTGCCGCGAGCGCGGGCAGCCCGGCCGCGGTCGTGCGGGTGGTGCGCTGGATGGAGCGCACGGTGTGGCGGCGCGCGGCCACTGTGCTCAGCGTGTCGCCGGCGGTCACGGCCCGGCTGGGCGAGCTGGGCGTGCCCGCGGCCCGCATCGTCGAGGTGGGCAACGGCATCGACACGAGCGTGTTCACGCCCGACGGCGCGACTGCGGAGGCCGAGCCCGGCTACGCGCTGTACGCCGGTACGGCATCCGAGGTTCACGGCGCAGGAGTGTTCGTCGAGGCCCTGGCGCTCGTGCCGCAGGCGCGGCTGGTGTTCATGGGTGCGGGAGTCGAGCTCGGGGCGCTGCAGCGGCGGGCCGACGAGGTGGCCGCGGGTCGCGTGACGTTTCTGCCGACGACCGCGCCAGAGCTCGTGGCGCGGTGGCTGCGCGGCGCGGCGGTCGCGCTCGCGAGCGTGAAGCCCGACGGCGGCTACCAGTTCGCGTTCCCCACGAAGCTGTACGCGGCGGCCGCGGCGGGCACGCCGCTGCTGTTCTCGGGCGAGGGCCCCGGTGCGTCGTTCGCGCAGGATGCCCCGCTCGGCATCGCCGCCCCCCACGACCCCGCTGCCGTCGCCGAGGCGCTGCGCTCGCTGCTGTCGGCGCCCGCCTCGGTCGCCGAGCGGCACGCGCAGGCGCAGTGGGCGCGGGCCCGTGTCGACCTCGCCGCGGTCGCGCGTCGCGCGGCGGCCGCGGTCGCGGCGGTCGCCCGCGCCGAAGACCGGAGGGCCTGATGCGCCCCGCCGACCTGATTCCGCCGCGGGTGAGTGCCGCTGTCGGTGGCCTGCTCGCCGCGCTGCCCGACGCTGTGGGGCGTCGGCTTCGCCCGGCTCGCTACCGCGGGATGCCAGCCGAGCTGCCGCCGATCGCGCCGATGCCCGCGGGCGAGCGCCGGGTGCTGATCGGCGTCATGAACACGGCCGGGCAGGCGCACCGCTGGGCCGCTGCCGTGCGCGCGGTGCCGGGCGTCTCGGCGGTCAACGTCTCGGCGGTCGAGGCGGGGTTCGCGTTCGCGAGCGACGAGGCGATCCCGGCCGTCGTGCAGCGTGCCTCTCGCGACTGGCAGCGCGAGCACCTGCGGGTGCGCGGGCTGTCGGCGACCGACGTCGTGATCGAGTCGGGGCTGCCGATCTTCGGCCCCGCCGTGCGGCACAGCCTGCAGCGCGAGGTGCGAGCGCTGCAGCGCGCGGGCATTCGCGTGGCGGTGCTCTGCCACGGCAGCGACGTGCGCGACGTCGAGGCGCTGAACGCCCGCAACCCGCACTCGCCGTACCTCGTCGAGCCGCTCGCCTCGGCCGTGTCGGCCATGCAGCGGCGAACGCGCGAGCGGCGCCGGGTGATCCGGGCGACCGGGGTGCCGGTGCTCGGGTCGACGCAGGGCGTGCTGCTCGATCTGCCGGAGGGCACCTGGGTGCCGGTCGTGGTCGACCCCGACGCCTGGGCCGTCGACCGACCGCCGTTCAGCGGTGCCGAGCTGCCGCTCGTCGTGCACGCTCCGAGCCAGGCGGCGATCAAGGGGTCGGACATCGTGGACCAGGTGGTCGGGCAGCTCGTCGAGGAGGGCCGGGTGCGCTACGAGCGCCTCACCGGCGTCACGCACGACCAGGTGCGCGAGGCGTACCGTCGTGCCGACATCATGATCGACTCGCTGCGCACCGGCGGCTACGGCGCGGCGGCGTGCGAGGCGATGGCGGCCGGCCGCGTCGTGGTGTCGAACGCCGCCGCGTCGTACCGCGAGCACCTGCGCGCGACCGAGGGTGTCGAGCTGCCGATCGTGCAGGCCGACCCCGACTCGCTCGACACGGTGCTGCGGTCGGTGCTCGACGACCCCGAGGCGGCGGCGCAGATCGCGGCGACCGGCCCGGCCTACGTGCGCGCTCTGCATGACGGCCGCGTCAGTGCCCAGCGCATCCTCGCGGCGCTTGACAGCCCGGCCGCCCTCGGCCCGCGGCAGTAGGCTGACTCACCGTGCTGCTGATCCTGCGAACCATGCGCCAGTTGGTGCCCCTGCTGCCCGCGCGCGCCCAGCGGTTCATCATCGGCTACACGCTGGCCTCCTCCCTTCTCGCCCTGGTCGACGTCGTGGCGATCGCGCTGCTGGCGCTCTCGCTCGGGTCGATGGTCACGGGGCGCGACATCGAGCTGCCCGTCATCGGCACGATCGGTCCCGATTCCTACGTGTGGTTCCTGCTGACGCTCTCGCTCGTCGTCATCCTCAAGGCCGCTCTCAACCTCATCCTGCAGTGGTACGCGACCCGTCGTTTCGCCTCGTTCGAGCTCGAGGTCGGTGACAAGCTCTTCAACGCGTACATCCGAGCGCCGTGGACCGACCGCCTGGGCAAGAACACCGCGCAACTGGTGCGGCTGGCTGATGTGGGCATCGGCAACACGATCGGCGGCTTCCTGCTGCCGGTGCTCACGCTGCCGACCCTGCTGGTGACCAGCGTCTCGGTCGTCGCGGTGATCGTCATCGCCGATCCGGTGACCGCGCTCGTCACCGTCGCCTACCTCGGCGGTCTGGCGGCGCTGCAGGCGCGGGTCATCTCGAAGCGCGCCGTGCAGGCCGGCCGTGTGAACCGCGACTACTCGTTCAAGGTCGCCAGCCTCATGACCGACATGGTCACGGCGCTGAAGGAGATCACGCTGCGCGACAAGGCCGGCGAGGTCGCTGCCGTGGTGCACGCCAACCGCATCCATTCCACGCGGGCGCGGGCGAACATCCATTTCATCTCTGCCGTGCCCCGCTTCGTGCTGGATGCGGGGCTCATCGGCGGCTTCCTGCTGGTCGGCGGCGTGGCGTACCTCCTGGGAGGCCCGGCGGGGGCCCTCTCGGCGGTCGCGCTGTTCGGCGTCGCGGGGTTCCGGCTCGTGCCGTCCCTGACGAGCCTGCAATCGATCCTCACCACGACGCAGGCGAACTCGCCGCACGTGCAGGCGGTGCTCGAGGACATCGCGCAGTCGCGCGTCTACATCGAGCGGGCTGAGGTGATCGGGCACGAGCCGATCGTCGGCGAGCCGACCGTGCTGCGCTTCGAGGCGGCGGCGTTCACGTATCCGTCGAGCGAGGTGCCCGCGATCAGCGGCATCGATCTCGAGATTCCGCTGGGCACCTCGGTCGGCATCGTCGGCTCGTCGGGCTCGGGCAAGACCACACTCGTCGACATGCTGCTCGGCCTGCTCTCGCCCACCGAGGGGCGCATCATGCTCGACGCGCAGGACCTCGACGATGTCATGGCCGCCTGGCGCCGCCGCGTCGGCTACGTGCCGCAGGATGTCGCCCTGTTCGACGGCACGATCGCCCAGAACGTGGCGCTCGCCTGGGAGGGGCGGCCCGATCTCGAGCGCGTCGAGCGGGCTCTGCGGCGCGCCCAGCTGTGGGAGGTCGTCGAGAAGCGCGAGGGCGGTGTCAATGCCCGTATCGGTGACCGCGGCATGGCGCTCTCGGGCGGGCAGCGGCAGCGCCTCGGCATCGCGCGGGCCCTCTACAACGACCCGATCGTGCTCGTGCTCGACGAGGCCACGAGTGCGCTCGACACCAAGACCGAGGCCGATGTGGTGCAGGCGATCCGCTCGCTGCAGGGCGAGATGACCGTGATCTCCGTTGCGCACCGACTGGCGACGATCCGCGACAACGATCGCATCGTCTTCCTCGCCGACGGTCGGCTCGTGGCGCAGGGCAGTTTCGATGAGGTGCGCCGGGCGGTGCCCGAGTTCGCCACGCAGGCGTCGCTCGCCGGTCTGGGTGACCAGTCGGAGGGTGCTCGGTAGTCGAGGCGGGGCGTCAGGCCTGCCCGGCGATCACGGCGCGCTCGGCACCGAGGCGGTGCAGGGCGAACCAGGCCGTGCGCACTCCGCCGGGGTCGGCGGCGATGACGAGCCGTGCGCCGCTCAGCAGAGCGACCGCCTCGGGCGTGCGTCGTACCCGTCGCCACACCCGACGCCCGAGGTCGCTGGGAAGCAGGCTGTGAATGAGTCGACCGGGGCCGGTCGCCATGAGCGCGCGCGAGAGTGCGGGAGGGATGAGGGCGTCGACGACCCGATCGCGCGCGCCAACCGGCCGTTCGGCGAGCCGGAGCACCGTCAGGGGTGCCCCCCTGTCGGCATCGGAGGGTGCGGAGCCCCAGACCAGGGCGGTGACGTCTCCAGCCTCGTCGACCGGGGCTGTTGCGCGCGCCGCGGCGATCGCGTCGGCGGGGTCCCGTCCGTTCGTGACGATCACGACGGTTGCGGCGTTCACGGGCGAACTCCCTCGACGACGGCGCGCAGGGCCTGGATGCGGGGCGCAAGCTGCCGATCGCGCTCGAGGTGTTCGGCCCAGCGGCGCGCGGCCGCGCGGCGAGCGGGCGCGTCGGCAGCAACGGCCGCGGTGAGGGCGCCGATCATGGCGTCGGCCATGGCCTCGGCGTCGACCCGTTCGATCGGGAACCAGGAGGGATGCCCCTCCAGCACGCGGGTCGATGCCGTCTGCGGATGATGGGCCGACACCACGGGGAGCCCGGTCGCCGCGTATTCGAAGACCTTCCCGCTGGTGATGTACGGGCTTCTGCCGAGAATGAGCGCGAGGGCATCGAACTCGGCGTACACGCCCGCGACCTCCGCCTTGCTCACGGGCCCGCCGTAGACGACCCCGTCGTCGGCGTACTCGTCGATCAGCGCGGCCGTGGCGGCGTCGGGGGTGCTGTAGTGGCCGAGGCGACCGCGGATGACGAACCGTGCGGCCGCGGCGAGCGGTGACCGCGCGCGCGCGAGCCGCCAGCCGTCGAGCGTCTCGCGCATCGGCATCGGGCCGTAGATGGTGCCGAGGTACCCGAGAGTCAGGGGGCGGTCGCGCCCGCGCTGCCCAGCCTGATGAGCGGAGGGCGCGAGGAAGGTCGGGTCGTAGCCGTTCTGCACCACGTGCATCCGGGCGGCGGCGCTCGGCAGTTCGCGGGCGTGCCAGTCGCGAATCGGCTCGTTGACGAACCAGATCTCGTGGGCGCGCCGCTGCAGGCGGCGCTCGCGGCGCGCCGAACGCGACCACCGTGAGCCGCGTCGACGATCGGCGTACATGTCGAGATGCCAGGTGTCGCGGTAGTCCATGACATACGGAACGCGCGCCGCACGATGCACGACGGCACCGGGCACGAAGTCGACGTTCGGGTTGGCCGTGCCGATGACCAGGTCGATGGGGTCGCGACGGTGGATGGCGCGCGCTTCGGCGGCGATCGGCGCCGCCCAGTGCCCGTAGCCGGGCTCGGGAAACCTCGCCGTCTCGACGAGCAGCCGCAGCCCGCTCCACAGCAGGGGCGAGCTCATGCGCAGTCGACTCCAGCGGGCCAGGTCGCGTTCGCCGCGGCGGGCATCGAACGGTACCCGTACCACGGTGGCGGCAGACGGGATGCTCGCCTCGGCCTCCGCGTCGACGCCGGTGAGCGTCTCGAACGCGGCACGGTCGGCCGTGAGCACGGTGACCCGCCAGCCGGCGTCGATGAAGGCGGCGACCGTGGCCAGCGCTCGGTACATGCCGGCACCGCGCGACGGCGGAAAGCCCCACGCGACGTAGAGCAGGTGCGGGCTCATCGCGCTATTCGCTCGGCGAGCGTGTCGACGACCGCCTGAGCGGCACGCCCGTCGCCGTAGGGGTTGTCGGTCGGTTCGGGGGCGATCGGCCGCGCTACCAGGGCCGCCAGCTCGTCGAGGCGGTCGCCCGCGATGACGTTCCAGCCGGCGTCGACGGTCTCGACCCATTCGGTCTCGGTGCGCACGGTCGTGCACATGCGCCGCAGCAGGTAGGCCTCCTTCTGCAACCCGCCCGAATCGGTGACGACGCCCGAGCTCGAGAGCACGGCCGCGATGAGATCGGGGTAGGGCAGGGGAGCCGTCGCGGTGACGGCACCGCGGTCGAGCGCGATGCCCTCGCGAGCGGCGACGGCCAGCAGGCGGGGGTGCGCCAGCAGTCGCACAGGGCGGTCGAGCTCGGCGAGGGCATCCACGATCGCCCGCAACCGCTTCGGGTCGTCGGTGTTCTCGGCGCGGTGGATGGTGGCGACGACGCCGGTCGGGCCCTCCCATGGCAGGGCCGGCGGTGCCGCCCTCACCCGGTCGCGCACCTGGTAGAGCACGTCGGTCATCACGTCGCCCACGAGCACGGCCCGGTCGGCGAGGCCCTCGTCGGCGAGATGACCCATGGCCACCGCGGTGGGGGCGAGGCACAGATCGGCGGCGTGGTCGGTGAGCACCCGATTGTGCTCTTCGGGCATGCGGCGGTTGAACGAGCGCAGTCCCGCCTCGAGGTGCGCGAGCGGCAGGTGCAGCTTCACCGCCGCGACCGCGGCCGCGAGCGTCGAGTTGGTGTCGCCGTACACGAGCACCCAGTCGGGGCGGTGCTGCTCGAAGATCGGCTCGAGCCCCGCGAGCATCGCGGCCGTCTGCGCGCCGTGGGCTCCCGAACCGACAGCGAGGTTGACGTCGGGCGCGGCGATGCCGAGGTCGCGGAAGAAGACGTCGCTCATCAGCTCGTCGTAGTGCTGGCCGGTGTGCACGACCACGTGCTCGTGGGCCGGAGCGAGAGCGTGGGCGATCGGCGCGAGCTTCACGAACTGGGGGCGGGCCCCGACGACGCTCAGAACCTTCATGGGGTCACGTTACCGTCGCGGACGCGGCGACGGATGATGGCCGCGAGCGCCGGAAGCCCCACGACCGCGGTGGTCGACCCGGGCGCCCTCCGTGCCGCGCGCCAGACGGTCAGGATGGCGTCGCGCTCGGCGGCCACGAGAACCTCGGCCCCGTCGAGTGCGCGGCGCGCCGCGGCATCGGCCCGCACGCGGCGCGCGAGGCGCACACCGCGATCGGCAGGGGTGAGGCGCAGCAGGGTTCGACCGAGCGCGCTGCCCCGCAACGGCCGTTCGATCGTCAGCGTCGCGACGGCGGCGACTCCGATGACGGTGAGCCCGGCCGCCTCGAGACGGGCACGGTCGGCGGCCGAGACGCCGGCGACGATCGCGGTCACGGCCTGATCGCGCAGGGCAGAGCCGAGCTGGTCGACCGCGGTGTCGAGCGGTGACGGTCTGGCAGCGACGACGACGATGCTCATGCCTGCCCTCCCCTCACAGCGGCCGTCAGGTCGGCGATGCGCGGGCCCAGTTGCGCCTGCCGCTCGTACTGCGCCGCCCATCGCTGCGCTGCGGCGCGCTCGGCCGATGTCTGCGCAGCGGCGCGTCGCGCTGTGGCGATGATCGCCTCGGCGACCTGCTCGGCGGCGAGCCCCTCGGCAGGGCTCCACCCCGGGTGACCGCGCAGCACATCGCTCGCGGCGTTGCCGGGATCGTGCACGGAGGCGATCGGCAGGCCCGAGGCGCAGTACTCGTACACCTTGCCGCTGGTGACGTAGGCCCCGGTTCCGAGGGCCAGCACGAGGGCGTCGAAGCCGGCGTAGGTGCCGCCGAGGTCGACCTTCGAGACGGGCCCTCGGTAGTCCACGCCGTGGGCGGCGTTCTCGCGCAGCAGCCGCAGCCAGTGCTCGTTGGCCTTGCCCGCGTAGCCGAGGTCGCCGTGCAGGACGAGGGTCGACCGCGCTACGAGCGTTTCGAGCTCGCGGGCTCGCCGCCAGCCCTCCATGAGCGGTTCGAGCGGCACTTTCGGCGACATCGTGCCGATGTAGCCGAAGACGAGGCCGTCGGCCCGGTCGGGGCGCACGGCATCGGTGAAGCCGACCAGCTCGGCGTCGTAGCCGTTGGCGACCACCCTCATGCGGTCGGCGCGCTCGGGATGGAGCGCGGCGTGCCACGCGCGGATCGGCTCGTTGACGAACCAGATCTCGTGCGCGCCGGCCATGAGGCGAGTCTCCCAGCGATCGACGGAACCGCCGGCGGGTGTCGAGCGCTCTCCGCTGAAGACGTCGAGCTGCCAGGCGTCGCGGTAGTCCATGACGTAGGGCACGCCGGCGTGCGTGTGGAGGGCTGCGGCCGCGGTGAAATCGACGTAGGGGTTGGCTGTCGCGATCGTCAGATCGACGGGATGCTCGCGATGGATGCGCCTCGCCGCCCGCTCCAGCGGCCTCCGCCATTCGCCGTAGACCCGCTCGGGAAACGCCCGACGCGCGCGTCTCTCACGCCAGGCGTTGTGCACTTCGGGCAGCCGGGCCCGCCATCGTGACCAGCGGCGGAGGTCGACCTCGTACGGAACCGCGGGAAACGGGATGCGGTGCAGGGTGATGCGGTCGTCGATGCGCTGCTCGAGCCGCTCGTCGATTCCGGTCGAGTACAGGAAGGTCTCGCGCAGACCCGTCAGCACGGTGACCTTCCAGCCTGCGCGTGCGAAGGCGTTGGGGGTGGCCAGGGCGCGGTACGAGCCTCCGCCGCGCCCGGGCGGGTAGCCCCAGGCGACGTAGAGCAGGTGGGGGGCGACGGCGTCGGCCACGGTGGCGGTCTCCTTCGGGGGGCGGCGGCAAGCGCGGGCAGGGCCGTCGCCCAGTCTCCCACGCGCGGGTGCGGCCGTAGGATTCTCGGGTGCCCCGCATCCTGTGCATCTCGTTGTCGCCGATCGAGCGCGACGCGCGGGTGCTGCGGCAGGTGGGGGTGCTTGCGACGCTCGGCTCGGTGACGACGCTCGGCTACGGCGGGCATCCCGAGGGGGCCACCGAGCACATCGCGGTGCCGCGCGAGCTGCCCTCGCTGCCGCAGACGGTCGGCGGCGTGGCCACCCTGGTGCTGCGGCGGTGGCGGCGGGCCGAGCTGGCCGCGCCGGCGATCCGCTTCGCCTTGGATGCCCTCCGCGACCAGCGCTTCGACCTGGTGGTGGCGAACGACGCGCGGGTGCTCGCCCTGGCCCACGCCGTGGCGGGCGACGCACCCGTCTGGGCCGACCTGCACGAGTGGGCGCCGGAGGAGCGCACGCACGTGCTCAGCTGGCGGCTGCTCGTGGCGCCGCTCATGCGCCACCTGTGCGCCCGCTACCTGCCGCTGAGCGCCGCCACGAGCACGGTCTGCCAGTCGATCGCCGAGCTCTACGAGCGCGACTTCGGGGTGCGGCCGGCCGTGGTGCGCAACTCGAACCCGTGGCAGCCGCTCGAGCCCACGCCGGTCGCCGACGACGCCGTGCGTCTCGTGCACAGCGGCGCGGCGGTGCACGGCCGCAGCCTCGAGACCATGATCGACGCGGTGCGCGCGCTCGACGACCGCTACACCCTCGACCTCTTTCTCGTGCCGGGCGGCGACGGCGGGGCGTACCAGCGCAGCCTCGAGCAGCGCGCGGCGGGGTGCGACCGCATCCGGTTCCGCGACCCGGTCGCGCCGGCCGCCCTGCCGGCCACCCTCAACGGCTACGACGTGGGCGTCTTCGTGATTCCGCCCACGCACACCAACGCGCGGCTGACCCTGCCGAACAAGTTCTTCGACTTCGTGCAGGCCCGCCTCGGCATCGTCGTCGGGCCGACCATCGAGATGCAGCGGCTCGTCGAGCAGCACGGTCTGGGGGTCGTCGCCGACGGGTTCGCGGTCGACGACGTCGTGCGCGCCCTCGCCGCGCTGACGCCGGATGCCGTGCGCACGTTCAAGGCCGCCAGCGCCGCGGCGGCGCGCGAGCTGAGCTTCGAGACCGACGCCGCGGTCATCGGCGAGCTCGTCGCACCGCTGCTGGCGGGCGCCAGCGCGCCGCCGAGCGGAGGGGCCGCGCCGTGAGCTCCGTGCGGGCCGCGCTCGGCCGCACCGCCGCCCGGGTCGCGCGCGCCCTGCCGCAACGGCTGCTCGCGCGGCTGGTGCCGGCCGGCCAGCGCTTCGACCCGAGCGCTCCACCCCCGCCCGTGCGGCTGCCCGACACCGCTGCCCGCCTGCTCGTCGGGCCCGTCAACTCGGCCGGGCAGGGCCACGCGTGGGCCCGAGCGGCCGAGCGCCTGCCCGGCGTCGGAGCGCGGGCGATGGCGGTGCGCGGCCCCCGCAACTTCGGCTTCGCGGCCGACCAGTCTGTGCCGCTCGGCGACTACCGCTGGTCGCGCGCCTGGCAGCGGGCGCAGCGGCGGGCGGTGCTCGCCGACGCCACCCACGTGCTGCTCGAGTCTGCGCGGCCGCTGTTCGGCGACGTCGAACCGGGGGCCGTCGAGGCCGAGGTGTCGGCGCTGCGCGCGCAGGGCATCCACGTCGCTCTCGCGTTCCATGGCAGCGACCTGCGCGACCCGGCCGCGCACCGCGCTCGCGAGCGGCATTCGCCGTACGCCGAGGGGCTGTGGGCGCTCACGCCGGCCCTCACCGCGCGCGCCCGGCACGCGCGCTCGCTCATCGCCGAGACCGGATGCTCGGTCTTCGTCTCGACCCCCGACCTGCTGCTCGACGTTCCGGAGGCCGTGTGGCTGCCCGTCGTCGTCGAGCCCGAGCGGTGGCGCACCGACGCCGCGCCGCTCGCGCACGGCGGCCGACCGGTCGTCGCGCACGCCCCCAGCACCGCGATCGTGAAGGGCACCGACCTGATCGACGGCACGCTGAGCGCGCTCGAGGCCGAGGGGCTCATCGAGTACCGCCGCCTCGAGGGCCTGCCGAGCGCGCAGATGCCGGCGGCGTACGGCGCGGCCGACATCGTGCTCGACCAGTTCCGCATCGGGTCGTACGGGGTCGCGGCGTGCGAGGCGATGGCGGCGGGGCGCATCGTGGTGTCGCACGTGGCCGCCGCCGTGCGCGAGCGCGTGCGGGCCGACACCGGCCTCGCGGTGCCGATCGTGCAGGCCGAGGCCGATCAGCTCGAGGCGGTGCTGCGAGGGCTGCTCGCCGACCCGAGCGCCGCGCTCGCGGCGGGCGCGGCCGGGCCGGCGTTCGTGGCCGCCGTGCACGACGGTGCGTGCTCGGCGCAGCAGCTCTCGGGCTTCGTCACCATGAGGTGACGCGGCGCGATGACCGTGCGGCGCGATGCTACCGTCGAGGCCGTGCCGTCGCCCTCGTCCCGCCCGCGCCTGCTGATCCTCTCGTTCTCGCAACTGGCTCGTGACGCCCGGGTTCTCAAGCAGGTGGCGCTGTTCCGCGACGACTTCGACGTGGTGACGGTGGGCTTCGGCCCCGCGCCCGAGGGCGTCGCGGGGCACCTTCAGGTTCCGGCGGGCATGACCGCCGCCAAGCCGTACAGCCGCCTGCTGCTGGCCCGCCAGTTTCGCCTCGCCTACTGGCGGCAGTCGGCGGTGCGCTGGACGCGCGCGGCCCTGCGCGGCGAGACGTGGGATGCGGTGCTCGCGAACGACCCCGAATCGCTGCCCCTGGCTTTCGCGCTGGCGCCGCGCACGCGCATCCACGCCGACCTGCACGAGTACAGCCCGCGCATGCGCGAGCACCTTCCGGGCTGGAGTCGCATCTACGGCCCCTACTACGCCTGGCTGTGCCGGCGATTCGCGGCGCGGTCGGCGTCGGTGACGACGGTCTCGCGCGGTCTCGCCGATGAATATCGCCGGGTGTTCGGCATCGACGCCGCTCTGGTCGCGAACGCCACGCCGTTCGCCGATTTCGCGCCGACACCGACGTCCGAGCCGATCCGGCTCGTGCACTCGGGGGCCGCCCTGCGCAACCGCGGGCTTGAAGAGCTGGTGGCGGCGATGGCCCGGCTGTCGCGCCCGATGACGCTCGACCTCTACCTGGTGCCGACCGATCCGGCGCTGCTGGCCGAGCTGCGAGCGGCGGCGGGGCCCGGCGTGCGCATCCACGATGCAGTGCCGTACCCGCACCTGGTGTCGACGCTGGCGGGTTTCGATGCGGGGGTGTTCCTGCTGCCGCCGCGCACGTTCAGCTACGCCCACGCGCTGCCGAACAAGTTCTTCGACTTCGTGCAGGCGCGTCTGGCGATCGTGGTGGGCCCGACACCCGAGATGGCCGAGCTGGTCGAGCAGCACCACCTCGGGTGGGTGACGCGCGACTTCACGGTCGAGGCACTCGTCGAGGTGCTCGAGTCGCTGCAGCCGGCGGCGATCGACGCCGCGAAGCGTGCCGCTCACGCGGCTGCACCGGCGCTTGCCGCCGAACGTCAGAGCCAGGGCTGGATCGACGCGATCACCGCGATCGTCGCGCCGCGCTGAGGTTGGCGCACTTCGCCCCGGCGGCCCGGGTCGGATGCTCGCCCCTGGCATACTGCCTGGGTGATGTCTCGCCTCCGCACGTTTCTGGGTCGCACGGTCGAAGCCCTTCCCGAACCGCTCAGTCTCGCGTTGCGGCCGGCCGCCTATCGTTACCCGCTGGCCGAGAAGCCCGAGCCGGTGCCGATTCTCGATGGCGATGTGCGGCTTCTGATCGGCCACGCGAACTACGCGGCTCAGGGCTACTGGTTCGCGCGGGCGGCTGAGCGTCTCGACGGGGTTGCGGCGATCAACCTGCACCTGCTCGGGCCGAACGAGAAGTACGGGTTTCCTGCTGACCGCACGGTGAGCCGCCAGGTGTTTCAGCATTCGGCCCATTGGCGCCGCGAGCACTTCCGTCGCGTCGCCGACCACTACACGCACGTGATCATCGAGTCGGGCTTCCCGATGTTCGGCAAGCTGTTCAATCACAGCACTGCGGCAGAGATCGAGGCGCTGCGCGAGCACGGGGTGCAGGTGGCGATGATCGCGCACGGTAGCGAACTGCGTCTGCCCTCGCGACACGTGCAGCTCGACGAGTGGTCACCGTACGCGGGCGATCGCTGGCCCGACACTGCCCGTCTCGAGCGGGTGGCGTTGCGATTCCGCTCGCTGCTCGAGCGCACCGGGGTGCCGCTGTTCGTGACCACGCAGGAGCTTCTGCTCGACTGGCCAGAGGCCACCTGGATTCCGCTGTCGATCGATCTCGACCGATGGGCGGGCGGCGTGCCGGTGCTCGAGCGTGAGCGTCCGGTGGTGGTGCATGCGCCGACCAACCCGTACCTGAAGAACACGGCGCTCATCGAACCGACTCTCGAGCGCCTGCACGACGAGGGCATCATCGAGTACCGCCGCCTGCCCTCCATGCCGTCGACCGAGATGCCCTCGCACGTGCGCGATGCCGACATCGTGCTCGACCAGTTCGGTGCCGGCTGCTATTCGGTGGCCTCCGTCGAGGGCATGGCGGCGGGGCGGGTGACCATTGCGCACGTGCATGAGCAGGTGCGCGCGGTGGTGCGCGACACGCTCGGCCTCGAGGTTCCGATGGTCTCGGCCACGCCGGGCACACTCGAGCAGGTGCTGCGAGATGCCGTCGCGCGGCGCGACCACTACCGGGCGATCGCGGCAGAAGGCCCGGTCTTCACGGCGGCGGCGCACAGAGGCGGGCCGACGGCGGCGGCGCTCGCGGCGTTCCTGGGTCGCGCCTGACCCGAGATGCTCGGCAGTCGCAAATCGAACCCGCCGAGCACCACGAATCACCCTCATGTGATGGTCGAGGGTTACCCTGAGAGTGGGGGGCGCGATCGCGCGCGCTTATCGGGGGGGTACTCGCATCATGATTCACAGCACCGACAGGGTTCGACCGACACGGTGGTTCGCGGCGTTCGTCGCCGCGACCGCAGTCGTCATCGGCCTCGGCGTGACCGCGCCCGCGGCCGCGCAGACCGAACCGAGCGCCCCGCCGCCGAGCAGTCGCGACACCTCCAGCGACACCACGCTCGATCCGGCCCGCGTCGCTGCCGGCGAGGGTATCGAGCCCGCCGCAGTGGCGGCCAACTTCAACCCCGGCTACATCATCAGCGACTACGCGATGTTCAACGGTGCGGCCATGACCGAGGCCGAGATCCAGGCGTTCCTCGACGAGCGCGTCGGCACGTGTCTCAACGGCAAGTGCCTCAACGTGCTGTCGGTGCCCACCTCGACGCAGGTCGCCGACCCGATGTGCTCCCGGTACGCGGGTGCGGCATCCGAGTCGATCGCGCGCATCATCTACAAGGTGCAGGTCGCCTGCGGCGTCAGTGCGAAGGTGATTCTGGTGACGCTCCAGAAAGAGCAAGGGCTCGTCACCTCGAAGGCTCCGACCGACACGCAGCTGCGCAAGGCCATGGGCTACAGTTGCCCCGACACGGCGGCGTGCAACCCGAGTTTCGCGGGCATCGCCGACCAGCTCTACTGGGGGGCGCGCGCCTTCGACCGCTACACGATGCCGCCGGGTACCGGGCCGGGCACCGACTTCTACACCAACTACAACTGGTTTCCCGTCGGCCGCGCGACCAACATTGCCTACTACCCGCTCAACTGGCGGCCAGAGTGTGGGTCGAGCCCGGTAACGATCCGCAACAAGGCCACGGCTTCGCTCTACTACTACACGCCGTACCAGCCGAACGCGGCCGCGCTGGCGAATCTGTACGGTGAGGGCGACCGCTGCTCGAGCTACGGCAATCGCAATTTCTGGCGCATGTACACCGACTGGTTCGGCAGCCCGACGACGCTGGTGCCGAGCGGCGTGCAGACTGCGCGACTCGCGGGCTCCGACCGCTACCGCACCGCTGTCGAGGTGTCGAAGTACGCCTACCCCACGGGTGCCGAGGTTGTGTACCTGGCAGTCGGAAGCAACTTCCCCGACGGTCTGGCTGCCGCTCCGGCGGCCACGATGCAGGGCGGGCCGCTGCTGCTGGTCGCCCGCACCGCCATTCCCTCGGCCGTGGCGGCCGAGCTGCAGCGCCTCGCGCCCGAGCGCGTGGTCATCGCCGGTAGCGCGGCGGTCGTCGACCCGGCCATCGAGCAGCAGCTGCGCGCGCTGCTGCCGGGCGTCGTGATCGACCGCGACGCCGGCTCGAACCGCTACCAGACCGCCATCGAGTTGTCGAAGAGGGGCTTCCCGTCGGCCACGACGGCGTTCTTCGCCACGGGTGAGAACTTCCCCGACGCCCTGGCGGCGAGTGCCGCCGCTGGTCACCTGAGCGGGCCGGTGCTGCTGGTGCGCAGCACCCAGCAGACCGTCGATCAAGCCACAGCAGACGAACTGGCGCGCCTCGGCGTCACGACCGTGTACATCGCCGGAAGCACGGCCGTGGTCACGGCCGAGCTCGAGGCCGCGCTGCGCGCGCTGCCGGGCATCATTACGGTCGAGCGCTTGGAGGGTCGCGACCGCTTCGCCACGGCGGCGGCCATCAACACCAGGGTCTTCGGGGCAGGCACACACGGGTTCATCGCCAGCGGCATGAACTTCCCTGACGCGCTCGGCGCTGCGGCTGCGGCCGGAGCACTCGATGCCCCTCTGCACCTCTCGAACGGCGTCTGCACTCCCACGGCCTCGCTGCAGCAGCTGGTGACCGCCGGAGTTCAGCGGGTCGGCTTCGTCGGCGGTTCGCCGGTGCTGCGCTCGACCGTCACCGAATTCCTCACCTGCGGTTGACGTCGAAGGAGACGCCGTGCGCACCAACCGGTCCTTTTCCGCAGCGTCGCTGATCATCGCGGGCGCGCTGCTCGCCGCACCCGTCACGGCGGCGACAGCGGCGCCCGCTGAGGGCTCTGCCCGAGATGTCCGTGCCACCGCTCGACCGGTGGCTCCGGTCGAGCCGCTGATTCCGATGGCCGAGGTGCGCGTGGCCGACTTCGCGGCCGAAGCCGCCGAGCTGCCGCCGCAGCTCGAGCAGGCGCTGGCCCGCGACGTGGGCATGACCGGTGCCGAGTGGCTGGCGCAGGCTGAGGCGAGCGCGGTCGGCGTCGAGGTGGTGGATGCTCTGCGCGACCACGTCGACGTACGTGCCGCGCGTCTCGACGGTCTCGAGCTCGTCGTCACCGTCGGCTCGACCGCCGACGCGGCCGTCGTCGAGAGCGTCGGAGCCCGCGCCGAGATCGGCCCGGAGCTTGACCGTCTTAGCGAGCCCATAGAGGGAATCTCGCCCGCAGACGACCTGCGTGGTGGCATGCCGTACTTCTTCCCACCGGGGGCACGTTGCTCCATCGGCTTCAACGGCATTGACACGGGGAACGCAAATGCGCCCGTCCTCATTACGGCCGGTCATTGCGAGGGAACCGAAGGTGGCCTTCGAGAGGCGATGATCGTCTCGGCCCCGAACGTGCTCGCAGCTCCCAACTCGGCCCAGATGCCGGACATCGGACCTGCGGGTCTGCACGTGACAGACCAATACCCGGACGAGAGCACCCCTCTCTACTACGACTTGGGCTTCGTGAACGTGACCGCGCCAGGCTGGACACCACGACCGGAGGTTGTGACGTGGGGCGGAGGCACCACGGGCGCTCCGCTCGCTTCACCACCCCTCGTAGTCCGCGACATGGGTGAGGCCTTGAGCGGAGCAACGATCTGCAAGTCCGGGGCGACGACGGGCTGGACGTGCGGGACGATCCGCCAGGCCGCCATCGTCGCACCTGTATGTGATCGAAATGCGACGCCCGATCCGGTTACGGGCGGATGCTGGACCAACAACAACAACTACTGCGGCACGATGTTTGGCGCGTCAAGCTACTGCGTGGGCGCGATTGAAGCACAGATCTGTCTCCGACCCGGCGACAGTGGCGGTCCTGCTCTCGTCGGCAGCCGCGCAGTTGGGATTAGCTCGGCGACAAACGGTTCTGGTAGTTGTTCCTCGGGTGGGTTCGGTTACTTTGCGAACCTCGATGATGACCTCTACGAGAAGGCCACCGACCTCTATCCGACCTGGGAGCCCCTGATCGGGCTCGCCCGGCCGACCGTCTCGACCGGCGGCGCCAACCGTCTCGAGTCGAGCATCGGCGGCACCCTGACAGGGGCGGGCACGCGGCACGACGTGAGGCTCGCGCTCGACCTCGGCGGGCCGCTCACCGATGAGGTCAACGCCTCGGGAGCCTGGTCGATCAACCTGGGCGCGGTGCCCAACGGCACCCGCACCTACAGCCTCACCTCCAGCTGGGGGTCGGGCGTTCAGCAGAGTGCCGCGACGACCGGCCGATTCCTCAAGGCCGCCGCCACCCGACTCGCCGGAAGCGACCGCTACGCGACGTCGATCGTCATCTCGCAGTACGGGTTTCCCGGCACCTCGACGCCGACGGGCCCCGTCGTCGGCGGTGTGCCGGTGGTGTATCTCGCCAACGGCGCCAACTTCCCCGACGCTCTCAGTGCGGGTCCGGCAGCCAAGCTGGAAGGCGGGCCCCTGCTGCTGACCCCCGCTGGCAGTCTTCCGTCAGCGGTGGCCGCCGAGCTCGACCGCCTGAACCCGCAAGAGATCGTGATCGTCGGCGGCCCGAGCGTGGTGAGCGAGGCCGTGCGCATCGCCGCGGCCGCCTACACCACGGGCGACGTCGTGCGCCTCGGTGGCTCCGACCGGTACGAAACCTCTCGTCTCATCGCGGCGCGGATGCTCTCGCAGGGCCTCGCCACCGGCAGCAAGCTCTGGGTCGCCACGGGCAGCAACTTCCCCGACGCCCTCGCCGCCGGGTCGGCCGCCGCCGGGCAGGGCGTTCCGATCCTGCTCGTGAACGGTGCCCGCTCGACCCTCGACCCGACCACCGCGACGTTCGTCAACAGCACGCTGCGCAGCAGCGAGGTCTTCATCGCGGGCAGCGCCGCCGTTGTCACCGAGGGCATCCGAACCAGCCTCGTGAACCTCGCCAGCACGACCAGCGTTCAACGCGCAGGCGGCTCCGACCGGTTCGGCACAGCGGTCGAGATCAATGAGATCGCGTATCCGGTGTCGGCGCCCAAGGTGTTTCTCTCCTACGGCTTCAACTTTCCCGACGCGCTGTCGGGCAGCGTGATCGCCGGTCAAGACCAGGGCCCGCTCTACATCACGCCGACGGGCTGCGTTCCGCCCGCGATCGTCGACCAGATTCTCGACCTCGGGCCGTCGCAGGTCATCGTGTTCGGCAGTGCCGCTGTCGTCGCCAATGCGGCGCGCGACCTCACCACCTGCTAGTCGCCGACGCCCGGCGCGCGGCCTACGCGGTGGCCGACTGCGTCTGCCTCGGTCGGCGGGCGAGGCGACCGCGCGCCCAGCGCAGGGCGGGGGCTTCGACGAGGTTCCAGCTGAGGGCCGCGATCGGCACCAGCAGCAGCATTGCCAGCCCCAGCACCACCCACGGTGAGTCGGTGCCCGTCAGGTGCACGACCAGCTGCTGGATCGGGAAGCCGTAGAGGTAGATGGCGTACGAGAGATCCCACCCGTGCAGCCAGCGCAGGGGCAGCACCGGCACCGCGAGCGCGATCGACAGCACCACGTAGGGGTAGAGCAGCGGTGTCAGCGCCACCCCGCCGGGCACCAGCCCGGCGACCACGATCGCGGCCGCACCCACGAGGGCGCCCACCGGGTGCAGCCGCACGCGGTCACGCAGGTGGAACAGCAGGGCACCGCCGAAGAACGTGCCCACCACGAGGATCACCTGGCCGAACAGGGCGCTGCCGATGAGGCCGGCGAGCGGCGTCCACGCCCAGAGGGCGGCAACGCTGAGGGCGGCGGCACCGAGAGTGAACATCCCGGTCGCCCACAGCGGCGGCAGGCGCAGCAGCAGCACCACCATCAGCAGGGTGTAGCAGGCGAACTCCACCGGCAGGGTCCAGAGCGACGGGTTCACGCCGTCGTACGGCAGCCCGGCGAAGATGCCCGGCGGGTCGACGTCGCCGGGCACGAACAGCAGCGTCTTCACGATCGGGTACAGCCAGGTGTTCGGGTCTGACGCGTACGCGCGCAGGCTCACGTCGGTCGTCAGCGGGCCGAGCACCGCCGCCGTCACCACCGTCATCACCGCCAGCGCCGGAAAGATGCGGCTCGAACGCCGCAGCAGGTAGCGGCCGGGCGACGGGTCGCGGTGCCAGCTCTGCGCGATCAGGTACCCGCTGATCGAGAAGAACACCAGCACGCCCACCCCGCCCCACGTGCCGCCCGCCGGGTTCAGCACCGACGCCGGCTCGGCCAGCCCCACCACCGCGAACGAGTGCGTCAGCACCACCAGCACCGCCGCCACCAGGCGCAGCACATCGAAGTTGTTCGCACGGTGGTCGGGCGGCAGCGTCGAAGTCACCCGCTGATTCTGGCAGGCGGGGCGCCGGTCGCCGGTCGGGCGCACAGGCGCCCGCCTAGACTTGCCCCGTGCGCGTACTGGTCACCGGGGGCTCCGGCTACATCGGAGCGCACGTCTGCCGCATGCTCGCCGAGCGCGGCGATGAGCCGGTGATCGTCGACGACTTCGTCTTCGGGTTGCGGCACCGCATCGCCGGGATGCCCGCCCACGAGCTCGACCTCGCCGAGCCCGGCGCCGCCGCCGCGCTCGCCGAGCTGATGCGGGCCGAGCGGGTCGACGCGGTCATCCACCTCGCCGCCCGCAAGCAGGTCGGCGAATCGGTGGCCCGGCCGCTCTGGTACCACCGGCAGAACGGCGCGAGCCTCACCGCGGTGCTCGAGGCGATGATCGCCACGGGCGTGCGCGACCTCGTGTTCTCGAGCTCGGCCGCCGTCTACGGAGACGCCGCGGGGGTGGTCGGCGAGGATGCTCCGACCGTGCCCGTCAACCCCTACGGCGAGTCGAAGCTGGCCGGCGAGTGGCTCGCCGCCGCCGCCGCGCGCGCCCAGGGGCTGCGCGTCACCAGCCTGCGCTACTTCAACGTCGCCGGTGCGGGCTGGCCCGAGCTGGCCGACACGGCCGTGCTCAACCTCGTGCCGATGGTGCTCGCCGAGCTCGACGAGGGCGGCGCCCCCCTCATCTTCGGCGACGACTACCCGACCCCCGACGGCACGTGCGTGCGCGACTTCGTGCACGTGCACGATCTCGCCGACGCGCACCTCGCCGTGCTCGCCGCGCTGCCGGCGCAGGCCGAGCCGCACCGTGTCTACAACGTGGGCACGGGCGTCGGCTCGAGCGTGCGCGAGGTCGTGGAGGGCATCCGCCGCCGTCTCTCCGACGCCCCCGCGGCCGTCATCCGGCCCCGCCGACCCGGCGACCCGGCGGCGGTCGTGGCCGACGTCTCGCGCATCGCCGCCGACCTCGGCTGGCGTGCGCGCTTCGGGCTTGACGCGATTCTCGACTCGGTGCTCGACGCCCGCCGCTAGAAAACTCTTGACCTGCTGAGCAGGTGTCGGGTTATCGTGAGCGCAACGCGATGTTTCCTCGCGCCACCACCACTGCATCACGCCCGAAAACAAGGACGCCATGTCGCGCATCGACTCCGCCACCCGTTCTCGTCTGCACCGGATGCTCGCCGGCCTCTCTGCGGGCGTCGTCGCCGTCGCGGCCAGCGTGCTCGGCGCCGCACTGCCCGCCAGTGCCAACACGACCGCGTCGATCAGCGGCACGGTCACGAGCGACCTCGACGGCAGCGGTGTCGCCGCCGTGCGCGTCACCGTCTACAGCGATGACGGGTCGGGATCGCTCGCGCCCATCACGTTCGTGGAGACCGCGTCAGACGGCACCTACACGCTGCAGAACCTGCCCGCCGGGCTCGTGACGCTCGGGTTCTTGCCCGGCGACGACGACCACCTGTCGCGCTGGCTCGGCAACGTGACCAACCCGTTCGACGCGGATCGGCTCACGCTCGGCGAAGGCGAGGCGCTCACGGGTGTCGATGCCGTTCTGCAGCGCACTGGCAGCATGAGCGGCACCGTGACCGACGCGGCGACCGGAGAGCCGATCGAGGACGTCGAGGTGCGCGCCATCGCCTTCACCGAGGAGGGCGGCTATGTCGGCTCGGCCACGACCGGCGCCGACGGCTCGTACGTCATGACCGGACTCCTGCCCGACAACCGGTGGGAGGTCACCTTCGACGGCGAAGCGCTCGGCTACATCGAGGAACTGTGGGTGGGGCCGGCCCCCGAGTTCGCGTCGTTCGTGACCGTGGTCGCCGGAGAGACCACCGCCGACATCGATGCCGAGCTCGACCGCGAGTCAACCATCAGCGGTACGGTCGAGCGGTCGTCACAGCCCGGCGTCGGGGTCGAGGGTGTCGACATCACCGTGTTCAGCGACTTCGGCGATGTGCTGAGCGCCACGACCGCGGCCGATGGCACCTACACGGTCACCGGTCTGGCCACCGGCAACTACACCGTGCGTGCGAGCGGACCGAGCGACACGCTCACCGAGTGGTACGACAACGTCTTCGACGGGTTCAACGCCGATGTCATCGCCATCACGCAGTCGGGCAGCGAGATCACCGACATCGACTTCGCCCTCGACGGCCCCGGCACCATCACCGGCACGATCACCGATGCCGACGGTGTTCCGCTGGAGGGCGTGGTCGTCGAAGCCCAGCCCCTCGGCGATGCCGAATTCCTGTCGACGGCAACCGATGCCAACGGCTTCTATGAGCTCATCGGGGTGGCGCCCGTCGACTACCGCATCTACGCCTTCGCCGACCCCTTCGTCAACGTCGTTCCGCAGTTCTTCCCCGGCGTGAGCAAGCGCGCCGACGCCGAGATCGTCACGGGCGCGCTCAGCGGCGCTGTGACCGGCATCGACTTCGAGCTGCCGGAGGGCGCCATCATCTCGGGCACCGTCACCGCGGAGGGGTCGGGCGCACCGCTGTTCGATATCGAGGTGGTCGTCGAATCGGAGGAGTTCGACATCGATCGGTCGGTCTACACCGACGACAACGGCGATTGGACGATGCGCGGGCTGCCCACGGGCGACGACTACACGGTGCGCTTCATCGACGGCAACGACACGTACCTGAGCGAGTTCTACGAAGACTCGCCCCGTCGCTCCGGAGCAACGCCGGTGGCGCTGCAGCAGGGCTCGACGACGGCGAACATCGATGCGGCCCTCACCGCGGCCGCGTCGATCGCCGGGCGGGTCGTCGATGAGCAGGGCAACGGAATCGCCGATGTTCAGGTTTACGTGGCGTTCAACGGTCTGCTCGACGACCGCGTGACCGAGTACTTCTTCACCGACAGCAATGGCGAGTTCTCCGCCGACCGCCTGCGGCCCGGCGACTACCGGGTGCTCGTGAGCGACATCTACAACGCTCAGACCGTCTATCGGTCTGAGTGGTTCGAGAACCAGTACGACCCGCTGACGAGCGACGTCGTGACCCTGGCCGCCGGCGAGAACCTCACCGGCTTCGACGTCGAGCTCATCGCGATCGACGACCCCGAGTACGCCCTCGCCCCGAGCATCGAGGTGGTCGGCGGCAGCGAGCCGGGAATCCAGGTGACACTCCCCGAGACGGGCCCCACGCCGTACGCCAGCCAGGTGCAGCTGAACTTCGGCGCCTTCGGCGACACCCTGCTGCAGGGCCCGTTCGACGACGGCTTCTGGGGCTACGCCGACGAAGGCGCGGGCTACGACGGCGAGGCGCTCGTCACGGCGCAGACCATCGGTGCCGATGGGCGCGGCTTCACCACGCGCCAGCTCGTGCAGGTCGGCGCGCCCCCCGGCTACCCCGTGCGACCGACCGTCACGGCCACGGCCGCTGACGGCGACTCCGTCGACGTGTCGTGGAGCATCCCGCAGAGCGGTGACGGCGTCGCGTACTGGACCTGGGATGTCTACTCGGTCGACCAGCCGGGCGAGTACTACCTGCAGTCGTACTTCGTCGATGCCGAGAACCCGTTCGCGCAGTCGGCGACGATCGGGGGCCTCGAGCCCAGCACGTCGTACGACCTGTATGTCATCGGCTACACCGACGACGGCGACGTGACGTACTGGGGCGAGCAGCGTCTCACCACCACGAGCGGCGCGGCCGTGCAGGGGCTCACCGCGAGCCCCGTGCCGACGATCACGGGCGGCCCGCGCCTCGGCGGCACCCTCACGGTGGCGACGGGCACGTGGGCGCCGGCCCCCGTCGCGCTCGCGCGGCAGTGGCTGCGCGACGGCGTGCCGATCCCCGGCGCGACCGGCGCCACCTACGCACCCACCGTCGCTGACGTCGGTGCCGAGATCAGCGTGCGGGTGACCGGCTCGAAGACCGGCTACCTGACGCAGTCGCGCACCTCGCTGCCGACCGCCCCGGTCGTCGACCTCGCGGCGGCCACCCCGAGCCGCCTCGCCGGCCCCGATCGCTACGCCACAGCGGCCGCCATCTCGGGGCAGTTCCCGGCCGGTGTGCCCGTGGTCTATCTGGCGACCGGTCGAGGGTTCCCCGACGCGCTGTCGGCCGCATCGGCCGCGGTCGCCGACGGTGGCCCGCTGCTCATCACCGAGCCGAACCGCATTCCGACGGTGATCGCCGACGAGCTGGTTCGACTCGATCCCGCCCGCGTCGTGCTGGTGGGCGGCCCCAGTGTCGTCTCCACAGCGGTCGAGCAAGCCGTGTCGGCGCTGCTGCCCGAAGCCGACGTCGACCGACTCGCCGGTGCTGACCGCTTCGCGACGTCGCGTGCGATCGCCCGCGATGTCTTCGAGGCGGGTTCAACGCCGATCGCCTACATCGCGACGGGTCGCAACTTCCCCGACGCTCTCGCCGCCTCAGCCGCGGCTGGAGCCGACGGCGCCCCGGTGATCCTCGTGAACGGCACGGCGAGCACGCTCGACTCGGCGACCCGCACGCTGCTGACCGACCTCGATGTCGAGCGCGTCTTCATCGCCGGAAGCGCCGCGGTCGTGTCGTCCGGCATCCAGAACGGGTTGAACACTCTCCTCGGCAGCAGCAACGTCACGCGGCTGGCGGGCAGTGATCGGTTCGCCACAGCGGTCGCCATCAACGATGCCCGCTTCGGGGCCGAGTCGACGGTGTACTTCGCCACCGGCCGCGACTTCCCCGACGCGCTCGCCGGGGCCGCGCTCGCCGGTCGCAACGGCGCGCCGCTGTACGTGGTGCCCGGCACCTGCGTGCCGCGGATCGTGCTCGACAGCATGGCTCGTCGCGGGGCGACCGAGTTCGTCAAGTTCGGCAGTGCCGGCGTGCTCTCGGCAGGGGTCGCCCAGCTGCGCCAGTGCTGACCCGTCAGTCGAAGCGGCCGCGCCACGATCCGCTGCGCGCGGCCGCGAAGGCTGAGGTGACGAACAGCAGCAGCCCGCCCTCGAACAGCAGGTAGCTCTCGGTCATGCTCACCGTGGCGAGCAGCACCAGGGTGAGGGCGGGCCAGACGTAGACGGTGCTGCGTCGGCGCGAGGCCACCAGCCACGCGCGCACGAACGCGAGCCCGAGGGTGGCGAGCAGCACGAGGATTCCCGCGAGCCCCAGCTGCAGCCAGATATCGGCGTAGGCGTTGAGCGCCGAGTCGGGGTGCACGCCCGTCACCGACCGCACGCTCGAGAACGGGTACACGTCGGTGGGCCAGACGCCCACCCACCCCCAGCCGAGCACCGGCTGCTGCGCGACGAGGTCGCCGACCTCCGACCACACGCTCGTGCGCTCGGCGACGTCGGCAGCAGCATCCACGAAGCCGACGAGCGGGCCGCGGAAGAACCAGGCCAGCACCCCGAAGACCACGACCGAGATCAGCAGCACCGACTGCGTCGCGCGCCGCGCCACCGCCTCCTGGCGGCGGATCACGACGAGCGCGAGCCCCGCCAGCAGCACGGCGGCGAGCACCAGCAGCGACACCGGCGACCGGGCGAACACGATCGTCGCCGCCGCCAGGGTCAGCGAGTAGGCCGTGAGGCCGCGCGACACCGAGCGGGTGCGAAACTCGATCCAGAAGCTCAGCACCGCGAGCGCGCCGAGGAAGGCGAACGCGTTGCGGGTGCCGGCCAGACCCTGCACGGGCCCGCCGGCGGCGAGGTCGCCGGTGATCGCGATCCACGTGAAGGGGGTGTCGAGGATGATGCCGCTCAGCACCTCCAGCGCGAACGACACCGTCAGGATCGCCCGCAGCGCGTTGCCGACCGCGCGCACCAGCTGGATGAGGTCGCGCACGAGCGCGAGATACACGCCGAGGAAGGCGTAGGCCAGGGCGTAGATGATGCCGCCCGCCGTCTGCGTCGGGTACTGGCTCCAGATGATGCTGACCGTCACGAGCGAGAACAGGCCGATGAGCGACAGCGGCAGCACCCCGCGCCACTCGATGCGCTCGGGCTGCGCGGCCAGGCTCAGCGCCGCCAGCACCACGAGGCCGCCCACCACCGCCACGCTGCCGGGCCAGCCGAGCAGCGCGCGCACGGCGAAGGCGGCCAGTGCCACGCCGACGATGACCTCGGTGAGCGCCTGCGTCAGTCGCGGCGACCCCAGGAAGGCGCGGGCGGCGTCGCGCGCGCTCATCGCGCCCTCACCGGATGCGGCGCTCACGCTCGCGCTCCCGCCCCCGCGCGGCGCACCGGCAGGGTGACGCCGCGCACACGGCTCGCGACCGCCAGGTAGACGAGCAGCACGAGCCCCGCCTCGATCAGCAGCCGCGACTCGGCCAGGCTGTGCACCAGCAGCACCGTCAGCAGCAGCGCCGGCAGCGTGCGCAGGGCGGGGGAGGAGGGCGCGTCGCCGAGCGGGGCATCCACCGACCACGACAGCACGCGCACGCCCGTCGTGAGAATCAGGATGCTGAACACGACCAGCCCGACCGCTCCGAGCTGCAGCAGCACATCGAGCCACGCGTTGTGCGCCTGCAGGTAGGTGACGCCGTTGATGACCACCAGATCGTCGAAGGGCTCGACCCAGGGGGCCCAGTAGCTCACCCACCCCCAGCCGAGCACCGGACGCTGCTCGACGAGCCCGAGCACCGCATCCCAGATGTCGAGACGCCCGGTGAGGTCATCGCTGCGCCCGACGAGGTCGAGCAGCTGCGCGCGGAAGGCGAGGGCCAGCCCCACCACGGCGCCCGCGGCGAGGGCCGTCAGCCCGTAGAGCGTGAGGCGGCCGCGGCGGGTCAGGCGGCGGGCGAGCAGCACGACCCCGAGCGCGACCACGGCAGCCGCACCCGCGACGAGCACCGTCGACGACCGGGTCAGGGCGAGGGTCAGCACCGCCGCCGCCACCCAGCCCCAGCCGGCCGCCTGACCGACCCGGCGCTCGACGAGCTGGATCGCGAACACGATCACGGCGAGCAGGGCGGCGAACGCCAGCAGGTTGGCGTTGCCGGGGATGCCTTGGATGCGGCCGCCCTCGAGCAGCAGCGCGCGCGACCAGTAGTAGGCGCGCGGGAAGGGCTCGTCGTACGACACCCACAGGGGCAGCACGGGCCGCTGCAGCACGGCGGCCACGACGAGCTCGAAGGCCAGCGACAGGCCGATGATCCACCGCAGCGCCATGCCCAGCGCCCTCAGCAGCTGCGCGAGGTCGAGAGTGTGCGCCATGACGACACCCACGAACATGGTCAGCAGCGTGGTGACCACACCGAGCGCTGACGCCCCCGGGTAGGCCGACCAGACGATGGAGGCCACCATGAGGGCCGCGAGGGTGCCGAGCGCGATCGGCACGCGCCGCAGGTCGAGCCGATGGCGCGCGGCCACGGTCACCCACCCGGCGACGATGATCGCCACGACGACGCCCCAGCCGTACCAGCTGATCGAGTAACGCCACGCGTCACCCGCGAGCAGGGTGAACATGGTCAGCGTGGCGAGAGCCACGCGCCGGTCGCGGAGCCACGTCATGGGTTCCAGCCTACTCGCGCGGTCACGCCGGCATCCTGGCCCGCTACCGTGGTCGAGTGGAATTCACGTGGGTCTCCGGCGCCGGCGTCGAGCCCTGCATTCCCTGCGGCGTGGTGCGCGAGAGCGTGCGGGTCTTTGAGTCGCGCACTGCGGAGGACGTGCCCGTCGTCGGCACCCGGTGCACGGTCTGCGGGTCGGTGACGGTGCACGGCGCCGAGATGGAGTACGAGGCCGACGACCCCTTCATCGACCGCTACCTGCAGGCGGAGGGCGGTATCGACGCGATCGTCGCGAACCTCTACCGGGTCGACGCACCCGCCGCGGCCCGATTCCTCGACGTCGGTGCCAACTACGGCTTCGGCGTGCGCTGGGCGCGCGACGTGCTCGGGTGGCGCGCCGTCGGTGTCGAGCCCTCCTCCGCGGGCCGGCGGGGCGCGCGCGAGCTGGGCGTCGAGATTCTCGGCCAGTACGTCACGGCCGACACCATGCTCGACGAGCGGTTCGACGTCATCCTGGCTTCGGAGGTCGTCGAGCACCTCAGCGACCCGGGTGCGTTCATCACGGTGCTGCGCGACCACCTCGCGCCCGGCGGCACGCTGGTGCTGACCACGCCCGCAGCGGAGGTCATCACCCCCGCAACGGCCGTGGAGGGCATGCAGGCGGTCGGCACCGGAGGCCACGTCTTCCTGTTCAGCGCGCCGGCCCTCGCCGACTTCCTGCGCCGTCACGGCTTCGGCTCGGTCGCGGTCGCTCGCGACGGCATGGCTATGTCCGCGGTCGCCACGATCGAGCCCGATCGAGCGCTCGATGCGCGCGCCCGCGGCCCTCAGCCCGCCGAGGTGGCGACCTTCCTGCAGTCTCTCGTCACCGACCCCGCGTCGCCGCCGTTTCTCGCCACCGCGATGGCGGTGCGCCACTACCGCGCCCTCGTCAACCTGGGGCAGGATGCGCCCGCGGTCGAGCACGACATGGTCGAGCGCGTGCGCACCACGACCGGCCTCGACCTGGCGGCGCCGGCGGCCCTCGCGGCCGCGCTGCCGACCCTCGACACCCTTCCCCTGCTCATCGCTCCCGCCGCTTTCGCCGCCGGCATGGTGCGCGTCGTCCACCGCCGCGACTGGGCTCAGGCGGTCGACTACTTCGCCCTCGCCGAGGCGGCCGTCGCCGAGAACAACCGTCGCAGCCACTCCCACGACGGCGACGCGCGGCTCATCCTCGCCCAGTCGCGCGCCCACCGGCTGCTGGCGCTGCTGCACAGCGACCCCGCGGCCGCTGTCGCCGAGTGGCGTCGCCTGCTCGCGGCCGGCGAGCTGGTCGACGCCGCCGAGTGGACGGTGCGGCTCTTCGTCGAGGCGCACGCCCTCGGGCGCGCTCAGCTCTTTGACGTCGGTCTCGACGCGATCTCCGACGCCATCGGCGAGCTCGGTGCGGGCGACACCGAGCAGCAGGCCGTCGCGGCCGTCGACGGTGCGCACCTGCTGGCCCGCGCCGCCATCGCGCGCGGCGACCGGTGGTGCGCCACCCAGTGGATCTCGATCGCCGAAGCCGTCATGCAGGTGCGCGCCGAGCGGCTCGCGCCCGACTGGGCCGAGCAGGCGACGCGGATGCTCGCCGCCACCCGCACCGACCTGCAGCCGCTGCGCGCTGAGGCGATCCCGTCGCTCGTGCCCATGCCGGGCCACGAGCACGAGTCGATCCTCTGGGCGAGCGCCGAGCGCGAGGAGGTGCCGGGCGGTGTCAGCGTGATCATGGCCCTCTACAACGGCGAGCGGTACGTGGTCGAGGCCCTGGAGTCGGTCGCGGCGCAGACGCACGCGCCCCTCGAGGTGATCATCGTCGACGACGGGTCGCACGACGACGCGGTGGCGCGCATCCAGAGCCTTCCGCTGCCGTTCAGCCCGCGCATCCTCCGCCAGGGCAATGCCGGGCAGTCGGCGGCGCGCAACACGGGCATCCGCGCCGCGCGCGGCGGGTACATCGCCTTCCTCGACCAGGACGACGCGTGGCGCCCCGACCACCTCGCCCGCCTTGTCGCCGCGATCGAGGCGGATGACCGCCTCGCGTGGGTCTTCGGTGACTTCGACCTCGTCGACGAGTCGGGCAGCACGCGCGTGCAGTCGTACCTCACCACCACCGGGGTGCTGCTCGACCGCCGAACCATCATCGATCTCGTGCGCACCGACATCATGGCGCTGCCGTCGGCCAGCATCCTGCGCCGCAGCGCCCTGGTCGCCGAGCGGGGATTCGATCGGCGCTTGTCGGGCTATGAGGATGACGAGCTCGCGATCCGCCTCTTCCGCGCGGGGTGGCGCATCGCCCCGGCGCTCGACGTGCGCGCGCGGTACCGCACGCACGATGCCAACGCGTCGGGGTCGGTCGCCTTCCTGCGCAGCCGGCTGGTGTTCCTGCAGCTGCTGCTGACGCTGTATCCGGGCGGCCAGGCGGGGGCATTCGCACCCGAGGCGGCGGCCGAGCGGCTGCTGCGCTCGACGACCGCGGAGTACTTCGTCGCTCTCGTGGCGCGCGATGACGCCCTGGCCCGCACCATCGCCTGGGCGATCGAGCGCATGCTCCCCATCTCAGAGGGCGTCTCGCCGTACCACCGGTCGGGCCTGCGGCTCATGCGCCGACCGCGGCTGATGCGCGCCGCCATGCAGGTCGCCGGGGCGCTGCCCGGCCCGGTGCGGCGTCGTGTGCTGCCGCCCATGGCGCTGCAGGCGCACGAGCAGCTGCGCCGTCGTCGGCGCGCCACCGGTGTCTTCACGCTCGACGGCCGCCCCGACTGGCTGCGCTGACGCGCGGGTGCCGACCGCGTTCGTGCGCGGAACCGCGCGGATCAGACGAAGGCGCCCACCCCGGTGATGGCGCGGCCGACGATGAGCGAGTTCATCTCGCGCGTGCCCTCGTAGCTGTACAGCGCCTCGGCGTCGGCGTGGAAGCGCGCGACGTCGTAGTCGAGCACGATGCCGTTGCCGCCGAGCGCCTCGCGGCAGAGCGCCACGGTCTCGCGCATCGCCGTGGTCGCGAACGCCTTGGCCAGCGAGGCGTGCTCGTCGCGCTGCACACCCTGGTCGAGCATCTGCGACACCCGCGTGCACAGCGCGATGCTCGCGGTGATGTTGCCGAGGCTGCGGCTGAGCAGGTCTTGCACCAGCTGGTGGCTCGCGATCGGCTTGCCGAACTGCTCGCGGGTCGTCGCGTAGTCGACCGCGGCCTCGTAGGCGCCGATCGCGGTGCCGACGGCGGCCCAGGCCACTTCGGCGCGGGTCAGCCGCAGCACGGCCGCGGTGTCGCGGAACGAGTTCGCATTCTGCAGCCGGTGGCTCTCGGGCACGCGCACGTTCTCGAGCACGATGTCGGCGTTCTGCACGATGCGCAGCGCCTGCTTGCGCTCGATCTTCGTCGCCGTGTAGCCGGGCGTGCTCGTCGGCACGATGAAGCCCTTCACCTGGCCGTCTTCCGTGCTCTTCGCCCAGATGATCGTGATGTCGCTCCAGGTGGCGTTTCCGATCCAGCGCTTGGCCCCGTTGAGCACCCAGTGGTCGCCATCGCGGGTGGCCGTCGTGCGCAGCCCCTGCGCCGAGTCGCTGCCCGACAGCGGCTCGGTGAGGCCGAAGGCGCCGATGACCTCGCCGGTCTTCAGCTTCGGCAGCCACTCGGCGCGCTGCTCGGGTGAGCCGGCGACACCGATCGACCCCATGGCGAGTCCGTTCTGAACCCCCACGTAGGTGGCGACGCTCGCGTCGACGCGGGCCAGCTCGAGAGCCGTCCAGCCGCTGTAGACGGCGCTGAAGTCGCCGGCCTTGGTCTCGTCCCACAGGTTGCCGAAGACCTGCTGATCGTGCAGCCCGGGCAGGATCTGCCGGGGGAACTCGGCGCGGTCCCAGTAGTCGTTGACGACGGGCTTCACCTCGGTCTCGAGGAAGGTGCGCAGGCGCACGAGCTCGGCCTGCTCGTGCTCGGCGAGCTGGCTCTCGAAGGCGTAGAAGTCACTGGCGAGCGTGGGGAAGGTCATGGCGCGAGGCTAGCGGGGCCGCCCGGCGCGGGTGCCGCGCTTTGTGGCGCCACCCCACCGCCGCCGGTCGGGGGCCCGCACCCCTTGTCGAGACCGCACGAACGCTGTCTGTGCGGCGATCAGTGGGCCGCCGTTGCCGCCCGTCGACACCAGTGAGGGTGCTGTCGGGCTGCGCCTTCCCGATCTGCGGATCGACATGAGCGCGTTTCATGAGCGTCCGCAGATCTGGAAGGCGGGCCGACATGGTGGCGGGCCGGCGCCCCGGTCATCGACAAACCCCCTCACCGCGGTCGGTAGCGTAGAGCCCGACGAGGAGGGCCCGTGCTGCTGCGCATCGAGAACACACCCCGCGACTACGCGTGGGGGTCGACGACGGCGATCGCCGAGCTGCTCGGCACCGCGCCGTCGGGCCGCCCCGAGGCCGAGCTGTGGCTGGGCGACCACCCGGGTTCTCCCGCGCGCATCGTGGAGGGGGCGGGCGACGCGGCCTCCGCATCCGACCTGCACGCCCTGCTGCGGGCGCGCGGTCAGAGCCTGCCCTTCCTGCTGAAGCTGCTGGCGGCCGCCGAACCGCTGTCTCTGCAGGCGCACCCGACGATCGCGCAGGCGCGCGACGGGTTCGCGCGCGAGAACGCCGCCGACATCGCGCTCGACGACCCGACGCGCAACTACAGGGACGAGCTGCACAAGCCCGAGCTCATCTACGCCCTGAGCGACCCGTTCATCGCGCTCGCCGGGTTTCGCCCGGTCGCCGAGGCGCAGGCCGAGCTCGCCGCCGTCGACCACCCGGGGGTGCTGCCGCTGCAGCTGCAGCTCACGAGCGACAGCGCGCTGCCCGACGTCGTGCGCTGGCTGATCGAGCGCGGCGAGGGTGTCGACGCGATCGTGGATGCCCTCACCGCCACCGCCCGCGCCCTCGAGCACGACCCCCGCGACGGCGCGTGCTGGGCCACCGTGCGCCGCCTCGCCGACCACTACCCGGGCGACCCCGGCATCGCGCTCTCGCTGCTCATGCACACGGTCGTGCTGCGGCCCGGCGAGGCGCTGTACCTGCCGACCGGCAACATCCACTCGTACCAGCAGGGGCTCGCCATCGAGGTGATGGCGGCGAGCGACAACGTGCTGCGCGGCGGTCTGACCCTCAAGCACGTCGACGTGCCCGAGCTCATGCGGGTGCTCGACACCCGCCCGGTGCCTGAGCCCCGCATCGTCCCGCGGGCGGTGGCGCCGGGCGTGCTGCGGTTCGAGCCCGACGTGGTCGACTTCGCCCTGACCGTGGTCGAGCCCGAGGGGGCTCGCGCGGGCACCGTCGTGGAAGCTCACGCCGGCGCCATCGTGCTGTGCCTCGCGGGGCGGGTGACGGTGGGCGAGCGGCTCGTGCTCGAGCGCGGGCAGGCCGCGTTCAGCGACGAGCGGTCGGTGAGCATCCGCGGAGACGGCCGCGCGGTGATCGCCACCGGCGACCACCCCGCCGCCTGAGCCGCCGGGCCGATTCGCCGCGCGCCGGGTACCCTGGAGTCGACGCGACCGGGGGGTGAGCGCCATGACCAGCACGAGAGCCGCTGTGGCCACACTGCTCGTCGGCGCGCTCGCGCTCGCTCCGGCTGCTGCAGCGCCGGCCCCCGGTGCGATCGCCGCGCCCGTCGCGAACGTCGACCGCATCGGCGGTTCCGACCGTTTCGCCACAGCGGTGCGGGTCTCGGAGACCGCGTTCTCCGGACCCGTGCCCGTCGTCTTCCTCGCCAACGGACTCGACTACCCCGACGCCCTGTCCGCGGCGCCGGTGGCGGCCGCGCTCGGCGGCCCGCTGCTGCTCACCCTGCCGCGCACGCTCCCCGACCTGGTCGTGAACGAACTGCGGCGTCTCGCGCCGGAGACGGTCGTGCTCGTCGGCAGCGAGGCCGTGGTGGGTGCGGAGGTCGAGGCCCAGGTGCAGGCTCTCGGACTCACGACCGACCGGGTCGCCGGGCCCGACCGCTACGCGACGTCACGCGCGCTCATCGAGCGGTACGCGCTGCCGGGAAGCACGCTGTTCATCGCCACCGGTCGCAACTACCCAGATGCCTTGGCTGCGGCGGCCGCCGCGGGTGCCATCGACGCTCCCGTGCTGCTGGTGAACGGACGCACGACGGCACTCGACCCGGCGACCGCCGCGCTGATCGAGGCTCGCGGCACGACCACGGTGCACATCGCCGGGAGCGCGGGCGTCGTCTCTGCCGAGCTCGAGCTCGAGCTGTCGCAGCGAGTGGGCACCGTCAGTCGCCTCGCCGGGCGCGATCGCTACGAGACGGCCGTCGCGATCGCGAGCGCGACCGCATCCGAGGCCGGTCGCGCATTCGTGGCCACGGGCGCTGGCTTCGCCGACGCTCTCTCGGGCGCCGTTCTGGCCGCCGTCGAGCAGGCGCCTCTGTATCTGTCCGGTCCGACCTGCCTTCCTCGCGTCGCCCGCGAGGCGATCGTCGACCGGCAGAACGCTGAGCGGGTCACGCTCCTCGGCAGCGAGGGCGTGCTCGGCCCGCGGGTCGCCGCTCTGGAGGCGTGCACGACCGTGGCCGACGACCGCGCCGCGAGCGTCGCCGAGCTGACCGCGTCGCTGCAGCTCGCCCTGCGCTCGCTGCCCGGGCGCTACGCGGTGACCGTGCGCGAGCATGACGGTCTCGAGACGCGGGTGAGCATCAACGGTGCGGTCGTGCAGGAGCCGGTGAGCGTCATCAAGGTGTTCGTCGCGTACGGCGTGCTCGACCGCGTCGACCGCGGTCAGCTCGCGCTCTCGACGGCGACGCGCTCGGGGGTGTCGGTCGCCGACTGCCTGCGGGTGATGATCCACACCTCCGACAACCTGTGCCACTACGACCTCGTCGCGCTCCTCGGGCCGCAGGCGCTCACCACCCAGCTGCAGGCCGAAGGGTATCGGGGCACCCGGTACGGGGGAGCGGCGGGCACGACCGTGCCGTACAGCGAGAAGACGTCGACGACCGATGATCTCGCTCTGCTGCTCGAGCGGCTGGAGGAGGGTGAGCTGCTCGGCCCCGAGCTGACCGAGCACTTCATGACTCTGCTCGAGACCCAGCTGTGGCGCTCGAAGCTGCCGGCCGGCGTCGAGCGGGGAGTGCCCGTCGGCAACAAGACGGGGTCGGCGTGGGCGCCGGGCGGCTGGTTCCATTCGGATGCCGGCATCGTGTCGTCCCCCGCGGGCACCTACTCGATCGCCGTGCTGGGCAGCCAGGGGGCCACCGCCGCGGGCGTGCGCACCCTCGGCCGCGTGGTGTTCGAGCACTTCAACGGCCCGATCGGCGTGGCCGCCAGCTACAGCGACCTCAACGCCGTGACCACCGGCAGCGTGACGACCTACCGCTACGCCAACACCACCGAGCCCGTCGGCACCCTCGCCGCGGGAACCCGTGTCGAGGTCTACGGCAGCGCGCGCACCTGGTACCAGCTGGCGCTGCCCTCCGGGCTCGTGTGGGTGCCGTCGTCAGCGCTGCGCAACGCCCACGACTACCCGCGCAGCACCCGCTGACGCGCCCTCTAGGCTGGGCGGCATGACCTGGCTTGTCACCGGCGGTGCCGGCTACATCGGCGCCCACGTCGTGCGCGCCCTCACCGGGGCGGGCATGCGCGCCGTCGTGCTCGACGACCTCTCGAGCGGTCATGCCGCGTTCGTTCCGGCCGACGTGCCCTTCGTGCGGGCATCCGTTCTCGATGCGGCGGCGGTGGATGCGGCGCTCACGCAGCACGCCGTCACCGGGGTCATCCACGTCGCGGGCTTCAAGTACGCGGGCGTGAGCGTCGAGCGCCCGCTGCACACCTACGAGCAGAATGTCACGGGCATGATCACCCTGCTCGAGGCGATGCAGCGGCACGGCGTGCAGCAGTGCGTGTTCTCGTCGTCGGCCGCCGTCTACGGCGCGGTCGACGTCGACCTCGTCACCGAAGACACCCCGAAGAACCCGACCTCGCCCTACGGCGAGTCGAAGCTCATCGGCGAGTGGCTGCTGCGCGATCAGGCCGTCGCGGCCGGGCTGCGGCACACGAGCCTGCGCTACTTCAACGTGGTCGGCTCGGGCGACCCGACGGTGCGCGACACGAGCCCGCACAACCTCTTCCCGCTCGTGTTCGACGCCCTGGCCGCGGGGCGGCAGCCGCGCATCAACGGCACCGACTATCCGACGCCCGACGGCACGTGCGTGCGCGACTACATCCACGTCGCCGACCTCGCCCTCGCCCACGTCGAGGCGGCCCGTCGGCTCGACGCGGGCGAGCCGCTCGAGCCCGCCTACAATCTCGGCTCGGGCGACGGCGTCTCGGTGCGCCAGATCATGGATGCGGTGGCCGAGGTCACCGGCATCGCCGTGACCCCCGAGCTCGCGCCCCGCCGCCCCGGCGACCCGCCGCGCATCGTGGCGAGCGGCGACCTCGCCGCGCGCGACCTCGGCTGGCGCATGCGGCACACCCTCGCCGAGATGGTGGGGTCGGCGTGGGAGGCCCGGAGGGCATCCGTCGACTGACACATGCCCGCCGCTCGGAGGGGTGCGCAGGATTACTCATGGACCGCGCAGCGCCCCGTTCGTAGCGTGTCATCATGACCCGATTGCGCCCTCTTCCGCTGCTCTCCGCGCTCGCCACCGCGGCGCTCATCGTCACCCTGACCAGCGCTCCGGCCGCGGCGCGCACCACCGATGAGCCGATCGCGCCCGAGCTCTCGGCCGCAGCGTCGGGAGCGATCACCGGCCGGGTGCTCGTCGTGCCCTTCGGCGGGGGCGCGCCGGTGCCCGCCAACGACGGAGAGGTGAAGATCTTCGCGGCCGCGTCGGCCAGCGACACCCCCGTGGCGTTCGCGCCGCTCAGCGGCTCGGGCACTTTCGCGATCGCCGGCCTGCCGGCCGGCCAGTACCGCGTCGCCTTCTCCAGCTACGACACCCGCGCCCTGCCGGTGCGCGAGTGGTTCAACAACCAGTACGACCGGGCGAACTCCGACCCGATCACGCTCATCGAAGGGGCGGCCTTCCCGTTCGGCGACATCGTGCTCGAGCCGCGCGATATCGCCACCGAGCGGCTGGCGGGCCCGAACCGCTTCAGCACGGCTGCGGCGGTCAGCGAGCGGTATGCGATCGATGGTGCCGATCGCGACATCGTCATCGTCAACGGGCTCAACTTCCCTGACGCCCTCAGTGCGAGTCCGCTCGCGACGCGGCTCAACGCGCCTCTCCTGATGGTGACGCAGAACGCGATCCCCGCCGCGACGCTGGCCGAGCTCGATCGCCTCGACCCGCTCAGCATCACCATCATCGGCAGCGAGGGCGTCGTGTCGGCCGCCGTCGCAGCCCAGCTCGCGACCTACGTGGGAGGAGCCGCGAACGTGACCCGCATCGTCGGCCCGAACCGATATGCGACCTCTCGCGCCGTGGTCGATCGGCTCGACGAGGACTACACGATCCAGCGCATCTTCATCGCCACCGGGCGCGACTTCCCCGACGCACTGGCAGCTGGCCCGGCCGCCGGGAAGGTCGGTGGCGCTGTCCTGCTGGTCGACGGTTCCCGGGGTGCGCTCGACGCGTCGACCGCCTCCTTCCTCGACTCGATGAACGTTCCGGTGACGCTCGTCGGGGGCCCGAGCGTGGTCAGTGCAGGCATCGAGACCCAGCTCCAGACGCTCGGGCTCGACGTCGAGCGGCTGTCGGGCCCCAACCGCTATGTGACCGCGATCGCGATCGCCATCGAGTACTTCCCGATGGCTGACTACGCCTATCTCACGAACGGGTCGGGTTTCGCTGACGCGCTCGCGGTCGGTCCGCGCGCGGGCATCTCCGGCAGCCCGGTGTATCTCACCCAGGGCTCGTGCGTGACCGACGCCGTGTTCGACGACATCCTCGCGGGGCTGTTCACCGGGGTGACGCTGATCGGCAGCGAAGGGGTGCTCTCGACGCGGGTGGAAGCCCTCGAACCGTGCACGACCTCCTAGCGCGGGGGCGGTGTGGTCGGATAGCAGATGCCGCAGACGAGCTCGCCGCTATCCCCACCCCCATAACGAGGGATGCTCGACGATACGAGAGGTGAGTTACCGTCGAGTCGTCGTCGCGGTCGCGGTGGCACCACCCCGACCTCGAAAGGCTTCGCTGTGTCCTCCACCCTTCGCACACGCCTCGGCGCACTCGCCGTCGCCGCTGCTCTCGCCCTGCCCCTGCTCGTCTCCGCCCCGGCGGCCGCCCGGGAGACGCCGGCGGCGCCGCCGACGCTGACGGCCGCGGCGGCGGCGGCAACGGATGCCGAGCCCACCGGTCGGCTCACCATCGACGCGCCCCCGCGCCTCAGCCCGGCCTCCACCGCCACCGTCACCGGAACCCTGCGGGTCATCGACCTCGACGGCTCGGGCCCGCACCCCGCGACGAGCACCACCAGCTGGGTGCGGTTCTGGCTGTGGGACGACATCGCCGAGCTGTGGCTCTGGCAGCGCGACGTCGATACCTTCGGCCCGAACGGCGAGTTCACCGCCTCGGGGCTGACGCCCGGCGACTACCGCATCGAGTTCGTCAGCTACGGCTTCGACATCCCGATGCGCGAATACTGGAACAACAAGCCGGTGTTCGCGGCGTCGAACACAGTCCCTGTGAACGCTGACTCTTCGAGCGGCTTGGGCACGGTGACCCTCGAGCCCGCCTTCCCCGAGTTCTTCCGCATCGCCGGCGACAACCGGTTCACCACGGCGGTCGCGATCTCGCAGAGCATCATCGGCCCCGGCCAGTCGGCGCCGGTCGTCTACCTGGCGACCGGGCTCGACTACGCCGACGCCCTCTCGGCGGGGCCCGCGGCGGCGGCCGCGGGCGGCGTCATGCTGCTCACGACGCGCACGACCCTTCCCGCCGCGGTCGCGACCGAGCTCGACCGGCTGAATCCGGGTCGCATCGTCGTGGTCGGCGGACCGAGCGTGATCTCGAACGAGGTCGAGCAGGCTCTCCGCGCGTTCGTCGCGTCGCCGACCGATGTCGTGCGCATCGCCGGCAGCGACCGGTACGCGACGTCGCGCCTGATCGTTGCCGACGCCTTTCGTCGCGGACTTCCGAATCTGTTCATCGCGACCGGTCGCAACTACCCGGATGCCCTCGCCGCGGGGCCGGCCGCCTCGCGACTGGGCGGCGCGGTGCTGCTCGTCAACGGCAATCTGACCAGCACCGACACTGCCACGCGCGACCTCATCACCGCCCTCGGACTGCCCGACCTGCACATCGCCGGCAGCGCGGCAGTGGTGTCGACAGGGGTGCAGGCCTCGCTCGCGGCCCACCTGGGAGCCAGCGGCACGGTCACCCGCTACGAGGGGGCCAACCGCTACGACACGGCGCGCGACATGAACGGGCGCATCTTCGGGCCGGTCGGTGCCGACTTCGCCTTTCTCGCGACCGGTCGCGGTTTCGCCGATGCCCTGGCCGGTGGTCCGCTTGCCGCGGCGGTGGGAGCCCCGCTCTACCTCTCGGGTCCTGCCTGTCTGCGCAACGACGAGTACATCGACATGATCTGGCTGTTGACCAAGGAGGTGTACGCCCTCGGGGGCCCCAGCGTCTTGAGCGATCGGGTGCTGTTCGGCCAGAACTGCTGAGCGATGCTTGTCGACGGCGCCTCGAGCGGGTTACGCTCGCCCGAGGCGCCGTCACGTTCGAGCGTTTCCACCACCCCTGAAGGACCTCGGATGCTCGCCGCGCCCCGCGCCCTCCTCGCACTTCTGACTGCTGTTGTCGTGGCGCTCGGCGTCGCGACTCCCGGTGCCTTCGCTCCCGCGACGGCCACTCCGGTCATCACCGGTGCGGTCGTGGGTACCGTCACCGGGCCCGACGGTCAGCCCATCGAGCCCATCCCGAGCACGCAGTACGCCTGGGTCGCGCTCGAGCGGGCCACGACCGGGGTGCGACTGGCGTCGGTCATCGTCGATGCCAACGGCAGCTTCGCCTTCCCGGAGGTGCCTGCCGGCACCTACACCGTCATCGTCGACTACGTCGGTTCGCAGAACATCGTCGGCAACTGGGCGCCCGGGGTGTACTCCAAGTCGCAGGCCCAGGTCTACACGGTCGCGGTGGGGCAGACCCTCGAGCTCGATCTCCGCCTCGAGGCCGGCGCCCAGATCCAGGGCAGGATCACGCTGGAGGGAGGCGGAACGGGAGTGATCCCCCGTCTGCACCAGATCGTCGGCCAGCCGACCGATGGCAGGGGGGCTCCGCGCTACACCGTCGACACGCCCACGGGTCAGTACGTCATCGACCGCCTCCCGCCGGGAACCTACGGAGTGACGCTGGCCGATCAGTACGACCAGCACTGGCCGGTGCAGTGGCCCGACCGGTGGGGCGGCATCGGGGTGGCCACCCCGATCACGCTCGCGGCGGGGCAGGTGCGCACCGGCATCGATGCCACACTTCCGCGCATCGCCGCGATCGAGGGCGCGCTGTCGTTGCCGCCCGGCGCTCCCTCGTCGCTGATCTTCCAGACTCTGTACCTGCGGCAGAACGGCCAGGTGATCGATTCGGAGACACCCGGCGCCAGCGGTCAGTTCCGGTTCGCCGGCCACATCGGTGAGAACTTCACGCTGTGCACCCGCCAGCCCGATCGAGCCGGCTACGACACGAGAACCTGCTGGCACCCGGAGCACGGCATCAGCCGCGAGCCCATGCCGTTCTCGATGGGCCGCACCGACCGGTTCACCGAGGTCGATCTCCGTCTCGAGACGGGCGGGCTGCTGGTCTTCGACGCGCGACCGCAGGAGAACGGCAGCTTCGCCGGGTGGTTCAGCGGCGAGGCGACGCTCTACAAGCTCGACGAGGACGACGGCTACTGGTACCCGACCGATACCGCCGCGGCCGACACGTCGATCTCCTTCGGAGACCGCTCCTTCACGTTCCCGGCGGTCGAGCCCGGCTCGTACCGCATCCAGCTGACGCAGCCCGACTACATGGCGTGGTTCGGTCGCCTCTACTACCCGGGCACCCGCGAGTGGGCGCAGTCGGAGACGATCGAGATCCGCGCGTTCGAGACCACGGATCTCGGCACGATGCCGATCACCTGGAAGACCTACGACGTGGCACGCATCGCGGGAGCCAATCGCTACGAGACCGGCGTCCGCATCTCCGAGAGCACCGAGGTCGATGTTCCGGTCCCCGTCGTCTACGTGGCCAGCGGAGCCGGATACGCCGATGCCCTCTCGGCCGGGCCCGCAGCCGCGGCGCAGGGCGGGGTGCTGCTGCTGACGCCGCCCACGGCGCTCACCGACAGCCTCCGGGCAGAGCTCCGCCGCCTGCAGCCCCAGCGCATCGTCGTGGCGGGGGGAGTCTCGACCGTCTCGCGTGGCGTCGAGCTCGAGCTGCGCACCTTCGTCGACTCCCCGTCGCAGGTGGTCCGTCTCGGTGGGGCCGATCGCTATGCGACGTCGCGCCTGATCGTCGACGACGCCTTCGGCGACACGCGGGGTCGGGTCGCCTTCATCGCCACCGGCCAGAACTTCCCGGATGCCCTCGCCGCCGGTCCCGCTGCTGCCGCTTTCGACGGGCCCGTGCTGCTGGTGCGCGGTTCGCTGGCCGCGCTCGACGCCCCGACCCGCACGCTCCTCGACAAGATCCAGCCCGGCGCTTTCGTCATCGCGGGGGGCACGAGCACGGTGAGCTCCGGTATCGAATCAGGGCTGCGCTCGCGGTACGGAGCGCGCGCGGACGTGATCCGGGCCCCGGGCCGTGACCGATTCGAGACGGCGACCTTCATCAACACGATCTCCTTCGGAGAAGCCGAGAACGCCCTGTACGCCTCAGGCATGGGGTTCGCGGACGCTCTGGCTGGGGGAACCCTCGCCGCGAGTCTGGAGGCCCCGTTGTACCTGGTGCGCCCGAACTGCGTTCCCGAGCTCGTTCGCACCCATCTCGATGAGCTGGGCATCTTCAGGATCCGCATCCTGGGCAGCACCGGAGTGCTGGGCTCCGGAATCGATGCGGGTGTGCTGTGCTGAGCCCATCGCGTCGTCTCATCGCGGTGCTCTCTGCGATCGCGCTGGTCGGAGGTCTCTCGGCCGCGCCCGCGGCGGCGACTCCGGTCACGACCGCGACGCTCACAGGCCGCATCATCATGCCGGTCGGGCTCACGGTGCCGACCGGCTTCGGCGGGCTCGTGGCGCTGAGCGTCGATGAGGTCGATGGGGTGCGCACGACGGTGAAGTCGGCGCGGATCGCGGCGGACGGGACGTTCACCATGAGCGGTCTCGTGCCCGGAGAGCACCGCATCCTCTTCAGCGGAACGTACATCAACACGATCCCGATGTACCACGACGAAGCCTTCCGGTACGCCGACACCGAACCGCTCGAGCTCGTGGCGGGTGACAACACGCTGCTCGACGTGCAGCTGTACCGCGGAGCGACGCTCGAGGGGTTCGTGCTCGGGCGCGACGGCGGCGATGTCGGGCCCGGGGCCGTGCGGGTCGTCTCAGCTCCGAGCGCCTACGCCGAGACCGGAGCGTCGCGCATCGTCTCGTTCAACGACGCGACCGATCGCTACATCGCCACGAAGTTGCCGCCCGGCGACTATGTCATCGAGTTCTACCTCGGCGGGAACAACCCCGGATGGTACGGCGCGTTCAGCGGAAGCGCGCGGCAGCTCGTCGATGCGGTCCCGGTCACCGTCGGCTTCGAGGAGAGGGTCACCGATGCCCACATCCTGCTCGATCGCACTCCCGGCATCACCGGCACCTACACGGCGGTTCGGCACCCCTCGGTGACCGGGCCGGAGCCCAACGAGATCACGGCACGGCCGTTCCCCGGCACGACCGTCGGCACCACCCGTCGCGTGAATCTGGAAGACCAGGGCGAGTTCCGCGTGCCGGGACTCGAGCCCGGCGTGTATCAGCTGTGCACGAGCGCCGGCGGCAGCATCGACACAGACCCGGCGGGGCGCACGTGCCACGGTCAGAGCCCGGAGAACCCGGACGGTCTGCCGATCGTGGTCGGCGAGGGGACCACGACCGGAGCCGAGATCACCGTGGTCATGCCGGGCTCCATCTGGGTGCAGGGCCTGGTGTATCCCGACCCAGAGGATCCGAGCGGCTTCACCTCGCCGAACTACGTGGTCGCGAAGTTCTGGCGCTTCGATGAGGCGCGGCGCGGGTGGGTCATGCAGCGTGAGTCGAGCCGGATCGGTGGCGGTGATGACGTCGAGTCGTACCGCGCGCTGCCTCCAGGCGAGTACCGCATCGAGGTCATATACCACGACCTCGCCGATACCTACTACCGCGAGTACTGGCCTGGCGGCGTCACACGCTTCGTGGACGCCGAGATCGTCACCCTCCTGCAGGGCGAGCAGAAGGTGCTGTCGGGCATGACGCTGAGGCCCGATGGCATCGCCCGCACGCGACTCGCGGGCGCCGACCGCTTCGCCACGGCGGTCGCTCTGTCGGCCAGCGAGTTCGCCGACGACTCCCGCCCGACGGTCTTCATCGCCAACGGCCTGAACTACCCCGACGCGCTCGCCGCCGGACCGGCGGCCGCAGCTCTGGGTGGGCCCCTGCTGCTCGTGACACCGACGACGATCCCCTCTGTCGTGAAGGCCGAACTCGAGCGTCTGCGACCGCGCGAGATCATCGTGGTGGGTGGTCCGAGCACAGTGAGCGGGGCCGTCGAGCAGCAGCTGCAGCGCTATGTCGACGACCCGGGGCTCGTCATCCGCCTCGCCGGCCCCGACCGCTTCGCGACCTCCCGCAGCATCGTCGAGGAGGTGTTCGGCGACTCCCCGGGCTCGGTCGTGTTCGTCGCGACCGGTCGCAACTATCCCGATGCCCTCGCCGCCGGGGCTGCGGCGAGTGCCTACGGCGGTCCTGTGCTGCTCGTCGACGGAGCGGCGAACCGCCTCGACGCGGCGACCCGTGCCCTGCTCGACAAACTCAATCCGAGCTTCATCGTCATCGCGGGCGGCCCCTCTGCGGTGTCGGCAGGTATCGAGTCGCACCTCGCGGAGCGGTACTCGGTGGGCAACTCGTTCGTCGTCCGACTCGCGGGCAGCGATCGCTACCAGACGGCGCAGGAGATCAACGACAACCTGTTCGGCGAGATCGACTCGGTGTACATCGCCAACGGTCTCGGTTTCGCCGATGCTCTTGCTGCCGGTCCGATCGCCGGCATGACCGGTTCGCCGCTGTACCTCGCGCCGCCGAGCTGCGTGCCCTCGGGAGTCATCACCACGATGACCTACTACGGCGCTCGCAACTACGTGGTGGTCGGCGGTCCGTCGGTGCTCAGTGACCGGGTGCTGGCGGGGCGCACCTGCTGAGCATCCCTCGCGCACATAGCGCTTTCCGCGGCGCGTCGCAACTCTCGTTCAACGGTTGAGCCTCTTACTATCCGCGACTTGACGCGAGCGAATGACACGAGTGTAATTAGGGCATCCCGCGCAACGGGGGTCGTGCGGGGGAGGGAGTTGAACGAATGAGCGAGTACCGGAACACCGTTCCCGGCGACTGGTTCGTCGATCCCGTTCGACTGGGTGTGCCCGGTGTTCGTCGCTCGCGCGACGTCGACGACGACGCCCTCGCCTGGCAGGCCGACGCCCTCTGCGCGCAGACCGATCCGGAGGCGTTCTTCCCCGAGAAGGGCGGGTCGACCCGCGACGCCAAGAAGATCTGCACCTCGTGCGAGGTGAAGGCCGAGTGCCTCGAGTACGCGCTGCAGAACGACGAGCGGTTCGGCATCTGGGGCGGCCTGAGCGAGCGCGAGCGGCGCAAGCTGCGCCGCCGTGCGTGACGTCGCAGCCCGCAGCACGACGGTGCGCCTCGGTCGCGTGCGGGTTCGCCGCAGCCCGGCGCGCGTGACGGCCAACGCAGCCCGACCCGCCTAGGGTCGAGAGCGTGCAGGCCCGAGTCATCGCGATCGTGGCCGCCCGACGGGGCGGTGCCGCGCTGCAGCAGACCCTCGACGCCCTCGCGCAGCAGACCCGTCGCCCCGACCTGCTCGTGGTCGTCGACGCGGGGGGATCCGACGCGTCGACCGCCGCCGAGACCACCGCCCAGCTCGCCGCCGCCAACCCCACGCAGTTCGTCACCGCGGGCCCGGCTCTCGGCTTCGGCGAGCTCGTGCACCGCGCCCTCGGCGCTCTGCCGGCCGCAGAGCCGACCAGTTCGCCCTACGGCGGCGTCGAAGAGTGGCTCTGGCTGCTGCGACACGACACGGTGCCCGACCCCCGAGCGCTGGAGCGCCTGCTCGCCGCCGTCGAGATCGCGCCCTCGGTCGCGGTCGCGGGGCCCAAGCAGATGGACGCGGCGCATCCGGCGATGATCGCCTCCTACGGCGAGACCCTCACCCGCCTCGGGGCGAGCATCGCGATCGCCGAGCGCGAGCTCGACCAGGCCCAGCACGACCGCACGAGCGACGTGCTCGCCGTCGGCGAGGCCGCCATGCTCGTGCGCCGATCGGTCTTCGCGGGCGTCGAGGGCTTCGACCCCGCGCTGCCGGCGGTGGATGCCGCCCTCGACCTGTGCGTGCGCATCCGCCTCGCCGGTCACCGCGTGGTGGGCGTGCCGCAGGCGCGGGTCTTCGTGCACGAGAGCAGCGCGCAGGCCGCGCGGCCCGGCGCCGGCCGGGCACCCAGTGAGCGCGCGCTCGCCCGCCTGCGCCGCACCGCGCAGCTGCACCGTCGCCTCGTCTACGCCCCCGCCCTCGCCGTGCCGCTGCACTGGCTCAGCCTGCTGCCGCTCGCCGTCGCCCGCGCCCTCGCGCAGTTGCTGCGCAAGCAGCCGGGCCGGGTGGGCGGCGAGTTCACTGCGGCCCTGCGCGTGGCGTTCTCGGGCGCCGCAGTGCCCAGTGCCCGGCGTCGCCTCGGCCGCAGCCGCACCGTCGGCTGGGCGGCCATCGCCCCCTTGCGCATGCCGCCCGACGAGGTGCGCCGCCGGCGCGCGGTCGCTCGCGACGCGGCGCTCAGCGCGATCGAGGACGACCGACCCCCGCGCCCCGACTTCCTGCCCGGCGGCGCCTGGGTCGTCGCCCTCGGCGCGCTCATCGGCGCGGTCGCCTTCGCCCCCCTGCTCGGCGCGCCCGCACTGCTGGGCGGCGCCCTCGCCCCGCTCGCCCCCGACCCCGCCGCGCTGCTCGACGGGCTGCACCGTTCTGCCGATGGAGCCGCCGACCCCTTCGCCTTCGTGCTCGCCGCCCTCGGCGCCCTCACCGCCTGGCAGCCGTCGCTCGTGCTCGGTCTGCTCTGGGTGGCGGCGCTGCCGCTCGCCGCGCTCGGCGGCTGGTGGGCGGCCGCGGCGCTGGTGCGTCATCCCGGGCCGGCGGCGGTCGCCGCCCTCCTCTGGGCGCTCTCGCCCGCTCTGCTGTCGGCGCTCAGCAATGGCCGCCCCGCCGCCGTCGTGGCGCACCTCGCCCTGCCGCTGCTCATCGTCGCCGCCGCCCGCGCGCCCCGGTCGTGGAGCGCGACCGCTGTTGCCGGGTTCACCGCCGCCGTCGTGGTCGCGAGCGCTCCCGCGCTGCTGCCCGCCCTCGTCATCGCGTGGGTGGTGTGGATGCTCGCGCGGCCCCGCCGCATCGGCCGGCTGCTGACGCTCGCGGTGCCGACGGCCGCGCTCCTCGCGCCCCTCGTCGCGGACCAGCTGAGCCGCGGCACGCCGCTCGGGCTGCTCGCGAGCCCCGGGCTGCCCGTCGCCCCGCCTCCGCTCGCGCCCACCGGCATTCTCACCGGCTGGCCCGATCTGGCTCTCGTGCTCGGGCCGCTCGCGACGGTCGCCCCCGCGCTGCCCGCCCTCGGCGCCGCGATGGTGGTGGCGGCGCTCGCCCTCCCGGCCGCGCTGACTGCACTCGCCGGGGTCGCGCTGCCGACCGCGCGTGGCGCGGTGCTGCCGCTCGTGCTCGCCGCCCTGGGCATCGTCACCGCCTGGGCGGTCGGCGGGCTGGCCGTGACCGTCGCCGACGGAGCGCCCGTGCTCGTCGACGCAGGACCGGCGCTCAGCCTGGCCGCTCTCGGCATCGTGCTGGCCGCCGCCGTCGCCCTCGACGGCATCCGAACCCCGGTGCCGACGCGGCGCCTCGCCGTCTACGGCCCCGAGCCGCGCGCGCCGCGCACGATCGCCGCCGCGCTCGGGCTCGTGCTGGTGCTGGCCGCGGCGACCGCCGCGAGCCCCGTGCTCGCAACCATCCTCACCGGCGGTGCCGCTGTGCGGCCCGGAGAGCCGCGCACTCTGCCGGCGCTCGTCGCTGCCGAGGCCCAGGCCGATCCGTCGCTCGGAACGATCGTGCTGCGGGCCGTGCCGGCCTCCGCCGCGACCCCGTCAGCGACCCCGACGGTGACGGCGCGCATCGATCGCGCGACCGGCCGCACGCTGATCGACCAGCGCACCCTCCGCGCCTCCGCGCCGCTCGGCGACGACGCGAGCGCCGAGCCCGCCGAACTGGCCCGACTCGTGGGAAACCTCATCGCGCCGAGCGGCCTCGACACGGCCCCGCTGCTCGACGCGCTCGATGCGCGATTCGTGCTGCTCGAGGGCGCGTCGGGGCCCGCGGCGTCGCCCGACCCGGCCGACGCGCAGAGCGATCCGGCGATCGCCGCGATGATCGCGGCGCTCGACGCGAATCCGGCGCTCGCGCCCGTCGGCGACACCGAGACCGGGCGACTGTGGCGCGTGGTCGCCGAGGGCACCGTGAGTGCCGAGCCTGCCGACCGGCCCGCGAGCAGCACGGTCGTACTCGCGGTGCAGCTGAGCATCCTGGGCTTGACCCTGCTGCTGGCCGTGCCCACCAGCCTGCGGCCGCGCCGGCCCGCCGAGCGCCCCGACCCCGACGGCCCCGCCGCCACCTTCGACCCGGAGGGCGACGATGACTGACGAGAATGCCCCCACCGACCTCCGTCAACCCTCCGACGAGACGAGCGGGCGCGCGCGCCGTGCGCTGATCGCCTCGGGCCGCGCCGCGGCCGCCCTGGTCGCCGCCGTTGCCGCGAGCGCCCTCGCCGTCGGGGTGCTGCTCGTGCCGTCACCGAGCGCGGCCCCCGCGGTGCCGTCGCAGCTCGTCGCGCCCGAGCGCGCCGACCAGACCCTGGTGTGCGCGGGCGGAGCGATCGGTCTCGCGCGCGGCGATGACCCCGCACCGACCGTGGTCGCCGACCCGGTTCGGGCCGCGTTCGGCCCCGGCCTGGTGGAGGGCGCGCTCGGCGCGAGCGACGCGGCCGGTGGGGGAGCGGCCGTCATCACGCTGCCCCGCGAGGCCCCGGGCGACGCGCTCGCCGCCGCCGAGCGCGTGCGGGCCAGCACGCCCGACGTCAGCGGTCTCGCCGCCTCCGAGTGTCTGACGCCGGCCCGTTCGGCGTGGCTGGTCGGCGGCTCGACCACCGTGGGCCGCACCACCTGGATTGTGCTGAGCAATGCCGACGTCGTCGACGCGGTCGTCGACCTGCGCCTGTGGGGTGAGAACGGCCCGATCGAGGCGGTCGGCGCCACGGGCATCATCGTCGCTGCCGGCAGCCAGCGCGTGCTGCCGCTCGCCGGCCTCGCTGTCGACGAACCCTCGCCCGTCGTCCAGGTCACCAGCTCGGGCGGGTCGGTGGCCGCGACCCTGCAGACATCGATCGTGCGCGGCCTCGACCCCGACGGCCTGAGCGTGATCACGCCCGTGCTGGCGCCCGACGTGCGTCACGTCATCCCGGCGCTGCCCGTGATCGGACTCGATGCCGTGCTCGCCCGATTCAGCACCGATGGAGCGGCCGACGCCCTCACCGCCCTCCGGATGCTCGCCCCCGGTGATGAGCCCGTCGAGGTCACCGTGACGCTCGTCGCCGAGTCGGGCGCTCTGGGCCTGACCACCCAGACCACGCTCGACCCCGGGGTGGTGCTCGATCTGCCGTTCACCGAGCTCGCCGACGGCGAGTACGGCGTCGTCGTCGAGGCGAGCGCACCGATCGTCGTCGCCGGGCGCACGAGCGTGGCGGGAGCGGGCACCGGCAGCGGCACCGCGGCGAGCAGCGCCGACGTCGAGTGGTTCACGCCCACCACGGCCCTCCAGCCCGGCCAGGAGACCCTGGCCGCGGTCGCGCCGCTCAGCGGCGGGCAGCTGGCGGCTCTGCACCTGCTGGCGCCGGGAGGGGCCGAGGTGGAGGTGGACGGCGTCGTGATCGCCGTGCCCCCGGGCGCGGTGGTGTCGGTCGCGGTGGCGAATGACGCCGGCCTGCGCATCCGCAGCACCGCCCTGGTACACGCGAGCCTCACCTATCGGGCCGACGGCCTCCTCGCGGGGTCGCGCGTCGCGCCGCCGCCGGCGGCCGCCGGCGCGGTCACCGTGCTGCCGGGCTAGCACCCCGCGGTCGTCAGTGGTGGCGGAACCGGTCGGGCGCGAGCTCCCACGGGTCTTTGCCGATCAGCTCGCCGACGGCGCGGAAGACGCAGCTCTCGACCATGAGACGGCGATGCCAGTCGTCGTCGCGGTGCAGGCGGCTCATGCGCTCGATCGGGATGCGGAACAGCACCACCCGGCTGGCCGCGTGCTCGACGCGCCACCGCGCGACGCCTTTCACGGTCAGCGGCTGATCGGGCATCGGCGCGACGTCGATCCGTAGATTCGCGAGCTCCTCCGGCCACAGGTCGACCAGGTACTCGGCGGTCGACTGCACGGTCGTGTCGAAGAGGTCGCGGCGGGTGTGGATGAGCGGCAGGTGCGGCCCCGTGATCGGCGAGCGGCCGAGGCGCCCGTGGCGGGCGCGGGCCCGCGCGCTCGGATACGCACGACGCTCGCGCTCTGCTCGGGCCACGCTGCCAGCCTACCCGCGCGTCGTCGCCGGTCGGCCGTATGCTGGCAGGCACGATGACCGCTCGACCGTGCAGTAAGGTCGCGTGCGGGGCGCCGGCCGCCCGCACGCTCACCTACGTCTACGCCGAGTCGATGGCGGTGCTCGGCCCCCTCAGCACCCGCCGCGAGCCGCACAGCTACGACCTGTGCGAGCGGCACTCCGAGCGGCTGTCGGCGCCCAACGGCTGGCAGATCGTGCGGTACAGCGCGCTCGGCGAGGTCGGCTGAGCGCAGGTCGCGCCCGGTACGGTGGAGGCGTGACCACCCCACCGCAGCTCGCGACGTTCATCAAGGCCTACGACGTGCGCGGCCTCGTCGGCAGCCAGCTCACCGAGCCGGTGGTCGAGGCACTCGGCGCCGCCTTCGCCGATGAGATGGCGGCCGAGCGTGCGGCGGCGGTCGGCTCGACCGGCGGCCTCGAGCTCGCGGTCGGCCACGACATGCGCGACAGCTCGCCGGGCTTCGCCGCGGCCTTCGCTCGCGGCGCGCAGGCGCGGGGCGCATCCGTGCTCATGCTCGGCCTGTGCTCGACCGACCAGACCTACTTCGCCAGCGGCCATCTCGGCCTGCCCGCCGCCATGTTCACGGCCAGCCACAATCCGGCCACCTACAACGGCATCAAGTTCTGCCGGCCGGGCGCACAGGGCATCAGCGTCGACACCGGGCTGGGCGCGATCCGCGACCGCGCCCAGGCGTACCTCGACGCCGGGTCGATTCCTGCCACGGATGCCCCGGGCACGCTCGAGCACCGCGACACGCTCGCCGCCTACGCCGCCTACCTGCGCGAGCTCGTCGACCTCTCGACTGTGCGCCCCCTGCGCGTGGTGGTGGATGCCGGCAACGGCATGGGCGGGCTCACGGTTCCGGCCGTGCTCGGCACCGCCGCGGGCCTGCCCGCCCTGCCGCTGGAGATCATCCCGCTCTACTTCGAGCTCGACGGCACCTTCCCCAACCACGAGGCGAACCCGCTCGAGCCGGCGAACCTCGTCGACCTGCAGAAGGCGGTCGTGGCGCACGGCGCCGACCTGGGCCTCGCGTTCGACGGCGACGCCGACCGCTGCTTCGTCGTCGACGAGCTCGGCCAGCCGGTGACGCCGAGCGCGGTGGCCGCCATCGTCGCCCTGCGCGAGATCGAACGGGTGCGCGCCGCGGGCGAGACCGGCGAGATCGTCGTGCTGCACAACCTCATCACCTCGCGCATCGTGCCCGAGACGATCACGGGCGCGGGCGCGCGGGCGGTGCGCACGAAGGTCGGGCACTCGCTCATCAAGGACGTCATGCACGAGACCGGCGCCATCTTCGGCGGCGAGCACTCGGCGCACTACTACTTCCGCGACTTCTGGGGAGCCGACAACGGCATGCTCGCGGCCATGCACCTCATCGCCCAGTTCGGCCAGTACGAGGGGCCGCTCTCGGCGCTCGCCGCCGCGTTCTCGCCGTACACGGCGAGCGGCGAGATCAACTCGACGGTCGATGACGTGCCGGCGGCGTACACCCGCATCGTCGAGGCCTTCTCCGCGCGCGGCACGCTCGACGAGCTCGACGGTCTGACCTTCTCGGGCGGCGATCGCGACGACTGGTGGTGGTTCACGGTGCGCCCCTCCAACACCGAGCCGCTGCTGCGGCTCAACGCCGAAGCGCGCCGGCCCGAGACGATGGTCGCGATCCGCGACGAGGTGCTCGGGCTGATCCGCCGTTAATGGGGCGGATGCTCGGCTGGAGCCTGACAGAATGTGCTCCATGAGCATCCACACGCCCGCGCGCCCGGCCCTCGACGTCGACGTCGTCGGAGGCATCGCCCACAAGGTGCGCGACCTCGCCCTGGCCGAGTCCGGCCGCCACCAGATCCGCCTCGCCGAGCACGAGATGCCCGGCCTCATGGCCCTCCGCGAGGAGTTCGGCCCGCACCAGCCGCTCGCCGGCCAGCGCATCGCCGGCTCGCTGCACATGACCGTGCAGACGGCGGTGCTCATCGAGACCCTGCGGGCCCTCGGCGCCGACGTGCGCTGGGCGAGCTGCAACATCTTCTCGACGCAGGACGAAGCGGCGGCAGCCGTCGTCGTCGGTGCCACCGGCACGGTCGAGCGCCCCGAGGGCACCCCGGTGTTCGCCTGGAAGGGCGAGACGCTCGAGGAGTACTGGTGGGCCACTCAGCAGATCTTCGACTTCGGCGTCGACGCGGCTGGTGAGCCGGTCGGCCCGACGATGATCCTCGACGACGGTGGCGACGCGACCCTGCTCGTGCACAAGGGTGTCGAGTTCGAGGCGGCGGGCAGCGTTCCCGACGCGGCGGAGGGCGACAGCGCCGAGTGGAAGGTCGTGCTGCAGGTGCTGCGCGACTCGCTGGCGAGCGACCCGCAGCGCTGGACGCGCGTTGCCCGCAGCATCCAGGGCGTCACGGAGGAGACCACCACGGGCGTGCACCGGCTCTACGAGCTGCACCGCGACGGCAAGCTGCTCTTCCCGGCCATCAACGTCAACGACTCGGTGACGAAGAGCAAGTTCGACAACAAGTACGGCATCCGTCACTCGCTGCCCGACGGGCTCAACCGCGCCACCGACGTGCTCATGGGCGGCAAGACCGTCTTCGTGGCCGGCTACGGCGACGTGGGCAAGGGCAGCGCGGATGCCCTCCGCGGGCAGGGCGCGCGTGTCATCGTCAGCGAGATCGACCCGATCAACGCCCTGCAGGCGGCCATGGACGGCTACCAGGTCGCCCGGCTCGAGGACGTCATCGGCGACATCGACATTCTCGTCACGGCCACGGGCAACGAGAACGTCGTCACCCTCGATCACCTGCTGGCGCTCAAGCACCTCGCGATCGTCGCCAACGTCGGGCACTTCGACAACGAGATCGACATGGCCGGGCTCGAGGCTCTGCCCGGCGCCGAGCGCATCGAGATCAAGCCGCAGGTGCACGAGTGGCGCCTGCCGAACGGCCGTTCGATTCTGGTGCTCAGCGAGGGGCGCCTCATGAACCTCGGCAACGCCACCGGCCACCCGAGCTTCGTCATGAGCGCCTCGTTCACCAACCAGGTGCTCGCCCAGCTCGAGCTGGCGACGAAGCGCGCCGAGTACCCGATCGGCGTGTACGTGCTGCCGAAGCTGCTCGACGAGAAGGTCGCCCGCCTGCACCTCGACGCCCTCGGTGTGAAGCTCACCGAGCTGTCGCCGCGGCAGGCGCAGTACATCGGTGTCGACCCGGCGGGCCCCTACAAGGTCGAGCACTACCGCTACTAGCGGCACTCCACGATGACGACCTCGAGCACCCACCCCTCCCTCCGGCTGCGCCTGACGCGCGTCGGCATGATGCTCGCCAGCCGGATCGGCGGCGCCGAGCCCGAGCTGCGCGGCCTGCCCGCGCTCGTGCGGCCGGGCGACACCGTGATCGACATCGGCGCCGCGCACGGCATGTACGCGGTCACCCTGTCGGCTCTCGTCGGGCCGCAGGGCCGCGTGGCCGCCTTCGAGCCGCACCCCCGCCAGCAGCGCACACTGCGCCGCTGGCGACGGCTGCTCGGTGCCCCGCAGCTCGAGTTGACGCCGAGCGCGGTCGGCCCGGCGGCCGGCTCGGTCACCATGCGGCTGCCGATCGTGCTGGGGCTGCCGATCTACGGGCGCGCGCACCTCACCGAGGGTGCGGCCGAGCCGGGCCCGCGCGAGCGCTCGCGCCTGTGGTCGACACCGATGACCTCGGTCGACGCCTGGGTCGAGAGCACCGGCGCAGGCCCGGTGTCGTTCATCAAGGCCGACGTCGAAGGGTTCGAGCCCCAGGTGCTCGAGGGTGCCGCCGCGACGATCGACCGCGACCGCCCCGCCGTGCTGCTCGAGATCGAAGACCGCCACCTCGAGCGCTACGGCACCGTCGCGGCGGAGGTCGTTGCCGAGATCCGTCGGCGCTGGCCCGACTACCGCATGCATGTCTGGCGCGACGAGGCCTGGCAGCCGGTCGACGAGGTCACCCTCGCCGCCCGCAACTACCTCTTCGCCGTGCCGGAGTCGTTCGCCCGCGCGTAGAGTCGGCCCGTCCGGCGGTCCGCCGCCGGCCTCTACTCGGTCCGGCGGTCAGCCGCGGTCGGGAAACCCGTGCGGCAGTGCGGCGAGGGTCGGCGCGAGCTCGTCGAGGCGGGCGCGCTCGAGCCGCAGCGCCGTCGCTTCGCGCTCCCGCCGCAACGCGGCCACTCCGGCCAGGAAGAGCTCGGGGTCGCCGCCCGGCAGCGGCGATACGTAGGCCGACGCCTCGATGGCCAGGTCGCGGGCGATGCGCTCGCGCGTGGCCGGCAGGTGCCCGGCCGCCTGCCGCAGAAACTGGGCGATGCGGCGCGCCAGCGGGTCGGGAAGACGGCCGACATCGGCCACGGATGCCCATTCCACGAGTTCGGCCGGAACCCCGAACGCGGTCGACGTCGCCGGCGCGACGCGCTCGTACTGGCTGTAGGTGCCGGCGAGCAGGTCGCCCAGCCGCTTGGCGCGGGCGTTGAGCATGGCCACGACCACGGCGAGGCCGCCGAACGTGAACACGATCTCGAACACTCCGACGAACGAGCGGATCACGGCGTGCCGGAAGGCGATCGCACCTCCGTCGTCGCGCACGATGCGGTCGCCCAGCGCGAGCCGGCCCAGTGACTTGCCGTGCGCCGCCGTCTCGACGACGGCGGGCAGCAGCACCAGCCCGAGCACGATGCACGCGATCGAGATCGCGGCCCCGAGCTCGTCCGGCACGCCGAGTGCGGCGGCGGCGGAGAACGCCAGCCACAGCATCCCGACCGTGATGAGGATGTACAGGACGTAGTCGATGATGGCGCCCGCCATGCGCAGCACGACGCTCGTCGGGCGCAGCTCGAGCGCGACCGCTTCGCCGGTGAGCAGCTCGCGCTGGTCGTCGAACGCTGCCTCGGTCGAACTCATGCGGCGCCTCCTTGGCTCTCCATGCGATCATCTCAACACATGGATCTCGACGCATACTCGACCGCGCACGCTGACGAATGGCAGCGACTGCGCGAGCTGGCGCGCCAGCGGCGGTTCGCCGGGCGCGACGCTGACGAGCTCATCGAGCACTATCAGGCGGGCGCGACGCAGCTCTCGGCCATCACGACGAGCGCCGGTCAGGTCGCTCAGGCGGCGAGCCTGAGCGTGCTGCTGTCGCGGGCGCGGCTGCGGTTCACGGGCGCGACGGCCGAGCCGCTGGCTCAGCTCGCGCGGTTCGCGACGCGCGAGGTGCCGGCCGCGCTGTACCGCATCCGGTATCTGACGCTCGTGGTCGGTGCGCTCTTCGTCATCGTAGGCGCGTTCTACGCCACCTGGGTGGCGACCACTCCGGGCGTGCTCGCGGGCCTCGGGCCGTACGACGAGCTGCGGCGCTACGCCGAGGAGGACTTCGTCGGCTACTACAGCGCGTCGAGCGAGGCCGTGTTCGGCCTGCAGGTGTTCAGCAACAACGCGTGGATCGCCGCCCAGTGCGTCGCCTTCGGCATCACCGGGCTGTACGTGCCGTTCGTGCTGCTGCAGAACGCGCAGGGCATCGGCATCAGTGCGGGCATCATGGCCGAGTTCGACCGGCTCGACGTGTTCTTCCTGAGCATCCTGCCCCACGGCCAGCTCGAGATCTACGCGATCTTCGTGGCCGGCGCTGCGGGGCTGATGATCTTCTGGGCCTGGGTTTCGCCGGGTCCGCGCACCCGGCTGCAGGCGCTCGCGGAGGACGGCCGCGCCCTGTTCGCGGTCATCGGCGGCCTCGTCGCGGCCCTCCTCGTCAGCGGCATCATCGAGGGCTACGTCACCCGCCAGGAGTGGCCCGACGTGATCCGCATCGGCATCGGCACGGTCGCGCTCGTCGCCTTCCTGCTCTACCAGTGGATGCTCGGGGGCCGAGCTTTCCGCGACGGCGAGACCGGCGACCTCGACCCGATCAGCCGCGGCGCCCGCGTCGTCGTCGGCGACTGAGCCGCCCGCCCCACGTGCCCGTCGCTCTGCCCCTCCTGCCCGTCGCCCTGCCCCTCCTGCCCGTTGCCCTGCGCGCGGCCGCCCGTTGCCCTGCTCGCCGGCCCGCCCACCTGCCCGCCTGCTCGCCCGCCCGCCCGCCTGCTCGCCCGCCCGCCCGCCTGCTCGCCCGCCCGCCCACCCGCCCGCCTGCTCGCCTGCTCCCACTCCCACCCGCAGCTCGCCCGCTCACCCCCCCCCCCCCCCCCCCCCCCCCCCCCCGCCCCCCCCCCCCCCCCCCCCCGCGACCCCACTTCAACCGTGCACCCTGACCACCTCTTGGAACACTCGCGAATCCACGGAACGGGGGCGTGCGGGTGCCGCGGTTCCGTGGATTCGCGAGGAGCTGACAACACCGCCTCCCCGGGCCGGGGAGCCATGCGGGATGATCTGGTTATCGACGCGGCGCGATGATGGCGGCGGGTACTCGCGGGGACGATCGAGCAGTAGGGCAGTAGGGCAGTAGGGCAGTAGGGCAGTAGGGCAGTAGGGCGATCGGGCTGGAGCGGCGATGCGCGTGACGTGGTCGATGTGGCGCTCGACGTGGTCGTCGAGACGTGCGACGTGGTCGTCGAGCCCTGCGACGTGGCTCACCCGGCGCGCGACCCGGTCGCCGACCGCGCGGGCTACAGCCTTCCGGCGGCCTTGTAGGCGAGGTACCGGTCGGCGACGGCCGGGGGCAGGTCGAGCGGGGCCGCGCTGACGACGTCGCCGCCGAGGCGCCGAACCGCGGCGGCGACGCGCTCGGAATCGAGCAGAGCGCGCTCGGCGGCGGCGGCCCGATAGACCGCGGCCCGGTCATCCCGAGCCGCGGCGGCCTCGAGCAGACCAGGGTCGGTGACGGCCGCGACGAGCACCAGGTGCCGCGTTGTGAGCTGGGGCAGCATCGCCAGCAGCGAGCGCGTCGCCCCCGGCGACTCCAGCGGCACGCACAGCACGACGAGCGACCGCTGCGTCGTCATCGAGCGCACGAGGCCCGGCACCGCCGTGTAGTCGGTCTCGATGAGCTCCGGATCGACCGGCGCCATCATCTCCACGAGCTTCGGCAGCAGCGCCGCACCGCGCGCGCCCTGCACGCGACCGCGCACGCGCCGGTCGAACACGGCGACGTCGACCCGGTCGCCCGCCCGGTCGGCGAGCGCGCCGAGCAGCAGCGTCGACTCGAACGCGGTATCGATGCGCGTCTCGTCGGCGATGCGGGCGGCGGCCGTGCGGCCCGAATCGACGATGACCACCACGTGCCGGTCGCGCTCGGGCCGCCAGGTGCGCACCATGAGCGTCTGCCCGGGCCGACCGTCGGGCCCCGGCCCGCCCGAGCGCCGCGCGGTCGCCCGCCAGTCGATCGAGCGCACGTCGTCGCCGCGCACGTACTCGCGCAGGCTGTCGAACTCGGTGCCCTGGCCGCGCACCATCACGCTCGTGCGGCCGTCGAGCTCGCGCAGCCGCGCCAGCCGCGACGGCAGGTGCTTGCGCGCGGCGAACTCGGGCAGCACCGTGATCGACCCCGGCAGCCGGATGCTCGCCTGCCGCTCGGCCAGCCGCAACGGCCCCCGTGCCCGCACCGTGACGTGCAGCGCCCGGCGCTCGCCGCGGCGCCACGGCGTGAGTTCGGTCACCACGGCGCGGCGCTCGCCGGGCGGCACGACCACCGCATGGCGCGAGGGTCGGGCACCCGCCGACGGCTCCCACGCGTCGCGCAGGCGGCCGCGCAGCACGCGCCGTGAAGGGTTCGTGATGAGCAGGGTGGCTCGGGCGGTCTCGGTGAGCCGCACGCGGGCATCCGTCTGCCGCTGCAGCACGAGGGCGCGCGGCGAGGCGGCCAGGGCGAGGTCGAGGCTCGCGAGCACGGCGCACAGGGTCAGCCAGCCGAGCAGCACGAGCCCCGCGGGCGCGACCGTCGACAGCGCGACGACGGGCACGGCGCCGACGGCGACGAGCAGCACGAACCAACCGGTGAGCGCCATCGCTAGAGCGGCACCTGCACCTGCTGCACGATCGAGCGCAGGATCGTGTCGGCCGAGACGCCCTCGAGCTCGGCCTCGGGGCGCAGACCGATGCGGTGCCGCCAGACAGGCAGCAGCATCTGCTGCACGTGGTCGGGCGTGATCGCCTCGGCACCCTGCAGCCAGGCCCACGCCTTGGCCGCGGCGAGCAGCGCGGTCGAGCCGCGCGGGCTCACGCCGAGCTTCACCGAGGGGCTCTGCCGGGTGGCACGGGCCAGGTCGACGAGGTAGCCGAGCAGCTCGGGGCTCGCCCGCACCTCGCGCACGAGGCTGCGCGCGGAGAGGATCTGCTCAGCGGAGACCACCGCCTGCACGCCCGCGCCGGCGAGATCGCGCGGGTCGAAGCCGTCGGCGTGCCGCTGCATGACCTCCACCTCGGCATCGCGCGCCGGCAGATCGAGCACGAGCTTGAGCAGAAACCGGTCGAGCTGCGCCTCGGGAAGGGTGTAGGTGCCCTCGTACTCGACCGGGTTCTGGGTGGCCGCCACCATGAACGGCTTCGGCAGCGGGTGCGTCTCGCCGTCGATCGAGACCTGGCGCTCCTCCATGGCCTCCAGCAGCGCCGACTGGGTTTTCGGCGGCGTGCGGTTGATCTCGTCGGCGAGCAGGATGTTCGTGAACACCGGCCCCTGCCGAAACTCGAAGTCGCCCGCCTTCGCGTCGTAGACCACCGATCCGGTCACGTCGCCCGGCATGAGGTCGGGCGTGAACTGCACGCGCGTGGTGCGCAGGTCGAGCGCCGCGCTTAGCGACCGCACGAGCAGCGTCTTCGCCACCCCCGGCACACCCTCCAGCAGCACGTGCCCGCCCGTGAGCAGCGCCACGATGAGCCCGCTCACCGCGCCGTCCTGCCCCACGACGGCTTTGCCCACCTCGGAGCGCACCCGCCCGAAGGCGTCGCGCAGCTCGGCGTCGGTCACAGAGATCGTCGTCATGCGTCCATTCTTCCTGTCGTGGGTTCAGAGTCGTCGAGGCCGACGCGTCGGGCCACGAGCCGTTCCAGCTCGAGCAGCTGATCGCTGAGCGCGACCAGCTCGCGGTCGGTCGCCGGCTCGCGGTCGATCAGCAGTGCCCGCACCCCGGCGGCGTCGCGGCCGGTGATGCCGACCACCGCGGCGACGATGTCATCGACTCCCGCGCCGCGCCCGAGCGCGAGACCCTCGGCGAGCCGGCGCAGCGTGCCGACCCGCAGCGCGTCGAGGGCGCGCAGCCGTGAGCCTTCGCGCGCGTACAGCCGCGCGCGGCCCTCCATCGTCTCGGTGGTCTTCACCGTCACCGGCAGGTTCTCGATGACGACCGGGCCGAAGCGCCGCCCGCGCCAGAACGCGGCGATCAGCCCGACGAGCACGGCGAGCCAGGCGAGCGGGTTCAGCCAGTCGGGCGACAGCTCGGCGGCACTCGGCGCGCTCGCGTCGGCGGGGCTCGGCTGGTACCAGACGAGCGTCTCGTGCTCGCCGAGCAGTCCGAGCGCGAGCGCCGCATTGCCCGCGCGCGTGATCTCGCCGTTCTGCAGCACGGTCGCGGCGCCCAGCACGGTGACGTCGCCGCGCAGGGCGGAGCCCGCGCCGTCGCCCGCCGCGAGCCGGACCAGCCCCGCGCCCGCCTCGCCCGCGTCGAAGCAGACCAGGCCCTCGAGCGTGCTGTACCCGATGCCGTCGGCACGGATGCTCTGCGCACGCTGCGCGGCTGGCAGCGGGCATCCGGCCGCCAGTTCGATGCCGCCCTCGAGGGCGACCCCGTCGGCGTCGACCGCGAGCGCGCCCGCCGTGAGGGCGTCGATGCGCAGAGCGTCGAGCGCCGGCTGGGAGGGCTGCACGAGCACCAGGTGCTCGGCGGCGTCGAGCACCTGCGGCCACTGCTCGTCGTCGAGGATCGCGCGCACGTCGGCGACCAGCAGGGTCACACCGGTGCCCGGAACACCGGAATCGCCCTCCGCGGCCGATCGGCTCCGCACCGCGTCGAGGGCGGCGCTCAGCCGGTCGACGGCGACGACCTCGACGCCCGCGTCGCGCAGCACCTCCACGACGGCCCGCGATCCGACGGGAGCCGTCTCGTCGGCGCCGAACGGCTGCGGCTCGCGCGCGGCCCCGTTGAGGGCGAGCATGACGACGGCGAGCACCACGAGGCCGGCGACGGCGATCGCCCAGTACAGCGAGCGCCGCACCGTGCGCCGCACGGTCGGGGTCATGATGATCGCGGAGAGCTCCGCGTTGAGGTCGCCGGCCGTGGTCGCCGGTGTCGCCTCGGTCGAGGCCCGACCGGTCGAGACCTGACCGGTGGTGGCGCGGGCCGCGCTCACGCGGGCACCAGGTCGGCGAGGTCGGTGAGCGGCGCAGGCGCCGCCTCGAGCCGGTCGTCGAGCGCTCGCACGAGCGCGTAGTCGTCGGCCGTTCCGGGCCGGTCGAGGTAGCGCACCCCGTCGAAGCGGTCGGCAGCCGCTTCGAGCGCGGCGGCCTCCGCCGGAAACACCCGCCCGGCCGCGCGCGCGAAACCGTGCGCCGTCGTGCCGGGCAGGGCCGCCACCAGGGTGCGCTCGTCGAGCGCGCGCGCCACGGCCCGGTAGCGGTCGGCGATCGCCCGCGCCCAGTCCCCGGCCGCCGCCCACCGCTCGGCGTCGCGGCGCAGCTGCCGGGCCGTGCGGCGATCGCGGTCACCGAGAAGCTCGACGCCGACGCCGCTGCGAGCCCGCCAGCGCGGCACCCCGTAGATGAGGATCGCAGCGGCGATGGCGGCCGCCAGCAGAAGGCCGCCGATGAGCAGCGCGAGGGCCGGCACGCCGTCACCCTCCGCGAGGCGCAGCGACGACAGCCAGTCGAGCACCGCCTGCGAGAGCAGGTCGAACCAGCTCGGCTGGCTCTCGGCGTAGGCGGGGTCGCTGAGCTCGTCGAGCAGACGCTCGCGGGCATCCGGGGCATCGGGCTCGACCGGAACCTCGAGCACGGAGGATCCGGGCCTCCAGAACCCCCCGGCGACCAGGAGCGTCACGATGCCGCAGGCCCCGCAGCCTGCTGGTAGGGGTCGGCCACGCTCGAGCCGGCAGCCCGCAGCTCGACGTAGCGCTGCAGCTCGAGGTCGAGGCCCTCGGTGCGGATGCGGCGGTCGATGTAGAGCAGCGAGGCGGCGGCCGTGGTCAGCACCGAGCCGATCGCGCCGACGACCGCGGTGATCGCGATGACCACGATGTTGAGCCCGAGGAAGAGGCTGAGGTCGGTCTCGACCTGCCCGGCTGGGTTCACGAGCGGTGCCGCGAACGTCGCCCCGAGCTGGAACGGGGTGGTCACGATGCTCGCCGCGATGTTGACCATGACGGTCACCAGCAGCAGCGTGCCGAGAACCCGCCAGAACGCCCCGCGCACGAGCCGCCACGACCGGCCGACCGCGCCGGTCAGCGGAAGCCGCTCGATCATGAGGGATGCCGGCACGAAGGCGAGCTTCGTGGCGACGAAGGCGCTCACCACGATCAGGGCGAGCATGCCCAGCAGCAGCACACCGACGCCGCCGAGCGCGAGCAGCGGGTCGCCCGGCAGGAAGAAGCCGATGCTCAGTGCGATGACCACGCCGATTGCGAGGGCGACCGCGACGCCGAGCAGCGCCGTCCAGCCGATGAGGGCCCACCACCGCCCGCGGCCGAAGGCGATCAGCTCGCGCAGGGTGCGCTTCTCGCCGAGCGTGGCGCGGGCGACCTCGATCGAGATGATGCCCTGCAGGAGCGCCTGTGCGACCACCGAGATGGCGACCGCCAGCAGGCCCGCGACGAGCGTGAGCGCCACCGTGCCGGCGAGGATCGTGTCGGCGTCGGCGGTGCTCGCGCGCGATGCGCGGTCGAGACCCGAGATGACGATGATCGTGCTGATCCCCGTGGAGAGGAAGACGACGAGAGCGTTGAGCAGCAGCGCCGCCCCGAACGTGGGGCGGGGGTTGCGGCGCAGCACCTGGAAGCACGCGCCGAGCACCGTTCCGAAGTCGAGGGGCCGCAGCGGGATGAGTCCCGGCTTCGGCGGGGGTGCCCAGCCGGTTCCGCCGGCGGGGGCGGGGGTGCTGGCGACGCCGTAGGGCGCGTCGCCGCCGGCGGGTCCGTACGGCGTCGCGGACGCGCCCGCGCCCGTTCCGCCGCCGGGGTGGCCGCCCGGTGCGCCGCCGGGTGCCGGGTCGCCGCCGGGGGCGGCCCAGGGGGTGCTGTCGGTCACGCTCTGCCCTTCGTCGATCACTGCCGTGCGCCCTCACGGCCGCCGTTCGGCGCCTGAGGGGTGCTCGACCGTATGGTGTCACACTCGTCTAGGCTGGCGGTGACGGAAATTCGGAGGCCTGCCATGACCGCGCGCATCCTCGTTGTCGATGACGACACGGCCATCGCCGAGATGGTCGGCATCGTTCTGCGCGGGGAGGGCTTCGACCCGCACTTCTCGTTCGACGGCCCGGCCGCCATCGAGGCCTTCGCGAGCGTGAAGCCCGACCTCGTGCTGCTCGACCTCATGCTGCCGGGCATGGACGGCATCGAGGTCTGCACGCGCATCCGCGAGGCCAGCGGCACGCCCATCATCATGCTCACCGCGAAGAGCGACTCGACCGATGTCGTGCGCGGGCTCGAGAGCGGTGCCGACGACTACGTCGTGAAGCCGTTCAATCCGAAAGAGCTCGTCGCGCGCATCCGCACCCGGCTGCGACCGGCCGCGCAGTCGACGGTCGAGCGCCTGCCCATCGGCGACCTCGTCATCGACGTGACCGGCCACGAGGTCACCCGCGATGGCGTGCCGATCGCCCTCACCCCGCTCGAGTTCGACCTGCTGCTCGCCCTCGCCATGAAGCCCAACCAGGTGTTCACGCGCGAGATGCTGCTCGAGCAGGTGTGGGGCTACCAGTACAAGGCCGACACGCGGCTGGTCAACGTGCACGTGCAGCGTCTGCGCGCCAAGGTCGAGCTCGACGCCGACAACCCGCGCATCGTGATGACCGTGCGCGGCGTGGGGTACCGGGCCGGCACGGCCCGCTGAGCGCGGGCACCGGTCGCGGATGCTCACCTTCACCTGGCGCAGTCTCGTGCAGCGCGTGCGCCGGTTGTGGCGCAGCTCGCTGCAGCTGCGCACGGTCGCCATCACCGTGCTGCTGTCGACCGTGGCCGTCACGATCATCAGCGGCTACATGTCGATCAGCATCGCCACCAACCTCTACGAGGCCCGCAAGAACCAGGCGCTCGCCGAGGCCCGTCAGGCCACGGTGAGCGTTCAGGAGCTGTTCGACAGCTCGGTCTCGGCCAACGGCACCATCGATGTCGAGGCGGTCAACCGCACGGCGCAGACCCGCATCCGCAGTGTGGCGTCGAGCCCCGGCGGCACCGAGTTCGCGATCCTGCGCACACCGGGGCAGACCACCGAGGTGACCATGACGCCCGGGCGCACCCGCAACCTCGACGAGTCGGTGATCTCCGACGAGCTCAAGGAGAAGGTCGGTCAGGACGACGGGCAGCTCTACACGCAGGCGGTGACCCTCGGGGCCAGCACGGGGCGGCCCGATCCCGGCCTCGTGGTCGGCGGCGTGTTCGAGGTTCCCACCGCGGGGCAGTACGAGCTCTACCTCGTCTACAACGTGCGCGATGTGCAGCAGACGCTCGACTTCGTGCAGCAGACCCTCGTGATCGGGTCGCTGCTGCTCGTCGGCACGATCGGGCTCGTCACCTACTTCGTCACGCGGCTCACGATCGGCCCGGTGCGTATGGCCGCCGAGACGGCGGAGAAGCTCGCCGAGGGCGAGCTCGATCGGCGCATCCCCGAGCGGGGAGAAGACGTCATCGCGACCCTCGCGCGATCGTTCAACCGCATGGCCGACAGCCTCCAGCGGCAGATCACCCAGCTCGCCGCGCTCTCGCGCGTGCAGCAGCGGTTCGTGAGCGACGTCAGCCACGAGCTGCGCACGCCGCTCACCACGATCCGACTGGCGGGCGACGTGCTCTACGAGCAGCGCGACCAGTTCAGCCCCACGACGGCGCGCACCGCCGAGCTGCTGCACGCGCAGGTCGACCGCTTCGAGTCGATGCTGGCCGATCTGCTCGAGATGAGCCGCTACGACGCCGGCGCCGTCGATATCGACGCCGAGCCGACCAACCTCGTGCGCCTCGTCGAGGAGTCGCTCGATGCGATCCGGCCGCTCGCCGACGAGAAGGGCAGCGAGCTGCGGCTCGTCGCCCCGGGCGGCTACTTCGAGGCGGAGGTCGATGCGCGCCGCATCCGCCGCATCCTGCAGAACCTCCTCGGCAACGCGGTCGACCACGGCGAGGGCCGCCCGATCGTCGTGCACGTCGACAGCGACGCGACGGCGGTCGCCATCGCGGTGCGCGACTACGGTGTCGGCATGGATGCCGCGCAGCTCGAGCGCGTCTTCGACCGGTTCTGGCGGGCCGATCCCTCGCGGCAGCGCACCACGGGCGGCACCGGCCTCGGGCTCGCCATCGCCACGGAGGACGCCCAGCTGCACGGCGGGTCGCTCGACGTGTGGTCGCAGCCGGGGGAGGGCAGCTGCTTCCGCCTGACTCTGCCGCGCGAGCGGGGCACGACTGTGCACCACTCCCCGGTCGACCTGCCGCCCGCCGAGCCCCTCGACACGGTGGACGGGGGTGAGGGCGATGCGTGAGCGCGAGCACCGCATCCGTCGCCGCTGGCGCTCGCTCGTGGTCGCCGCGGCGACCCTGCCGGCCCTCCTGCTGGCCGGCTGCGTCTCGGTGCCGTTCGCCGGCGGTGTCGAGCCCGGGGGAGCGGTCGAATCGGAGGTCGACGTCGACTTCGACTTCCTGCCCTCCGGCCCGAGCGCCGGAGCGACGCAGGAGGAGATTCTGCGCGGCTTCCTCGCCGCGACCACCGCCGCGCAGGACAACTACCGCATCGCCCGCTCCTTCCTCGCCGACGACGTCTCGGACGTCTGGAACCCCTACGACAGCACCCTGGTACGGGCGCGCGAGGGCTCGGTCGAGCGGGTCGACGACGCCACCCTCACCTACAGCGTGCCGATCGTCGCCTCGGTCGATGCGGTCGGCCGCTACGCGGTCGCCGACAGCACGGCGAGCCAGACCCTGCCCGCATTCCGCTTCGTGCGGGAGGACGGCGAGTGGCGCATCGCCGAGCTCGGCAACGGCATCCTCATCTCGCAGCAGGCCTTCCCCAGCGCCTTCAGCCAGCACACGATCTACTACTGGGACTCCGCGTTCCGAAACCTGGTGCCCGACCTGCGCTGGTTCCCCACCCGGTCGGAGGTCGCCACGCGCATCGTGCGGGCGGTGCTCGAGCCCCCGACCTCCTGGCTCGGCCAGGGTGCGACGGTCTCGGCGATCCCCGAGGGCACCGAGCTCGCTCTCGCCCCGGTCACGGTCGAGGCGGGGATCGCGCAGATCGATCTGACGAGCGAGCTGCTCTCGCTCTCCGAGCGCGAGCGGCAGCGGGTGCGGCTGCAGCTCGCGGCCAGCCTGCGCGCCGTCAGCGGCGTCGTGGGTGTCGAGCTGTCGGTCGACCAGAACCTCGTCGCGATCCCCGAGTGGACGAGCGGCGCACCCGACGTCGTCCCGCAGGTCGACCCGCGGGTTCTGCTGGGCACCGAGGAGGGCTTCGGGTTCGCCACCGGCGGTGAGCTCGAGCCGCTCGGTCGGCTGAGCGCCCGCGTCGTCGAGCTCGGTGCGACCGCCGTGACGCTCGCGCCCACCCCGACCCTCGCCACCGTGCTCACCCCCGCCGGGGTCTGGGCGGTGCCGACCGGTGATGCCGAGCCCGTGCTGCTCGACCCGCGGCCCGGCCTGATCGCTCCGAGCATCGACGGCTACCAGTTCGTCTGGTCAGTGCCGGCGACGGCTCCCGGAGCGATCCGTGCGACCGAGCTCAACGGCACGGTCCACGTCGTCGAAGCGGCCCTGCCGGCGAGCAGCCGGGTCGTCTCGCTCGACGTCTCGCGCGACAACGCCCGCGTGCTGATCATGCTCGACGGCAGCGGTGGGCCGCGGCTGGTCGCCGCCGCGATCCTGCGCGACGAGACCTCGGGGGTGCCGGTGCGCCTCGGCGAGTTGCGCGAACTGCCGCTCAACGGAGACGCGGCGGTCGACGCCGCGTGGGTCGACGAGGTGCGCGTCGCCTCGATCACCCGCACCGACGAGCAGACCCTCGTCGAGCTGCATGAGATCGGGGGGCGCAGCCGTCCGCTCGGGCTGCCGCGCGACGCCGTGCAGATCGTCGGCGGCAACGGCGGGGTCGACGGCATCCGCGTGCTCGGCGACGACGGCATCGTGTTCGAGCCGCGCGGGTCGGGCTGGCAGGGCACGAGCCTGCGCGCCTCCTTCCTCGGCACCCAGCAGTAGCGCTCATCCCCCGATCGGGCGCCCGGCGAGCACGGGGTCTGCCGCCGGGGGCATCCTGCGGCCATGGCCCCCGAACCGCCGCACCCCTCCCGCACGGCAGCGATCGCTGCTGCCCTCCGAACGGCGATCGCCGATGCCTGGGCGCTCATCGCCCCGATCGATTGCGCGGGATGCGGAGCCCCCGACCGCCCGCTCTGCGCGGTCTGCGCCGCGGCGCTGCGGGCGTCCCCCCGCCGGGCGCACGTCGACGTCGACGGGGTCGCTGTGCCGGTGGTCGCCGGGCTCGCCTACGACGGGGTCGCCCGCAGCACCCTCCTCGCCCTCAAGGCGGAGGGTCGCACCGAGCTCGCGCGCCCGCTGGCCGTGCCGCTGCGCGCGGCGCTCGCGCTCGCGTGGCCGACGGCCGGTGGGGCCGTGCTCGTGCCCGTGCCCGGGTCGCTCGCGGGCGCCGCCCAGCGCGGCTTCGCGCCCGCCGAGCTCATGGCCCGTCGCGCCGGGCTGCGCACCGTGCGCGGGTTGCGCAGCGTCGACGCCGGGCCTCAGCAGAAGGGGCGGGGGCTCGCCGAGCGGCTGGCGGGAGGGCATCCGCGTTTCGTCGCGCGGCCCGGCGTGAGCGGAGCCCGCGTGGTGCTCGTCGACGACGTCGTCACGAGCGGGGCCACGCTGCGCGACGCGGCCCGAGCCCTGCGGGCCGCCGGAGCCCAGGTGCTCGGGGCCGCGGCGGTGGCGGCCACGCCCCGCCGCGCCGGCGCCTCGAGCATCCACTGGAGATTCTGTGCCGATCATGACGAAGGTCCCGGTGACAACGACGGCGCGGAGGGCTAGCGTGAGGGAAAGGAGGCGTGATCACTCGCCTGACCGACAGGCGGCACGCTGACGGCTCAGGAGGTCGACGTGGACATCACCATCACCGGACGCAACATTGGCATCACCGACCGGTTCCGCGACTACGCCACTGAGAAGGCCGAGAAGATCCGGCACCTCGCCGATCGCGCCCTCGTGCTCGAGATCAAGGTCTCGCGCCACCACGAGAAGAGCGCCGGCCGCTCGCCCGACGACGACCGCGTCGAGCTGACCCTCGTCGGCCCGGGGCCGATCGTGCGCGCCGAGGCAGCGGGCAGCGACAAGTACGTCGCGTTCGACCTCGCCATCGACAAGCTGCTCGAGCGCGTGCGGCGGGCGAAGGACAAGCGCAAGGTGCACCGCGGCAACCACCGGCCCGTCTCGCTGCACGAGGCCTCGGCCGACGGCTTCAGCGTGATCGACATCACCCCGGCCGACGCCGAGATCATCCGCAAGGTCGCGACCGGCTCGATCCCGATCCAGCAGGAGGAGGAGGCCGAGGAGGTCTACTCGCCCGTGGTCGTGCGCCAGAAGGTCTTCCCCGCCGTCTCGATGACGGTGGACGAAGCCGTCGACCAGCTCGAGCTCGTCGGCCACGACTTCTTCCTCTTCATCGACGCCGCCACCGATCGCCCGAGCGTCGTCTACCGGCGCCAGGGCTGGAACTACGGTGTCATCGGCCTCGAGGCCGAGCAGGAGCAGAAGGCGGTCGCGGGGCGCCGGGGTCGCTGACGCCAGCCCGTGCGGCTCGGATGCGGCGCTCGCCGTGAGCGCCGCATCCATGCCGCCCCCGCCGACAGCGCTGGTGCTGGGGCGCGCTTGCTAGCATGGGCGGGCCGCGTTCCGCGGCGGTCTGCGGCTTGCCCAGACCCGGCCGGCGCGTCACCGAGCGCGGCCCGACGAGTGGAGTGACCGAAGTGGCGAATGTTCTCGAGCGAGTTCTGCGGGTGGGCGAAGGGCGTCTCCTGCGCCGACTGAAGGCCTACGCCGAGGCGATCAACCAGCTCGAGGACGACTTCAGCGACCTCACCGACGACGAGCTCAAGAACGAGACCGTCGAGCTGCGTGAGCGCTACGGCAACGGCGAGTCGCTCGACGACCTGCTGCCCGAGGCCTTCGCGGCCGTGCGCGAGGCGGCGAAGCGCACTCTCGGCATGCGGCACTTCGACGTGCAGCTCATGGGCGGCGCAGCCCTGCACCTCGGCAACATCGCCGAGATGAAGACCGGTGAGGGCAAGACCCTGGTGGCCACGCTCGCCGCCTACCTCAACGCGATCCCCTCGCGCGGCGTGCACGTCGTCACGGTCAACGACTACCTCGCCAGCTACCAGAGTGAGCTCATGGGCCGCATCTTCCGCGCCCTCGGCATGACGACCGGCTGCATCCTCTCGGGCCAGACCCCCGAGGTGCGCCGTCAGCAGTACGCCGCCGACATCACGTACGGCACCAACAACGAGTTCGGCTTCGACTACCTGCGCGACAACATGGCCTGGCAGACGGCCGACATGGTGCAGCGCGGCCACTTCTTCGCGATCGTCGACGAGGTCGACTCGATCCTCATCGATGAGGCGCGCACGCCGCTGATCATCTCCGGCCCGTCGTCGGGCGAGGCGAACCGCTGGTTCACCGAGTTCGCACGCATCGCCACCCGCCTGCAGGCCGGTGTCGACTACGAGGTCGATGAGAAGAAGCGCACCGTCGGGGTGCTCGAGCCGGGCATCGAGAAGGTCGAAGACCACCTCGGCATCGACAACCTCTACGAGTCGGCCAACACGCCGCTCATCTCCTTCCTCAACAACGCCATCAAGGCGCAGGCGCTGTTCAAGCGCGACAAGGACTACGTCGTCATGAACGGCGAGGTGCTCATCGTCGACGAGCACACGGGCCGCATCCTGGTGGGCCGCCGCTACAACGAGGGCATCCACCAGGCCATCGAGGCCAAGGAGGGCGTGACGGTCAAGGCAGAGAACCAGACCCTCGCCACCGTGACGCTGCAGAACTACTTCCGCCTCTACACCAAGCTCTCGGGCATGACCGGTACGGCCGAGACCGAGGCCGCCGAGTTCATGAGCACCTACAAGCTCGGCGTCGTGCCGATTCCGACCAACCTGCCCATGCAGCGCATCGACCAGCCCGACCTGGTCTACAAGAACGAGCAGGTGAAGTTCGAGCAGGCCGCCGACGACATCGTCCAGCGCCACGCGAAGGGCCAGCCCGTGCTCGTCGGCACGACGAGCGTCGAGAAGAGCGAGCTGCTCTCGCGCCTGCTCGCCAAGCGCGGGGTCAAGCACGAGGTGCTGAACGCCAAGAACCACGCCCGGGAGGCCGCGATCATCGCGCAGGCGGGGCGCCTCGGCGCCGTCACCGTCGCCACCAACATGGCCGGCCGCGGCACCGACATCATGCTCGGCGGCAATGCCGAGTTCTTGGCCGTCACCGAGATGAACGCGAAGGGGCTGTCACCGGTCGACACTCCCGACGAGTACGAGGCGCAGTGGGATGCGGTGTACGAGCGCGTCAAGGCGCAGGTGGCCGAGGAGGCGGCGAAGGTCATCGCCGTCGGCGGCCTCTACGTTCTCGGCACCGAGCGTCACGAGTCGCGCCGCATCGACAACCAGCTGCGCGGCCGCTCCGGTCGTCAGGGCGACCCGGGCGAGAGCCGGTTCTACCTCTCGCTGCAGGACGACCTCATGCGCCTGTTCAACGCGGGTGCCGCCGAGGCGCTCATGGGCCGCTCGAACGTTCCCGACGATCTGGCCATCGAGTCGAAGGTCGTCAGCCGGGCGATCCGCTCGGCCCAGTCGCAGGTCGAGGCCCGCAACGCCGAGATCCGCAAGAACGTCCTCAAGTACGACGATGTGCTCAACCGGCAGCGCGAGGCGATCTACACCGACCGCCGCCACATCCTCGAGGGCGACGACCTGCGCGACCGCGTGCAGACGTTCATCGAGCAGGTCATCTCCGAGATCGTCGAGTCGCACACGGCGAGCGGCCACAGCGACGAGTGGGACTTCGACCAGCTCTGGACAGAGCTGAAGACGCTCTACCCGATCAGCCTGACGATCGATGAGGTGATCAGCGAGGGCGGCACCAAGCTCACCCCGGCGTTCTTGATTCGCGAGATCACGAGCGACGCGAAGCTCGCCTACGAGCGCCGGGAGGAGAGCCTGGGTCGCACGGCGACCCGCGAGCTCGAGCGCCGCGTGGTGCTGAGCGTCATCGACCGCCGCTGGCGCGACCACCTGTACGAGATGGACTACCTGAAAGACGGCATCGGCCTGCGCGCGATGGCGCAGCGCGACCCGCTCGTGGAGTACCAGCGCGAGGGCTACGCGCTCTTCCAGTCGATGATGAGCGCCATCCGCGAGGACGCGGTCGGCTTCCTGTTCAACCTCGAGGTCGAGGTGACGGGCAGCAAGGGCACCGCGCAGGTGACGGCGAAGGGCCTCAACCAGCCCCAGACGCCGCAGAACCTCAGCTACACGGCCCCGTCGGCCGACGGCGACGTCGAGGTGCGCAACCAGCGCGGCCAGGTGCTGCAGGCCCCCACGGATGCGGCTCGCCGCGCCCAGCCCCAGGTCTCCGCCGCATTCGGCGGCCCGGCCGCGGCCCCGGCCGCGGGTGCCGCGCCCACGCGCCGCGCTGCGCAGGGTCAGCCGCAGGGCGGTCAGGGCGGCGGCCAGAGCGGTGCGCAGTCGACGGGTGCGTTCGGGCAGAAGCAGCCCGCTGCGCCCGCCGGCCCGGCCCCGGTCAACCGTGCTCAGCGCCGCGCCCAGGAGAAGAAGAAGGGCCGCTAGCGACGCCCCGACTCCCGGGCCGCGCCTGCCCGGTGCGGCGAGGCGCGACGTTCGCGGTCGTATCTGTCAGGCGGGGTGGAACTTCTCGGCCCTGATGACGGAAACGGTGCATCTCGCCTGTCAGCGCAGGTTCGAGCGGGCGACGGCCGCCGAGGTGCTCACGAGCAGCGCGCCGAGCACGATGAAGACCGCGCCCGAGCCAGCGACGGCCGCCACCGCACCGACAGCGACCGGAATCAGCGACTGCCCGACGCGGTTCGCCGTGAGGCGCACCGCCAGCGCGGTCGCGCGCAGCTCGTCGGGTGCCGAGCGCGACACCCACGCCATGGTCAGCGGCTGGCCGATGCCGAGCACGAGCCCCGCGATGCCCATCAGCACCAGGGCGACCCAACCGGGCAGCGCCGGGGTCATGAGCAGCAGCGCCACCGCCCCGATGCCGCAGGCGCTGACCAGCAGCGGGCGTCGGCCGAGCATCCGCAGCAAGGGTCCGGTGGCGACGCGCACCGCGAACGATGCCGCTGCGCGCACCGCCAGCAGGATGCTCACGAACGCCACCGACCACCCGCGCTCGGCGCCGATCGCCGGCAGGTAGACCGTCAGCACGTCGGTCGTGGTGAGCACGACCATGCTCGCCCACAGCGCCTTGCCCATGTGCGGCGCGCGCAGCACCGCGCCGAGCCCGGGGCGTGCGGTCGTGGCGGAGGTGTCGCGATCGACAGTCGCGCGGGTTCCGCCGGGGTGGCGCGGCAGACGCAGGGCGCCGACCGCCGCGATCGCGCACAGGCTGCCGGCGAGGAGGAAGGTGGGCGTTGTGCCGAAGGGGTCATCGGGGGTCGTCGAGCCGATGGCGATGACGAGCTCGGCGAGGCCGCCTCCTACGATCGGGCCGAGCACCTGTCCGAGGGAGATCGTGGCCCCGAACATCCCGAATCGGGCGTCGGCGCCCTCGTCGGGGCCGGCGTGCGCGACGATTGCCTGCAGGCCGACGACGGCGAAAATGAGGCCGAGGCCGAGCACGGTGTGTGCGGCGATGAGGGCGACGAGGTCGCCGGCGATCGCGTGCGCCGCGGCGCCCCCGCCGAGCAGGGCGATGCCGCCGACCGTGGTGGCGCGTGCGCCCCGCCGGTCGACGAGCCGACCGATCGGGATCGCGACCACCATGGCGAGCACCCCGAACGAGAAGGCGAGGTAGCCCAGCTGCTCGACGCTCGCGTCGAGCCCGAGCGCGCGGTACGAGGCCATGGGCCGCGCGGCGTGCTGAGCGAACTGCACGAGCAGCGTGACCCCGAGTGCCAGGGTCAGCGTCCCGCGGGCGGGGTTGCGGGCGCCGTTCGTCGTCATGCCAGCCTCGATCGCAGGACGACAGCGCTCGAGCTCACGAGCAGGGCGGCGAGCATGATGAAGACGACCCCGGTTCCCGCGAATCCTGCGGCGACGCCGACAGCGAGAGGGATCGTCATCTGGCCGACCCGGTTCGCGGCCAGCCGCACGGAAAGGGCGGTCCCGCGCAGATCGGCCGGCGCGGCGCGCGCCACCCAGGCCATCGTCATTGGTTGGGCCAATCCGAGGCTGATACCGGCGATGAGCATCGCGACCACAGCCAGCACGGGAGGCAGGGGAGCGGCGAGCAAACCAATCGCGATGGCCGCTCCGACTCCCATGAGCACGAGCGGCCAGCGTCGCCCGTAGCGGTCGACGACGACCTGCAGAAGGAGGCGCACGGCGAACGACGCCCCCGCCCGCACGGCCAGCAAGAGCGATACGAATCCGACGCTCCAGCCGCGCTCGATGCCGACGGCAGGCAGGTAGATGGCGAGGATATCGATCGCGCAGAGCACGACGAGGCTCGCCCACATCGCCGGCAGCATCGACGGCGAACGCAGAACGCTGCGCACCGATCCGGTCATGGCGCGACGCGGGGGCACCGCCGACCGCGGGGGGCTCGCCGGTAGGAGCACGGCCGTGGTGCCGGCGATGGCGACGATCGCGCTCAGGACCGCGAAGGCGGTACGTGTTCCGTAGGGATCCTCCGGGGACGTGAGATCGGCCGCGATCGCCGCCTCGGAGAGCAGTCCGCCGACCAGCGGACCGATCACCTGGCCGATCGAGACGGTCGCAGTGAACATCCCGAAGCGCCACTCACTGCGTTCGGGATCCCCCATGCTCGCGACGAGGGTCTGCAAGCCAACGGCGGCAAGGATCAGCCCTGCTCCGAAGAGCAGCTGCAGCAGGACGATTACCGCGAAGCTGCTTGTCAGTGCGTGCGCGAAGCAAGCGCCGGCGATGAGGAAGGTGCCGCCGAGAACGAACCGCCGCGAGCCGCGCCGATCCACGGCGCTGCCGACCGGGATCGCCAGCAGCACGCCGGCGACGGCGAACGATGCCGCGATCAACCCCAGTTGCTCGAGCGAGGCGTCGAGTCCGATCGACTGGTACGAGGCGAGCGGGCGGGAGGCGTTGATGGCGAACTGCACCGTCAACGTCGTCAGCAGAACCGCCCAGAATCTCACGTGCGCCGGCGCTTCACCCGGTCGATGAGCTCGCTCATGGTGCCGCCCAGCACGGCGGCCTCGGTCGAGGGGTCGAGCTCATGAGCGCGCACCGAGGCGGCAGGATCGGGGTCGGCCATGTCGAAAAGGTAGTCGCTGCCGAGCACGACGTGGTCCCAGCCGACGCGTCGGGCGAGGAGTTCGAGCGCGTCGTGGTCGTGCGTCAACGAGTCGAAGTAGAACTGCTGCAGGTAGGTGCTCGGGGCGCGGTCGATCGAGCGTGAGAGCGACGCACGGGTACGCCAGGCGTGGTCCCACCGCCCGATCTGGAAGGGGGCGAAGCCACCGCCGTGCACGAATACCCATTGCAGGTTCGGGTGCCGGTCGGGCAGTCCGCTGAAGATGACGTTGGCGATGGCGAGCGTCGAGTCGGCAGGGTTGCCGACGATGTTTCGCGTGAAGTGGCGCGCGTACTGCGGGCCGTCGGCCGGGGCCGGGTGCACGAGCACGATCGCGGCCCGCTCGTCGAGGGCCGCCCAGACGGACTCGAGTGCGGGGTCGTCGAGCGCGGTGCCGGCCACGTTCGCGCCGACCTCGACGCCGAGCACGCTCGGGTCGTTCCAGACGCGGTCGAGCTCGCGGAGAGCATCCTGCGGCGACTGCAGGGGCAGAGTGGCCAGCACCGCGAATCGACGCGGATCGGTCTCGGCGAGCGCCCGTGCGGCGTCGTTGACGACCCGGGAGTGGACAGCCGCCTGCTCGACGGCGAGGCGGTACCCGAAGAAGGGGGGCGGCGGTGAGAGCAGCTGCGTCGTGATGCCGGTGGCGTCCATGTCGGCGAGCCGCACGGCGGGGTCGGTCATCCCGGCCGGGATGGGACCGCTCTCCCGGCCATTGGGGAAGACGATCCAGGTCTCGCCGTCGCGCCGTTCGGCCCGTGGAGCCGCGTCGGGCAGCAGACGCTGCAGCTCCGCGATCGCGTCGGTCGAGATCAGGTGGGCGTGAGCGTCGATGGCGTGCATGGTTCGGGACCTTCCGGCTGCGCTGCGGGGCTGGTTCGTGCGGTTCAGGATGGCGGCCCGCCCCCGAGGAGGGGCGGGCCGCACGGTCGATCGGGCTTAGCGCTCGACCGAGGGGTGGATCTGGCCGAGGCGGTCGAGGATCTCGAACGCGACGTCGTATGCCGCCTCCTGCAGCGCGACGGCGCCGGCCTTGTCGAGCTTCACGAGTCCCACGCCGGGGATCGACGTGCGTGCCTCGATGAAGTCCGGGTCGTCGACGACCGCGGTCATGAGAGCCACGAGCCAGGCGCGGTGCTCCTCCGGGATTCCGGTCGGAGCGATGAGACCCCGGTTCGAGCCCCAGGGGTCGTTCTCGATGCCGTCGATGACGCTGGCGGCGTTCGGAACGGCCTCGCCGAAGTTCGCGGCGCAGGGGTTCTCATTGCCCGTGCAGGTGAGCATCACGACACGGCCGTCCTCGATGAAGGGGGCCGCCGCTCCGGGCAGGGTGACCGCCACGTCACCGGCACCCGCGCCGAGCGCGGTGTTGATCTCGGCGTGCGATCCACCGACGCTCGTGTTGAACTCGATGCCGGCGAGGTCGGAGTAGTTCGACATCGCCAGGTCGGGGCCGGCACCCGGGCCGCGCGAGATGTAGCGCACCTCGCCGGGGTTGTCGGCCGCGTACTCGATCATGTCGGCGAAGCTCGTGCCCCACGGCGCGTCGGCGCGCGAGGTGATGATGTACGGCACCGACTCGGTGAGCATCACCGTGTTGAGTGTCTCGATCGACGCGCCCAGCTCCTCGCCGACCGGGGTGGTCAGCAGGTCGATCGTTGACCCCGGGAGGGTCGCCACCACGACCACGTTGCCCTGGTCTCCGCCGCGCTGCTGGCTGGCCCAGTCGAGAGCCTCCCATGCGCCGTAGGTCGACCCGAACTCGGGGCGGTCGAGCACGCGGATCTCGACGTCGGTGTACTTCGCGGCGACCTCGGCGAACTGCCGCGCGTAGATGCCGTCATCGCTCCCGGCTTCGTCGACGACGATGATCTGCAGCGGTCCCGAGGGGAAGCCGCTGGCCAGCGGGACGAGCTTGCCGTCGACGAACGTCGGCTCGTTCGAGCCCTCGGCGCCGGGATCGGCGGCGGGCGCAGCGGTGCAGCCGGCGGCGAGAGCCGCCACGATGCCGCCGACGACAGCCGCTCGCAGTGCAGTGGTTCTTCTCATTGCAGAGCCTCCTTGCTCTTCTGGTGCACCCGGAGAAGGGGGTCTCCGGGAGGTCGAGGGGGTGCGGGTCAGAGGTCGACCCGCGGGTACGCGACGCGCGAGTTGGTGTATCCGATCGCGGCGAGCGACTCGGCCGCGTGAAGGGTGAGGGTCAGGGGGTCGGTCACCGGCACCCCGATGTCGGCGGCCAGGGATGCTGCGCTCATGAGAACGGGCACCATGGTCATGCCGAGCGGGAGGATGACATCCGCGCCGTCCTCGTCGATCGCGCGCTTCGCGGTCTCGACGAACCGTCGTCGGAGGTGGTCGACATCGCGCGCCATCTCGGTGATCGGCACGTCGACCGAGCGGATGCCGACGATGTGGTGGGCCACGTTCCATGACCGAACGAGCTGGCGGAACATGATGACGTGCGGCTCGTCGTAGCAGAGCACCGTCAACCGCGAGCCCACCGACGCCGAGACGTTCGTGCCCGTGCGGCCGGGCCCCATCACCGGGATGTCGACCGCATGGCGGGCCTCCTCGATGCCGAGGTCGAGCGTTCCGTACGGCACGACGGCGCACGCTCCGGCCTTTTCCGCCCGCACTGCCGCGTCGGCGACGAGGGGGGCGACGAGCGAGCGGTGGTAGTTGGTGAGCCCCTTGCGGTAGACCGAACCCTCGATCTCCACGAACATCACGTCGCGTCCGGAGGGTGCGGCGGCCCGCACCGCGGCCTGCCGGCGGTCGCGCTCGTCGTCGGGGTACTGGGCCAGTACGACGGCGATGGGGGCGGTGCGGTCGGTCATGAGGGGTCTCCGTTCGGTGACGTGGGGGAGGTCGGTGGCGGGGTGCCTTTGGCCCCCGGGGAGTCGCCTGGGGCGGGGGCCGTCGTGGCCGCCGCAGCGGAGCTGGCGGCCAGAAGCTCTGCCGCCTGCTGGCGCTGGAACTGCACCGTGCGTCTGATGCCGATGATGAGGAATGCGATCGCGAGCAGGATCACGACGACGGTGATGGGTCTGCCGAAGAACTGCGCGAGGTCGTCGTCGAAGATGCTGAGACCGCGGCGCAGACTGGCCTCGAAGCCAGCTGCGAGCACGACCGCGAGGGCGGCCGCGGCCGTCGAGTAGCCGTAGCGCAGCATGTAGTACCCGATGGCGCCGGCAGCGAAGCAAAGCACCACATCGAGCACGCGGTAGTTCAACGAGTAGACGCCGACGACGACCGTGGCGAGCGAGAGCACGATGACGACGGAGCGGTTGACGGTCAGGAGCTTCAGCAGCACCCGGGCGATCGCCCAGCCGGTGATGATGATGAAGATCGAGGAGCCGAGCAGGCCGCCGACGACGGCGTGGAACAGCTGGGGCGACTCGCTGACGAGGTTGGGGCCGGGCACGAAGCCGTTGAGGGTGAGTGCGGCCAGGAGCAGCACCATCGAGCCGCTGCCGGGGATGCCGAGGCCCAGGGTGGGGATGAGCTCGCCCGAGTTCGAGGCGTTCTGGGAGGCCTCGTTGGCCGCGATGCCGTCGGGGGCGCCCTTACCGAAGAGTTCGGGGTTCTTGGAGGTCACCCGCGCCTGCTGGTAGGCGATCATCGCGGCCGGTGTCGCACCCGCACCGGGAACAGCGCCGATGAGCGTGCCGACGACCGTACCGCCGAGCATCGCTGGCACAGTGGGTCGGATCCTCTTCCAGCGCGGGAAGGTCGCGTTGAAGCGTTCGGTCGAGCCCGAGTTCCACTGGAAGTGCTGCCGAGTCTGCCGGAATAGCTCGCTGACTGCGAGCAGTCCGATGACGAGCACCGTGCTCTCGATACCGCTGCGCAGCCAGGGCAGGTCGAAGGTGAACCGCTGCGTGAAGTTGACCGGGTCGAGGCCGATGACGGCCAGCAGCAGACCGAACCCGACGGCGAGAAGGCCCTTGAGCACGTTGTTGCCGGTGAGCGACACGATCGCGACGAGCCCGAACAGGTAGAGCGCGAAGAGCTCCGGCTGCAGGAAGAAGTACGCGAGCCCGGCCAGCGGGATGATCGCTCCGATGAAGAACAGGATCGACACGATCTGTCCAGAGATCGCGCTGACGAAGGCGATACCGAGGGCGTAGCCGCTCTCCCCCTTCTTGTGCAGCGCGAAGCCGTCGAGCACCGTGAGAGCTGCCGCCGGCGTTCCCGGCACGCCGACGAGAATGGCGGGAATGCTGTTGCCGTACTGCGCGCCGACTGAGACCGACATCAGAAGCACGATGGTCGTGGTGATGTCGAGCCCGAAGGTGAAGGGCAGCACGAGTGCGTAGGCCAGTGTCGTGCCGATGCCGGGCAGCGCGCCGAAGATGACGCCGAGGATCGATCCGACCGCGATCGCGATCCAGATCGTCGGAGCGCCGAGAACACCGACGCCTTGCGCGATCGCGTCGCCGAACGCGGCGACCGCGTCGAAGAGCCATTCCATGGGATGTCCTTCCGTCGCGTCAGATCGCGGTCAGGCCGAGGGCGAAGAGGAGCGGGTCGAGGAGTCCGCTGGGCAGCGGAACGCGCAGTGCTTGGGTGAAGATCACGAACGACACGAGCGTGAAGGCGACAGCGACGATGATGCGCCAGCGCACGGTGCGGTAGTTCATGGCCCAGAGCGCCCCGTACAGGGCGAGCGGGGTCATGATGAGGAAGCCGATCGGTTCGAGCAGGGCAAGGTAGACGAAGCTGCCCGCCATGATCGCGGGTGCTCGCCACCCGACGGACGGATGCTCCGGCTCGTCCTCCGTGCCTTCGGCGACCGCCCACACCCCGTCGCGTCGCAACCCGATGATGGTGCGGATGCTGACCACGACCCCGCCGATGACGAGGAAGGTGCCCAGCACGAGCGGAAAGCCCATCGGACCGATCGCGTCGAAGACGACTTCGGGCGTCGGGTAGGTCAGGGCCCCGACGATCACGGCGACCCCGAGGGCGACGATGGCGAGGGAGCCGGCGAGGTCCCAGCGCCTGTCCATTGTTGTGTTCATGCAGCCACTCCTTCGTGGGCGTGTTCGGTGCGAGTAGGTCGGGCGAGCTAGCGCCGCCCGGCGGGTTCGTGGTCGTAGTCGGCCGACTGGATGGCGGCGAGCGACCGCAGCCGGTGCTTTTCGACCTTCTGCGTCGGGGTCTTCGGGAGCGCGTCGATGTGGGCCCAGTAGCGCGGCACCTTGAATCGCGCGAGGCGTTCCTCCGTCCAGCGGGCGAGCTCGTCGAAAGCGACGCTGTGTCCATCGCGCGGCACGACGTACACCAGGAGGTCCTCGTCGGTGAACTCGGAGGGCACGCCGACGACGGCCGTCTCGAGCACCGCCGGGTGATCGTTGATCGTGTCCTCGACCTCCAGCGACGAGACGTTCTCGCCGCGGCGGCGCACGATGTCCTTCTTGCGATCGACGAAGAAGAACTGTCCGTCGGTGTCGCGGTAGGCCATGTCGCCCGTGTGCAGCCAGCCGTCCCGGAGCGCCTCGCGGGTCTTCTCAGGGTCGTTGAAGTAGCCGAGCATCGTCGCCGGGCCCCGCAGGATCAGCTCGCCCGGGGTGCCGTCGGGCGTGGGCGCGCCGTGCTCGTCGACGATGCGGGCCTCGGTGCGGGGCACAGTCGGATCAGGATGGTGGCGGGGGAAGCCCATCGCGCCGGCCCGTCGGCGCTCGTCGAAGGGCTCGAGCAGGCCGAAGGTCGTCTCGGACATCCCGAAGCCGCTGACGATGCGCATGCCGTACCGCGCTTCGAGCTCGTCGCGCAGCTCACCCGGCAGAGCGGGAACCCCGTAGGCGACCTTCACCGCGTGGTCGGTGTCTCCGGGCTCCGGCTCCTTCTTGGACAGGATCAGGGTCATCGCGCCGATGAAGTTGAACACCGCGACGCGGTGGCGCTTGATGTCGCTCCAGAACCGGCTGGCCGAGAACCGGGGCACGAGGACGATGGCGCCGCGAGCGCCGATCGCCCCCATGGTCGAGTACGCCTGCGAGTTGATGTGGAACAGCGGCAGGCAGGCATAGATGCGGTCGCCGCGCTCCATGCCCATCCAGGTCGGATACGACTCGCCGGTCAGCACGAAGTTGCGCTGCGAGTGCATGACGGCCTTCGGCTTGCCCGTGGTGCCCGAGGTGTAGATGAAGCTGACGATGTCGTCCTCGTGCGGCTGGGTGTCGGGTGCGCTGGGGTCGGCGGCTCGGCGGAAGGCCTCGAAGTCCTGCAGGTCGGCGGTGGGGCCGATCGCGTAGATCGACTCGAGCGTGGGGGCCTCCGCCCGGGCCGCCCGCACGGTGTCGGCGTACTCGGGATCGACCAGTGCGATGCGTGCTCCGGAGTGCTGCAGGATGTACGCCACCTCGGCGGCCTTGAATCCGGTGTTGATCGCGACGAGCGTGGCACCGATCTTCGCGAGGCCCAGCCAGCTGTAGAGGAATTCGGGGGAGTTCCCGGCCATCATCGCGACGCGGTCGCCCCGGCTGATGCCGAGGTCCAGCCAGATGCGGGCAGCACGGTTGACCTCGGCATCGAAGGCGCGGTAGCTGATCGCGGTGTCGTCCCAGATCAGGTACGGCTCATCGGGCACGTCGCTGACGGCCTGCTCGAGGAACGCCCGTACGGTTCGCACCGGGGTCGTCGTCGACACGGATCCTCCTTCTCAGCGGCGACGCTCATCGGTGAGACGCCGTCCTGTTCTGAGAGACGGTAGGAGAGCCCGGTGGCCCGGCCTAGGGGGTTCCGCGAGACGTTGTGTCTCAGTTCCCGGTCGGCACCGCGAAGAGTCTCGTCCAGGACGGGTCGAGCGGTACGACCGTCTCGGTCTCGGCGAAGCGCAGTGATGACCACACGGTCGACGTGATGTTGGTGAGTACGGCGACCCCGGTCTCCTGCTCGAGCTGGCGCGCCGCGTGGATGGCGAACCACAGTCCTCCCGGCAGCAGGATGGCGTCCGCATCCGGTGCTTCAGCGATGAGTTCGCGACCCATCTCGATCGCCAGCCGGTGGTCGGCGAGGGGGTCGGCGCTCTTGTTGCGCTGCAGATCACGGCCAGCGAACCGCTGGGCGATGACGGTGATGCCCTCGGCGGCGAGGTACTCGACGATCGCTGCCGTCACGGTCTCGGGCCAGCGAGTACCGAGCACGATCCGGCGGGCGTCGAGCGCGTGGAGCGCGCGGATGTGGTTCTCCAGATCGGTCGAGCACGGCATGCCGGCGATCGCGGTGAGGTCGTCGAGCAATGCGCGCGTGCGCTCGATGCCGAGCGACGCTGCGAGCGGCACACCCGAGACGGAGAGCGAGTCCACGGAGCGTCGAGCGAGGATCGCGACCCCCTCGCGCAAGGTCGGCAGTTGCTCCTCGACCGCTTCGAGGCTGTATTCGCGCAGGTCGAGCTGGGTCGAGACCATCATCATGCCCTCGGGGGCGACGCGCGCGAACAGGTAGCCGTCCATGTCGGTGTGCCGGTGGGGGATCACGTACCCGAAGCGATGCCAGGGGGCGAGGGGCTCGTCGTTCACGGCAGTCCTTCCGTCAAGGGCCCTATCGAGACCCCTACATTTGTGAGACAATGTCTTGCTGGGGAGTCAACCAGGATGCTCCCCACCGGTCAAGCGGGGAGGTGGCAGGCTGCCCAGCGCACCAGACGGTGAGTCGGGCCGGCACCTGTCGGCCAAGATCATCACGCTGCTCGAGCTCGTGGCCGCGGCTGACCGCGGCCTCTCGGTGCGGCAGGTCGCGCGCGATACAGGGTTCGATCGCAGCGCGGTGAGTCGGTTGCTGACCCAGTTGCGCGAGCTCGGCATCCTGCGCCTGGACAACGACAGCGGGGCCTACGTCATCGGCTCGCGACTGGCGACGCTGGGTGAGCTGCTGCACTCCCGCAACCTGATCTGGACCGTCGCCGAACCGGTGCTGCGGGACGTCGTCGATGAGGTCGATGAGACCTGCTACCTGATCGCGCGGGAAGGTGACCTGGTGCGCTTCGGTGAACGCATCGACTGCCATCGGCCGATCCGCTACCTGATCGAGGCGGGCACCACCTCACCGCTTCATGTGGGGGCCGCGGGTCGAGCGGTGCTGCTGGGCATGACGAGCAACGAGGTCGCCGACTACATCGACCGTGTCGACTTCACCCCGTTCACGCCGACCACCGTGAGCTGCCGGGAGGAGCTCGAAGAGCAGCTTCACGGCGACCGGCTCCGCGGCTTCACGGTGAGCGATGGTGAGCGGGTCGAGGGCGGTCGCGGCATCGCGGCGCCCGTCTTCGGCGGCGACGGCCGCTGCGTTGGGGCCGTGCTGCTGACGTGGCCGTCGTCGCGCTTCCGAGTGGATCGCATCGACGAGCACGGCCGGTTGGCGATGGCGGCCGCGGGTGAGATCTCGAGGCGCCTCGGCCACGCGGTCGATCGCCGCGGTCGCGAGCGCAGCGCCTCCTGACGGAACCCGGATGCGGAGCTAGAGCACGGCGATGGCGCTCGCCCGCCAGCGCCGGTCGAGGCCCTCGAGGCGGATGGCGACGGCGCGCGCGCGAGCACGGCTCGTGACCACCACGACGGCCTCGACCACGCCGTCGCGCGGTGCCGTCATGCGCGGCTGCCCGACCGAGAAGGTCGGACGAACCGTGGGGGCGCCCCGAGCGGCTCGTGCGCGAGCGCTGATCGTGGCGCGTGCGAGAAGCGTTCGATAGACGTCATCGGTCACCCAGCGGGCGATCTGCTCGAGCTCGCGGGCACCGGCGAGGATCTCGATGACGCAGCGGGTGAGGTTCTCGATCATCGGCTGCGGGTCGGGCAGCTCGGCGGTCGAGGTCGGCTGGTAGTCGAAGAACTCCTCGTGCGCGATGCGGGCCTTCGCGCCCCGGCCGCGCGGCGGAGAGGCCGGCTCGACGAGCGGGCGGTCGATGATCTGGACGGCGGTCATTCTCGGTACCTCTCCCCCGAACCGGCGTGCGGTCGCAGCAGTCGTCGTGGCCTGCGCGCCGTCCCCCCGGGCGGTAGACCGTCTTGTACACCCCGTGCGGGGTGGCACCACTCAACCAAAAGATTCCTCACTCGTAAAGAGGATTCCTCGATCTGTGGAGAACCGGGCTCGGAGCGTCGGGGGCGATCGCTACCGTCTCGGCATGCGCTGGGACCACCTCTTCGACGATCTCTCCGCCCAGCTCGAGCACGAGCTCCGGGCCGAGCAGGCCGACCTCGAGCAGGAGGAGGAGCGTCTGCGACTCGGCCGGCTGCCGTTGCGCGACCGGCTCGTCGCCCTCCGCCGATCCTCCGGCGCCGACGGCGTCGTCGCCCTGCGCCTCGTCACCGGTGACCTCCTCACCGTGCGGCTCGTCACCGTCGGCCGCGACTGGCTCGCCGGGGCGGTCGACGGTGCCGCCCGCTCAGCGCAGGCGGCGGTTCCGTTCGCGGCGGTGGATGCCCTGCTCCTGACCCCCGCGCAGGCGGCCGACTCGCTCGTCCCGGTCGCCGAGGCTTCCGAGCTCGGGGCCCGTCTCGGCATCGCGTTCCTGCTGCGCGACCTCGGCCGTCGCCGTGCGCCGCTCACGATCCGGACGCGCACCGGCGAGGCGACCGGCACCATCGACCGGGTCGGCCGCGACCACGTCGACCTCGCCGAGCACGAGCTCGATCAGCCCCGGCGCACCGGCGCGGTCGCGCGGGTGCGGGTGATCCCGCTCGACCAGCTGGTCAGCGTGCTCCTCTGACGCGGCGCTCGCCGAACAGCTCGGCGACGTCGGCCGTCTGCGCCTCGTGCCACAAGGCGATCCGACGGGCCTCCTCGTACTTGTCAGCGATGAACGCCGCCAGTGCCGACTGCTCGACCCGCCACTGCCCGATCGACCCGAGTCGGATCGCCGGCAGCTCGCCGGAGCGTACGAGCGCCACCACCTCGGCCGCGGTGAGCGCGAGCACCTCCGCCACATCGGTGAGCGTGAGGAAGCGCCCGGGCTCGAGCGGCGACGGATCCGTCATGCCTCGATTATCCGCCGCCGAGCGCGTTCGGGCGGGGGTGTGTGGATAACTGCGGCAGGGCATCCGGTCGTTGATCAGGATCGGTCGCGACCGCTCGCCGCCCCTGGAGGACCCATGACCGAGACAGCACCGCGCACCGTCCCGCGGCTTCGCCCGCGACCCGATGCGCGCCTCCTGGTGGGCATGGCCCTCGTGATCGCATCGATCGCCGCCGTGGTGGGCATCGTCGGGGCGGCCGATGACGGCGAGGACGTTCTGGTGGCGCCGCACGCGCTCACCGCCGGCGACCTGCTCACCCTCGACGACCTCGAGGTGCGGCGGGTGTCGCTCGGCATCGAGAGGCACGGCTACGCGCGGCCAGACGACCTGCCCGACGAAGGGGTCGTCATCACGCGGGCGCTCGCGGCCGGTGAGCTCGTGCCGCTCTCGGCGCTCGGCGATGCGCGCGGGCCAGCCGCCACCACGGTCGTCGTCGCGCTCTCCACACCGCTCGGCGCGACCGTGCGCGCCGGCGATGCGCTCGACCTGTGGTCGTCTCCTGCCGTCGAGGGCGGCCGTTTCGGTGCTCCGGTGGTCATCGCGTCGGGTGCGCAGCTCGTGCGCATCGTCGCCGACGAGGGCATCGTCGCGAGCGACAGGGGAGCGCGCATCGAGCTGCTCGTGCCACGGCGCGATGTTGCGCGCATCCTGCACGCCCTCGCCAACGGCGATGCGCTGGCCGCTGTGCCTGTCTCACTCGCGATCGGGGGCTGACGTGCTCGTCGCTCTCGCCGTGCCGGGCCTCGAGCTCGACCGCGTTGAGCTCGCGCTGCTGCGGGCGGGGCATGTCATCGCGTGGCGTGCCGCCGACCATGACGAGGTCGTCACCCAGCTCGCCCAGCGTGCACCCGACGCGCTGCTTGTCGCCGACCACCCGGCTGTCGCCACCAGTGCCGTCGTCGGCGCCGCCGACCTGCTGGGGGTGCGCACGTGCCTGGTCGCCCTCGCGGGCGCCGCTCTCAGCCCGAGCGCGGCGCGGCTCGGCGTCGTCGACGTGCTGCCGCTTGGCCCGGAAGGGCTCGACCTCAGTGCGCTGGCGGCACCGCCCGGAGGCTCTGCGATGAATGCCCCGTCGGCCCCACCGCACGCGCTGAGCACGGAGCCGCTGAGCACGGAGCCGTTGAGCACGGAACCGCTGAGCACGGAACCAGCGAGCACGGAACCGGCGAGCAGGCGGTCGACGAGCGCGGAACCCATTAGCGCAGCGCCGAAGAGCGCCCCGTCAGCGAGCGCGGGGCCTGCGGCCCGTCGCCCCCGCACGATCGTCGTGTGGGGCCCCGCCGGGGCACCGGGCCGCACCACCGTCGCGATCGGGCTGGCTGCCGAGCTGGCGGCGCGCGGGCACGCGGTCGCACTGATCGACGCCGACACCTACGGCGGCAGCATCGCACCCGCCCTCGGCCTGCTCGACGAAGCACCCGGGTTCGCGGCCGCCTGTCGACTGGCCGGCGCCGAGTCGCTGACGATGGGCGAGCTCGACCGGGTCGCACAGCTCGCGGAAGCGGGAACCACCACGCCCCTCTCGGTGCTCACCGGCATCGGTCGTCCGCACCGCTGGCCCGAGCTCTCGGCCGGCCGAGTCGCCGCCGTGCTCGACCGGTGCCGACGCTGGCGCGAGGCCATCGTCGTCGACGCGGGGTTCAATCTCGAGTCGGACGAGGAGCTCAGCAGCGACCTCGCCGCGCCCCGCCGCAACGCCGCCACCATCGCGGCCCTGCGCGCGGCCGACGAGGTCGTCGCCGTGGGCGCGGCCGACCCGGTGGGGCTCGCGCGGCTGCTGCGCGCGCACGGCGACCTGCTCGAGACGGCGGAGGCGGCGCGGGTGCGGGTGGTCATCAACCGCGTGCGGGCATCCGTGCTCGGCATCGACCCGCACGGGCAGGTGCGGCAGACGCTGCAGCGGTTCGCCGGGGTGCACGATGCGGTGCTGATCGACAACGACCCGGATGCCGCCGACCGCGCCCTGCTCACCGCCCGCCCGGTCACGATCGCCGCACCGCGCAGCGCGCTGAGCCGCGGCATTGCCGAGCTCGCCGACGCCCTCGGGTTCGCGCGCGCCCCGGCGGCGAGCGCCGGGCCGCGCTGGGCTCGGCGCCGCACCGGCTAGCCTGGGGGCGTGTCGACGCTCTCAGACCTGGTGCACGAGCACAGCGATGCCGACGAGACCGACATCGAGTGGCTGCACCTGCTGCTGGCCGACGGGCAGCTGATCGCCGACCTCGCCTTCGCCGACATCGTGCTGTGGGTGCCGACGCGCACGGGCACGTTCATCGCCGTCGGGCACGCGCGCCCCAGCAGCTCGGCCACCCTCTTCTACCGCGACTTCGTGGGGCAGGAGGTGCGGCCCGAGTGGCGCCGGCAGGTGACGCAAGCGTATGAGAGCGCGCAGATCGTCGACTCGTCGTCGCCCGACTGGTACGAAGAGACGCCCACGCGCGTGCGGGCTGTTCCGGTGGTGCGGCGTCCGGGGCGCGATGGCACGGGCGTGAGCGAGCATCCCATCGCCATCATCACCCGGCATACCAACCTCAGCGAAGCGCGCATGCCGAGCCGGCAGGAGCTCACGTTCAACGAGTGCGCCAACGACCTGTTCGCCATGATCGCGGCTGGCGACTTTCCCGACCTGGCCGCGCCGAGCGGGCCGCGGCGCGGGGCACCCCGCGCCAACGACGGCCTCGTGCGGCTCGACCTCGACGGCACCGTCACGTTCGCGAGCCCCAACGGCCTGAGCGCGTTCAACCGCATGGGTTTCGCGGGCGAGCTCGAAGGGCAGTCGCTGGCGACCGTCACCACGCGGCTGCTCGCCGGGCGCCCGCAGCAGGTCGACGAGTCGCTGCCGCTCGTCGTCACCGGCCGCGCACCCTGGCGCACCGACATCGAGTCGCGCGGGGTGACGGTGACGCTGCGCACGATCCCGCTGTTCCGCGACGGCAGCCGCATCGGCGCCATCGTGCTCGTGCGCGACGTCACCGAGGTGCGCCACCAGGAGCGCGAGCTGATCACGAAAGACGCGACGATCCGCGAGATCCACCACCGGGTGAAGAACAACCTGCAGACGGTCGCGTCGCTGCTGCGCATCCAGGCCCGTCGGTCGCACGCCGAGTCGACGCGGGAGGCGCTCACGCAGGCGATGCGCCGCGTCGCTGCCATCGCCGTCGTGCACGACACCCTCAGCGAGGGGCTCAGCCAGAATGTCGACTTCGACGTCGTCTTCTCGCGCGTGCTCATGCTGATCGCCGAGGTCGCGTCGAGCCACAACACGGTCGTGCGCCCGCGCTCGACGGGCACCTTCGGCACTCTGCCGAGCGAGTACGCGACGCCGCTCGCCCTCGCCCTGACCGAGCTCGTCACCAACGCCGTCGAGCACGGCCTCGAAGGGCGACCCGACGGTGAGGTCGAGATCATCGCCTCCCGCAGCGACGACGCGCTCTCGGTGAAGGTGCGCGACAACGGCGGCGGCATGCCCGAGGGCAAGGTCGGCTCGGGGCTCGGCACGCAGATCGTGCGCACCCTGATTCAGGGCGAGCTCGGCGGAACCATCGACTGGCACACCCTCGAAGGCGAAGGCACCGAGGTGACCATCGACGTGCCGCTGCTGTACCTGCAGAAGCGGCGGGCCTGAACGCAGCATCCCGCGCCCCGCTCTGCGCGCGAGCCGACCGTGGGCAGACAGCACGACGCCCCGGTCGCATCGCGGGGATGCGGAGCCGGGGCGTCAGGCGCGCGACAGGTCTCGCGGGGCGGGGGTCAGGAGGCGCGGCGGGCGCGAGCCGCGCGGCGCTTCAGCGCACGCCGCTCGTCCTCGCTGAGGCCGCCCCACACGCCCGAATCCTGGTTGGTCTCGAGGGCGTACTGCAGGCAGGTCTCGGTGACCGAGCAGCGGCCGCAGACGGCCTTCGCCTTCTCGATCTGGTCGACCGCGGGGCCGGTGTTGCCGACCGGGAAGAACAGCTCGGGGTCGGCAGTGAGGCAGGCGGCTTTGTCGCGCCAATCCATGGGGCAGTGCTCCTTAGTGTTGTGCGGTAGCACGCCTCGATGGTTGAACGACGCGCTACAAGAACCGGGTTTTCACCGGCTCACAGGTGAGAGAGAAGAAGACCTGGGAAGTCGCCCACCGCTTTGTAGGCGTCACATCAACCGCCTTAAGGGTCCCATAGGCTGGGCGCCAAATCAATAGTTTTGTATCGGATGGTTCATGTGGACGAAACACCGCGTTCATCTCTCGTGACCACGTTGGTGGTTCTGCTGGCCGCCCAGACGGCTCTGCTGGTGGGCCTGACCGCCTTCCTCGTGATCGAGTTGCTGCTGGCCGAAGCGCGGTTTCCGCCGACGGCGATCGCTCTCACGGTGCTCGTGCTGCTGATCGCCGTGTGGCTCGTGGCCATGACCGTCGGCGTGCACCGGGGCCGGGCCTGGACGCGCGGCAGCGTGCTCACCTACCAGTTCCTGCAGCTCGCCATCGGGGTCGGCAGCATCCAGGGGTTCATCCCGCGCCCCGACATCGGCTGGTGGGTCATCGGCACCGCCGTGCTGGGGCTGATCCTGATCCTGAGCACGCCGGTGACGAGGTACCTCGACCAGCGCGACTAGCGGTGCTGGCCGAGCGTGGCCGAGCGCGGCGCCCCTGAGCTCGGCCTCTAGTCGAGGCCGAGCTTCTTGCGCAGGCTCGCGACGTGGCCCGTGGCCTTCACGTTGTAGAGGGCGTGCTCGATCGCGCCGTTCTCGTCGATGACGAACGTCGAGCGGATCACGCCCATGACGGTCTTGCCGTACATCGACTTCTCGCCGTAGGTGCCGTAGGCGTTGTGCACGGCGAGGTCGGGGTCGCTGAGCAGCGGGAAGGGCAGGTGCTCCTCCTCCGCGAACTTCTGGAGGGCATCCTGCCCGTCTTTCGACACGCCCAGCACGGTGTAGCCGGCGCTCTTCAGCGAGGCCAGGTTGTCGCGGAAGTCGCAGGCCTGCGTCGTGCAGCCCGGGGTGCTCGCGGCCGGGTAGAAGTACAGCACCACCTTCTGGCCGGCGAAGTCGGCGAGCGAGACGTGCGCGCCGTCCTTGTCGGGCAGCGTGAAGGCGGGGGCCGGGGTGCCGGGCTCGAGGCGGGTCGCGGTCATGGGGGCTCCTTCGGTCAGACGCGGTCGGTGCCTGCGTGGTCGGTGCACAGTGTATGGATGCCCGCCGCACGACGGCTGAGCGCCGACCGTGAACCGCGCGGGTCGGAGGGCGGCCACGCACCCGCCACCCGTGCGCCACGGCGTCGTCGCCCGCCGTTCACGCCCCGCGCCTACCGTCGGCCTCATGCGGATCTCGGTGTTCGGGTGCGGGTATCTCGGGGCAGTTCACGCGGCGGCCATGGCCGAGCTCGGCCACGAGGTGGTGGGCATCGACGTCGACCCGCTGAAGATCGACTCGCTCGCGAAGGGGCAGGCGCCGTTCTTTGAGCCGGGGCTCGCCGAGCTGCTCGAGCGGGGCATCCGCAGCGGGGCTCTGGCATTCAGCACCGACCCCGAAGCCGCGCGCGGCGCCGCCGTGCACTTCATCGCGGTGGGCACGCCGCAGCAGGCCGACGGCGCGGCCGACCTGCGGTTCGTGCACGCCGCCCTCGACGCGGTGCTCGGGATCGCGCAGCCCGGCGACGTGGTGGTGGGCAAGTCGACCGTTCCGGTGGGCACGGCGCACGCGCTGCGCCCCGCTGTCGAGCGGGCAGGGGCTCGTCTGGCGTGGAACCCCGAGTTCTTGCGCGAGGGTTTCGCCGTGCACGACTCGCTCGAGCCCGACCGCATCGTCTACGGCGTGGCCGAGGGCGACACGACGAGCGCCGCGGTGCTCGACCGCGTCTACGCCGAGCTGCTGATCGCCGGCAGCCCGCGCATGGTCACCGACCTCGCCACCGCCGAGCTCGTCAAGGTGGCCGCCAACGCCTTTCTCGCCACGAAGATCTCGTTCATCAACGCGATGGCCGAGATCGCCGAGGTCGTCGGCGCCGACGTCACGCAGCTGGCCGACGCGATCGGGCACGACGCGCGCATCGGCCGCCGCTTTCTCAACGCCGGCATCGGCTTCGGCGGCGGCTGCCTGCCGAAAGACATCCGCGGCTTCGTCGCCCGGGCGGAGGAGCTCGGCGTCGGCCCGGCCCTCGACTTCCTCCGCGACGTCGACGCCGTCAACCTGCGCCGCCGCGACCGCGTGGTGGCGCTCACGCGCGAAGCGCTCGGGGGCACGCTGCGCGGGCGCCGCATCGCCGTGCTGGGGCTCGCGTTCAAGCCCGACTCGGACGACGTGCGCGACTCGCCCGCCCTCGATGTGGCTCGCCGCCTCGCGGCCGAGGGCGCACGCGTCGTCGCCACCGACCCCGCCGCCGTCGAGACCGCGCGACCCGTCGCGCCCGCGCTCGACTACCGCGCCGGCGTGATCGAGGCGGTCACGGCGGCCGACGCCGTGCTCGTGCTGACTGAGTGGCAGCAGTACCGCGAGCTCGATCCGGTCGCCCTCGCGGCGCTCGTGGGCGGCCGCATCGTCATCGATGGGCGGTTGTGCCTGGATGCTCAGCGCTGGCAGTCCGCCGGCTGGCAGTACCTCGCCCCCGGCCGCATCACTGACCGCTCTCGCGCTCTTCTCGGCGTCTGACCACCCGCGACACCATCGCGTCGACGGCGAGCCCGAGCACGATCGCGACGCCGACGGCGACGACGATCGCGAGCACCGGGGTCTCGGCGAGCGCGGCGCCGACGACGGCGCCGACGATCACGTTGTAGAGCGCCCAGGCGAGCCCCGCCGCGGCCGACAGGGGCAGGAAGCGGCGCACGGGCAGCCCGCTCGCCCCCGCCGCGAGGTTGACGGCGATGCGGGCGAACGGCACGTAGCGGGCCGTGAAGATGAGCACGGCCGTGCGCGTCAGCACGGTGCGGCGCGCCCGCTCGAGCGCCCGCCCGACGGCGCCGGTGCGCTGCCAGCGCCAGCGGTCGAGCCCGACCCGCCGGCCGATGGTGAAGCACAGGGCGTCGCCGATGATCGCGCCGACCGCCGCCACGAGCACCACGGGCGCGAGCGCCGGCGACCCGGTCGCCGCCCAGGCCGCTCCGAGGGCGACGACGAGCGTCTCGCTGGGCAGGACGACGAGGAAGGCATCTCCGACCACGAGGGCGAGCAGCGCGGGCAGCAGCCAGGGGGAGGACACGAGCTCGAGCACCACCGTGTCATCCACCCGCCCGTTCTACGGGCTGTCGGCGAGCGGCGGGCGAACATCCCGTGAACAGTGCGTCGCAGGGGGTGCCGCGGGGTGCGTCGGCGCCCGGCCGTGCTCCACGCTGGAGGGGTGAGAGTCGCCCTGGTCGCCGAGACCTTCCTGCCGCAGATGAACGGGGTCGTCGGCTCGCTGCTGCACACGCTGCGGCACCTGCACGCGCACGGGCACGAGGCGCTCGTCATCGCGCCGCGGCACGATGAGTCGCCGGCGGCGCACGTGCTGCACGGCGCCGAGCTGGCCCGGCTGCGGTCGCTGCCCACTCCCGGCTACCCCGAGCTGCGGCTGACGGTGACGACGCCGACGCGGCTCGCGGGAATCTTGCGCGGGTTCCGCCCCGACGTGGTGCATCTGGCCTCGCCCTTTCTGCTCGGGTGGTCGGCGCTGCGGGCGGCCGAGACGGTGGGCGTGCCGACTGTCGCGGTGTATCAGACCGATGTGCCCGGGTACGCGCAGCGCTACGGCATTCCTGCGCTGGCGCCGGCGTTCGCGCGGCATGTGGCGCGCATCCATCGCCGCGCCGATCTGACGCTCGCGCCGTCGACCGCAGCCATCGCCGACCTCGCCGCGCTCGGTGTCGACCGCGTCGAGCGGTGGGCGCGCGGCGTCGACCTCGAGCGGTTCCAGCCCGAGCGGCGCGACGAGGCGTGGCGGCGCGCTCTCGCGCCCCACGGCGAGCTGCTCGTGGGGTTCGTGGGGCGGCTGGCGCCCGAGAAGCAGGTGCTCGACCTCGCGGCCCTGGCGGGCATCCGGGGCATTCGCCTCGTCATCATCGGTGACGGGCCCGAGCGGGCGGCGGTGCAGCAGGCGGTGCCGGATGCTCACCTCACGGGCTTTCTCGGCGGCGACGACCTCGCCCGCGCGGTGGCGAGCCTCGACGTGTTCGTGCACCCCGGAGAGAACGAGACCTTCTGCCAGACCGTGCAGGAGGCGCTCGCGAGCGGGGTGCCCGTGGTCGCCACCGGGGCCGGCGGGCCGCTCGACCTCGTGCAGCACGACCGCACCGGATTCCTCTATCGCCCCGGCGACCTCGCCGACCTGCGGGCGCGCGTGCAGACCCTGGTCGAGCAGCCCGCGCGCCGTGCCGCCTTCGCCGCGGCCGCCCGCGCATCGGTCGCCCACCGCACCTGGGGCGGCGTCGGCGACGAGCTGCTGCAGCACTACCGCTCGGTGATCGACGCCGGTTTGGCCAAAGGCCTGCACGCCGCGTAGTATGGGCGACTGGTTCACCCCAGCATCACCGCGCACCTCTAGCTCAATTGGCAGAGCAACTGACTCTTAATCAGTGGGTTCCGGGTTCGAGTCCCGGGGGGTGTACGAACGGCCCCGTTGCTCTCGCCAGCGCGGGGCCTTTCGCATTCCCGCCGTCGTGAGACCGGTGCGCGATCACCCCCTCCGATCCACCAGACTGTTGCCGTGCAGCTTGAGATCTGGGTCGTGTTCGCCCTCGCCGCGCTCGGGCTGTCGCTGACGCCCGGGCCGAACGGGCTGCTCGCCCTGACGCACGGTGCGATCTACGGGGTGCGGCGCACGACCTTCACGGTGCTCGGCGGCGCAGTCGGGTTCGCGGTGGTGATCGCGGTGTCGATGTTCGGCATCGGGGCGCTGCTGACGGCGGTGCCCGAGGTGCTGACCGTGCTCAAGTGGGTGGGTGGGGCCTACCTGGTCTTCCTGGGCATCCAGGTGTGGCGGGCTCCGGCGATCTCGGTCGCGGCCGACGGCGAGCGGCCGACCGCGTCACCGTGGTCGCTGTGGCAACAGGGCTTTCTGGCCGCGGTCACCAACCCCAAGGGCATCCTGTTCTTCGTCGCCTTCCTGCCGCAGTTCATCGACCCGGCCGGCGACCTCGTCGTGCAGTTCGCCGCCATGGCGGGCACCTTCATCGCCATCGAGATCGCGTTCGAACTCACCGTCGCGGCCCTCTCGCAGACGCTGCAGCCGCTGCTGGCCCGCGCCGGCCGCTGGTTCAACCGCGTGACCGGCGGGTTCTTCGTGCTCATCGGCGCGCTGCTGCCCTGGCAGGTCTGAGCAGTCAGCGCTGCGCCGGTGACGCCGTACAGCGTCGCGCCGGAGGCGCGCTCGTCAGCGCTGCGCGAGCCGCAGCCAGGTCTCGACGAGCGTGTCGGGGTTGAGCGACATCGACTCGATGCCGCGGTCGACCAGCCACTCGGCCAGGTCGGGGTGGTCGCTCGGCCCCTGCCCGCAGATGCCGACGTACTTGCCGGCCGCGCGGCAGGCGTCGATCGCCATGCCCAGCAGCGTCAGCACCGCCGGGTCGCGCTCGTCGAACGAGCCCGCCACGAGCGCCGAATCGCGGTCGACGCCGAGGGTGAGCTGCGTGAGATCGTTCGAGCCGATCGAGAAGCCGTCGACGTGCTCGAGAAAGGCCGCGGCCGACAGCGCGTTCGACGGAATCTCGCACATCATGATGATGCGCAGGCCGTTCTCGCCGCGCTTCAGCCCGTTGTCGGCGAGCACCTGGATGACCGCCTCCAGCTCGCCGACGGTGCGCACGAACGGCACCATCAGCTCGAGGTTGGTCAGCCCCATGTCGTCGCGCACCCGGCGCATCGCGGCGCACTCGAGCGCGAAGGCCGCCGCGAAGTCGTCGGACACGTAGCGCGAGGCGCCGCGGTAGCCGAGCATCGGGTTCTCCTCGCGCGGCTCGTAGCGCTCGCCGCCGACGAGGTTGGCGTACTCGTTCGACTTGAAGTCGCTCAGCCGCACGATCACCGGCTCGGGCGCGAACGCGGCCGCGATCGTCGCGACGCCCTCGGCGACCCTGCCGATGAAGAACTCGGTGGGGGAGGGGTAGGCTTGCCAGTGCGCGTCGACCTCGGCCTGCAGGGCGGAGGGCAGCACGTCGCGCTCGAGCAGCGCGCGCGGGTGCACGCCGACCTGGCGGTTGATGATGAACTCGAGCCGCGCGAGCCCCACGCCCCTGTTGGGCAGGTGGGAGAGGGCGAAGGCCTGATCGGGCGTGCCGAGGTTCATCATGAGCTTCGTCGAGACGGGCGGCATCGCATCCAGCGCCGTCTCGATCACCTCGAACGGCAGCCGCCCCGCGTAGACGCGCCCCTCGTCGCCCTCGGCGCACGACACGGTGACGGGCTGCCCGTCGGTCATGACGCTCGTGGCGTCGTCCGTGCCGACCACGGCCGGAATACCCAGCTCGCGCGCGATGATCGCCGCGTGGCAGGTGCGGCCGCCGCGGTTGGTGACGATGGCCGCGGCGCGCTTCATGATCGGCTCCCAGTCGGGGTCGGTCATGTCGGCCACCAGAACGTCGCCCTCGGCGAACTCGCTCATGCGGTCGATCGCGGTCAGCACGCGCACCGGGCCCGCGCCGATCTTCTGCCCGATCGCGCGCCCGGCGATCACCACCTCGCGCTGCGCCGCATCGCCGCCGAGCGTGTAGCGCGTGAGCACCTGCTGCTCGCGCCGCGACACCACCGTCTCGGGTCGCGCCTGCAGGATGTACAGCAGGCCGTCGACGCCGTCGCGGGCCCACTCGATGTCCATCGCGCGGCCGTAGTGCTCTTCGATCGTCACCGCGTGGCGGGCGAGTTCGTGCACCTCGTCGTCGGTCAGCGAGAACCGCGCTCGATCGGCCGGATCGACGTCGGTGAAGACCGTGCTCGTCGCCGTGCTCGAACCGCCGGCGTAGACCATCTTCACGGCCTTCGCGCCGAGCGTGCGCGACAGGATCGCCGGGCGGCCCGCCCGCAGGCCCGGCTTGTAGACCGAGAACTCGTCGGGGTTCACCGCGCCCTGCACCACCGCCTCGCCCAGCCCGTACGACGAGGTGATGAGCACCGCGTCGGTGAAGCCCGACTCGGTGTCGATGCTGAACATCACGCCCGACGCGCCGACGTCGCTGCGCACCATGCGCTGCACGCCCGCCGACAGGGCCACCTCGTCGTGCGCGAAGCCGTTGTGCACGCGGTAGGCGATGGCGCGATCGTTGAACAGCGAGGCGAACACGCTTCGGATCGCCTGCAGCAGGTTGTCGATGCCGCTGATGTTCAGGAAGGTCTCCTGCTGCCCGGCGAACGAGGCATCGGGCAGGTCCTCCGCCGTGGCGCTCGAGCGCACCGCCCACGAGACCGCCGTCGGGTCGGGGTCGTTCGCGAGCAGGCGATCGTAGGCGGCGCGGATGCTGCCCTCGAGCTCGGCCGGGAACGGCTGCTGCTCGATCCAGCCCCGGATCGTGCTGCCGACGCGCGCCAGCGCGGTCACGTCGGCGACATCGAGCGGAAGCACGAGCTGCATGATGCGGTCGTACAGCCCGTCGCCGGCGAGGAAGCGGTGGTACGCATCCGCCGTCGTGGCGAAGCCGCCCGGAACCCGCACACCGAGGTCGCCCAGCTTGCTGACCATCTCGCCGAGCGAGGCGTTCTTGCCGCCCACCTGGGCGACATCGCCCATGCCCAGCTCGTCGAACCACAGGATGTCGGTCGTCATGACAGTGCCTCCTCATCGGTCGAGCGGCGCCGCAGCGTCGCCAGAATCACCGCCGCCATCTCCTCGACCGAGCGATCGGTCGAATCGAGGTGGGGAATGCCGTGCCGCGCGTACAGCGCCTCCGCCCAGCGCACCTCGCGCGTGCACTGCGCGACGGATGCGTACGCCGAGTCGGGCCGCCGCGCCGAGCGCACCTGGCTCAAGCGCTGCGGGTTGGCCGTCAGGCCGAACAGCCGCGCGGCGTGCGCGCGCAGCGGGCGCGGCAGCCGCGACCCGGTCGGGTCGGCCGCCAGGTCGTCATCGGTGAGCGGGTAGTTCGCAACCACAACGCCGTGCTGCAGCGCCAGATACATCGAGGTCGGCGTCTTGCCGCAGCGCGAGGGCGCGATCAGCACCACCTGCGCGCGGTCGAGCCCGCGCAGGCTCTGGCCGTCGTCGTGCTCGATCGCGTACTCGATGGCCCACATGCGGTCGTGGTAGCGGTCGAGATCGCCGAGGCTGTGCACGGTGCCGCGCCCCGGCTGGGCGGAGACCCCGAGGGCGGCCTCCACCTCGCGCAGGTGGCCGCCGAGCAGGTCGATGACGATCGCGGGGGCGGCGGCGACCTGCTGGCGCAGGGCCAGGTCGCGGATGGTCGAGAAGACGAGGGGAGGGGCATCCGGAGTCGCTTCAGTCGGCGCCCCGCCGCGCGCCGCCGCGATGAGCGCGACCGCCTCGGCGGCCGCCGCGGGCGAGTCGACGAACGGGATCGTGTGCCGCTCGAGCGGCACCGACGGAAAGCTCACGAGCAGGGCGCTGCCGAGCGTCTCGGCCGTGATCGCCGTGCCGTCGGAGACGAAGAACACGGCGCGGGCGGCAGCGGTCGACGTGGTCATGCGCCCTCCCTCGCCCGGCGGCCGTGCCCGGTCGAGGCCAGGCTAGCCCCGCGGCCCGTGGCTGCCACAGGGTCGATGGTCCCGATCGTGAGCGCCGCATCCGCCCCGCCCCGCACACGACGCAGCCCCGCCGCCGACCGATGTCGACGACGGGGCTGCTGCCTGTCGGATGCGCTACCGCACGTACACCGTGCTGAACGGGCTGCGGCGTCGGCGCTCGAGCTCGATCGCGGCGGCCCCCGTGAGGGTCAGCAGTGCGGCGAACGCGAGCAGGCCCGCGTTCTCGGCCGCACCGGTGAACGCCAGCTCATCCTGCGGTCCGGTCAGCGAGAAGTACAGCAGCGTGCCGTCGGCGCCCACCGTGATGTACGCGACCTGCGTGAGCGGGCCGGAGGGGCCCTGGCCGGTCAACGTGATGGTGTGCGCACCGGGCGTGATGTCCATCGGCAGCGGGACGATGTCGATGAAGCGACCGGTGTCATCGGTGACTCCCTCGGTGACCAGAACCGGCGTCGACCGCAGCACCAGGCTGTACGGGGAGTTCGGCAGCAGGCCGCCGCCCGAGACCTGCACGTCGCTGCCGGGCAGGTAGTCGCCGACTCCGGCGGCCAGGGCCAGCTCGATGCCCGGGCTCGAGAACGCGGGGGTCTGCGCGATGTTGTCGATGTACATGTAGGCGCCTGCGGCCCCGCCCCAGCTCTTGTCGTACGAGCCCGAGACGAACACGAAGCGGTAGGTGCCGGCCGAGGGGATGGCGACCGAGGTGGTCGTCCACTCCTGCGACTCGCCCGTCGCGTCGATGACCTCGGTCTGCGCGCAGGTGTCGACGTTCAGCAGGTAGCCGAAGACGTGGAAGTCGTCCGACTCGTCGACCGCCTTCCAGTCGAGGGTGATCTGGCGACCCGCCGGCACGGTGAAGGGCTCGCTGTAGACGGCAGGACCGTGCACGACGTAGCCGTAGGCGCCCACGCTGTCCTCGGTGCTGTACATGTCGCTGTAGAGCGAGAGCACCTTGCCCGTACGGCCCACATCGGCGCCGTCGACCACCATCGTCGAGTACTCCTCCTCGTCGAACTGCACGAAGGCGAGGTTGTCGGCGCGCAGCGCGGGGTCGGCGGGGGTGTTCTCGGCGAGCAGGAAGGCCTCCTCCTGCTCGGCGCTCCAGGACGAGCGCGGCAGGTAGCTGGGGCCGCCGTTGGCGGGCGACAGGCGCGGAGCCGGAGCCTGCTCGGTGGCCGGGTCTTCTGCGGGTGCCTCGGGTGCCGTCTCCTCGGGCGTCGGCTCGGCGGGCGGAGCGCTCTCCTCCGGCGTGCTGCCCTCGGGAGCGGTGCCGTCAGGAGCGGTCTCCTCCGGCGCGCTCTGCTCCGGCGCGCTCTGCTCGGGGGCGGTCTCGGCCGGCGGGGCGGGCTGCTCGTCCGGGGTGGTGACGCTCGACAGCGCGAAGGCCGGAGCCGAGACGGGCCCGGCGTCGATCTCGAGGTAGTACTCGCCCATGTCGTCGTCGTAGACCAGTCGCGACCCGAGAACCACGACGGGCTCCTCGCTGAAGGCCTCGTGCACGTAGTACCACGAGCTCGACTCGTTCGGCACGTTCGCGTACGTGTAGTTCCAGACGGTGCCGGCGTCGTCGGCGTAGTCGCGCAGGTTCAGGTAGTCGGAGGTGTCGACGGTGACGCACCCGGCGATGCTCGTGATGCCGAGGTCGATCGCCTGGTTCATGCTCGTCCACCCGGTGATGGTGGTGCTGTCGATCGGGTCGGTCTCGAACGAGCCGTTGACGATCGATGACGAGGCGGCGCTGGCGGCCAGCGCCGGTGCGAGCGCCAGCGAGGCGCCCGCCGCGAGCGCGATAGCCGCGCGGGTTGTGGTCTTCATGGGCGGTGCTCCTTCGTCGGAGGTGAACGGCATTCGCCGAATGCACGCCAGTGTGCTCGCCCTGGTGCGACGACGGAAGGGACTTAAGACACCCAGAACGGGGGATGCTCACGAAACCTGTTCGCTTTGCGAACACGGTCGCGGCAGCGCGCGGCAAGGCCTCCCGCCCTCCGCCCGCACTCGTGCGGTCGGCGCTGACGCGCTCTAGTCGTCGAGTTCGAGAGGCTCGCGCTCGCGGCTCTCCTCGATGACCGTGCCTACGGCGATCGCCACGTTGATGCCCCAGCTGACCCACATGAGCGCCAGCCGCCAGTCGCGCGGACCGGTGCGGGTCGCGTTGATGACGCCCACGGCCGAGAAGGCGGCCCCGAGCACGGCCCCGTTGAAGAGGAACTTGCGCATGCGATCTCCGTCCGTCGCCTCCACGCTAGCGTGTGCGCCCCGGTGCGGCTGCGGGGGATGCGCGGGCCGGGTCGATCCTGGGACTCGGCCCTGAGCATCCTCAGAGACTGACCGGCTGGTCAGTGTGCTGGCCGATCGGTCAGTACCGTGGAGGCCATGTCTCTGCACGACCAGCTACGCCAGGTGGCGCTCACCGAGTTCGCCGCCGCCGGCTACGCCGCGACCTCGCTGCAGCGCATCGCCGACCTCGCCGGCACCTCGAAGGCGAGCGTGCTCTACCACTTCTCGTCGAAGGAGCACCTGCTCGCCGAGATCGTCGACCCCGTGCTCGACGACCTCGAGCGCCTGCTCATCGACGACGACGGCGCGGCCGCACTGCGGCGCACCGACTTCGTCGAGCGCTTCGTCGACCTCCTGCTCACCCACAGCCAGGTCGTGCCGCTCGTCATCAACCAGGGCGCCACCCTGGATGACGTGCCCGTCATGCACCGGGCCACCGAACTCATGCGCCGCGTCGCCGAGCTGTTCCGGCTCGCGAGCGGCTCGACCATCGAGAAGCTGCGCTTCGGCGTGGCCTTCGGCGGCGTCGCCTACACCCTGGCGGCCGCCGAGCGACTGGGGCTCAACGGCGAGATCCCGATCGACGAGGTGCGTTCCGCACTCCTGACGATCCTGCACGACCTGCTCGTGCCCGCCGAGACCCCCACCGCCTGAGGAGCCCCATGGCAACCCTGCTCTACCGGCTCGGCCGGTTCTCGTACCGTCGCGCCCGCCTGGTGATCATCGCCTGGCTGCTCGCCTTCGCCGCGGCGCTCGGCGGCGGCGTCGCGCTCGGCGGGCAGACCGACGAGACCTTCACCATCCCCGGCACCGAGTCGCAGGTGGCGCTCGACCAGCTGAACGCCCTGTTCCCGGCGGTCGCCGGCGCGAGCGCGCAGGCCGTGGTCGTGGCGCCCGAGGGCTCCGCGGTGACGGATGCGGGCATCCGCTCGCAGATCGCCGACCTCGAGCGGGCGCTCGCGCGGGTCGATGGCGTCGACTCGGTGCTCGGGCCCTTCGACGAGTTCGCCGACGGGCAGGTCAGCGACGACCGCGCGCTCGCGATCGTGCGCGTGCAGCTGCAGGGCTCGTCGATGGATGTCACCGACGACACCATCGCCGAGCTCGTCGCCACCGCCGACGTCGTCGACGTGCGCGTCGAGTACGCCGGTCAGATCTTCCAGGACACCACCGTCGGGCTGACCGTCAGCGAAGTGCTCGGCGTGCTCTTCGCCGGGGCCGTGCTCGTCATCACCTTCGGGTCGCTGCGACCGGCCTGGATGCCACTCGCCTCGGCCATCATCGGGGTCGGCATCGTCGTCGGCGGCATCCTCGCGCTCGCGGCCTTCCTGCCGGTGTCGAGCTCGGCGCCGCTGCTCGCCGTGATGATCGGGCTCGCGGTCGGCATCGACTACGCCCTGTTCATCCTGTCGCGGCACCGGGCCCAGCTGGCGCAGGGCATGGAGCCGGAGGAGTCGGCGGCGGTCGCCGTGGGCACGGCCGGCAGCGCAGTGGTCTTCGCCGGCGCCACCGTCATCATCGCTCTGCTCGGCCTGCTCGTCGTCGGCGTGCCCTTCCTCTCGGTCATGGGCGTCGGCGCCGCGTTCGCCGTGCTCATCGCCATCGCGGCGGCCGTCACCCTGCTGCCCGCCCTGGTCGGCACCGCGGGCGCGACGCTCGCGCCGAAGCCCGGTTCGCGCGCCTGGCAGCGGGCGCATCCCGACGCCGCGAGCGCCCCGACCATGGGGCGTCGCTGGGTGCGCGGGGTCATGCGCCGCCCGATCGTGACGAGCGTCTCGGTCGTCGCCCTGCTCGGCGTGCTGTCGATCCCCGCCTTCTCGCTCGACCTCAACCTGCCCGACGGCGGCAGCGAGCCCGCCGGGTCGACGCAGCGCGAGGCCTACGACCTCATCGCCGAGGGCTTCGGCCCCGGAACCGCCGGGCCGCTGCTCGTCACGCTCGACATCACGCAGACCACCGACATCCTCGACGACCTCGCGGCGATCCGGGGCGAGCTCGAGCAGGTCGACGGCGTCGCGAGCGTGAGCCCGGGCATCCCGTCGCCGGGTCTCGAGACCGCGATCTTCCAGGTCGCGCCCGAGACCGCGCCCGACGACCCCGCCACCAAGGTCCTGGTCGCCGAGCTGCGCGCGGCCGGCGACGTCATCCAGGCCGAGTACGGCACACCGCTCGCCGTCACCGGTGTGACCGCCGTCGGCATCGACATCTCCACCCGGCTCACGGGCGCACTGATCCCGTTCGGGCTCGTCGTCGTCGGGCTCTCGGTCGTGCTGCTCATGGCCGTCTTCCGCTCGGTGCTCGTGCCGATCAAGGCCGCTCTCGGCTTCCTGCTCTCGGTGGGCAGCGCGATGGGAGTCACGGTCGCGGTGTTCCAGTGGGGCTGGGGCGCCGAGCTGCTGCACGCCGAGCCCGGACCGATCCTGAGCTTCATGCCGATCATCCTCATGGCCGTGCTCTTCGGGCTCGCCATGGACTACGAGGTGTTCCTCGTCTCCGGGATGCGCGAGGAGTTCGTGCGCACGGGTGATGCGCGTCGCGCGATCGACGACGGCTTCGCCACCGGCGCCCGCGTGGTCACCGCCGCCGCCCTCATCATGTTCTTCGTCTTCGCCGCCTTCGTGCCCGAGGGCTCGGGCCTCATCAAGCCCATCGCGCTCAGCCTCGCCGTCGGCATCGCCATCGACGCCTTCCTCGTGCGCATGACGCTCGGCCCCGCGCTCATGACGCTGTTCGGTCGGGCGGCCTGGTGGTTCCCGCGCGCGCTCGACCGGGCGCTGCCCGACCTCGATGTCGAGGGCGAGAAGCTGCGGCACCACCGCGAGCACCGCGCGTGGGCAGACGGCCTGGGCGATGCCGTCATCGTCGCCGACCGGGTGGGGCTCGACGGGTCGGATGCCGAGCTCACCCTGACCGCCCGCCCCGCCTCCCGCGTCGACCTCGTCGGCGAGTCCTCCCTGCGCCGGCTCGCGGCCGCGACGCTCGCCGGCTACCTCGCGCCGCGCTCGGGTCGGGCTGTTGTGGCCGGAGCCGTGCTGCCCTCCGAGGCGGGCCGCGCCTCCCGCCGGGTGACGCTCGTCGACGTGAGCGGCGACCGATTGGCCCCGAGTGTGACCCTCGGCGGGCTCGTGAGCGAGCGCATCGCTCTCGCCGCCGGGTACCCGCGCGGCTGGCGACGTACCCGGCGCTGGCTCGCTCGGCTCACCGCCGCGGTCTCCGCGCTCGGGGTCGAGCCCGGCGCAATCGCCGACGCCGAGACCCGGGTCGCGACGCTCGACGCTCAGCGGCGCGCGATCGTGCTGGCAGCCGTCGCCACCCTCGATGCGGCGCCCGTCATCGTGCTCGACCACCGCGACGATGCTCTCGACGAGTCCGACATCGCACTGCTCGACGCCCTCGTGCAGCGGGTGGCGCCCGAGCCGGTCGTGCGCATCTGGGGTCGCGAGCCCGCCTCGACGTCTCCCGCCGACGTGACCATCGCCCGCCTCACCGTGCCCGCCCTGACCGAAGGGAGCGGTTCATGACCGCCGCCGTCACCGCTCGACTCACCCCCCGGGGCCGCGCGCGCCGCGTCCTGACCGTCGTCGCCGCCACCGTGGTTCCCCTCGCCCTCGTCGGCCTCGCGCTCGCGGCCTTCGGCACCGGCAGCGCCGGTCTCGACCGCATCCCGGCGGCGGTGGTCAACGAGGACGAGCTGCTCACGACGACCACGCCCGATGGCGAGGAGCAGATCGTGTTCGCGGGCCGCCAGCTCGTCACCGAGCTGACCGGCACCGACGACGCCGGCTTCGCCTGGCGCGTCACGAGCGCCGAGGAGGCGCAGGCCGCCCTCGATCGCGGTGAGGTCTATGCCGTGCTCACGATCCCGAGCGACTTCTCGGCCTCGCTGCTGACGATCGGAACCGCCGACCCCGTACAGGCTCAGCTGCGGGTCGAGACCGACGACGCCCACAGCTACCTCGCCGGTTCTGTCGTGCAGGCGGTCGGCAGCGGTCTCGCTCAGCAGTTCGGCGCCGCCATCACCGCCCAGTACCTCGACGGCCTCACCGCGGGGCTCGGCGAGCTCGGCACCGCCCTCGGCGATGCAGCCGAGGGAGCCGCGGCTCTCGGCGACGGAGCGAGCGAGCTCAGCGGCGGCCTCGCCGAGCTGAGCGCCGGCGCTCGCGTCTCGGCCGGGGGAGCCGCCGCGCTCTCCAGCGGCGTCGCCGAGTACACCGGCGGTGTGTCGGCACTGTCGTCGGGGCTCGGGCAGCTGCGTGCCGGCGCCGCCCAGCTCGACGCCGGCCAGCAGGCGCTCGCGGCCATCCCCTCGTCGGCGGGCGCTCTCGCTGGCGCGCTCTCGGCGCTCGCTCCGGCCATCGCCGCCTCCGACCTCAGCCCGGCCGACCAGCAGGCCTTCATCGCCGCCCTCACCGACGCGCAGGTGCTCGCGGGCACCGCCGGGGCGGTCATCCCGCCGCTCAACGGGGGCATCGACGGCATTCAGGGCGGCATCGCCGAGAGCGCGGCCGGGGCGGCGGCGCTCGCCGCGGGCGGTGCCGAGCTGCGGTCGGGAGCCGCGGGTCTCGCCGCCGGCCTCGGTGCACTCGCGGGCGGAACGTCGGAGGTATCGTCCGGAGCCGCCTCGCTCGCCGACGGCGCCGGCGAGCTCGCCGACGGGCTCGCCTCCGGGGCCGCGCAGGTGCCCGATGGCGAGGCCGGCGACAGTGCGGTCGCCAGCGAGCCGGTCGTCGTCGACGCCACCCGCAGCAACGCCGTCGACGGCATCGCCCCGGTGATCGCCGAGACACTCGTGCCCCTCGGCCTCTGGATCGGCGCCCTCGCCACCTTCCTCGCACTGCGGCCCGCCGCGCGCGGAGTGATCGGCACCTCGGCCGCCGGCGGCATCATCGTGCGCCGCACCGTCGGCCGAGCCTCGCTCGTCGCTCTCGCGCAGGCGGCCCTCGTGACGGTGCTCGTGCACGCGGTGAGCGGGCTCGCTCTCAGCCTGCTGCCCGTGACCTTCGCGTTCACGGCTCTCATCGCGCTCGCCTTCACGGCCCTGCACGCGGCGCTCACCCTCACCCTGGGGCGGGGCGGGCTCGTCGTGTCGCTGCTGCTGCTGGCCGTGCAGCTCGTGGCGGCGGGCGGCATCATCCCGATCGCCGCTCTCGCCGACCCCTTCCCGGCCCTGAGCGCCGTGCTGCCCATGACCGCCGCGGTCGACGGCCTGCAGGCACTGCTCGCCGGGGGAGACCCGAGCCGCGTGCTCGCCGCCGCTGCAGCACTCGCCCTCCTCGGGGCGGTGTCGCTCGTCGTGGCCCGTCTCGCCGCTGGCCGGGCTCGTCGCCGGGATGCTCTGGCCGCGTTCGCGCCCGCCCTCGTTCCCGCGGCGGGATGAGACAGCAGTGCGGGCCGCGAGCTGAACGCTCGCGGCCCGCACCGGTCGTGCTACGCCGAGCTCACTCCTTGGTGAGCTCGTGGGTTCCGCCGCTCATCGCGTACTCCTCCTCGGGGGAGAGCACGAGACGCTTGCGGTAGTGCAGCCCGAAGCCCAGCAGGATGAGCACGTAGACGATGATGATCGCCACGATCGCCGCCTGGAAGGCCGGGTTGATGAGCAGACCGATGAACACCAGGGCCGCGATCGCCGCGGCGCTGTAGGCGCCGAAGGTGCCCATCGGGCTCTTGTACGGGCGGTTCACGTCGGGGAACTTCCGGCGCAGGATCAGGAACGCCACCATCTGCAGGAAGTACGCCACGACGGCGCCCCACACGGCGATGTTCAGGATGATCGCGCCGGCCACCGCGCCGAGGCCCTCCGGGTCGGCCCGACCGAGCAGGTCGAGCACCACGATCGCGACGAAGCCGATGACGGCGCCGACGGTCAGCGCGACCCACGGGGTCTGGTTCTTGCCGGTGAGCGACAGGAACTTCGGGTAGTAGCCCGCGCGCGACAGCGAGTACATGTTGCGCCCGTAGGCGAACATGATGCCGTGCAGCGAGGCCAGCAGGCCGATGAGCGCGAAGATCGCCAGCAGAGCCGCGAGCTCGTCGCCGACGATGGCCCGGAAGCCGTCGAGCAGCGGTTCGAGCGAGACGCCCGTCGCTTCCGCCCCGAGCACGCCGGTGTTGAGGAACAGCACCAGGATGCCCGTGATGATGAGCGTGCCGCGCGCGAGCACCGCGGCGCGAGGGATGTCCTTTTCGGGGGTGTGCGACTCCTCCGCCGCGAGCGGAAGCTCCTCGATGCCGAGGAAGAACCACATGGCGAACGGCAGCGCGAACAGGATGGCGATCCAGCCCTCGGGCAAGAACGTCGTCGCGCCGGCGACCTCGGGGTTCGGGGCGATGTCCCACAGCTTGTCGAACGAGAACAGGCCGGAGGCGAGCGCCATCACCGAGAACAGCAGGATCACGCCGATGGCGATGATCGACACGACGATCGCGAAGCGGAACGAGATGTGCGCACCCGCGGCGTTGAGGCCGACGAACGCGACGTAGAGCACGATCCACCAGATCCACATGTTGCCCGACTCGGCGAGCGAGAAGCCCAGCAGGCCTCCGGTGACGCCGTCGAGGTACTGGGCGGAGAAGAACACGACGACGGCCGTGGTCGCCACGTACTCGATGGTCTCGGCGGCGCCGGTGATCAGGCCGCCCCACGGGCCCATCGCCGACCGGGCGAACGAGTAGGCGCCGCCCGTGTGGGGCATGGCCGCCGACATCTCGCTGATCGAGAAGGTCAGACCGTAGTACATGACCACGAGCACGACGAAGGCGATGAGCATGCCGCCGAAGCCCGCGAAGTCGATGCCGAAGTTCCACCCCGAGAAGTCACCCGAGATGACCGCCGCGACGGCGAGGCCCCAGAGGCCCCATACGCCTGCCGAGCGGCGCAGCCCGCGCTTCTCGAAGTACGACTGGTCGACGCTGGTGTACGTGACACCGCCCGTCGCCTTGGTTGTTTCCGCCATTCATTCCTCCTGGGGGGTGGTGGGGATGGGTCGGCACCGCGGCATCGGACGCCACGCTGCGCCTTGGAGATTGAGCATGGCGCTAAAGGTCGGCTGTGTCCACCATTGAGCACGACTTTTTCGGCGGCAGACGCTGACCCGCGCTCAACCCCTGTGGTACTAATGGTCGACACTTGAGCCAAGGGAGGCCCCTCATGTCTGCTGCGCCGTCGACCGTGCGGTCGGGCAACCTGACGATCGCCGAGCTCGAGGGGCTCATCGATGCGGGCGAGATCGACACCGTGATCGTCGCCTTCGCCGACATGCAGGGGCGCCTCGTCGGCAAGCGCGTCTCGGCGCGCCTCTTCCGCGAGGAGGTCGCCGCGCACGGGGCCGAGTGCTGCAACTACCTGCTGGCCGTCGACGTCGAGATGAACACGGTCGCGGGCTACGCCCTGTCGTCGTGGGACACCGGCTACGGCGACATGGTCATGCAGCCCGACCTGGGCACGCTGCGGCGCATCCCCTGGCTGCCCGGCACCGCCCTCGTCATGGCCGACCTGCTGCGCCACGACGGTGGCCCCGTCGGCCCGAGCCCGCGGCAGATCCTGCAGCACCAGCTCGACCGCCTCGCCGCCCACGGCCTCGTGCCCTACGTTGGCACCGAGCTCGAGTTCATCGTCTTCGACGAGAGCTACCGCCAGGCCTGGGCGAAGGGCTACGACAACCTCACGCCCGCGAGCGACTACAACATCGACTACGCCCTCCTGGCCTCGAGCCGCATGGAGCCGCTGCTGCGCGACATCCGCAACGGCATGGACGGCGCCGGCATGTACTGCGAGGGCGTCAAGGGCGAGTGCAACCTCGGTCAGCAGGAGATCGCCTTCCGCTACGCCCACGCCCTCGCGACGTGCGACAACCACGTCATCTACAAGAACGGCGCGAAGGAGATCGCCGACCAGCACGGCAAGGCGCTCACCTTCATGGCCAAGTTCAACGAGCGCGAGGGCAACAGCTGCCACATCCACCTCAGCGTGCGCGGCACCGACGGCTCGCCGGTCATGGCGGGCGATGGACCCCACGGCTTCTCGAAACTGATGGAGCACTGGCTCGCCGGCCAACTGGCCGCGATGCGCGAACTCAGCCTGTTCTTCGCCCCGAACATCAACTCCTACAAGCGCTACGTGCCGGGCAGCTTCGCTCCGACCGGTCTCGCCTGGGGCGTCGACAATCGCACCTGCGCCCTGCGGGTCGTCGGCCACGGCCACAGCCTGCGCATCGAGAACCGCGTGCCTGGCGGCGACGTCAACCCGTACCTCGCGGTCGCGGCCATCATCGCCGCCGGTCTGCACGGCATCGAGAACCAGCTCGAGATGCCGCCGATCTTCGAGGGCAATGCCTACGCCGCTGAGCTTCCCCGCGTACCCTCGACCCTGCGCGACGCGGCCGACCTGTTCGCCGGCTCCGAGCTCGCGCGCACAGCGTTCGGCGACGAGGTCGTCACGCACTACCTGAACATGGCGAAGGTCGAGCTGTCGGCCTTCGACGCCGCCATCACCGATTGGGAGCGCATCCGTGGCTTCGAACGATTCTGAGTCTGCCGGCACAGAGCGTGCCGAGACGCAGCGGGCCGGCACGTCGGGCCGCCGCCCCGTCATCGGCCTGACCACCTACCTCGAGCAGGCGAAGAGCGGGGTGTGGGATGTTCCCGCCGCGTTCCTGCCGAAGGTCTACTTCGACGCCGTCGCGCGCGGCGGCGGCCTCGCGGTGCTGATTCCGCCGCAACCGATCGACGCCGCCGACGCCGATGCCATCCTCGACGGGCTCGACGGGCTCATCATCACGGGCGGCAAGGATGTCGACTCCCGCCGGTACGGGCAGCAGCCGCACCCCACGAACGACGAGCCGCGGCTCGACCGCGACGCGCTCGAAGACACCCTGCTGCAGCGGGCCCTGGCGCGCGACATCCCCTTCCTCGGCATCTGCCGGGGAATGCAGGTGCTCAACACGACCCTGGGCGGCACGCTCATCCAGCACCTGCCCGACGTCATCGGCTCGACACGGTACAACGCGGGCGGCGGGGTCTTCACGCCGAACCCGGCGATCACGGTGCCCGGCACGCGCGTGGCTGAGCTGCTCGGCGACCGCGTGACGGTGCAGAGCTACCACCACCAGGCGCTCGACGCCGTGGCCGACGGCCTCGTCGTGAGCGCGGTCGGCGACGACGGCATCATCCAGGCGGTCGACATCGAGGGCGCCACCTTCGGCGTGGCCGTGCAGTGGCACCCCGAGGAGGACGCGGCCGAGGACGCCCGGCTGTTCGCGGCCCTCGTCGACGCGGCCGCCGCCTACCGCGACGAGCGGAAGGGCCGCGCGTGAGCGAGACCACCCTCATCAACCCCGCCGATGAGACCGTCATCGGCACCGTGCGGCACACGACGCTCGAGGAGGTCGACGCGGCCGTCGAGCGCGCCGTCGTCGCGCAGCGCGGCTGGGCCGCCCTCGCCCCGGTCGACCGCGCCCGCGCGCTGCGCCGCTTCGCCGCGGTCGTCGACGCGCACATCGACGAGCTCGCCGAGCTCGAGGTGCGCAACTCGGGGCACCCGATCGGCGCCGCCCGCTGGGAGGCGGGCAACGTGCGCGACGTCCTCGACTACTACAGCGGCGCGCCCGAGCGGCTGATCGGCCAGCAGATCCCCGTCGCGGGCGGCATGGACGTCACCTTCCACGAGCCGCTCGGCGTCGTCGGCGTCATCGTGCCGTGGAACTTCCCGATGCCGATCGCGGGCTGGGGCTTCGCGCCGGCGCTCGCCGCGGGCAACGCGGTGCTGCTCAAGCCCGCCGACTGGACGCCCCTCACCGCGATCCGGCTCGGCGAGCTCGCCCTCGAGGCGGGGCTGCCCGAGCACCTCTTCCAGGTGCTGCCAGGCCGCGGTTCGGTCGTCGGCGAGCGTTTCGTCACGCACCCCCTGGTGCGCAAGGTCGTCTTCACCGGGTCCACCGAGGTCGGCAAGCAGGTCATGGCGGGATGCGCGGCGCAGGTGAAGCCGGTCACGCTCGAGCTCGGCGGCAAGAGCGCGAACATCGTCTTCGCCGACGCCGATCTGGAGGCCGCCGCAGCCAGCGCCCCCGGCTCGGTCTTCGACAACGCGGGGCAGGACTGCTGCGCGCGGTCGCGGCTGCTCGTCGAGCGCAGCGTGCTCGACCGCTTCCTCGAGCTGCTCGAGCCGGCCGTGAAGAGCTTCCGCGTGGGCGACCCGCGGCAGGCCGACGTCGACATGGGCCCGCTCGTGTCGAAGGGCCACTTCGACTCGGTGCGCACGTTCCTCGACGGCTCGGTTCCGGTCGCCTTCCAGGGCTCCGCGCCCGACGGCCCCGGCTACTGGATGGCGCCGACGGTGCTGCTGCCGAACCGCACCGACCGCGTCGCGACCGACGAGATCTTCGGGCCCGTGGTCTCGGTGCTGCCCTTCGACGACGAGGCCGACGCCATCGCGCTGGCGAACGACTCGATCTTCGGCCTGTCGGGCTCGATCTTCACGCGCGACCTCGGCCGCGCCATCCGCGTCTCGCGCGGGGTCGAGAGCGGAACCATCAGTGTCAACTCGCACTCGTCGGTGCGGTACGCCACCCCCTTCGGCGGGTTCAAGCAGAGCGGGCTCGGGCGCGAGCTCGGCCCGGATGCTCCGCTCGCCTTCACCGAGACCAAGAACGTCTTCTTCTCCCACGGCTAAGACAGGAGCCCGCACCATGAGCATCACCCCCATCGACCTGACGCAGCGACTGAAGGGCAAGGTCGCCGTCATCACCGGCGGTGCCAGCGGCATCGGTCTGGCCACCGCGCGCCGCTTCGCGGCCGAGGGCGCCACCGTCGTGATCGGCGACATGAACCCCGAGACGGGCGAGGCGGCGGCCGCCGAGGTCGGCGGCCTGTTCGTGACGGTCAACGTCACCGACGAGGCCGAGGTCAACAACCTCTTCGACACCGCGCAGTCCACCTACGGCTCGCTCGACATCGCCTTCAACAACGCGGGCATCTCGCCGCCCGACGATGACTCGATCGAGACCACCGAGCTGCCCGCGTGGGACAAGGTGCAGGAGGTCAACCTCAAGAGCGTCTACCTGTGCTCGCGCGCGGCCCTGCGCCACATGGTGAAGCAGCAGTCGGGCTCGATCATCAACACGGCGAGCTTCGTCGCCGTCATGGGCAGCGCGACGAGCCAGATCTCGTACACCGCCAGCAAGGGCGGCGTTCTCGCGATGACGCGCGAGCTCGGCGTGCAGTTCGCCCGGCAGGGCATCCGCGTCAACGCGCTCTGCCCCGGCCCGGTCAACACCCCGCTGCTGCAGGAACTCTTCGCGAAAGACCCCGAGCGCGCCCAGCGCCGCCTCGTGCACATCCCGAAGGGCCGCTTCGCCGAGGCGGAGGAGCTCGCCGCCGCGGTCGCCTTCCTCGCGAGCGACGACGCCTCGTTCATCACCGCCTCGACGTTCCTCGTCGACGGCGGCATCAGCGGCGCCTACGTGACGCCGCTGTAGGCCGTTGATGATGGCGGGCGACGCGAACCTGCCGGTGGGGATGCCCTCCGGTTCCCTCGCGGAGCCCGCCGAGTCGCTCGCCCAGGAGGCCCTGTCGCGCCCCGTGCGCGGGGGCAACGCCTTCGAGGAGACCCTCGCGCGCCTGCTGCAGCTCATCCGCCTCGGCATCGTCGCGCCGGGGGAGGCGCTGCCGCCCGAGCGCGAGCTCGCGGCGCGGCTGGAGGTCAGCCGCGACACCGTGCGCGAGGCGATCCGGTCGCTCGCCGACGCCGGCTACCTCGAGTCGCGCCGCGGGCGCTACGGCGGCACGTTCGTGTGCGACCCGCTGCCGACGGGCGCGGCTGGGCCCGCGGAGGTGGGGCCCGCAGCGTCGAGCCCGGCGCTGACGGCCGACGAGCTCGACGACATCCTGACCCTGCGCGCGGTGCTCGAGGTCGGCGCGGCGCGCGCCGCGGCATCCCGCGCCCTGACGGCCGCCGAGCGCGAGAGGCTCAACGCGCGCCTGGTCGAGCTGCGCGCCGCCGCCGCCGACGACTACCGACGGCTCGACTCGCGCCTGCACCTCACCATCGCCGAGCTGTCGGGCAGCCCGAGCCTCGTGTCGCTGATCGCCGAGAACCGCATGGCGGTCAATCGTCTGCTCGATCGCATTCCGCTGCTCGCGCCGAACATCGCGCACTCCGACGAGCAGCACGAGCAGATCGTCTGGGCGGTTCTCGTCGGCGACGCCGACCGGGCGGCCGCCGCCATGGCCGAGCACCTGGCCGGCTCGCAGTCGCTGCTGCGCGCGTTCCTCAGCTAGTCGGTGCGCGCTCGCCCGCCGAGGCGGCCTGGTCGTCGGCGCCCGCGCCAGCCGTGTGGCGGCGCGCGAACGCCAGGGTCTCGCGCAACCAGTCGAGCCGCTGCCCGTCGTCCGCCCCGCACGCCCGCGAGTTGATCTCCGCGATGACGGCGCCGTCGAATCGCCGGTCGGCCAGCAGTCGCAGCACCTCGGCCACCGGTTGGGCGCCGCGTCCCGGAACGAGGTGCTCGTCGAGCAGGCGGTCGTTCGGCTCGGTGGTCGACCCGTCGCACAGGTGCACGTGCCGCAGCCGGTCGCCCCACTGCTGGGCGAGGTCGAGCGCGCTCACGCCGGCGAGCGCGGCGTGCGAGAAGTCGAGCGTCAGCGCAGCGATGTCGAGGGTGCCCGGATTCCAGTCGGGCGCGTAGGCGCGGGTGTCGCGGCCGCGCACGGTCACCGGAAACATGTTCTCGACGGCGATCGTGATGCCGCTGCGCCGCTGCAGCTCGCGCACCGTCTCGACGAGCCCGGCGGCGGTGCGCCGCTGCCAGCGGTAGGGCGGGTGCACGACGACCGTGCGCGCTCCGACCGCACCGGCGATGGCGAGGCTGCGTTCGAGCTTGACGCGCGGGTTGCGGCCGAAGACGTAGGTGCTGAAGAACAGCACCGGGGCGTGGATGCTCAGCACGGGCATCCGGTACCGCTCGCTAAGCGCGCCGATGACGCGGGGGTCGTGCGTGTCGCGGTCGCTCGTGATCATGATCTCGATGCCGTCGAAGCCGGCGTCGGCGGCCAGGCGGAAGGCGTCGTGCAGGCGCCGCGGCAGCACGCTCGTCGTACCCATTCCGATGGGGATCACGTCGTCACTGTACGGCGATGGCGCCGTGGCGGGCCGGAGGGCCGGGTGAACGTCGTCTGAAGGGCGGTGAAATCTCCGGCTGGTACCGTGGCCGGTGCCGGACTGCCCCGCACCGACGATCCCCCACGAGGAGACGCACGAGCGCCATGACCGACCCGCACCCCACCGCTTCGCACGGCACCGCTTCGCACGGCACCGCTTCGCACGGCACCGCTTCGCACGGCACCGCTCCACATGGCACCGACGCGCGCCGCTACGACTTCATCGTCGTGAGCAACCGCCTGCCCGTCGACCGCCGCACCGCTCCCGACGGCTCGACCGTGTGGGCGCGCTCGCCCGGCGGGCTCGTGACCGCGCTCGAGCCCGTCATGGCCGCGGCCGACGGCGCCTGGGTCGGCTGGGCCGGCGCGCCGGATGCCGAGCTCGACCCGTTCGACGTCGACGGCACCCGGCTCGTGCCGGTGCCGCTCAGCGCGCTCGAGCTCGAGCGCTACTACGAGGGCTTCAGCAACGACACGCTGTGGCCGCTCTACCACGACGTCATCGCCGCCCCGAGCTTCCACCGCGAGTGGTGGGAGGCCTACACGACCGTCAACCAGCGCTTCGCCGACGCCGCCGCCCGCATCGCCGCGCCGGGCGCGACGGTCTGGGTGCACGACTACCAGCTGCAGCTCGTGCCGCGCCTGCTGCGCGAGCAGCGACCCGATCTGACGATCGGCTACTTCCACCACATCCCCTTCCCGCCGTACGGCATCTACGCGCAGCTGCCGTGGCGCCGCCAGGTGGTCGAGGGGCTGCTCGGGGCTGACGTGATCGGCTTCCAGCGCGTGGCCGATGCGGGCAACTTCTCGCGTGCGGTGCGGCGGCTGTTCGGCTACGCCGCGAAGAGTCCCGAGATCCGCGTGCCCGACGGACAGGGGGGCCACCGCGCTGTCGTGGCCAAGGCCTTCCCGATCTCGATCGATGTCGAGAGCTTCGAGGAGATCGCGCGGCGCCCGGAGGTGCAGGAGCGCGCGCGGCAGATCCGCGCCGACCTCGGCGACCCCGACACGATCTTCCTCGGCGTCGACCGCCTCGACTACACGAAGGGCATCCGGCATCGCCTGAAGGCGTTCGGCGAGCTGCTCGGCGAGGGTCGGCTGCGGGTCGGCGACGCGGTGCTCGTGCAGGTGGCGAGCCCGAGTCGCGAGCGGGTCGAGGCCTACATGCAGCTGCGCGACGAGATCGAGCTCACGGTCGGTCGGCTGAACGGCACCTACGCCACCATCAGCCACAGCGCCGTGTCGTACCTGCACCACGGCTACCCGCGCGAGGAGATGGTGGCGCTCTACCTCGCCGCCGACGTCATGCTCGTCACGGCTCTGCGCGACGGCATGAACCTGGTGGCGAAGGAGTACGTCGCCTGCCGGCTCGACGTCGATGGTGTGCTCGTGCTCAGCGAGTTCGCGGGGGCGGCCGATGAGCTCAAGAACGCGCTGCTGGTGAACCCGCACGACATCGACGGGCTGAAGGAGGCCATGGTGACGGCCGCCCGCATGCCCCGTCGCGAGCGCACGACGCGGATGCGCGCCCTGCGCCGCCGTGTGCGCGACAACGATGTGGCCCGCTGGTCGAGCACCTTCCTCGACACTCTGCGGCACGCGAGCCACCACTCGAGCGCCCGATGACGGCGGCCGCCCCGCCGCCGACCCCGGCACCGGGCATCGATGCGGCGCTGCGCGCCGCGATCGCCCGCGTGGCGGGGGTCGAGCGCCTGCTGGTCGCGCTCGACTTCGACGGCACGCTGGCGCCGGAGGTCGACGACCCCGAGGCGGCTCGGGCCCTGCCCGAGGCGGCGCGGGCGCTCGACCGCCTGCGCGCGCTGCCCGGCACGACCGTGGCGCTCGTGTCGGGGCGCTCGCTGGCCAGCCTCGCGCGCGTCGCCCAGGTCGACGAGTCGTGGCCGCTGATCGGTTCGCACGGGCTCGAGCAGCGCTTCGGGCCGGGCGAGAGCCCCGATGCGATCAGCGTCGTCGACCGCGAGCGGCTGGCGGTCCTGCGTGCGCGCCTCGGCCCGCTCGTCGCGGCCGTCGAGGGCGCGTGGGTCGAGGACAAGCCGGCGGGTTTCGCGGTGCACTCGCGGGTGGTCGAGCGCGAGCGGGCATCCGCGCTGGAGGCGGCGCTGCGGGAGGCGACCGCGGGCGATCGCGACCTCACGGTGCGTGCGGGCAAGAACGTGCTCGAGTTCGCCGTGCGCGATGCGACGAAGGGCGACGGTCTGCGGGCCCTGCGCGAGCGGTTCGCGCCCGACGCCGTGCTGTTCGCGGGCGACGACGTGACCGATGAGGATGCCTTCGCCGTGCTCGCCCCCGGCGACGTCGGCATCAAGGTGGGTTCGGCGCCGACGGTCGCCGAGCACCGCGTCGCCGATGCGCGAACCCTGGCGGAGGTTCTGACCCTGCTGATAGACGTTCGGGAATCTCCCGGGAGCGACCCGTAGACTAGACGCACTCGGCGATCGCGCCGACACGCCCTGCCCCCTTGCCGAACCACGACACCGCGGGAGGACGCATGCTCATCGTCCTGGCGGTGTTCGCGGCGTCCGCGCTCGCGATCCTGGCCCTCGCCGGGCGGCTCGGCCGCCGCACCTTCGCCGTGGCCGCCCTCGTGCCGCTCGGGGCCTTTGCGCACACGCTGCTGCAGTCCCCGGCCGTGCTGAGCGGCGACGTCGCGCGGCTGCCGGTCGAGCGCTGGACCTGGATCGCCGAGCTCAGCCTGACCCTCGACGTGCGCATGGACACGCTGGCCTGGGTGCTCGCCCTCGTCATCACCGGCGTCGGCAGCCTCGTGCTGCTCTACTGCGCCGCGTACTTCCGCGACGACGAGCCGGGTCTGGGCCGCTTCGCCGCCGTCATGCTCGCTTTCGCCGGCGCGATGTACGGGCTCGTTATCGCCGACGACGTCTACCTGCTGTTCGTGCTGTGGGAGGCCACGAGCGTCTTCTCCTACCTGCTCATCGGCCACTACACGCATCGTCGGGCCAGTCGCGGTGCCGCCCTGCAGGCGCTCGTCACCACGACCCTCGGCGGGCTCGTCATGCTGGTCGGCCTCGTGCTGCTCGCCGTGCAGGCGGGCACCTCGAACCTGACCACCATCCTGGCCGAGCTGCCCGCGGGCCCGCTCACGACGACCGCCATCATGCTCGTGCTCGTCGGAGCGCTCTCGAAGTCGGCGATCGTGCCCTTCCACTTCTGGCTGCCCGGCGCCATGGCCGCCCCCACCCCGGTGAGCGCCTATCTGCACGCCGCGGCCATGGTGAAGGCCGGCATCTACCTGGTACTGCGCCTCGCCCCGGCCGGCGTCGAGGTCGCCGGCTGGCGCGAGGTTCTCGTGGTGCTCGGTGTCGCCACCCTGCTGCTGGGCGGGTGGGCCGCCCTGAAGCAGACCGACCTCAAGCTGCTGCTCGCCTACGGCACGGTCAGCCAGCTCGGCCTGCTGGTCGTGCTCGCCGGGTTCGGCACGCGCGACACGGCTCTCGCCGCGATGGCCCTCCTGCTGTCGCACGCCCTCTTCAAGGCCGCCCTGTTCCTCATCGTGGGCATCATCGACCACGAGGCGGGCACGCGCGACCTGCGCAAGCTCTCGGACCTCGGTCGCCGACTGCCCTGGCTCGCGGCGCTCACCGCGCTCGCCCTCGCCTCCATGGCCGGGGTGCCGCCGCTGGTCGGCTTCGTCGCGAAGGAGACCGCGCTGTACGCGCTGCTCAGCGCGGCCACCGGTGCCCCGGGCGCGGCCGAGCTCGACGCCGCGGGCCGGGCCTGGGCCACCGTGGCGCTCGTCGGCGTGGTGGTCGGATCGGTGCTGACCGTCGCGTACAGCATCCGCTTCTTCTGGGGGGCGTTCGCCCGCAAGGCCGACGTCGACGCGGTCACCGATCTCGCGGGCGCCACCCCCGTGTTCGCCCTCGCCCCCGCGGTGCTCGCCGTGACGAGCCTGGCACTGGGCCCGCTCGCGAGCCTGGTCGACCGGGGCGTCGCCGGCTACCCGGGGCTGCTCCCAGCGCCCGAGAAGGACTACGCCCTGGCCCTCTGGCACGGGCTCACGCCCGAGCTCGGGCTCTCGCTGCTCATCCTCGCCCTCGGTGCGCTGCTGTTCGTCGTCCGGGCCCCCGTCGCCCGCATCCAGCAGCGCCTCACGCGCGAGTACACGGCGAGCGACGCCTACTGGGATTCGATCGGGGCGGTCGACCGCCTCGCCGTCCGCGTCACGAGCCTCACCCAGCGCGGATCGCTGCCGTTCTACCTCGGTGTGATCCTCGTCGTGTTCATCGCGGTCACGATCGCGGGCCTCCTGCTCGGCGGCACGTGGCCGGCCGAGCTGCGGCTGTGGGACCACCCCGCGCAGCTCGCCATCGGCACGGTCATGATCATCGCGGCGATCGCCGCCACGCAGGCCCAGAAGCGCTTCGCGGCCCTTGTCGTGGTCGGCGTGACCGGTTTCGGCATGTCGGCCACCTTCGCCCTCCAGGGCGCTCCCGATCTCGCCCTCACCCAGATCCTGGTCGAGGTGGTCACCCTCATCGCCTTCGTGCTCGTGCTGCGCCGCCTGCCGGCGCGCCTCGGCGACCGGCACGGCAGTTCACACAAGACGCTGCGCGCCGTCATCGGCATCGGGGTCGGAACCGTCATGGCGCTCGTCGCGCTCGTCGCGGCCGGGGCCCGCGTCGACGCCCCGATCTCGCTCGCCTGGCCCGAGGCCGCCTACGACCAGGGGCACGGGCGCAACGTCGTCAACGTCGCCCTCGTCGACCTGCGCGGCTGGGACACCATGGGCGAGCTCGCGGTGGTCATCGCGGCGGCGACCGGTGTGGCGAGCCTGCTCTTCCTGCGCGGCCGCGGCGACGATCCGCGGCGCCTCGGCCGTGCCGCCGTGCAGCAGCGCATCTCCGACCGCCTCGACCGCGTGCGCGAGCTCGGCGAGCCCGGCGAGCTGCGCAACGCGTGGATCCTCGCCGGGCCGACACTCGACCCGCGCCACCGGTCGATCCTGCTGGAGGTCGTCGTGCGACTGACCTTCCACGCCACCATCGTCATCTCGCTCTACCTCCTGTTCGCCGGCCACAACCTCCCCGGCGGCGGCTTCGCCGGCGGTCTCGTCGCGGGCCTCGCGCTCGTCGCCCGCTACCTGGCGGGCGGCCGGTACGAGCTGGGGGCCGCTCTGCCGATCGGGGCGGGCACCGTGCTCGGCACCGGGCTCATCGTGGCGGCGGGCACCGCTATCGTGCCGGTGTTGCTCGGAGCCCCGCCGCTCACCTCCACCTACTGGGAAGCCGAGGTGTGGCTGCTGGGCGAGGTCGAGTTCGTCACCTCGACGATCTTCGACATCGGCGTCTACCTCGTCGTCGTCGGCCTCGTGCTCGACGTGCTGCGCAGCCTCGGCAGCGAGGTCGACCGCCAGGGCGGCGACGAGCTCGCGCCCGCGATGGGCCGCGGCGCCGCATCCCGTGCCCGCGCCCCGCGAGGAGGTGCCCGATGACCGTCTCGCTCGTTCTCGTCGTCGTGATGGGCGCCCTCATCGCCTGCGGGGTCTACCTGCTGCTCGAGCGCAGCCTCACCCGCGTCGTGCTCGGCTTCCTGCTCATCGGCAACGGGGTGAACCTGCTGATCCTCATCATGGGCGGCCCGGCCGGCTTCGCGCCCATCTACGACGAGTCGCTCGACCCCGCCGCCTACACCGACCCGCTGCCGCAGGCGCTCATTCTCACGGCGATCGTCATCACCTTCGCCGTCTCCGCGTTCCTGCTGGCGCTCATCTACCGGTCGTGGCGCCTGGCCAACGCCGACGACGTCTCCGACGACGCCGACGATGTCGCCCTGCGCGAGGGCGGCATCACGATGCCCCTCGAGGAGGTCGCGCCCGACGAGGGCGACACCGACTTCCCGATCGAGGATGCCGCGCCGGAGCCCGCGCCGGCCCAGCGCTCGGACTCCGGTGGGGAGGTCGCCCGATGATGCCCGCCCTCGTCTCCCTCGTGGTGCTCGTGCCGCTGCTGTCGGCCGCGCTCACGCTCGTGCTCGGCCGTCGCGCACGCCCGCAGCGCATCGTCGCCGCGCTCGCCCTCGTGGCGGTCCTCGGCATCAGCGTCGCCCTGCTCGTGGGCGTCGACGCCGACGGGGCCATCGTCGTCGAGTCGGGCAACTGGGGTCTGCTCGGCATCGTGCTGGTGGTCGACCGGCTGTCGGCCATCATGCTCGTGGTCTCGTCGGTCGTGCTGCTCGCGGTGCTGATCTTCTCGATCGGGCAGGGTCTCGCCGACGGCGACGACGAGACCCCGGTCTCGATCTACTACCCGACCTATCTCATCCTCACCACGGGCGTCATGGTGGCCTTCGTCGCGGGCGACCTGTTCAACCTCTACGTCGGCTTCGAGATCCTCCTGGTCGCGAGCTACGTGCTCATCACGCTCGGCGGCACGCGGTCGCGCATCCGCGCCGGTGTCACCTACGTCATCGTCAGCCTGCTGTCGTCGATCCTGTTCCTCGCCGCCATCGGCATGGTCTACGGCGCGCTCGGCACCGTGAATCTCGCCCAGGTCGCCGAGCGCGTGCAGCAGCTGCCCTTCGATGTGCAGGTTCTGCTGCACGTCATGCTCCTCGTCGCGTTCGGCATCAAGGCGGCCGTCTTCCCGCTCTCGTTCTGGTTGCCCGACAGCTACCCCTCCGCTCCGGCACCGGTCACCGCAGCGTTCGCGGGCCTCCTGACCAAGATCGGCGTCTACGCGATCATCCGGCTCGAGACGGTGATCTTCCCGACCCCCGAGCTCAACCCGGCCCTCATGGTGCTCGCCCTGCTCACCATGGTCGTGGGCGCTCTGGGTGCGGTCGCGCAGGCCGACATCAAGCGAATCCTGTCGTTCACCCTGGTCAGCCACATCGGCTACATGATCCTCGGTGTCGCGCTCGGCACTGTGGCCGGAACCGCCGCGGCGATCTACTACATCGTCCACCACATCGTCGTGCAGACCACGCTCTTCCTCGCGGCCGGCCTGGTCGAGCGCGAGGCGGGCAGCACCTCGATCACCCGCATCGGCGGCCTGCTCGCGAGCGCCCCGCTCGTCGCGGTGCTGTTCTTCATCCCCGCCCTCAACCTCGGAGGCATCCCGCCGTTCTCGGGCTTCATCGGCAAGCTCGGTCTCTTCCAGGCCACGGCGGTGCAGGGGGATGCTCTGGCCTATGCCCTGATCGGAGGCGGTGCCTTCGTCTCGCTGCTGACGCTGTACGCCCTCGTGCGCGTGTGGAACCTCGCGTTCTGGCGTCCGGCCGACGATGTCGACGGCGACGAGACGCGCCTGCTGCGCTCGGTGGAGGAGGCTCCCGACGCGCCCACCACCACCGAGACTCGCGCGACGCCGCGGCTCATGACGCTCAGCACGGCCGGGATGGTGGCCGTGAGCCTCGCGCTGACGGTCTTCGCGGGGCCGCTGTACGCGGTCTCCGACCGCGCTGCGGAGAACCTCGATGGGCCCGACGCCTACATCGAGCTCGTGCTCGGCGGCACCGCCGGCAGCGAGGGAGGTGCGCGATGAGCGGCATCATCGTCACCTCGCGCGGCGGTCGCGGCGCGCGCGTCCGCGTCGGCCTGCGCCGCAAGCTGCCCCTGCTGGTCGCCCTCGTGCTGCTGTGGATGATGCTCTGGGGCTCGGTGACCCCGCTCACCATCCTCACGGGCATCGTCGTCGCCCTGGCCGTCACCGGAGCCTTCTACCTGCCCCCGGTCGAGCTCTCCGGTCGCTTCAACCCGTTCTGGTTCGCGGTCTTCGTGCTGCGCGTGCTCGCCGAGATGGTCGTGGCCTCGTTCCAGGTCGCGGCCATCGCCATCGGCCCGCGGTCGCGGCACCGCGGCGCCCTCATCAAGGTCGACCTCCACACCCGCAGCGACTTCATCCTCACCGGCACGGCGCTCGCCGTGTCGATCGTGCCCGGCTCGGTCGTGATCGAGGTCGATCGCGCCAGCACGGTGCTGTACGTGCACAGCCTGTCGGTGCGCACGCCCGCCGAGATCGAGAAGGCGCGCGCGCACGTGCTCGGGCTCGAGCGCTCGCTGCTGCGCGCCTGGGGCTCGCGCGAGGAATGGGAGGCGGTGCGCTCATGACCCTGCCCGAGCTGCTGTGGGCGGTCGCCGGAGCGATCGCCGTCGTCGCCGTGCTGCTGATCCTCGCCCGGCTGATCGCGGGCCCCACGCTCATCGACCGGTTGATCGCGAGCGACGTCATGCTCACCACGCTCATCCTGGTCGTGGGGGCCGAGATGGTCGTCTCCGGCCACACCCGCACGATCCCGCTCATGGTGGTGCTCGCCGCGACAGCCATCCTCGGCAGCGTCGCCGTGGCCCGGTTCGTGACCCGCGCCGGCGACGGCTCCACGACGGCGGGGGAGGGCGACGATGGACGGCGCTGAGGTGACGGTGAGCATCCTCGACACCGTCGCGGGGGTGCTGCTCGTGGTCGGTGCGCTGCTGACCCTCGCGGCGGCGATCGGACTGTGGCGCCTGCCCGACCCGATCTCGCGCCTGCACGCCGCGACGAAGCCGCAGATCCTCGGCCTCATCCTCGTGGTCATCGCGATCGCCCTCAGTGCGCGCAGTGCGAGCGTGCTGCTGCTGCTCATCCCGGTCGTGGTCTTCCAGCTGCTCACCGCGCCGATCTCCGCGCACATGGTGGGCCGGGCCGGGTACCGCAACGGCGACATCGACCCGGCCTGGCTCGAGGTCGACGAGCTGGCGGCCGACGTCGACGCGGCACCCAGCGGCGAGCTGCCGGGCGGCACCTGGAGCGATGAGGCCGGGTCGTAGAATCAGGGCATGAGCGCCTCCGACCGCAAGCCCCGTTCTCGCGTCGTCACCGACGGCATCGAAGCCACCACCTCGCGCGGCATGCTGCGCGCGGTCGGCATGGGCGACGCCGACTGGGACAAGCCGCAGGTCGGCATCGCCAGCTCGTGGAACGAGATCACCCCGTGCAACCTCTCGCTCGCCCGGCTGGCGCAGGCCGCGAAGGAGGGCGTGCACGCGGGGGGCGGCTACCCGCTGCAGTTCGGCACGGTCAGCGTCAGCGACGGCATCTCGATGGGCCACGAGGGCATGCACTTCTCGCTCGTCAGCCGCGAGGTCATCGCCGACAGCGTCGAGACCGTCATGCAGGCCGAGCGCCTTGACGGCAGCGTGCTGCTGGCCGGCTGCGACAAGTCGATCCCCGGCATGCTCATGGCCGCGGTGCGCCTCGACCTCGCCAGCGTGTTCCTCTACGCCGGCTCGATCGCGCCCGGCTGGGTCAAGCTCTCCGACGGCACCGAGAAGGAGATCACGATCATCGACTCCTTCGAGGCGGTCGGCGCCGTGAAGGCGGGCAAGATGAGCTACGAGGATGCTCACCGCATCGAGTGCGCCTTCGCCCCCGGCGAAGGCGCCTGCGGCGGCATGTACACCGCCAACACGATGGCGAGCGTGGCGGAGGCGCTGGGTCTGAGCCTTCCGGGGTCGGCGAGCCCCGCATCCTACGATCGCCGCCGCGACATGTACGCCCACCGCAGCGGCGAGGCGGTCGTGAACCTGCTCGACAAGGGCATCACCGCGCGCGACATCGTCACGCGCGAGGCGCTCGAGAACGCCGTCACCGTGGCGATGGCGCTCGGCGGCTCGACCAACGTCGTGCTGCACCTGCTCGCGATCGCCAACGAGGCGGAGGTGCCGTTCACGCTCGACGACTTCAACCGCATCGGCAACCGGGTGCCGCACATCGGCGACCTCAAGCCCTTCGGCCGCTACGTCATGAACGACGTCGACCGGCAGGGCGGCCTGCCCGTGCTGCTGAAGGCCCTGCTCGACGAGGGACTGCTGCACGGCGACGCCCTCACCGTCACCGGCAGGACGATGGCCGAGAACCTCGCCGAGCTGAACCCCGACCCGCTCGATGGCGAGGTGCTGCGAACGCTCGACAACCCCATCCACGCCACCGGCGGCATCACGATCCTGCACGGCTCGCTCGCCCCTGAAGGCGCGGTCGTGAAGACCGCCGGCTTCGACGCCGCCGTCTTCGAGGGCCCGGCCCGCGTGTTCGAGCGCGAGCGCGCCGCGATGGACGCCCTGACCAACGGCGAGATCGCCGCGGGCGACGTCGTGGTCATCCGCTACGAGGGCCCCAAGGGCGGCCCGGGCATGCGCGAGATGCTCGCCATCACCGCCGCCATCAAGGGGGCGGGGCTCGGAAAAGATGTACTACTCTTGACCGACGGACGATTCTCGGGCGGCACAACCGGCCTGTGCATCGGCCACGTAGCTCCCGAAGCGGTCGACGCTGGTCCGATCGCCTTCGTGCGCGATGGTGATCTCATCCGGGTCGATATCGCTGCTCGCTCGCTCGACCTACTTGTCGACCCAGCCGAGCTCGAGGCGCGCCGCACCGACTGGGCGCCCCTGCCTCCGCGTTACACCCGTGGCGTTCTCGCCAAGTACTCCAAGCTCGTGCGCTCGGCGAGCGAGGGAGCCGTCACCGGGTAGTCACGCGGTCGATCCTGTTCCGACCACCGACTCTCCAAGGAAGCCGTCTGTCATGACCTCGGAATCGACCCCTGCGCCGACTCCTGCCGCGTCCGCGGCCGCAACGCCCTCCGATCCGCCCGTGCTGACCGGTTCGGGCGCGATCCTCGCCTCGCTCGAGAAGCTCGGCATCACCGACGTGTTCGGTCTCCCGGGCGGAGCCATCATGCCGTTCTACGACGAGCTGATGGCCTCGACCGCCATCCGCCACATCCTCGTCCGTCACGAGCAGGGCGCCGGCCACGCCGCCGAGGGCTACGCCGCCGCGAGCGGCAAGCTCGGCGTCTGCATCGCCACCTCGGGCCCCGGCGCGACCAACCTGGTCACCGCGATCGCCGATGCCCACATGGACTCGGTGCCGCTGCTCGCGATCACCGGGCAGGTGTTCTCGACCTCGATGGGAACCGACGCGTTCCAGGAGGTCGACATCACCGGCATCACGATGCCGATCACCAAGCACTCCTTCCTCGTCACGAAGCCCGAGGACATCCCCGGAGTGCTCGCCGCGGCCGTGCACATCGCCACGAGCGGTCGACCCGGCCCGGTGCTCGTCGACGTGACGAAAGACGCGCAGCAGAAGAAGGCGCCCTTCATCTGGCCGCCCAAGATCGACCTGCCCGGCTACCGTCCGGTCACGAAGGCGCACGGCAAGCAGATCCAGGCCGCGGCGCAGCTGCTCGTCGAATCGCGCAAGCCCGTGCTCTACGTGGGCGGCGGGGTGGTGCGCTCGGGTGCCCACCGCGAGCTGCTCGCGTTCGCCGAGGCGACCGGTGCCCCCGTGGTCACGACCCTCATGGCCCGCGGCGCCTTCCCCGACTCGCACCGGCAGAACCTCGGCATGCCCGGCATGCACGGCACCGTGCCGGCCGTGCTCTCGCTGCAGGAGAGCGACCTGCTCGTCGCCATCGGCTCGCGCTTCGACGACCGGGTCACCGGCAAGGTCAGCGAGTTCGCGCCGAATGCCAAGGTCATCCACATCGACATCGACCCGGCCGAGATCGGCAAGATCCGTCATGCCGACGTGCCGATCGTGGGGGATGCCCGCGAGGTGCTGCTCGACCTGCTGCCGGCCTACCGTGCCGCGGCGAAAGACCAGGCCCCCGACTACACCGACTGGTGGAAGCGGCTGGAGACCCTGCGCAGCCAGTACCCGCTCGGCTACACCGACGACCCCGACGACGGTCTGCTGGCCCCGCAGTGGGTCATCGAGAAGATCGGCGAGCTCTCGGGCCCCGAGGCGGTCTACGCCGCGGGCGTCGGGCAGCACCAGATGTGGGCAGCGCAGTTCATCCAGTACGAGCGCCCCGGCGCGTGGCTGAACTCGGGCGGTGCCGGCACGATGGGCTACGCCGTACCCGCCGCGATGGGCGCCAAGGTCGCCCAGCCCGACCGTCTGGTGTGGGCGATCGACGGCGACGGCTGCTTCCAGATGACCAATCAAGAGCTCGCGACCTGCACGATCAACGACATCCCCATCAAGGTCGCGGTCATCAACAACTCCTCGCTCGGCATGGTGCGCCAGTGGCAGACGCTGTTCTACGACGGCCGCCACTCGTTCACCGACCTCGAGACGGGGGCCAAGAGTGCCGACGAGCAGACCCGCATGGTGCCCGACTTCGTCAAGATGGCCGACGCCTACGGGGCCCTGGGCATCCGCGTGACGAAGCCGGAAGAGGTCGAGCCGGCCATCAAGCTCGCCATCGAGACCAACGATCGCCCCGTCGTCATCGACTTCATCGTCAGCCGCGACGCGATGGTGTGGCCCATGGTTCCGCAGGGCGTCGGCAACTCGTCGGTGCAGTACGCCCGCGACCACGCCCCCGACTGGGACGAGGAGTAACCGCCATGACGTATCACGTGCTGTCGCTGCTGGTCGAGGACAAGCCCGGCCTGCTCACGCGCGTCGCCGGACTCTTCGCGCGGCGCGGGTTCAACATCCGCTCGCTCGCCGTGGGCACGACCGAGGTCGAGGGTCTCTCGCGCATCACGGTCGTCGTCGAGGTCGAGGGACTGCCGCTCGAGCAGATCACCAAGCAGCTCAACAAGCTCATCAACGTGCTGAAGATCGTCGAGCTCGACCCCTCGAGCTCGGTGCAGCGCGAGCACATGCTCATCAAGGTGCGCGTCGACAACGCCACCCGATCACAGATCCTCGAGGCGACCAACCTCTTCCGCGCGCGCGTGGTCGACGTCGCCACCGACTCGCTCGTCATCGAGGTGACGGGCGACACCGCCAAGGTCGAGGCGCTGCTGCGCGTGCTCGAGCCGTACGGCATCAAGGAGATCGCCCAGTCGGGCCTCCTCGCCATCGGCCGCGGCTCGAAGAGCATCAGCGAGCGCGTGCTGAAGAACTAGAACCTGCCACCCCACCCAACCAAGGAGACACCTCTCGTGACCGAGATCTACTACGACAAAGACGCCGACCTGTCGCTCATCCAGAGCAAGAAGGTCGCCATCGTGGGCTACGGCTCGCAGGGCCACGCCCACGCTCAGAACCTCCGCGACTCGGGCGTGCAGGTCGCCATCGCCCTCAAGACCGGCTCCAAGTCGATCCAGAAGGCGACCGATGACGGCTTCAGCGTCATGACCGTCGCCGACGCCGCCGAGTGGGCCGACGTCATCATGATCCTCGCCCCCGACCAGCACCAGCGGGCCATCTTCAGCGAGAGCATCAAAGACAAGCTGGTTCCCGGCAAGACCCTCGCCTTCGCGCACGGCTTCAACATCCGCTTCGGCTACATCGAGGCCCCCGAGGGTGTCGACGTCATCCTCGTCGCCCCCAAGGCTCCCGGCCACACCGTGCGCCGCGAGTTCGTCGCCGGCCGTGGAATCCCCGACATCATCGCCGTCGAGCGCGACACCACCGGCCACGCCTGGGACCTCGCGCTGTCGTACGCCAAGGCCATCGGCGGCACCCGCGCCGGCGTCATCAAGACGACCTTCACCGAGGAGACCGAGACCGACCTGTTCGGCGAGCAGGCCGTGCTCTGCGGTGGAACCTCCCAGCTCGTGCAGTACGGCTTCGAGGTGCTCACCGAGGCCGGCTACCAGCCCGAGATCGCCTACTTCGAGGTGCTGCACGAGCTCAAGCTCATCGTCGACCTCATGTGGGAGGGCGGCATCGCCAAGCAGCGCTGGAGCGTCAGCGACACCGCCGAGTTCGGCGACTACGTCTCGGGCCCGCGCGTACTCGACGCCGGCGTCAAGGAGCGCATGAAGGGCGTGCTCGCCGACATCCAGTCGGGCGCGTTCGCGAAGCGCTTCATCGACGACCAGGATGCGGGAGCCCCCGAGTTCATGGCCCTGCGCGCCAAGGGCGAGCAGCACCCCATCGAGGAGACCGGCCGCAAGCTGCGCGCCCTCTTCGCGTGGAAGCAGCAGGACGAGGACTACACGGATGGCAGCGCTGCGCGCTGACATCGCCGCAGCGCGCTAGTACGACCGTCCACCCCGCCTCCTCCGCCATCCGCGGAGGACCCCACGAGGCCGCGACCCCCGCAACCCGGGGTCGCGGCCTCGTGCTGTTGAGGATTGCCTCTCCGGGCGCGCACCGCGACCGAGCGAGCACCAAGGCGTGCCTCGGTAGGCTCGGAGCATGGCCCGACCCGTGCCCGACGACGACGCCGCCCTGCGGTGGGATGACGTCGACGACCCCAGCTATCTCGACCCGGGCGCGGCCGATGACGAGCCGGGCGACGGCGCCCCCGAGGCTGGCGACGCGGCGGTCGCGGCCGGCGAGGGAACCGCATCCGGTGCGGGCGGCCCGGCTGCGGCGGATGCCGCCGACGACCCCGCCGCCCTCGAGCTGCCCGCCCCCGGCCTGCGCCTGCTCACGGCCGCGTTCGCGGTCGTCTTCGTGCTCTGGTCGGTGGGCTGGATCATCAGTGTCGGCCTCGTTCCGATCAGCGGCCCCACCCTCGCCATCGAGGTGCTCTACCAGTTCAGCGAGTTCCTCGCGATCGTGGCGAGCGCGCTGTGGTTCGCGGCGACGGTGGCGCTCACCCCGCAGCACCGGCTCGCTCCGCGGCTCGGCTGGTTCGCGCTCGGCGCGCTCGTGCTGCTGCCGTGGCCGCTCGTGCTGGGGGTGATCGGATGACCCGCGCGCACGTCGGCGTCGCCGCCCTGCTGTCGATCGTGGTCGGCTGGTTCGTCTTCGACGCGGTCGCGTCGCTCGTCGCCTTCCCGGCCGCGCTCGCCAGTCAGGGCGAGGAGCCGAGCCTGGCCCTCTGGGCGCTGCTGTGGGCGGGCGTGCTGCTGCCCGTTCTGCTGTTCGCCGCCGCTGTCGGCATCGCGCGGCGGCAGCCGTTGCCGCGATTCGCGCTCGTCATCCTCGTCGCCCTCGCCGCGACCGCCGCGGTGCGCATCTCGCTCATCGCGGTCGCGGCCGGCTCGACGGTGCTGTAGGGCGCGCCGCTGGGTCAGGCCAGCCCCACCCACAGCACGAGGCCGATCAGCAGCACCTGCATGACCAGGCGCGGCCAGAACGGCACGGCGAACACCCCGAAGCGGTCGCGGTGCCGCGCGGCATAGGCGTTGGCGGGGAACACGCACACCAGGAACACCGCGAGCGCGATTCCCGCCGCCGCCCGCGTCGGCTCCCATAGCAGCCCGAGCCCGCCCGCGATCTCGGCGACCCCGGTGACCCACACCCACCCCGCCGGCGAGAACGGCCGCCCGTGGAAGACGCGGGGAACCATGGCCGCCATCCCGCGCACGACGGGCGGCACGAAGTGGGTGATGCCGATGCCGACGAACACGACCGCGGTGATGACGCGAGCCAGAGCGACGGGGTCGGCGGCGAGCTCGAGCGGGGCATCCATGCCGCCATTCTGGCCGGGCGCCCTGCGATACCCTGTGAAGCACCGGTCGCCCCCACTGGCGTAGGCCACCGCATACCACCATGCCCCTGCTGGTACCCCTGCGTAAGGACCTCACCGTGACCAAGCCGGTCGTACTGATCGCTGAAGAGCTCTCGCCCGCCACCGTCGACGCGCTGGGCCCCGACTTCGAGATCCGCCACGTCGACGGCACCGACCGCGGCGCCCTGCTCGCCGCGCTCACGGAGGCCAACGCGGTGCTCATCCGCTCGGCCACGCAGATGGATGCGGAGGCCATCGCCGCCGGCCCGAATCTGCGCGTCATCGCCCGTGCGGGGGTCGGCCTCGACAACGTCGACGTGCCCGCGGCGACCCGCGCCGGCGTCATGGTCGTCAACGCCCCCACGAGCAACGTCATCAGCGCCGCCGAGCTCGCCATCACCCACCTGCTCGCTCTGGCCCGGCACCTGCCCGCCGCCGACGCGAGCATGAAGGCGGGGCAGTGGAAGCGCTCGGCGTTCACCGGTGCTGAGTTGTACGAGAAGACGGTCGGCATCGTCGGCCTCGGTCGCATCGGCGTGCTGGTCGCGCAGCGCCTGGCCGCGTTCGGAGTCGAGCTCATCGCCTTCGACCCCTACGTGCCGCCCGCGCGCGCCCAGCAGCTGGGGGTGACGCTCGTCGCGCTCGACGAGCTCATGCGGCGCAGCGACTTCATCACCATCCACATCCCGAAGACACCCGAGACGACGAACCTCATCGGCGCGGCCGAGTTCGCGCTCGCCAAGCCCACCCTCCGCATCGTCAATGCCAGCCGCGGCGGCATCATCGACGAGGATGCCCTGCTCGCGGCGCTCACCAGCGGCCGCATCGCCGGTGCGGGTCTCGACGTCTTCGTCTCCGAGCCGCCCACCGGCTCACCGCTGCTCGGCGCCCCCGGAATCCAGCTCACCCCGCACCTGGGCGCCTCGACCGATGAGGCGCAGGAGAAGGCGGGCGTCGCGGTGGCGAAGTCGGTGCGCCTCGCGCTCGACGGCGAGCTCGTGCCCGACGCGGTGAACGTGGCGGGCGGGGCGATCGACCCGAGCGTGCGCCCGGGTATCCCGCTCATGGAGAAGCTCGGGCAGGTGTTCGCGGCCCTCGCCGACCAGTCGTTCGCGAGCATCGACATCGAGGTGCGCGGCGAGATCGTCGCCCACGACGTCAACGTGCTCAAGCTCGCCGCCCTCAAGGGAGTGTTCAGCCGCATCTCGAGCGAGCAGGTGAGCTACGTCAACGCTCCACTGCTCGCGGAGCAGCGCGGCGTCGCCGTTCGGCTGCTCACCGAGGCCGACAGCCCCGAGTACCGCAACCTGCTCACGATTCGGGGTTCGCTCGCCGACGGCACCGTGCTCTCCGTCTCGGGCACGCTCGTCGGGGCGAAGCAGGTGCAGAAGATCGTCGAGATCAACGGGTACGACGTCGAGGTGCCGATGGCCGAGCACCTCATCGTCATGCTCTACACAGACCGCCCCGGCATCGTCGCGATCTATGGCAAGGAGTTCGGTGAGGCCGCGATCAACATCGCGGGCATGCAGATCGCCCGCCACGAGGCCGGCGGGCCGGCATTGAGCGTGCTGACCGTCGATTCGCGGGTTCCGGATGCGCTCCTGGAGCGCGTCCGCACCGCGATCGATGCCGACCTCATGCGCGAGATCACGATCGTCGATCTGTAGCAGGCAGCACCGGCGACCCGCTGCTCGGCGACGAAGCCGTCAGACGAAGGAGGAACCCATGACCCGCACGCTCGACCTCGCCATCATCGGCGGCGACGGCATCGGCCCCGAGGTCACCGCCGAGGCGCTCAAGGTGCTGCGCGTCGCCGTCGAGGGGCACGCGACTGTGACCGAGACGGCCTATCCGCTCGGCGCCGAGCACTATCTCGCCACCGGCGAGATTCTCGACGAGGCGACCCTCGAGGCGCTCGCGAAGCACGACGCGATCCTGTTCGGCGCGGTCGGCGGCGACCCGCGCGACCCGCGCCTGGCCGGCGGCATCATCGAGCGCGGGCTGCTGCTGAAGCTGCGCTTCGCCTTCGACCACTACGTCAACCTGCGGCCGACCTTCCTCGCTCCCGGCATCGCCTCGCCGCTCGCCGATCCGGGCGAGGTCGACTTCGTGGTCGTCCGGGAGGGCACCGAGGGCCCCTACGTCGGCAACGGCGGCCGGTTCCGCACCGGCACGCCGCACGAGGTCGCCACCGAGGTCTCGATCAACACCGCCTTCGGCATCGAGAGGGTCGTGCGCTTCGCGTTCGCGCAGGCCGCCGCTCGCCGCCAGAAGCTCACGCTCGTGCACAAGACGAACGTGCTCGTGCACGCCGGCGCGCTGTGGCAGAGCACCGTCGACCGCGTCGCGCCCGAGTTCGCATCCGTCGCGGTCGACTACCTGCACGTCGACGCCGCGACCATCTTCCTCGCGACCGACCCGTCGCGCTTCGACGTGATCGTCACCGACAACCTGTTCGGCGACATCCTCACCGACCTGGCCGCCGCGATCGGCGGCGGCATCGGGCTCGCCGCCTCGGGTAACCTCAACCCCGACGGCGCCTTCCCGAGCATGGTCGAGCCGGTGCACGGCTCTGCGCCCGACATCGCGGGGCAGCAGAAGGCCGACCCGACCGCGGCGATCCTGTCGGCGGCGATCCTGCTCGACCAGCAGGCGCTGCCGGATGCCGCGGCGCGCATCCGCGCCGCGGTGCTCGCCGACCTCGCCGCGCGCGGAACCGCACCCCGCCGCACGAGCGAGGTCGGAGACGCCATCGCCGCCCGATTGGCCTGAGACCACCCTCGGGCCCGGGCAGTACGCTGTAGCCACGCTCACCCGGCGGATCCATGACGCCGGCGACCTCTCGAGGATCCCCATGACGACTCTCCTTCCGATGGCGACGCCCGACCTCGCCTGGGCCGTGACCCGCAACGATGCGGCGAAGCCTGCCGCCGAGCGCGACGCGATCCTCGCCGACCCCGGCTTCGGCAAGCACTTCACCGACCACATGGTCGACATCTGCTGGAGCGAGCGCGGCGGCTGGCACCGCCCGCGCGTGCAGCCCTACGGCCCGATCACGCTCGACCCGGCCGCGTCGGTGCTGCACTACGGGCAGGAGATCTTCGAGGGCCTCAAGGCCTACCGGCACGCCGACGGCTCGATCTGGTCGTTCCGCCCCGACGCGAACGCGCGCCGCCTGCAGCGCTCGGCGAAGCGCCTGGCGCTGCCCGAGCTGCCCGAGCAGTACTTCATCGAGGCGCTGCGGCAGCTCATCGCCATCGACGGCGACTGGGTGCCGAGCGCGCCCGAGACGAGCCTGTACCTGCGGCCCTTCATGTTCGCGAAAGAGGCCTTCCTCGGCGTGCGCCCCGCGCACAAGGTGGCCTTCTACGTCATCGCCTCGCCCGCGGGCGCGTACTTCCACGGCGGTGTGAAGCCGGTGTCGATCTGGCTCTCGACCGAGTACTCGCGCGCCGGAAAGGGTGGCACGGGCGCGGCGAAGACGGGCGGCAACTACGCCGCCTCGCTCGTCGCCCAGGCCGAGGCGGCCGAGCACGGCTGCGCGCAGGTGCTCTTCCTCGACTCGGTCGAGGGGAAGTGGCTCGAGGAGCTCGGCGGCATGAACGTCGTGCTCGTCTACAAAGACGGCACGCTCGTCACGCCGAAGAGCGACTCGATTCTCGAGGGCATCACGCGCGACTCGATCCTGCAGCTGGCGGAGGACCGCGGGCACCGCGTCGAGCGCCGCCAGGTGAGCATCGACGAGTGGCGCGAGGGGGCCGCCTCGGGAGAGATCGTTGAGGCTTTCGCCTGCGGCACCGCCGCGGTCGTCACCCCGATCGGCATGATCAAGGCCGCCGACTTCGAGATCGGCAGCCCCGACGCCGTCGCCGGCGAGCTGACCATGTCGCTGCGGGAGGAGCTCACCGACATCCAGTACGGCCGCCGCCCCGACCCGCACGGCTGGATGCTGCGGCTGGACGCCTGAGCGCGTGCCCCGCATCGACCCCGACTTCGCGCGCATGGCGCCGGTCGCCCGGCTGGGCGTGGCCGCTCTGAGCCTCGGCGGCGGCGCCGCGCTCGGCTTCCTCGGCACGCTCGGCCACCAGTCGGTGCCGCCGATCGGCGTCGCGATCGCCCTCGTCACGGTCGGGCTCTACCTGGCCGGGCTGCGCGTCTGGGGCGGTGTGCGCGGGCCGGCGACGGCGGGCGCGGTCGGTGTCGGGCTGCTCGTGGGCCTCATGGCGACGGTCACCGATGGCTCGGTGCTCGTGCCCGCGAACCCCGTCGGCTACGCCTGGCTGCTCGGGGTGGCCATGATCGCGCTCGTCGTGCTCGGCTGGCCGAGCGTCCAGCGAGCTCCCCGGCCCGCGGCGGCTAGCATGGTGCCCGGCGGCGCTGCGGCGCCCGCATCCGAGCGGTTCACCGAAGAGAAAGACCCCTCACTGCCGTGACCTATGTGATCGCCCTTCCCTGCGTCGATGTGAAAGACCGCGCGTGCATCGACGAGTGCCCCGTCGACTGCATCTACGAGGGCGACCGCATGCTGTACATCCACCCCGACGAGTGCGTCGACTGCGGTGCGTGCGAGCCGGTGTGCCCCGTCGAGGCGATCTTCTACGAGGACGACCTGCCCTCGGAGTGGAGCGACTACTACACCGCCAACGTCGAGTTCTTCAGCGAGATCGGCTCGCCCGGCGGCGCGGCGAAGGTCGGCGTGATCGCGGGCGACCACCCGGTCGTCGCCGCGGTGCCGCCGCAGGGCTAGCCTTCGTGCGACGAGAGCTACCCGACTTCCCCTGGGACTCCCTCGCGCCGTACGCGGCGCGCGCCCGTGAGCACGCCGACGGCATCGTCGACCTCTCGGTCGGCTCGCCGGTCGACCCGACTCCGGCCGTCGTGCGCGAGGCGCTCATCGCCGCGACCGATGCGCACGGCTACCCGCAGACGATGGGAACGCCGGCCCTGCGCGAGGCGATCGTGAGCTGGTACGCCCGGCGGCGCTCGGTGACGCTCAGCGGCCCGGATGCGGTGCTGCCGACCATCGGCAGCAAAGAGCTCGTCGGCCTCCTGCCGCTGCTGCTCGGCCTCGGGCCCGGCGATACCGTCGTCTTCCCGCGCACCGCCTACCCGACGTACGCGGTCGGCGCCGCCCTCGTCGGCGCGACCGGCGTCGCGGAGGACGACCCCGCGCTCTGGCCCGCCGGCACGCGCCTGATCTGGCTCAACTCGCCGGGCAACCCGAACGGGGCGGTGCTCGGCGTCGAGGCGCTGCGCGCGGCGGTGGCGCGCGGCCGCGAGCTCGGCGCCGTGGTGGTCAACGACGAGTGCTACGCCGAGCTGGGCTGGGAGCCCGCGACGTGGGCCCGGGGCGACCTGGCGGGCGGCGAGGCCGTGCCGAGCATCCTGCACCCCGCCGTCACCGACGGCGACCACACGGCGCTGCTGAGCGTGTACTCGCTGTCGAAGCAGTCGAACCTCGCCGGCTACCGGGCCGCGTTCCTCGCCGGCGACCCGGCGATCGTCGGCGCGCTGCTGGAGGTGCGCAAGCACGCCGGGCTCATCCCGCCCGCCCCCGTTCAGGCGGCGATGGTGGCGGCGCTCGACGACGATGCGCATGTCGCCGAGCAGCGCGAGCGCTACCGCGCCCGCCGTGCCGTGCTGCGCGCCGCGCTCGAGGCCGCGGGCTTCCGCATCGACCGCTCGGAGGCCGGGCTCTACCTGTGGGCGACCCGCGACGAGCCCGCGTGGACGACGATCGACCTGATCGCCAGCCACGGCATCCTCGCCGCGCCGGGCACGTTCTACGAGGGCGAGAGCTCGCGCCATGTTCGTGTGGCCCTCACCGCGACCGACGAGCGCATCGCCGCGGCCGCCGAGCGCTTGGCGAACCTCTCCAACGCCTGAGCGCGCCTGTTGGGGGGTGCCACACTGGCGCCGTCTTCCGCATAGGCTGTAGTCGGGTCACTCCCGGGCCGCCACCACCACCATGGCTCGTGCCGGGACCCCGCCCCCACCACCGATCACACCCCGATCACACCCTGCGAGGAGGCGCCGTGAGCGACAGCACCGACAAGGCCACGCTGCACTACCCCGGCGGCACCGCCGAGTTCCCGATCCTGGAGAGCGTCGACGGCGCGTCCAGCATCGATGTCTCGACGTTGACGCGGCAGACCGGCCTGACGGCTCTCGACTACGGTTTCGTCAACACCGCGTCGACGCGCAGCGCCATCACCTACGTCGACGGCGAGCAGGGCCAGCTGCGGTACCGCGGCTACTCGATCGACGACATCGCCGAGAACTCGACCTTCCTCGAGGTCGCCTGGCTGCTCATCTACGGCGAGCTCCCGACGCCGAGCGAGCTGGCCGACTTCGACTCGCGCGTGCGTCGCCACACGCTCCTTCACGAAGACCTCAAGCGCTTCTTCGACTCGCTGCCGCACCAGGCGCACCCGATGTCGGTGCTCTCGAGCGCGGTGAGCGCCCTCTCGACCTACTACGGCGACTCGCTCGACCCGCACGACCCCGAGCAGGTCGAGATCTCGACCATCCGGCTGCTGGCGAAGCTGCCGGTCATCGCCGCCTACGCGCACAAGAAAGCGATCGGCCAGGCCTTCCTCTACCCCGACAACTCGCTGGGCTTCGTCGAGAACTTCCTGCGCCTCAACTTCGGCATCATGGCCGAGCCCTACGAGGTCAACCCGGTGCTCGTGAAGGCGCTCGACCGCCTGCTGATCCTGCACGAAGACCACGAGCAGAACGCGTCGACCTCGACCGTGCGGCTCGTCGGCTCGACGGGCGCCAACATGTTCGCCTCGATCTCGGCCGGCATCAACGCCCTCTCGGGGCCCCTGCACGGCGGCGCGAATGAGGCGGTGCTCGACATGCTCGCGCGCATCCGCGATTCGGGCGAGAGCGTCGAGCGTTTCGTCGAGCGCGTCAAGAACAAGGAAGACGGCATCAAGCTCATGGGCTTCGGCCATCGGGTCTACAAGTCGTACGACCCGCGCGCCAAGCTCGTGAAGGCCAGTGTGGATGCGGTGCTCGCCGACCTCGGCGTCAGCGACCCCCTGCTGCAGATCGCGCGCGAGCTCGAGGCCATCGCCCTCGCCGACGACTACTTCATCGAGCGCAAGCTCTACCCGAACGTCGACTTCTACACGGGCGTCATCTACAAGGCCATGGGGTTCCCGACCCGCATGTTCACGGTGCTCTTCGCCATCGGCCGCCTGCCGGGCTGGATCGCCCACTGGCGCGAGATGAACGACGACCCGAGCACGAAGATCGGCCGCCCCCAGCAGCTCTACATCGGCTCGGCCGCGCGCGACTGGCCGCAGCGCTAGCCGCTGGTTCGCCTCCCGCGCGCGCACTCGGAGTCATCTCGAACAGTCGTCGGTGATGAATACTGGCGACATGACGCCGGATGACCTGAGAGCAGTGATGCTCGATCTTGCGGCGACGATTGATGGCGTCCAGGTCGACGTGGGCACGCCAGACGCCGATCGGCACCCCGAGACCTCCATCAAGCTGACTTCCCTCACTGATCCCGAGGTTTTCGCGATCGTCCGAGCCACGGGCAGCGGTTGGTATGAGTTGGCGGTCAACGACGGCTTCTGGACGGGCACAGCGGATGATCAGTCCATGGAGCCTGACGAAGTGCGCGAGTACCTTGCGTCGTACGTCAAGGCTGCGCTCGCCTACCTCGACGGTTCGTGGTCGACGCGAAAGTCGCGGTTCTTGAAGGTGCCGACTCTCACTATCAGAACAGGTGGCTCGGTGCTGAATCTTGTCCCTCGCGGGCGAGGTTCGACCAATGACTACCGGCTCTCGCCTTAACGGCGGCTCGACTGTCTGCGCGGCCGACAGATTGTCGTGACACGCAGACTGGAGCCGTCAACACGCCGGAGGCAGGTTGTCGGTGTCGGTCCTGAAGACACGGCGCTCGTGCCGGGCGATACGACGTTCGGCGCGGGATGCTCGCGGCGAGCATCCCGAACCCGCGACCTAGGCGTGCAGGGCGGCGTTGAGCTGCACGCCCGCGCCGGTGCGGGGCAGCACCTCGACGCCTCCCGTGAGCGAGCTGCGGCGGAACAGCAGCCCGGGCACGCCCGACAGCTCGGCGGCCTTCACGACGCGGGGCTGCCCGTCGGCGCCGACCGCGCCGTCGACCACCACGACCTTCTGGCCGGCCGTCACGTAGAGGCCCGCCTCGACGACCGAGTCGTCGCCGATCGAGATGCCGATGCCGCTGTTGGCGCCGAGCAGCGCGCGCTCGCCGATCGTGATGCGGTGCGTGCCGCCGCCGCTGAGCGTGCCCATGATCGAGGCGCCACCGCCAATGTCGCTGCCGTCGCCGACGACCACGCCCTGGCTGATGCGGCCCTCGACCATCGAGGTGCCGAGGGTGCCGGCATTGAAGTTGACGAAGCCCTCGTGCATGACGGTGGTGCCGGGCGAGAGGTAGGCGCCGAGGCGCACGCGGCTGGCGTCGGCGATGCGCACCCGCGGCGGCGTGACGTAGTCGAGCAGGCGCGGAAACTTGTCGACCCCGAGCGCCGCGATGCCCGCCTGCTGCAGCTGCGGGCGGCGCGCGTCGAAGTCGTCGGGGTGCACCGGGCCGGCGGTCGTCCACATGACGATGGGCAGGTGGCCGAAGATGCCGTCCAGGTTGAGGGTGTTGGGCTGCACGAGCCGGTGGCTCAACAGGTGCAGGCGCAGGTAGGCGTCGGGGGTCGACTGCGGGGGCGCATCCAGGTCGATCGAGACGGTGCGCGCCTCGCGCCGCACACCGCGGCGCGCATCGTCGCCCTGCAGGTGCTCGATCTCGGCGGGCACGATGTAGGGGTCGCGGCCGGGCGGCAGCGCGCCGAGCGCGGGGGAGGGGAACCAGGTGTCGAGCACGGTGTCGTCGGCGATGCGCACCGTGGCGAGCCCGTAGCCCCAGGCGTGGCGCGTGGCGCGCTCGGAGTCGGTCGCGAGGTGCGAAGCGGCGTGGGGGGCGGCGGGGTCGCTCGACATGCCTCCAGGCTACCGGCGCGCGATTAGCCTGGAGTCGTGACCGAGAACGCCGCGCCCGCCCCACCGCTCGACGCCGTGCTCGGCGACGTGGTCGCCCTCACGGCGGCGCTCGTCGACATCGCGAGCGTCTCCGGCGATGAGCGCATGCTCGCCGACGCGATCGAGCGTGTGCTCCGCATCCGCGCCCCGCACCTCGACGTGCTGCGCGATGGCGACGCGATCGTCGCCCGCACCCACCTCGGCCGGCCGCAGCGCGTCATCATCGCCGGGCACATCGACACCGTGCCGGTGAACGACAACCTGCCGAGCCGCCTCGAGCTCGACAGCGGCGGCGGCGATTCCGTGACGGGCACCCTGCACGGCCGCGGCACGGTCGATATGAAGGGCGGCTGCGCGGTCATGCTCGCGCTCGCCGTCGCCCTCGCCGAGCCCGCCTACGACGTGACGTGGGTCTGGTACGACCACGAGGAGGTCGAGGCGCACCTCAACGGCCTCGGCCGTCTGGCCCGCACGCGGCCCGAGCTGCTCGCCGCCGACTTCGCCATTCTGGGCGAGCCGAGCAACGCCGTGATCGAGGGCGGCTGCAACGGCACTCTGCGTGTCGAACTGACCGCGACCGGGCGGCGGGCCCACTCCGCGCGCGCCTGGATGGGCGTCAACGCCATCCACGGCCTCGCGCCTGTTCTCGACCTGCTGGCCCGCTTCGAGCCGCTCGAGATCGAGGTCGACGGCCTGCGCTACCGCGAGGGGCTCAACGCCGTCGGCATCCGCGGCGGGGTCGCGGGCAACGTCATCCCCGACGAGGCCGTGCTGACCGTCAACTACCGCTTCGCCCCCTCGCGCTCGGTCGCCGAGGCCGAAGAGGAATTGCGCGAGCTGTTCGCCTCGGTCGCCCCCGCGGTCTCGATGCGGGTCACCGACGCCGCCGGCGGGGCGCGCCCGGGGCTGGATGCGGAGCTCGCGCAGCACTTCGCCGCAGCGGTCGGCGGCACCCCGCAGCCCAAGTTCGGCTGGACGGACGTGGCCCGCTTCGCCGAGCTCGGCATTCCCGCCGTCAACTACGGCCCCGGAGACCCCTCCCTCGCGCACACCGACGACGAGCGGGTGCCGGTCGAGCAGCTGCTCGCCTGCGAGCGCGGGCTGCGCGCCTGGCTGACGGCCGATGCGGCCGGAGCGCAGGCGGGGTGACGACCCTCGCGCCCCCGCCGGCGAGCTCGCGGCACGGCGCGCTCGCGGTGCTGCGGCGCACGCCGTGGTGGGCAGCGGTGCTCGGCATCTGGGCGGCATCGCGGCTCGTCACGACGAGCATCCTGCTGTCGTTCGCCGCCCGGCAGGGCGAGAACGCCTGGACGGGCGCGAGCCCCGGCTACCTCGACTTCGCGCGCCTGTGGGACGCCCACTGGTACTACATCATCAGCGTCGTCGGGTATCCGAGCGAGATTCCGCGCGACGAGAACGGGCTCGCCGGAGAGAGCGCCTGGGCGTTCATGCCCGTGTACCCGGGGCTCGTGCGCCTCGGCATGGCCCTCACCGGCGACACCTCGCCGCAGGGCTTCGCCGCGGTCGCGGTGACGATCTCGGTGGCCGCGAGCGCGGTCGCCGCGCTGCTGTTCTTCCGGCTGTGCCGCCACTGGCTCAGCGAGGCCACGGCGCTGCTCGCGACCACGCTGCTGTGCGTCGCGCCGCTGTCGCCGATCTATCAGGTCGGCTACGCCGAGAGCCTGCACCTCGCGCTGCTGTTCGGTGCGCTGATGCTCGTGCTCGAACGCCGGTGGGTGCTGCTGCCGGTCGTCGTCACGGTCATGGCGCTCACCCGGCCGAGCGGGCTCGCCTTCGCGCTGCTGCTCGCGCTCGTCTGGGGCTGGCGCTGGTTCTCGCGGCGCGACGAGCCCTTCCCCCCTCTCGAGCGGTTCCGGCTCGGGCTCGCGGCCGTCATCGCGGGGCTCGCGGGGCTGGCGTGGCCGGGCATCGTCGCGCTCAGCACGGGCGAGCTGCGCGGCTACCTCGATACCGAGCTCGCCTGGCGCCGCCCCTACATCGGCGAGGGAGAGCTGCTGCCGTTCACGCCCTGGTTCGAGGGAGCGGCCTGGTGGGGCGGGCGCATCTGGTGGCCTGACCTGGCGCTCGCGGGCGCGCCGTTCTCGGGGGGCGAGGCGCTCGGCGTGAGCATCCTGATCGGGATGCTGGCCCTCGCCGCGCTCGCCTTCCGCTTGCAGGCCATGCGGCGCATGCCGCTCGAGCTGCGGTTCTGGCTCATCGCCTACGCGCTCTACCTGCTCGCCGTCTTCTTCCCGCAGTCGAGCACGTTTCGGCTGCTCGTGCCGCTCGCCCCGGCGCTCGGGGCGATCGCGCTCGGCATCGCGAGCGTCGGCACCGGTCGGGTCGGGGCCCGCTGGTCGCCCGCGACCGCCCGCGCGGTACGGGTGGCCCTGGCCGCGCTCGCGATCACCGTTGGCATCGCCGGGCAGGTCGCGTGGGTGCACCTCGGCTGGTGGGTCGACGGCTACGACTGGACGCCCCCGTGACACCGGGTGGTCACCGCACGGCCTCCCGTCGATTTAGCCGTTGAGCATCCGTAAGGGATAATGGGAGCAGGATTTCAGCGAAAGGGGAGGCCGCATGGCTGCCATGAAGCCCAGGACCGGTGACGGACCGATGGAGGCTGTCAAGGAGGGTCGCCTCATCATCGTGCGCGTTCCGCTCGAGGGCGGTGGCCGCCTGGTCGTCTCCGTCAACGATGACGAGGCCCGCGAGCTGCACGACGCGCTCGCCGCCGCGATCGGCTAACTCGGCAGCCCTCGATCGGCCGGCGGCGCGCTCAGCGCGCGGTCACGATCTGCAGCAGCCCGTCACCGACCGGTGACACCGCGACCCGCACAACGGGCGAGTCGAGCAGTTCGGCGAGGATGCCGCGCAGCTCGACGGTGACGCCGTCGCGCCGAGCAGGGTCGGGCACCGCGTCGCGCCACAGCGCGTGCGGAACGAGCACGGCTCCGCCCGGGCGCACGAGTCGCAGGGCGTGCTCGAGGTACTCGGCGATCGCCGCTGCGTCGGCATCGATGAGCACCGCGTCGTAGCTGCCCTCGTTCATGCGAGGCAGCACCTCCTGGGCGCGACCGGTGATGAGACGCACGCGAGCCGCCGGATGCCCGGCCTCGGTGAAGTGCCGGCGCGCGGCTTCGTGATGGTCGGCCTCGACGTCGATCGAGGTGAGCTGCGCCTCCGGTGCGCCGTGCAGCAGCCACAGGCCGGAGACTCCGACACCCGTGCCGATCTCGATCAGCTGCTCGGCCCCCAGGGCCGCGGTGATCACCGCGAGCTGGGCGCCCGTGGCCGCGCTGATCGGCTCGATGCCGAGCTCGAGCGACTGGGCGCGCGCACCGCGGATCACGTCGGGTTCGACCGTGCGGTCTTCGACGTACTTCCACGACAGGTCTTTGCTGGCCACGGTGCTCCTTCTCGGCCCCCAGCCTAGGGCGAACCTCCCGGCTGGCCCCGCTATTCTCGAGGGGTGTCCTGGGGCCTGACGTTCGAGAAGCTGCTGCTCATCGGGCTGATCGCTGTGCTGCTGATCGGCCCCGACCGGCTGCCCGGTTATGCGGCCCAGTTCGGCCGGTTCATCCGCACTCTCCGCGACATGGCGAACGGGGCCAAAGAGCGCATGCGCGAGGAGATGGGCCCCGACTACGACGATGTCGACTGGAAGAAGCTCGATCCGCGGCAGTACGACCCGCGCAGGATCATCCGGGAGGCGCTGCTCGAGGATGAGGCGCCGCCGACGCGGCCCGGAGCCGGAGCCGCCGCGGCCGTCGCGACCGCGCCGCGCGAGTCGGCCTACGCGCAGCGCCAGCGGCTGATCCGCGAGGGCCGCCCCGCGCCGTTCGACCCCGAGGCGACCTAGCCGCGGTCGCCCGCGGCGATCACCGGAAGCGCCGCCGTGACCGTGCGCGGCTCGCCGACGGTGCGGTAGCCCTCCATGACGCGCTCGGCCTCGGCCTGCAGTAGCGCGATGACCCGGCGCACGCTCGGCCGCTCGGCCCGGTCGGCCCGCAGCAGCGCAGAGATCTGCCGCTCGGCCGGCAGCCCGGTGATGGGCCGGGTGACGATGCCGTTGCCGTGGCTGCGGGTCGTGAACCGGGGCAGGATCGCGATGCCGACCCCGGCGGCCACCAGGCGCTCGACGATGATGTTGTCCATGATGCGCTGCACGATGCGCGGCTCGCGGCCGACGACCGCTGCCAGACGGTCGTGCACCCGGTCGTAGGGGTAGCCGAGCGGCGCCCCGATCCAGTCCTCGTCGACGAGGTCGCTCGGTCGCACGACGCTCTTCTCCACGAGCGGGTGGCCGGCCGGCAGCGCCACATCGAATGGCTCGGTCATGAGCGGCACGACCGTCAGGCCCTGGTCGCTCCAGTGGGCGGGGATTCCCTGCGAGTCGGCGAGCACCAGGTCGTAGTCGGGCGTCAGCATGGCGAACTCGGGCTGGGGCAGATCGTGGTCGGTGACGACGATCTCGAGCCCGGGCTCGTCGCGGGCAGCGAGCAGCACGCCGGGCAGCAGCATCTGCCCGGCGGTCGGGAAGGTGCTCACCGTGACGATGCCCTGAGGGCTCTCGGCGAACTCCTGCCAGAGCGCCTCGGCGGCCTCGATGGCCACCGCGATGCGGCGGGCGGTGTCGGCCAGCGCGAGTCCGGCACCGGTGAGCACGAGCCCGCGACCCCGTCGCTCGGTGAGGGGCACGCCGACCTCCGACTCCAGCACCTTCAGCTGCTGCGAGACCGCGGATGCGGTGCGGTGGGTGGCGCGGGCGACGGCGGTGATGCTGCCGCGGTCGGCGAGCTCGCGCAGCAGGTGCAGGCGCCGGACATCCATGGCTCAATCATAAGCACAGCTACATGATCACTTCAGAAAGAATCGATTGTGCTAAACCGTCTGGGGCGCTGGAATGGAGGTGTTCAGGAAGCAAGGAGAACCCCGCCATGACCGCTCTGCTCGTCATCATCGCTCTGCTCGCCGCGGCCGCCGTCGTCTCGACGGTCATCGTCGCGAGCCGCGACGGCTACCGCCGACTGCCGGCGATCGAGCGCTACTAAGCGCGGTTCGCCCCCGCATCGCGGGGCGCCAGTGAGAGCTTGCGCCCCGCGAGCCCGCGGCCCCGCCGTGCGAGGTCGCGCGCGAGCGCAGTGATCGCCGCCCCCGCCGCATCCGGCTCGGCCGCAACCGCCCCGCCGCGCAGCACGATCGGCTCGCCCGCATCGCCGCCCTCGCGCAGCCGCACGCTGAGCGGGATCTGCGCCAGCAGCGGCACCTCCAGCCGGGCCGCCGTCTCGGCCCCGCCGCCCGAGCCGAACAGCTCGAGAACGCTGCCGTCGGGCTGTGCGAGGCCCGCCATGTTCTCAACCACACCGATGACGGTCTGCCCGGTCTGACGGGCCACGAGCCCCGACCGCTCGGCCACGTCGGCCGCCGCGCGCTGCGGAGTCGTCACGACCACGACCTCCGCGTGCGGCATGAGCTGCCCCACCGAGATCGCCACGTCGCCCGTTCCGGGCGGCATGTCGAGCAGCAGCACGTCGAGATCGCCGAAGTGCACGTCGGTGAGGAACTGCTGCACCGTGCGGTGCAGCATCGGCCCGCGCCACGAGACCGCGGTGCGGGCATCCACGAACATGCCGATCGAGATCACGGCGACCCCGTGCGCGCGCGGCGGCATGATCATGTCACCCACCCGCGTCGGCTTCGCGTCGGCGATACCGAGCAGCGCCGGAATCGAGAAGCCGAAGACGTCGGCGTCGACGAGCCCGACGCGCAGCCCCTGTTGAGCCAGAGCCACAGCGAGGTTGGCGGTGAGCGTCGACTTGCCGACGCCGCCCTTGCCGCTCGTGATCGCGATCACCCGCGTCAGCGAGTCGGCCGTGAACGGGTGCCCCGCCGGCCGGGTGCCGCGCAGGCGGGCGATGAGGGCATCGCGCGTCGCGGCATCCATGACCCCGACATCGATCGCGACGGCGCCGACGCCGGCGACCGACTCGGCGGCCGCGCGCACATCGCGCTCGATCGCGGTCGCGGCCGGGCAGCCGACGATGGTCAGGCGCAGGTCGATCGCGACGCTGTCACCATCGACGCGGATGCTCGGAACCATGTCGAGCTCGGTGACGGGCCGGCGGATCTCCGGGTCGATGACCCCTGCCAGCGCGGCCCGCACGCGGGTCTCCAGCTCGCCCGCCGGGCTCGGGGGAGCCGCGCCCGCCCCCTCAGGACTCATCGGCCGTGCGCGTCGACTCGTCCTCACCGCGGTCGCGCCGATCGAGCTCGTCGAGCAGAGCCCGCAGCTCGGTGCGCAGGTGGTCGCGGGTGACGACATCCTTCATCGCCAGGCGCAGCGCCACGACCTCGCGCGCGAGGTACTCGGTGTCAGCGAGGTTGCGCTCGGCGCGCTGCCGGTCTTGCTCGATCTGCACCCGGTCGCGGTCGTCCTGCCGGTTCTGCGCGAGCAGGATCATCGGGGCGGCGTACGAGGCCTGCAGCGAGAGGATCAGCGTGAGCAGGGTGAAGTTCAGCGCCCGCGGGTCGAACTGCGCCTCGGGGGGTGCGAGCGTGTTGTAGGCGAGCCAGACGGTCACGATGACCGTCATTCCGACCAGGAACCACGGGGTTCCCATGCCGCGCGCGAAAGCCTCGGAGAACCGCCCCATGCGGTCGTTGCCGCTCGAGAAGCGCGGCACGAGCGGCGTGCGCAGGCCCTTCGGCGAGTCGAGCCGCACCTCCGGGCGGCGCTCGCGCCGACGCTCACGCGCGGCCATCGCCGGGCCTCCTGCCGGGGATCGCGCTCGAGGCACCCGGGCGACGACGCGCGGGGGCGACCGTCTCACCCGCATGGTGATCGGCGCTGCGCCAGTCGTCGGGCAGCAGGTAGTCGAGCACGTCGTCGATCGTCACCACACCCACCAGGCGGTGGGTCTCATCCACGACGGGCAGCGAGACGAGGTCGTAGCTGGCCAGGCGGCGCGAGACCTCGGCGGCCGAGGTGTCAGGACCGACCGGCTCGATGCTGCGGTCGATGATGGTGCCGAGCCGCTCGTGCGGCGGGTAGCGCAGCATGCGCTGGAAGTGCACCATGCCGAGGAATCGGCCGGTCGGCGGCTCGTAGGGCGGCAGCGTGACGCAGATCGCCGCCCCGATCGCGGGGGCCAGCTCGTGACGGCGGATCAGCGCCAGCCCCTCGGCGACGGTCGCGTCGGCCGAGACGATGATCGGCTCGGTCGTCATGAGGCCACCGGCGGTGTCGGCGTCGTAGCTGAGCAGGAAGCGGACGTCCTCCGCCTCCTCCGGGTCCATGAGCTCGAGCAGGTGCTCGCCGCGCACGGTCGGCAGCTGCGCGATGAGGTCGGCCGCGTCATCCGGCTCCATCTGATCGAGCACGTCTGCGGCGCGCTCGTCGTCGAGCTGGGCGAGGATCTCGACCTGCGCGGTCTCCGGCATCTCCTCGAGCGCGTCGGCGAGGCGCTCGTCCGACAGCTCCTCCGCGACCTCGATGCGCCGGGTCTCGGGCAGCTCGAGCAGCGACGTCGCGAGGTCGGCCGGCAGCAGCTCGTTGTACGAAGCGACGAGCTGCTCGGCGCTCTGCGGGGCCGCGCCCGGCGTCTGCTCGATGACATCGCCCCAGCGCACGAACAGTGTCGGACCCTTCGCGAAGGGTGCGGGCACGGTGCGCGGCTTGCGGACGAAGAGCTGATCGACCGCCCACTCGCCGGGCCCCGCCTCGACGATCGCGACATCCTCGATCGTGGCGGAGCCGCCGCCGTCGCGCAGCTGCACGCCGCGGCCGACGAGCTCGGCGAGCACACGCACCTCGCCGCCGCGCTGCGCGAAGCGACGCAGGTTGATGAGTCCGGTCGTGATCACCTGTCCGCCGCTCATGCTCGTCACACGACCGATCGAGACGAAGACCCGGCGACGGCCGGGAACCTCCACGACGAGCCCGATGACGCGCGGCGGGTCGTTGCGGCGGTAGACGACGAGCACGTCGCGCACGCGTCCGACGCGGTCGCCGACGGGGTCGAAGACCGCGCAGCCCGCCAGGCGGGCGACGAAGACGCGCGCGCTGCTCACGGCACAACCTTATCGGCGGGCTGTCAGAATGGCCTGGTGAGCACTCCGAGCCTGTTCGGCCGCCGCGCGGCCGCCCCGCCGACCGTCCCGCAGGGCGACGTGCTGGGCGAGTACGCCACCTACCCGGAGGCCCAGAAGGTCGTCGACCGACTCGCGAAGGCCGACTTCGCCGTATCGGGCATGGCGATCGTCGGCAGCGATCTCAAGACCGTCGAGCGCATCACCGGGCGCATGACCTACGCGCGCGCCGCGATCGCCGGTGCGGCGAGCGGGTCGTGGGTGGGCCTGTTCTTCGGCCTCGTGCTGTTTCTCTTCATGCCCGCGCCCGACTTCTCGCTCGTGCTCGCCGCCGCCATCATCGGTGCCGGCTTCGGCATGATGCTCGGCATCGTGTCGTACGCGGTCACCCGCCGGCGCCGCGACTTCAGCTCGACCCACCAGGTGCTCGCGAGCACCTACCAGGTGATCATCGACCCGAGCCAGACGGCACGGGCACGCATGGCCCTCGCGGCCGAGAGCGCCGAGGCCGCGCGCGAAGAGCCGACGGGCGACTAGCGCCCCCGCATCCAGGTCTCGACCTCGTCGGCCGTGCGCGGAATGCCGGCGGAGAGGTTCTCGGCCCCGTCGGCCGTGACGAGGATGTCGTCCTCGATGCGCACGCCGATGCCGCGGTACTCCGCCGGCACGGTGAGGTCGTCGGGCTGGAAGTACAGCCCGGGCTCGATCGTGAACACCATGCCGGCCTCGACGATGCCGTCCATGTAGAACTCGCGCCGCGCCTGCCCGCAGTCGTGCACGTCGAGGCCGAGGTGGTGCGAGGTGCCGTGCACCATGTAGCGGCGGTGGTAGCCGGCGTCGGGGGCGAGGCTCTCCTCGGCCGAAACGGGCAGGAAGCCCCACTCGGCGGTCTTCTGGGCGATGACCCGCATCGCCGCCGCGTGCACCTCGCGGAACCGGATGCCCGGCTTCACGATCGCGAACGCCGCATCGGCGGCCTCGCGCACGGCCTCGTACACCCGGCGCTGCACCTCGGTGAAGACGCCCGACACCGGGAGGGTGCGCGTGATGTCGGCGGTGTAGTAGCTCTCGAGCTCGACGCCGGCGTCGATGAGGATGAGGTCGCCGGGAACAACAGCACCGTCGTTGCGGGTCCAGTGCAGGATGCACGCGTGCGGGCCGCTCGCCGCGATCGTGTCGTAGCCGACCGTGTTGCCCTCGGCCCGCGCCCGGCGGTTGAAGGTGCCCTCGACCAGTCGCTCGCCGCGCGGGTGGGCGACGATCTGCGGCAGATCGGCGATGACGTCGGCGAAGCCCTGCTGCGTGGCGGCGACGGCGCGGCGCAGCTCCTCCACCTCCCAGGCGTCCTTCACGAGCCGCAGCTCGCTGAGGTCGCGGGCGAGCTCGGCGTCGCGCGCGGGGTCGACCTCGGTGTCGTCGCCCGTCGCGCCGGCCAGCATGCGCAGCGCGTCGAGCCGGTCGGTGAGGGCGCGGTCGGCCTCCCGCACGATGAGCGTCTCCGCACCATCGGAGGCTCCGACCTCGTCGGCGTCGGCCAGGTCGACGCCGATCGCGCCGAACACCTCCTCGAGCGCGTCGAGTGCGGCCGTCGCCAGACCCAGCGCGCCGGCCACATCGTCGAGCGAGGGGCGCGGGCCCGTCCAGAACTCGCCGATCTCGGGGTTCGCGTAGAACTCGTCCGAGTCGCGCCCCGCCCCCTCGCGAAAGTACAGGGTGGCGGCGTGGCCGACGTCGGTCGGCTCGAGCACGAGCACGCTGCCCGGCACCGTGTCGGCGCCCCAGCCGGTCAGGTGCGCGAACGCGGAGTGCGCGCGGTAGGGGTAGTCGGTGTCGTTCGAGCGCTGCTTGGCCGGGCCGGCGGGCAGCAGCAGCCGCACGCCCGGGTAGAGCGCCGACAGGCGGGCGCGGCGCTCGGCGGCGCGCGCGGCGACGGGCCGCTCCGGCACCTCGCCCCGCGGCCGGTCGGCCCACTGGCTCGAGATGTACTGCCGGAAGGTATCGCTGGCCGGGGTGGTCGATCGGTTCTCGGTCGCGCGCGGAGCATCCTTGCCGTCGGTCATGCCCCCCATTCTGGCACCGCGCGGATGCCCGCCCGCCGTCACTCGAGGATGATGCGGGCCACGACGGGCCGGTGGTCGCTGCCCGCGCCGTCGTACTCGGTGAGCACGCGCATGCCCGTCACCGCGATGTCGGATGATACGAACACGTGGTCGATCGGGGCGCCGAGCAGCGGCGGCAGGCGTGTCGGCCAGGTGCCGACGGCGCCGTTGCCGGTGAGCAGGCCCGCGTTGCGGCACTCGCCGAAGCCGAGCCCAGTGACGCCGGCGGCGGGGTCGACGACGCGGAAGTGATCGGCGGTGGCGTTGACGTCGCCCGCCATCACGACGCGCTCGCCCGTGCAGATGCCGTCGACCCAGCGCAGGTCGGCCCGCCAGTTGTCGAGCTCGCCGGGCAGGGGGGCGACGGGATGCACGCCCACGATGGTCAGCCCGCCCGGCTCGAGCGGGCGCAGCACGATGCTCGGCAGCACCGTGGTGTTGCCGACCGTGTCGTCGACCTCGTGCTGGCCGAGGTCGACCGAGACGAGCACGCTCGTCGACCGGGCCTTGGCGACGTAGTCGAAGGCGATCGAGTAGACCCACATCGGCCGGCCGGCCGCGCGGGTGAGCTCGGCGATCGCCACGGCGGTCTCCTGGCTGGTCTCGGGCAGCACCACGATGTCGGCCTGCTCGGCGATGACGAGCTCGGCGATGCGCTCGGTTCCGGGGGCGTCGCCGAGGGTGTTCCAGGCGAGCACCGAGAGCTCGGCCGGCGCACGGGTCGGAAAAGACTCGTCGCCGAACCCCCGCGTCGAGAGCACGGCGCCGTTCACGAGCGCGAACAGCATCGCCAGCAGGGCGAGCGCCGCGAGGAAGCGCCGCGCTGCGGCCCACAGCACGGCGACGAGGGCCAGGGTGAATGCCGCCGCGACCGCGATCACCGAGGTCAGGGCGCGCACCGACACCAGTTGCGCGACGACCGGCGCCTCGGCGAGCCCGAACAGGTTCGGCCAGGCCACCACGAGCAGCGCGGCCGCGACGCCGACGACGATGACGGCGGCGAGGAAGCGGCGGACCATGGTGGGGCGAGCCTACCCGGCGGGCCTGAGCGTGCCGGTCTGGCGGGCCGGCCGTCCGGGCCTCCAGGCCGCGACGCCTAGCATGAGAGCATGACCCGCGGCCCGATCGACCTGCACACCCACAGCAGCGTCAGCGACGGCACCGAGACCCCGACGCAACTGATTCGCGCGGCAGTCGAGGCGGGCCTCGACACCGTGGCGATCACCGACCACGACTCGACCGCGGGCTGGGATGAGGCGGTCGCCGCGGCGGCGGGCACCGGACTGCAGGTGATCCGCGGCATCGAGCTGAGCACGCGGCACGAGTGGCGCAGCGTGCACCTGCTGGGGTACCTCTTCGACCCGCACGATCCGGTGATCCTGCGCGAGACCGCGCGAACGCGCGACGATCGCCTGAATCGGGCCGAGCGCATGGTCGCGCGCCTCGCCGAAGACTTCGATATCACCTGGGATGACGTGCTCGCGCAGTCCGGCGGCACCACGATCGGCCGCCCGCACATCGCCGACGCCCTCGTTGCGCGCGGCGTCGTGCCCACGCGCAGCGCGGCCTTCGAATCGATCCTGCACTTCCGCGGCGGCTACTACCTGCCGCACGAGGCGCCGACGGTGCTCGACGGGGTGCGGATGATCGCCGAGGCCGGGGGAGCGCCCGTGCTCGCCCACCCGGCCACCCGTGGCCGCGAGGCCGTGGTCGACGGCGAGGCGCTCGGCCGCCTCGTCGACGCGGGCCTGGTCGGCCTCGAGGTCGGCCACCGCGAGAACACCCCCGACGGGCGGGCCCGCCTGCTCGAGCTGGCCGCCCGCTACGACCTCATCGTGACCGGCTCGAGCGACTACCACGGCGAGGGCAAGCCCAACCGTCTCGCCGAGAACACGACGACGCCCGAGGCGCTCGAGCGCCTGATCGCCGCGACCCGCGGCGTGGAGCCGGTTCGGGCGTAGGCGGGCCCCGTCGGGCCTAGTCGCCGTGGGCGGCGCTCGCCTCCGGTGACGCGACGGTCGTCGATGCGCCGTGCGCGCCGGCTCGGTCGTGCCCGCGCTCCCACCGCACGAGCAGCACGAACGGGATGACCGCCGTGGCCAGGGCGGCCGCGACCGTGAACGCCGCGCGCACGCCGTCGGCCGTGATCGACGCATCGCCGGTGGGCGGCGCGATGAACGCCGCCACCGACAGGAAGAGCGCGATGCCCGCCGCGCCCGCGACCTGCTGCACGGTGCCGACGATCGCCGAGCCGTAGGGGTTCAGCTGCGGGCGCAGGGCCGCCAGGCCGTTCGTCAGCAGGGGCGTGAACAGCAGCGCGAGCCCGAGGCTCACGCCGATGTTCGCGACGGCGACGAACCAGATCGGGGTCGCGGCCGTGAACATCGCCATCACCCACAGCGTCGCCGCCATGAGCGCGATGCCCGGGATCACGAGCGAGCGCGGGCCCACGCGGTCGTACCGGCGACCGATCGCGGGCGCGAGCAGGCCCTGCAGCAGCGCGCCCGGCAGGATGATCAGGCCCGAGACGAGCGGCGAGGCGCCGAGCACCTCCTGCACGTAGAGCGGGATGACGATGATCGCCCCGAACAGCGCAATCGACGCGACGGTGATGATGCCGATCGACAGCGCGAACTGCCGCTCGCCGAACGTGCGCAGATCGAGCAGGGCGTCGTCGGTGCGCTGCAGGCGCACCTGGCGCGCCCCGAACAGCCCGAGCGCCACAACACCCACGCCGAGGGCGACGAGGCCCGACACCACCGGGTCCGGACCCGCACCCGGCTCGGTGCGGCCCGCCTCGCCGAGCTGCGCGAGCCCGTACACGAGACCGCCGAACCCGGGGATCGAGAGCAGCACGCTGAGAACATCCAGGCGCGACCCGCGACGCTCGCCGACGTCGACCATGCGCACGGCGCCGATGATGAGGGCCGTCGTCGTGAGCGGCAGCATCGTGATGAACAGCCAGTGCCAGTCGGCGATGCTGAGGATGAAGCCCGAGAGGCTCGGGCCGACGGCGGGCGCGACCGCGATGACGGTCGACACGGTGCCGATGACCTGCCCGCGCCGCTGCGGTGCCACGAGAGCGAAGACGGTCGTGAACAGCATGGGCATGACGATCGCGGTGCCGCTGGCCTGGATGACCCGGGCCACGATGAGCAGCTCGAAGACCGGTGCGACCGCGCCGAGCAGCGTTCCGGCCGTGAAGAGCGACATGGCGGTCACGAAGAGCGCACGCGTGCTGAAGCGCTGCAGCAGCCACCCCGTGATCGGGATGACCACCGCGAGCGTCAGCATGAACGCGGTCGTCAGCCACTGCGCGGCGGTCGCCGTGATGCCGAACACCTCGATGAAGCGCGGAATCGCGACACCCATGAGCGTCTCGTTGAGGATGACGACGAAGGCCGAGCCGATGAGCACGCCGAGCACGATGCGGCGCTGCGCGTCGGTCACGGTCGTCGCGGGCGCGCCGGGTCGGGCGACGTCGGAGACGGATGCGGGTGGTTCAGGAGCGGTGGCCATAGGGAGCCAAACCTACTCCTGCGCGGCACCATTCCCGGCCGGGCCGCCTCCGGCGCTCGCGCCGCCGGAGCCGCCCGAGCGCCGACGCCGCCGACGCCGCTTGGCCGCGCCGCCGGTGCTGCCCTCGCCCGTCGTCGTGGCCGTGGCCCCCTCGGTCGTTCGGCGCTCGCGGCGCTCGCCGCCGCCCGCGGTGCCGTCAGAGCTGCGCGTGCGGGTGCGCTCGCGCTCGCGCGGCGGCCGCGAGGCCTCGCGCTCGACCTTCGGGATCGGCGTCGCCTTGAGGCGCCCCTTCGAGCCCTCGGGGATCTCGAGGTCGCTGTACAGGTGCGGCGACGACGAGTACGTCTCGACCGGCTCGGGGATGCCCATCTCGAGCGCCCGGTTGATGAGCGCCCACTTGTGCATGTCGGCCCAGTCGACGAAGGTCACCGCAATACCGGTCTTGCCCGCGCGCCCCGTGCGGCCCGCACGGTGGAGGTACGTGTCGTGGTCATCCGGAACCGTGTGGTTGATGACGTGCGTGACGTCGTTGACGTCGATGCCGCGCGCCGCAACGTCGGTCGCGATGAGGATGTCTTTCTTGCCCGCCTTGAACGCGGCCATGGCCCGCTCGCGCTGCTCCTGGTTGAGGTCGCCGTGCACCGCGGCCGCATTGAATCCGCGGTCGTTCAGCTCTTCCACGAGCTTCGCGGCGGCGCGCTTCGTGCGGGTGAAGATGACCGTCTTGCCGCGGCCCTCCGCCTGCAGGATGCGCCCCACGACCTCGTCCTTGTCGAGGGCGTGCGCGCGGTAGACGATGTGCTTGATGTTCGCCTGCGTCAGCCCCTCGTCGGGGTCGCTCGCGCGGATGTGGATGGGCCGCGTCATGAACCGCCGCGCGAGCGCGACGATCGGGCCGGGCATCGTGGCCGAGAACAGCATGGTGTGGCGGGTCGGCTTGGTCTGCGCGAAGAGCTTCTCGATGTCGCTGAGGAAGCCGAGGTCGAGCATCTTGTCGGCCTCGTCGAGCACCATGACCTCGACGTTGGCGAGGCTCAGCAGGCGCTGGCTCGCGAGGTCGAGCAGGCGGCCGGGCGTGCCGACCACGATCTGCGCGCCCGCCTTCAGCTGCTCGATCTGGCCCTCGTAGGCCTTGCCGCCGTAGATCGAGACGATCTTCACGTCGCGGTTCGAGGCCGCGAGCTCGAGGTCTTCGGTGACCTGCACGCACAGCTCGCGCGTGGGAACGACGACGAGCGCCTTCACGCCGGGCTCGGGGTGCAGGCCGAGGCGCTGGATGAGCGGCAGGCCGAAGCCGAACGTCTTGCCGGTGCCGGTCTTGGCCTGGCCGATGATGTCCTGCCCGGTGAGGGCGAGGGGGATGGTCTGCTCCTGGATCGGGAAGGGCTCGATGATGCCCTTCGATGCCAGCGCCTCCACCAGGTCGGGCTCGATGCCCAGATCAGAGAAAGTCACAGTGGTGTGTCGCCTGTCGATAGATGATGTGCGGCCAGTTTAGCCGTCGGGCCGCGGCGGGCGGGCCCATCGCCTAGGCTTTCCGTCGTGGCTTCGTGGTTCCGTCGTCGACGACCTCGCGTGGAGGCGCCCACCCTCACGCCCCGCGACACCGCCGCGGCGGCCCTGCGCGTCGACCTGGCCGACCTCGCCCCGAGCCCGGAGGTCTTCCTCGGGCACTGCGCGGCGCTGCATCTGACCTTCATCGAGCAGCTCACGACCGCCATGGCGAACGCTCCCCGCGTGGCCGACAAGGATGCCCTCGCCCGCGTCACCGGCGTCGTGCTCACCCGCTACCTGGCTCTCGTGGCCGAGATCGAGCGGCTGCAGCTCGACAAGACCGACATCATGGCCCCTCACCTCGACGGCGTGGAGGAGTTCGAGCGCCGCACGCAGGGCCACGCCTGGCATGAGCAGGTGGCGAGCGCGCACGTCACGATCGGGTTCCTCACCGACTTCTGGGTGCGTCTGGCCGCCGGCCTGCCTGCCGATCTGCGCGAGCGCGCCATCGCCGCGCTCGGCAACGGCGACCTGGAAGGACCCGTGCACCGCATCCTCGAGCGGGCCATCGCCGCCACCCCGCCGCTCGCCTCGCGGCTGGCGCTGTGGTGCCGCCGCCTGGTGGGCGACACCATGCTGCAGGCGCGGTCGGCGCTCGTCATGCACGACGACCGCTCGAGCGACGAGGCCAAGATCGAGCCGGTGTTCACCGAGCTCGTCGCCGAGCACACGCGGCGCATGGACCGCCTCGGCCTCACCGCGTAGGAGATCTCGTGACCGCCTCGTCGTCGACACCGCCGCGCGCCCTGCGCACCCTGCCGCGCACCCGTCTCGGCTGGTGGGGGTTCGCGCTGCTCGGCGCGGGCGCGGCCCTGCAGCTTGTCCAGAGCTTCCTGCGGTGGGCGAGCGGGGCGTGGGGGCTCGCCGAGACCGTGCGGGTGCCCGACCTGGCGTTCATCATCGTCATGGCCGGCGGGGTCGTGGTCTCGGCGCTCGCCGTGCTGCTGCGGCGCGACTACTCGATCATGATGATCGCGCTCGGGGCGGTGACCCTCATCAGCCTGGGGGGCGTCGCCGTGCGGGCGCTCGCGGGCTGAGCGCGCATCCTGCCGCCGTTCGGGGCCCGGCGATCAGGCCTTCGCGGGCCGGCCCGGCCGCATCAGCTGCTCGAGCAGCGCTGCGTCGGCCGTCTCGCGGCGCTTCGGCAGCACCAGGGCCAGCGCCAGCGCGACGAGCGGGCCGAGCACGAGGGCGATCACCCAGATCCAGCCGCCGTCGAAGGTGAGGCCCAGCCACACGCACGCCACCCACACGGCAGCGGTCGCGGCGGCGCCGACCATCGGCACGAGCAGCAGGCCGTGCCACTGCCGACCCGGAACGACGTAGCGCACGCCGAGCGAGATCGCGGCGCCGATGACCGTGGCGAAGAGCAGTTCCATGCGGGCGAGCCTAGTCGAGGTCGAGCCGGCGCGGGCGGGGCCGGGCTAGCCGACGAAGCCGACCCGGCGAGCCGAGTCGGTGCCGATCTCGACGTAGCCGATCGCGGCGGTCGGCACCAGGTAGTGCTTGCCCTTCGTGTCGGTGAGGGTCACGAGCGGCGCCCCCTTCTCGACCGCGGCCGCGATGGTCGCCTGGATGTCGGCGGCCGATTCCGAGCTCTCGAAGGCGAGCTCGCGAGGGCTGTTGAGAATACCGATGCGAATGTCCACGAGCGCCAGCGTACCCGGCGGCTCCGGCGCGCATCCGCGTGTTCACTGAGGGCGCACCGCCGTCGGGGCTCGCCGCTAGCGTTGAGCCCGTGACCACCTTCGACCCCGCGCCGCCGCCGGTCGCCGCCGGGCCGGTGGCTCTCGACGCGGGTCAGCGACGGGTGGTGGAGGCCCGCCACGGCCGCGGTGCCGTCGTGCTCGGCGCTCCGGGTTCGGGCAAGACGACGGCGGCCATCGAGCTGGTCGCTGCCGCGGTGCTCGAGGACGATCTCGACCCGTCCGCGGTGCTCGTGCTCACGCCGGCGCGCCGCACGGCGACCGTGCTGCGCGACCGTCTCGCCGTGCGGCTCGGCGTCGAGCAGCGGGTGCTGCCCGGGCCGCTGGCCCGCTCGGTCGCCGCGTTCGCGTTCGCCCTCGTGACCGCCGCCCACCGGCTCGACGGCCTCGCCGAGCCGCGCCTGCTGAGCGGGGCCGATCAGGATTCCGATCTCGCCGAGCTGCTCGACCGCTCGGCCCTCGAGGCGGTGCTCGGCCCGCTCGCCGGGCCCGGGCCGGCGTGGCCCGAGCACCTCGGGCCGGAGGTGCGGCGGCTCGCCGCGTTCCGCACCGAGCTGCGCGATGCGATCGCCCGGCTCAGCGAGCACGGGGTCAGCACCGATTGGCTGCGGGCCCGTGCCGCCGAGCGGGGCCTCGACGCCTGGCCCGCGCTCGCTGATCTGGTGGACGAGTACCGGGAGGTGCTCGGCTCTGCGCGCCCCGGGCAGCTCGACCCGGCCGAGCTGGTACGGGCCGCTGTGGGGCTCGTGCGCGACCCGGCCCCGGGCCTGCCGCCGATGCCGCGCCTGGTCGTGCTCGATGATGCCCACGACGCCACCCCGAGCGGGCTCGAACTGGTGGCCGCGCTCGCCGCCCGCGGGGCCGCGGTGGTCGCGCTCGGCGATCCGGATGTCGCGGCCAACACCTTCCGCGGCGCGGAGCCCGAGGCCCTCGCCGGGCTGCCGGCCCTCCTCGGCTGGCAGAGTGCCGAGCCGATCGTGCTGCCGACCGTGCACCGCCACGGTGCGGCGCTGCGGGCTCTTGCTGCCGACGTCTCCTCGCGCATCGGCACGGCGCGCGCGGGCGCGCAGCGCCGAGCCGTCGCGAGCGCGTTCGACGAGGACGACGACGCCCGAGCGACGCCCGAGGGCTGGGGCGGCCCGATCGTCGCGCTCGACGCCCCCACGGCCACGCGCGAGCGCGCGCTCATCGCCGATCTGCTGCGAGAGCGGCACCTGCTCGACGCCGTGCCGTATCGGCGCATGGCCGTCATCGTGCGCAGCGGCCGCATGGTTCCGGGCATCGTGCGCGCGCTCGCCCAGGCGGAGGTGCCGGTGCAGTCGACGGCTGCCGGGCGACCGCTGCGGGAGCATCCGGCCGCCCGCGCCCTCATCCGCCACGTCGACGTCGGGGTCGGCCGCAGTCCGCTCGACGCCGCCGCCGCGACCGAGCTGCTGCTCGGCCCGCTCGGCGGGGTCGACCGCGTCGGCCTGCGCCGCCTCCGTCGGGCGCTGCGCGCCGAGGAGCTCGCGGGTGCCGGCGACCGTCCCGCCGACCTCCTGCTGGCGGATGCCCTCGCCGACCCCGCCCGCCTCGCCACGATCGACCACCGCACCGCCCGCCGCGCGGCGCGGCTGGCCCGCACCCTGCGGTCGATCGGCGAGCGGCACGAGGCCGGAGCGACCGTCGACGAGCTGCTCTGGCTCGCGTGGAGCGAGTCGCACGTCGCCGAGGTCTGGCAGCGCGAGGCCGCCGGGTTCGGCGTGGCCGCGGCCGAGGCCAATCGCGCGCTCGACGCCGTGGTCGCGGTGTTCACCGCCGCCGCGACGATCGTCGACACGGTGCCCGACGCCACCGTCGAGTCGTTTCTCACCCGCGTGCTCGACAGCGATGTCGGCGACGACCTCCTCGCGCCCCTGCGCGAGGAGGATGCCGTGCTGGTCGCCACCCCTGCCGCGGTCACGGGGCTCGAGGCCGATGTCGTCGTCATCGCCGGGCTCACCGAGGGCGTGTGGCCGAACACGCGCGTTCGCGGCACGCTTCTCGGGGCCCCGCTCATCAGCCGATTGGCGCGCGGGCTGCCCGTCGACGATCTCGACGAGCGGCGACTGGTGCTCGACGACGAGCTGCGCATGTTCCTCCTGGCCGCCACGCGCGCCCGGCGGCAGCTGGTCGTCACGGCGACCGCGGGCGACGACGAGCAGCCGAGCGCTCTGCACGCTCTCGTGCGCGAGCACGCGCGGCGCGACGCCGCCCGACGGCTCGGCGTCGATCCCGACGACCCCTCCGCCGTCGTCCGTGCCGACGCGGCCATCGAGTCGGCCCTGCGCGGCGCCCGGCCGGTGCGGGCGCGCTCGCTGCGACGGCTGGTCGGCCGGCTGCGGCGCGAGCTCGTCGACGACGGCGCTCTCGTTCGCGAGCCCGATCGGGTTGAGGCCGCGCACGCGCTCGCCCGCCTCGCCGCCGAGCGGGTGCCGGGGGCGAGTCCTGAGCAGTGGTGGGGCCTGCTCACCCCCTCGACCGAGGTCGCCCTGTTCGAGGGGGAGGAGCTCGTCTCGATCTCGCCCTCGAAGCTCGACGCGATCGAGCGGTCGCCGCTCGACTGGTTCCTCGACACCATCGCACCGCGCGAGGCCGGGCCGCAGACCGGCATCGGCACGATCGTGCACGCTGCCCTCCAGCACGCTGTCGACCCCGATCTCGACGCGATCTGGGCCGCCATCGAGAGCCGCTGGAGCGAGCTCGTCTTCGATGCGCCGTGGCTCGCCGAGCAGCAGCGCCGGCTCGCCCGGCGCTACGCCGTGGGCGTCGCCGCCTACCTGCGCGATGCCGAGGCCGAGGGTCGCGGGCTCATCGGGGCCGAGCACCGCTTCGAGCTCGTCGTCGACCGCGCCCGGGTCAGCGGCAGCGTCGACCGGCTCGAGGTCGACGCCGATGGCGGCGTGCGCATCGTCGACCTCAAGACCGGAGCCCCGCTGACCAAGCAGTCGGAGATCGACGACCATCCGCAGCTCGCCGCCTACCAGCTCGCCTATGCGGAGGGAGCCTTCGACGAGGCTCTGAACCGCGTCCTCGACGGGCTGCCGCACCGGGCGGGCGGCGCGCGCCTGCTCTACGTGCGGGAAGGCGTGCGGGGCAGCGACTACCGCGAGGCCGTGCAGGCACCGCTCGACGAGCAGCAGCGCGAGGCCGTGCGCGAGCGGCTGCGGCAGGCCGTCGCGGCGGTCGCGGTCGCGCGGCTCACCGGCGTGCGCACGGTCGACCGCTTCGATTTCGCGGCCGCGGCCCACCGCATCCACCGCATCGGGCCTGTGACGGGGGAGGGCTGATGAGCGTGCGCTACACCGCAGTCGAGATCGCCCGCGCCCTGGGGCAGAGGCACGACCCGACGCCCGAGCAGCAGGCGATCATCGAGGCTCCCGTTGCACCCGCCCTGGTCGTCGCGGGGGCCGGATCGGGCAAGACCGAGACGATGGCGGCGCGAGTGCTCTGGCTCGTCGCCAACGGTCACGTCGCGCCCGAGCAGGTGCTCGGCCTCACCTTCACGCGCAAGGCGGCGGGCGAGCTCGCGGCGCGCATCCGCGAGCGCCTCGTGCAGCTCGCCGGTTCAGGGCTGCTCGGCGGCGCGGCGGGCGACGAGCCGGGCGGCGCTCGCGGTGCGGGCGGCACGTCGCGGATCGTGCTCGACGCCTTCACCCAACCCACCGTCGCCACCTACAACGCCTTCGCCTCGAGCCTCTACCGCGACCACGCCGTGCTCATCGGCCGCGACCCCGACGGCGTCGTGCTGCGCGAGGCGAGCGCCTGGCAGCTGGCCCGCGAGCTCGTCGCCTCGGCGCAGGATGCCCGGCTCGCCGACCTCGACCTCAGCGTCGACCGCATCACGGCGGCGGTGCTCTCCCTCGCGCATGCCGTCGCCGAGCACGGCGCCGATATCGCCGAAGTGCGGCAGTACGTCGCCGCCTTCGTCGCCCAGATCAGCGCACTGCCCCTCGGCGATCGGCATGAGCGGCGCGCCGAGTTCGACAGGCTCGTCGCCCTCGGGGCGACCCTGCCCATCGTCGATCTCGTCGAACGGCTGCAGCAGGTCAAGCAGCAGGAGGGCTACGTCGAGTTCTCCGACCAGGTGACCCTGGCGCTCGCCATCGTGCGGCGGCACGCCGGGGTCGCCGCGCAGCTGCGCGACCGCTATCGGGTCGTTCTGCTCGATGAGTATCAAGACACCAACGTCGCCCAGACCTGGCTGCTCGCCGAGCTCTTCGGGGGCACCCCCGTCATGGCGGTGGGCGACCCCCACCAGTCGATCTACGGCTGGCGCGGGGCGAGCGCGTCGAACCTCGACGACTTCGCGCAGCGGTTCCGCGCTGCCGACGGCTCTGACGACGGCGGTGAGCCGGTCGGCCGGTACTCGCTCAGCACCTCGTGGCGCAACGGCACTCAAGTGCTCGCCGCCGCCAACGAACTGGTCGCGCCGCTCTCGGCCCGCGGCGGTGTGGCGGTCGAGACGCTGCGCCCCTCGCCGGTGGCGAGCCAGCATCCCGTCGAGACGGTCTTCGCCGAGACCGTGCACGACGAGGCGCAGGCGGTCGCCGCCTGGCTGGCCGCCCGCGTCGCCGAGCCGCCGCCCGGCGCTGCCGAGGGGGCGACCGACGCCGACGGGAGGCCGCTGCGGGCCAGCGCCGCGCTGCTCATGCGGTCGCGCACGACGCAGCCGGTGTTCTTGGCCGCGCTGCGGGCCGCGAACGTTCCCGTGCACGTGCTCGGCATCGGCGGCCTGCTCGAGCAGCCCGAGATCGCCGACCTCGTCAGTGCGCTCGCCGTCATCGACGACCCGTCGGCGAGCACCGAGCTCGTGCGCCTGCTGGCCGGCCCGCGCTGGCGCATCGGCCTCGCCGACCTGCACGCCCTCAGCCGCATCGCGTCGTGGCTGCGCGACCGCGACCTCGCCCAGCAGCCGTTCAGCGATGAGGTGAAGCAGCGCCTGCGCGAGTCGGTGGCGCGCACCGACGGGGTGTCGCTCGTCGACGCGCTCGACTTCGTGGGCACGGCGCCCGATGAGCACGGGCAGCTGCAGGCGCTGACCCCGACGGGCCTCGAGCGGCTGCGGGACGCCGCGCGCCTGTTCGCCACCCTGCGCAGTCGCACCGCCCTCGACCTGCCCGACCTCGTCGTCGCCGTCGAGCACGAGCTGCTGCTCGACATCGAGGTCGCCGCGAACCCGGCTCGGGCGCTCGGCGAGGCTCCGCGCGAGGCCTTCCACGAGGCGCTCGACGGCTACCTCGCTCTCGCCGACCATGCCACGCTCGGCGGGTTCCTCGGCTGGCTGCGCGAGGCGGAGTGGCGCGACAACCTCTCGCCGCGGTCGGAGGACCCGGAACCGGGCACGGTGCAGGTGCTCACCATCCACGGCTCGAAAGGGCTCGAGTGGGACCACGTCGTGGTGCCGCGGCTCGTCGACGGCGAGCTGCCCGGCTCCGGGCGCGACGGTGCCACCGGCTGGCTGCGCGTCGGCGTGCTGCCCTACGAGCTGCGCGGCGACGCGGCCGAGCTGCCCGTCTTCGGCTGGCGCGGAGCAACCACCCGGAAGGAGCTGCTCGAGCGCCGCACCGACTTCACGGCCGAGGTGGCCGCCCATCACGAGCGCGAGGAGCGCCGCCTCGCGTACGTCGCCGTCACGCGCGCCCGGCACCGCCTGCTGCTGAGCGGGTCGTACTGGGCGGCGCAGGCGAAGCCGCGGGGCCCGAGCCCGTACCTGCGGGCGCTCGAGGAGGTCGGGCTCATCGACGCTCTGCCCGAGGGCCCGCAGAACCAGGAGAACCCGATCGTCGACGACAGCGGCGACGAGCCGTGGTGGCCCGTCGACCCCTTCGGCGCGCGCCGCGAGCGCGTGCGGGAGGCGGCGAGCCGGGTGCGCGCATCCGACCCCTCCCCACGGGGAAGCGACGGCCGCGGATGGCAGCGCGAGATCGACCTCCTGCTGGCCGAGCGGGCCGAGCGTCTCGCGCGCTCCGGTCGGGTCGCCGTGCCGCTGCGGGTGCCGGCCTCGTCGTTCAAGGACTTCATCACCGCCCCGGCCGAGGTTGCCGACCGCCTGCGCCGGCCGATGCCGCAGCGACCGTTCCGGGCCACCCGGCTCGGCACGGTGTTCCACCGCTGGGTGGAGCAGCGCTACAGCCTCGGGGCGATGCCCGATGCGGTCGACGGGCTCGCTGCCGAGCTCGACGTCGTGGTCGGTGGTCTCGCGGGCGCGGCGGAGGGAGGCTTCATCGCCGCCGGTCCGGATGCCGATGCCGAGTCGTTGCGCACCCTGCAGTCGACCTTCGAGCGCTCACCGTGGGCCGCCCTCACCCCGCTCGACGTCGAGCGCGAGCTGCACCTGCCGTTCGAAGGCCGCATCCTCGTGTGCAAGATCGACGCGGTCTACGCCACCGACCCCGACTTCGATACTGTGCGCGACCGGGCGTCGGGCCGCCGCCCGCGCACCGTCGAGATCGTCGACTGGAAGACGGGCGCGGCGCCGCGCGACGACGCCGACCGGGCCGCCAAAGAGCTGCAGCTGGCTCTCTACCGTCTGGCGTACGCCCGCTGGTCGGACCTGCCGCTCGATGCCGTGACGGCCGCGTTCTACTTCGTCGCCGACGACGCGGTGCTGCGGCCGGAGTCGCTGCCCGACGAGGCCGAGCTGCGCCGCCTCTGGCGCGCCGCCCTCGGCGCGCGCTGATCGGGCTACGCGCGCGCCGCCGCAGCGAAACGTGTGCGGTAGCTCTGCACGACGCTCCGCATCCCGATGCCGCAGACGCCGACGAGTTCGTCGCCGCGGTAGTACTCGAGCACGCACTCGTCGTCGAGGCTGCCCGCGACGAGCTCGCTGCGGTCGGCGAGGTAGGTCATGCCGAAGGCGAGCACGTGCGCGTCGTACTGGTCGCTCCAGAACGACGGCAGCGGGGCCCAGCCGTCGGCGACGAGCGGCGCGCAATCCTGCCCGGCGAGGTGCGCGGCGAGGATCGCACCGGCGCGCTTGCCGGTCTCGGTCGGCAGGTTCCAGTGCTCCACCCGGCGCGGCACGTCGTCGAACAGCGGGTTCGCATAGCGCGCGACGTCGCCGACCGCGACGATCTCGGGGTGCACGGTGCCGTCGACTCCGATCGCACGCAGACCCGCGTCGACGAGCACACCGTCGGAGACGTCGAGCCCCGAGCCCTGCAGCCACTCGGTGTTCGGGTCGCTGCCGATCGCGACGACCAGCACATCGCACTCGAGCATGACGCCGCTCGTCAGGATGACCCGCTCGACGTCCGGGTCGCCGACGAGGCCGAACAGCGACTCGCCGCAGAAGAACCGCACCCCGTGCTCCTCATGCCGGCGCCGCAGTTCGCCGCCGAGCTGAGCGCCGAGCGCACGCTGCAGCGGCACGCGGCTCTGCGACACCACCGAGACGTGCGCGCCGTTCTTCGCCGCCGTCGCCGCGATCTCGCAGCCGACGAAGCCCGAGCCGAGAATGACGACGTTCGCGCCCGGCCGCAGCGCGGCCCGTAGGGCGACGGCGTCGTCGAGCGTGCGCAGCACGTGGATGCCGCCGAGCCCGTGGGTCTCGATCGGCAGCGGCTTCGGGCGCAGCCCCGTCGCGATCACGAGCGCGCGGTACGGATGCTCCTGCCCGGTCTCGTCGACCACCACGCGCCGCTCGACATCGAGCGCGGTCGCCGCGCGGCCGAGCACCCACTCGACCCCCTCCTCGAGCGCCGACCGGATCGGGAAGGCCACGTCGGCGTGACCTTGCCCCTCGGTCTGCAGCAGCTCTTTCGAGAGCGGGGGTCGGTTGTACGGCGCGTGCGCCTCGGCGCCGAGGAAGGTGATGGGCCCCGCGTAGCCGGCGCGCCGAGCACCCTCGGCGGTGCGCAGGCCCGCCATCGAGGCTCCGACGATCAGCAGCGGAGCATCCACCATGACCGGCTACTCCTTGCTGAGGAAGATGGCCTGCATCGGGCAGACGTCGGCCGCCGCCTCGAGGTCGGCGAGCATCTCGTCGGGCGCCTCGGCCTTGTACTCGAGCTTGTCGTCGGCGTTCAGCTGGAACACCTCCGGAGCCTCGAACACGCACTGGCCGTAGTGCTGGCACTTGTCCATGTCGACGGTGATCTTGATCATTCGGTGCTCTCCTCGATGCGAGACGGGTACAGGTCTTTGGACGGGGTGCGGATGCCGCGGAACTCCCAGTCGCCGCCGAGCGCGGTCGAGACGACCTCCTCGCTCGAGGTCGGCTGGGCGCCCACGTCGGTGCGGATCGGCTCGGGCCCCTCGACGACGTGGTTGGTGAGGCGGCCGAGGCCGTCGACCTCGACCTCGACGACGTCGCCCGGCTGCACCGGCCGCGAGTTCGCGGGCGTGCCCGAGAAGATCATGTCGCCGGGCACGAGCGTGATCGTGCGGGCGAGGTCGGCGACCAGGTAGTGCATGTCCCACTCCATGGTGTCGGTCGAGTCCTCCTGCACCACCGCGCCGTTGACGAGGGTGCGGATCGTCTTGCCCCGGAAGTCCCAATCGGTGACCAGGCCGGGCCCCACGGGCGCGAGCGTGTCGCTGCCCTTGACGCGCAGCATCGAGCCGGCATCCGTGTCGCGGAAGTCATGCAGCCCGAAGTCGTTGCCCACCGAGTAGCCCGCGATGTAGTCGCCCGCCTCGGCGGGCGAGACGTTGCGGCACGTGCGCCCGATGACGATCACGATCTCGCCCTCGTAGTTGAGCCACTGGCAGCCGCGCGGGCGCACGATGGCGCCCTGGTGGCTGTTGAGCGCCGTGATCGGCTTGTGGAAGTAGGTGGGCGCCGGCGGCAGCTTCGTCATGAACTCATCGCTGCGGCTCGGGTAGTTCAGGTGCACCGCGATGATCTTGGTCGGCTCGGTGGGCGGCAGGTGCACCGCCTCGTCGACCCCGACCGTGCGGCCGTCGGATGCCCGCAGCTCGTCGCCGTGCCGCACCACCTGCACGGCCGCCCCGTCGAGCAGGATGCGCCGGTACTCGGTCACGCGGCACCCACGATCGCGGCGCTGTCGTCGGTCGGATCCTCGCGCGACAGCGTGACGTCCTTCGGCAGCGGAAACCCGCCCTCCGGCTCGGGGAAGTAGATGTGCACCTGACCGGTGCCGATCGAGTTCTCGTACTCGGAGTACATGACGCCCTTCGCCGTGTTGGCCTCCTCACCCGTGGCGCCGGCCATGGTGAGCCAGTGGCTGAAGTTTGCCTCGGGCTTGAACTTCTTGAACTCGGGCATGGTCTCGAGGATGCGCTTGTGGTCGCCCTGCTTCATCCACTCGATGCGCTCGAGGTCGGCCAGGCGGGCACCCTCGCTGTAGATGTGCTTCGGGTCGCTGGCCTCGTGCTTGCGCAGGTCGCGCAGCTTGTAGAAGGTGTGCGAGAGCGCGCCGGAGGCGAGCAGCAGCACCCTCCGGTCGCTGTCGCGGATCGCCTCGCCGAGCGCGCGGCCGGCGCGCAGGAAGTCGTCGGTGGTCGCCGTCTGGCAGACCGACATGCTCACCCAGCGCATGTCGAGCCCGCGGCCGAGGTAGTGCCAGAGGTTGACGGTGGCGTAGAAGATCGGCAGGTGCGGGTCGCTGATCGGTGTGACCCAGGTGCCGTTCTTCTCGTCGTAGTTCGCCACGGCACGGGCGAGCTCGGGGTCGCCCTGGAAAGCGTACGGAATCTGCGACATGCCGCGCGGCAGCTCCTCGCTCGTGAACAGCCCCGAGCGCTCGGCCTGCGCGGTGATGACGAACTCGACCGTGGTCGCCCAGTGCGAGTCGAGCACGACGACGGTGTCGTAGTCGAGGGTCTCCATGACCTCGGTGCGCAGGCGCTTGAGGCCGGGGACGAGGGTGATCTCCTTGCCCTCGTTCAAGTCGTACCGCACGTCCTGCGGCAGCATGATGGTGGGCACGTGCGCGAGGATCGCGGCGCCGACGACCTTTCCCATGACTTACTCCTTCCACCCGGCGGGTGCGTAGACGGTGTTCTTGACGTCGGCGTAGAAGTCGAACGACCACACGCCGCCCTCGCGGCCGATGCCGCTCTTCTTGCTGCCGCCGAAGGGCGCGGCGAGGTCGCGCACGAAGAAGCAGTTCACCCAGATGGTGCCCGCGACGAGGTTCTTCGTCAGCCGCTCGGCGCGCTCGCGGTCGCCGCAGACGACGACGGCAGCGAGCCCGTATTCGGTCGCGTTGGCGACCTCGACGGCCTCCTCGTCGGTCGCGAAGGTCTGCATTGCGAGCACGGGGCCGAACACCTCGGCGGTGAGGATCTCGCTGCCCGGCTTCGCGCCCGTGATGAGGGTGGGCCGGAAGTACAGGCCGCCGAGCTCGTCGTTGGGTCCGCCCCCGAATGCGATCTGCGCGCCGTCGGCCTGCGCGCGCTCGACGAAGCCGGCGACCCGCTCGAGGTGCACGCGGTGGATCTGCGGGCCGATCTGCGTCGCCTCGTCGCGCGGGTCGCCCTGCACGATCTGCGCGGCGCGGGCCGCGAAGCGATCGGCGAAGGCGTCGGCGATGCTCGCGTGCACGAGCAGCCGCGTACCCGAGAGGCACACCTGGCCCGCGTTGTCGTACTGCTCGATCGCCAGATCGACGGCGAGGTCGAGGTCGGCATCATCGGTGACGATGAACGGGCTCTTGCCGCCGAGCTCGAAGCTGACGGGGGTGAGGTTGTCGGCCGCCGAGCGCATGATCGCCTTCGCGGTCGGCACCGAGCCGGTGAACGCGATGCGGGCGATTCCGGGATGCGCGACGAGGGCCGCGCCCACCTCGGCGCCGTAGCCCTGCACGACGTTGAAGACTCCGGCGGGCATCCCCGCCTGCTCGCACAGGTCGGCGAAGACGCTCGCGGTGAGGGGCGTCCACTCGGCGGGCTTGAGCACGACCGTGTCGCCGGCGGCGAGGGCCGGGCCGATGCGCCAGGTGGCGAGCATGAGCGGCGCGTTCCAGGGGGTGATGATCGCGGCGACACCCGACGGGTCCCACGTGACGACGTTGTCGTGCCCGCGGGTCTGCCAGACGGGGTGCTCGAGCTTCTGCATCGCCCAGTCGGCGAAGAAGCGGATGTTCATGGCGACGCGCGGCATGACCCCGCGGCGGTGGCTGCGCAGCAGCGAGCCGTTGTCGAGCGTCTCGAGCTGGGCGAGCGGCTCGATGTTCGCCTCGATGAGGTCGGCGAGCCGGTGCAGGATGGCGCCGCGACCCTCGGGGCCGAGGTCGCGCCAGCCGGGGAACGCGTTGCGGGCGGCCCAGACGGCGGCATCGGCCTCGCCCGCGCCGCCGCGCGCGACGTGGGCGAGCACGGTGCCGTCGATGGGCGAGATGCTCTCGAAGGTGCTCTCGCTCGCGAACCGCTGGCCGCCGATGTAGTGGCGGGTGTCGACGGTGAGTCCGGCCAGTTCGACCTGGTGCTCGGCGGTCTGCACGCGGGCGGCTCCTTTGCTGTCGCGGTTCGTTCGGATACGAACGGTTTGGGAGATACTAGCCGACCGACGGTCGAGAACGGTAGGGCAGGGAGCGGCGCGATGCCCGCATCCCGTACCGGATGCTCTACCGGCCGTTCTCGGCGGTCTGCGTGACCGCCCGCAGCATGTCGGCCAGCTCGCGGCGCTGCACGCTCGAGAGCGTGCCGGTGAGCGTGGACTCGTGCTGGTTGAAGGCCGGGAACAGCGAGCTCATCAGCTCGCGGCCCGCGGGCGTCATCGTGACGTCGACGAGGCGCCCGTCGCGCTCGCTGCGCGTGCGCTCGAGGTAGCCCTTGCTCTCGAGGGTGCCGAGCACGCCCGTGAGGGTGGCCTTCGAGAAGCCGCCCTCCTCGGCGATCTGGCGGGTCTCGATGGGCTCCCAGATCCAGGTGACCCAGAGCACGACGAAGGCCGTCCACGAGAGACCGCTCGCGGCGAGCACGCTGCGCTCGAGGTAGTTGCGCGTGGCGTTGGCCGCGCGGAAGAGGTTGGAGATCACGGCCATCGCCTCGACGTCGAGCGGCAGCGCGCCGACCTTGCCGGCGACCTGCTCCTCGGTCTCGGCCAGCGTGTGCGGGCTGGGCATGGTGGCTCCCCTCGGTGCGGCGTCTCGGCCGCGAGTCTTCGCTCCATCTTCTGTCATTCGGGCCCGAAGAACGCTGAGGCTCGACGCGCGCGCCGAAGTTCGTTAGCATCCGAACAAATCGCTTCCTACGAAAGCAGGCGCCCATGTCGACCACGACCGCACTCACCCTGGCCGATCTCGACCTCTTCGCCGACGGAGCGCCCTGGGGCATCTTCGACGAGCTGCGCGCGACCCCCGGTCTGCACTGGTCGGAGGAGCAGGCGCCCAACAGCGGCTTCTGGTCGGTCACGCGCTACCACGACATCGTGCGGGTGCTGCGCGACACCGAGACCTTCACCTCGACCAAGTTCACCAACCTCGAGGAGGTCGAGCCGGCGATGCAGGACCAGCGCCGGTCGCTGCTCGAGACCGACGGGCTGCGCCACCGCGCCCTGCGCCGCATGCTGCAGGGGCAGTTCACGCCGCAGGCCGTCGCCAAGTACGAGACCTTCCTGCGCGGCATCACCGCGACGACCCTGGATGCTGCGCTCGCGAAGAAGGAGTTCGACTTCGTCGAGGAGGTCAGTGCCGACTTCCCCATCCGCGTGCTCGCCCGACTGCTCGGTGTGCCCGACAGCGACACCGGTCAGCTCATCGAGTGGGGCAACCGCATGGTCGGCAACACCGACCCCGAGCACGCCGACGTGCTGATCGGCTCGGCCGACAGCGAGGAGTACAAGCACGTGCCCTTCCGCTCGCCGGCCGCGATCGAGGTCTACGAGTACGGCAAGCACCTCGCCGCTGAGCGCCGCGGCAAGGGCGGCACCGATCTCGTGACCCTGCTCGCCGACGGCGTGCCGAGCGACGGCGTGCCGCTGACCGAGCACGAGTTCAACACCAACTTCCTGCTGCTCGTCGTCGCCGGCAATGAGACGACACGGCACACCATCACGCACTCGATGAAGAACCTGCTCGACAACCCGTCGCAGCTGGAGATCCTGCGCAACGACCCCTCGCTCATCCCGTGGGCGGTCGAAGAGTTCCTGCGCTACGCCTCGCCCGTGTACCACTTCCGGCGCACAGCGACGCGGGACGTCGAGTTCTCGGGCACCGCGATCGCCGAAGGCCAGAAGGTCGTCGTCTGGTTCGCCTCGGGCAACCGCGACGACGCGGTGTTCGACGAGCCCTACCGCTTCGATGTCACGCGCAACCCCAACGAGCACATGTCGTTCGGCCGCGGCGGGCCGCACATGTGCCTCGGCAACGCGCTCGCCCGAATCGAGCTGCGCATCATGTTCGAAGACCTGCTGACGCGCGACGTGCAGCTCGAGCGCGCCGGCGACCTCGACTACCTGCGCTCGAACTTCGTGCACGGCATCAAGCGCATGCCGGTGCGCGTGGTCTGAGCCGCGGTATCGCCCGCGCCTCCCCGGCGCCGTCAGGCGCGGGGCTGCGGTTGGGGTTGCTGCGGTTGCTGTTGCTGCGGCTGCTGATGCAGTGGGTTCTGCGACTGCGGTTGCTGCGGCTGCTGCTTCGGCATCTGCCCGACGCGCGTGCTCCGGCCTCCACTACTCGCCGACCGTGGTCGCGCAGCGCACTACGCCGTCCGCCGCTGCGCTCTGCGCGACCTCCACTCGCGCCTGGCGCGCCAAGCAACGTCGAACGGTCACTCATTGCAACTCGAACTCGCCGACAGCGCAACGAGTGACCGATCGACGCCTTCGAGCGTGTGGGGCGGGATGCTCGCACGGCGCCGCGATCGCGAGCACGCATCCCGTGCACTGTGCGGTGATGCCGCAGCCGTCCTGTGCGTCGCCGGGTTCGCTGCGCTCGACCGCACGTGTCGACATCCCCGTCGATCGGTCACTCGTTGGGGTGTCGCCGCCGCGCACCGCCAACGAGTGACCGATCGACGCTCTCGGCGACGCTTACGGGCGGGGGATGAGCCCCGCGACGTCGGTGAGGAAGGTGTCGACGAGCGCGAACGTGCGCGCGCGCGCCGCTGCTTCGAACGCGCGCGTCTGCGCGAGCATCACGTCGGGGTCTTGGCCGTCGTCACGAACCTTGGATGCTCCACCCCAGTCGAGCCATCCCTGCAGCCCGGCCGCATCGAGCTCGGGGTGAAACTGCACGGCCAGCGCGCGCTCGACGACGAAGGCCTGCGAGGCCGACGGCGTGCGCGCGATCTCGACGGCGCCGGGCGGCACGACCCAGCGGTCGTAGTGGAACTGAAACCACGGCCCCTCGCCGACGAGGGTGGGGCGGTCGCTCCACACCGAGGTCCAGCCGATCTCACCGCGGGGGGCGGGCGCCACCGAGCCGCCCAGGGCGCGCGCGAGCAGCTGGCCGCCGAAGCAGATGCCCAGGACGGGCATCCCGCTGCGAACGGCGTCGCCCAGCCACGCGATCTCGGGCAGCAGCCAGCGGCCGATGCACGCGTCGTCCCACGCGCCCCAGGGGGCGCCGAGCGGGATGAGCACGTCGTAGTCGGCGGCGCTCGGGAAGACGGTCTCGATGTTGGGCGAGGCGAACGAGGCCTCGGGCACGACGAGGTGCGTGTCGATCTCGAAGCCGTGGTGGGCGAAGCGCTCGCCGACCGGGCCGAGCGGGCTGACGTGGTCGTGCTGCACGAACAGGGCTCTCACCGGTGCCTCCTCATCGACGGCGAACGCGGTCTACTGTATCGTTCGATACCAAACGATCCAGTGCCGGATCGCCGGTCGGCCGCTCGCGCGGCTGCCCGCGGGTCGGCCGAGCCGTCACCAGTGCCACGAAGGAGTCGCACATGAGCCACAGCCTGTCCTCCCTGCAGAGCGAGCTGCTCTCGGCCAAGATCGACGTGCTGCGCGTCATCTACGCCGACATCATCGGCACCGTGCGGTCGAAAGACCTGCTGGTGAGCGAGCTCGACAAGATCAGTCACGGCGGCCCGGCGTTCTGCCAGGGCGTGTGGGTGACGACGACGCAGGGCGGCGTGCTCGACGGGGCTGACGTGCTCAGCAACGGGCTGGAGGACTTCATCAGCCAGATCGTTCCGGGCAGCTGGCGTGCGCTGCCGTGGGAGCCCGGCGTGGCCTTCGTCGTCGCCGGCGCGAACAACCCGGATGGCCAGCCCAGCCCGCTGTCGCCGCGGGTGCTGCTCGAGCGCATCGTGGCCGAGTACGCGAAGCTCGGCTACACCCCGCTCGTCGGCCCCGAGCTCGAGTTCTACATCGCCGACCGCAACCCCGAGGGCGGCTTCTCTCGCGCGCTCACGCAACCGGGGCGCGTCTACACGACGGGCGCGACCGTCGACCCCAAGGGCACCTTCCTGCACCTGCTGCGCATGCTCGACCAGCTGCGCATCGGCGTCTACGCGGGCAACCACGAGTTCAGCCCGAGCCAGTACGAGATCAACATCTGGCACGGCGAGGCACTCGACGCCTGCGACCGCGCGTTCATGCTCAAGGCGGGTGTGAAAGACGTCATCGCGCGCGTCGGCCAGGCGGCGACCTTCGCCGGCAAGCCGTGGAGCGACGAGGGCGGCAGCGGCTTCCACCTGCACATGTCGCTCGTTGACGCGCAGGGCGAGAACCTCATGCATGACGGCGACCAGCTCAGCACCCTCGCGCAGCACATGATCGCGGGCATCGTCGAGCACGCCGCGGCGCTCACCGCCTTCTGCAACCCCACGATCAACGCCTTCAAGCGCCTCGGCCCCGACACCCTCGCGCCGTACCGCGCCAACTGGGGCTACGACAACCGCAGCGCGATGCTGCGCGTGCCGCCCGAGCGCGGCGGCGGAACCCGCCTCGAGATGCGCCTCGGCGACGGCGCGGCCAACGCCTACCTCATGACCGCGGCCCTGCTCGCGGCCGGCCTCGACGGCATCCGCCGCGAGCTCGCCGCGCCGCCGGCCGCCGTCGGCTACAGCTACGAGGACGAGTCGCAGGCGGTGCTCCCCATGTCGCTGGGCGAGGCTCTGGATGCCCTCCGCGCCGACAGCGCCCTCATCGAGCTGCTCGGCGGCGACCTCGTGACCGTCTTCGAGGTCATGAAGCGCGACGAGATCGAGCGCTACACCGCCGAGGTGCCCGACCCGACGACCCGCGACGTCACGCCGTGGGAGGTGCGCGAGTACTTTCTGGATCTCTGATCCAAGATCAGCGAGCACAGCTAGACATGCTCGAAGAGGGCCGACGGGAGGGGCCCGGGAGCATCGCTCTCGGGCCCCTCTGGTGCCCTGTGCTGCTCTACACGGCCGGGTTCGACCGATCTTCCACGAGCTTCCCGCCGTTGAACGTCACACCGACCTCGCGGTAGTACGCCGCGATCTTCTCCTCGACGGGCAGGATCGACGCGAGCTCGTCCCAGGGCGAGTCGTGCAGCTCGAGCTCGAAGTCGCCGACCCAGGTGGCGCCGATCTCGGCGTCGACGCCGCCCATGGTGATGAGCTGGTCGAGGCTGTTGCCGGCGCCGGGGGTGATGGAGGGCATCCACCGCGAATGCAGCATCGCGTGGCCGTTGACGAAGCCGTTCGTCTCGCTCGGTGACCGCAGGGTCACGACGAGCGAGGCGAGGCGGTGGTCGTAGGCGGCGAGCGAGGCCCCGATGCGAGCGCCCGGCTCGAGGCGCGGTGCCGCGCGGCCCACGTTCATGACGCGGGTGACGGCCATCGAGCCGAGCTTCTTCGGGTAGCCCTGAAACCAGCCGCGGGCGATCGCGAAGTCTTTCGTCACCCAGATGGCGACGCATCGCGAGTAGGTGACGCCCTCGTGCTTGACGCGCACGACGGCGAAGGTCTCGAGGTACTGCGAGCGCTGCGGGTCGAGCAGCTCGGCGCCGGAGGCTGAGCACGACTGCCAGTCGGCCCAGATGAGCGCGACGGCGCCGGGGTCGTCGTCGGCGAGCTCGAGGCCCTCAGGCAGCAGGGCGGCGACATTGGCCGGATCGGTGCGGTACTCGGCGGTGAGCAGTGTGCCCGAGTAGTACCAGGGCATGTCGGGAACGATCGCGCTCGCGCCCGAGGGCGTGCGAGGGGCGAGGAATCCGGTGAGGTCGGCCATCTGGCCAGGCTACCGAATCATTCGTGAACTAACGATAGGCAATTCCGGGATGTCCGCCGCGGGCATCCCGACCCGCCGCGACGCTTGACGCGCGCGGGTCGGTGCGCCACCCTGAACCCAGGTCGTTTCGACACGAACGATCCACCCCAACTCAATGAGGAGTTCCGGACCCATGACTGACACCCCCCAATCGACCCTGAAATCGGGTCGGCTCGGCGTCTTCGGCATCGTGTTCTTCGTCGTCGCCGCCTCGGCTCCGCTCATCGGCATCACCGGTGCCGTGCCCGTGGCGATGCTGCTCGGCAACGGCGCGGCCGTTCCGGGCGCCTACCTCGCGGTCGGCATCACCCTGCTGATCTTCTCCGTCGGCTACGCCACGATGAGCCGCAGCATGACCAACTCGGGCGCGTTCTTCGCCTACGTCGGCAAGGGCCTCGGCGTCAACGCCGGTGTCGCCGCCGCGTTCGCCGCGCTCGTGGCCTACGTGACCATCCAGCTCGCCATCTACGGCTTCTTCGGCGTGGTCATGTCGGGCTTCGCGGCCGGGCTCGGCCTCGATCTGCCCTGGTACGTGTGGTCGCTGCTGGTCTGGGCGATCGTGACGGGGCTGTCGCTGCTGAGCGTCGACGTCGGCGCCAAGGTGCTCGGTGTCATGCTCGTGCTCGAGGTGCTCGTGCTCGTCATCGCCGCCGTCGCCATCCTCGCCAACGGCGGACCCGAGGGCTGGAACCTCGGTGCATCGTTCAGCCCCACCGAGATCTTCGCGGGCGGCTTCGCCGGCACCGCGGGCATCGCCCTCGCCTTCGCCTTCGCGAGCTTCATCGGCTTCGAAGCGACGGCGATCTACGGCGAGGAGGCCAAAGACCCGAAGCGCACGGTGCCGATCGCGACCTACGTGTCGATCGGGGTCATCAGCCTGCTGTTCGCCCTCGTCTCGTTCGCCATGGTGACGGGCATGGGTGCCTCGCAGGTCATCGACAGGGTCATCGAGCTCTCGGGCGGCCTGGCCGACCCGGCCGGCGTGCTCTTCGGCCTCACCGAGCAGTACGTGGGGTCGTGGCTGACCGTGGCAATGGGCATCCTGGTGCTGACCAGCCTGTTCGCCGGGCTGCTGGCCTTCCAGAACGCCGCCTCGCGCTACTTCTTCGCCCTCGGCCGCGGAGGCGTGCTGCCGGCCGGCGTCGCGAAGGTCAACAAGGCCGGTGCCCCGCAGACCGGTGTGATCATCACCTCGACGCTCGCCGCCGTGGTCATGATCATCTTCGCCATCGCGGGCCTCGACCCGTTCGCCAACCTGTTCTCGTGGATGAGCGCCGTGACGGTGATCGCCATCGTGCTCGTCGAGATCCTGGTGAGCATCGCGGTGATCCGCTACTTCCTGACCCACGAGGGCGGCAACGTCTGGACGACCAAGATCGCTCCGGCGCTGTCGATCCTGCTGCTGAGCGGCGGGCTCTACCTGCTCATGTCGCGCTTCAACCTGCTGGCCGGCACCGTGCCCGACGGGGTCGACCCCTCGCTGCCCGAGTCGGCCTGGCTGCTGAACGGGCTCGGCTGGTTCCTCGTGCTGCTGCCCTTCCTCGCCCTCGTGGTGGGGTACGTGGTGGCGCTCGTCAACAAGAAGGAGAACGAGCAGCTGGTCAAGGACTTCGCCAGCTGATCCCTCGACGCCCGGGGGCGGTCGCCGATCCGACCGCCCCCGGGCTCACCCGACCGCAGATGGAGAGACCCGTGCGTGACGACGACTTCGACCTCGATGTGACCGAGCACGCGGATGCGCGCCACGAGCAGCTCGTCGCCGCACTCGACCGTTCCGCCCTCGAGGCGTCGATCGCGGCCCTGCCGCACGACCTCGTGGCCGCCGCGACCGGCGTGCTGCTGCAGGGCCGCACCTACAGCGACGTCAGCCAGGAGCTCGGCATCCGCCAGCCGGAGCTCGTGCGCGCCCTCCAGCGTGCCCGCGCCCTCATCGCCCGGCAGCACGGAGCCTCGTAGCGACGCTGCCCTTCCGAGGCACGCGGCTCTGAGCCGCTCGCGCCCTGCGACCTCGCGGTCAGGCGGCCGAGCCCGGGCCGCCCGGCACGCCGCGCTCGAGCAGCTCGTCGACCTCGGCCATGCCGACCGGCGACGCCGGCGGGCTCGCGAGCGGGTGCACGAGGTCGCCGCCGACGCGGTCGAGCAGCGCGTGGAGCATCCCGACCGCATCGTCGACGATCTCGGTGGAGCGCTGGTCGGCGCCGTGCAGCAGCCAGCGCGCCAGTTCGAGCTCGGCGGCGAACGTCGCACGCCGGGCGATGTCGCGGTCGTGCACCCCGCGCGCCTGGTGGTAGGCGTCGAAGGCCACCTCGGGCACCTCCGGGTCGTCGGCGCCGAGCAGCCAGAACAGGTCGCGCGCCGGGTCGCCCACGTGCAGCCGGGCCCAGCCGAGCAGACCGGTGATCGAATCGCCGACCGCGAGGAACGAGGCCGCCGAGAGCGAGCCGTTGACCACGGTCGGGGTGAACTGCCAGAGCGCCGAATCGTCGGCGGCGAGCTCCCAGCGCTGCAGCAGCGCGGCCGGCACCAGCCCGGTCGCCGCGGCCCGGTCGAGGGTGGTCACGGACTCGCGCATGACGTCGATGGCGCGCAGCTGCGGCAGGCCCACGTCGGCGACGACGCTGGTCGGCAGGGCGTGGATCGCCGCGACCGCGCGCCCGATGGAGGCGGCGAGCCCCGGCGTGAGATCACCGAGGCGCACGGGCGACCCGTCGACGAACTCGGCGACGATGGCGCGCGTGCCGTCGACAGGAGCCTGGCCGAGCATGCGCGGAACCCCGAACGGCAGGCGCGCGCGCACCCCATCGCTGAGGGCCCGCACGGCGACCAGGTCGGCCGACTGCTCGCTCTCGGCTGCGGCGGTGCGAGGAACCCGGATGACGAGCGCGCGACCGTCGGCGGCGGTGAGCAGCGCGCTGTCGACCTCTCCGCCGCTGCCGCCGAGCGGGGCGGCACTGGTCACGTCGAGCCCGGGCACGGCCGAGGTGGCGAGCGCGGCTAGAGTGAGAGGCGAGCGGCGGACCATACCGACAGGGTAGGTCGCCGCCGCCCGCCACGGCCCCGCGCCACGCGACGGGGCACGAGACGCCACCGCACAGCCACTGCCGCCCGGTGCCGCCTGCCGCTCGTCGGCAGGGGCGGCCGGCGGCACCGTCGAGAGGGTCGCCGATGCACCACTCGCTCACCGCGAGCCTGCCGCTCTCGCGGTACCGCATCGACCGCGACGATGCGAGCCGCGCTCGGCCGGGGCTGTTCGACGAGCTCGCGAGCGACCCCCTCTCGCGTGTGATCGCGGTGTGGCGCGGAGAGGTGCTCCTGGAGGCTCCGTCGGCGGATGCGGCCGAGGCCCCCGCCCTCGCCTTCCTGCCGTGGGGGGCCGTGCCCGGCGAGGCGGAGCGGGTGTACCTCGGGCGCACGCTCGCCGACGAGGGCGAGGTGGCGGCGGGCACCGCGGTGACCGCGGTGCTGCTCGACGACGACTCGGGCCCCCGGCTCGAGCCCGATGTGACCCGGTGGGCGTCGCCTCGAACGCTCGGTCACCGGCTGGGCGACCGGGATGCGGGGCTCGCCATCGAGGCGCTCGGCATGGCCAACTGGCACGCCACGCACCGGTTCTCGCCGCGCACCGGCAACCCCACCGTGGCGGCCCGGGCGGGCTGGGTGCGCGTCGATGTCGAGACCGGCGCCGAGCTCTTCCCGCGCACCGACGCGGCGATCATCGTCGGCGTGACCGACGGCGACGACCGGCTCGTGCTCGGCAGCAACGCGCTGTGGGAGTCGAACCGCTTCTCGCTGCTGGCCGGCTTCGTCGAGCCGGGCGAGTCGCTCGAGGCGGCGGTGGTTCGCGAGGTGCACGAGGAGGCCGGCCTGCACGTGATCGAGCCCGTGTACGTGGGGTCGCAGCCGTGGCCGTTTCCCGCATCCCTCATGCTGGGGTTCCGTGCCCGGCTCGACCCGGCGCACGCCGCAGCCCTGAGGCCCGACGGCACCGAGATCCTCGATCTGCGCTGGTTCTCGCGCGACGAGCTGGCGGGCAGCCTGAGCGAGGTGCTGCTGCCCGGCCGCACCTCGATCGCGCGCGCCATCATCGAAGACTGGTACGGCGGGCCGCTGGACGCCCCCTGATGCCGAGCGATCCACCCCCCTCCGCACCGTCGACCGCGCCCGACCGGCTGCTGGCCGGGCTCGACGACAATCAGCGGCAGGTCGCCGAGGCGCTGCTCGGGCCCGTCTGCGTGCTCGCCGGCGCCGGCACGGGCAAGACCCGCGCCATCACGCACCGCATCGCCTACGGGGTGGCGACGGGGGCCTACGATCCGCGCCGCGTGATGGCGCTGACCTTCACCACGCGGGCGGCGGGCGAGCTGCTCGGCCGCCTGCGGGCGCTCGGCGCCGAGGGGGTCGCCGCGCGCACCTTCCACTCGGCCGCCCTGCGGCAGCTGCACTACTTCTGGCCGACGGTGGTCGGGGGTTCGCCCCCGCGCGTGCTCGACAGCAAGGCGGCCCTGCTCGGGCAGGCCGCCTCGTCGCTGAAGCTCGCCCTCGACACGGCGGCGCTGCGGGATGCCGCTGCCGAGATCGAGTGGCGCAAGGTCTCGCGCCTCTCGGTGGAGGCCTATGCGCGTGCCGCGGCGAGCCGCACCCTGCCGGCCCGGCTCAGCGTCGACGCCATGGCGGCCCTCCAGCTCGCGTACGAGAACCTCAAGGACGAGCGCCGGCAGATCGACTTCGAGGACGTTCTGCTGGCAACCGCGGGGATGATCGAGAACGAGCCGCGGGTGGCGGAGGAGGTGCGCGCCCAGTACCGCTTCTTCGTCGTCGACGAGTACCAGGACGTCTCGCCGCTGCAGCACGATCTGCTGACGCTGTGGCTCGGCGGCCGGCGCGAGCTGTGCGTGGTGGGCGACGCCTCGCAGACGATCTACTCGTTCGCGGGCGCGACGGCCGACTACCTGGTGCGGTTCGGCACCGCCTACCCCGAGGCCCGCATCGTGCGGCTCGACGAGAACTACCGCTCGACCGGCCCGATCGTGCAGCTCGCCAACCGGCTCATTCGCGGCCGACCCGGCGCCCTCACCCTGCACGCGGCGGGGGAGGGGGCCGATCGCGGGCCGAGCCCGACGATCACCCGTTTCGCCGACGATGCGGCGGAGGCGGAGGCCGTGGCCTCGGCGGTGGCCCGACGCATCGCCGACGGTGCCGCGCCCGAGTCGATCGCGGTGCTGTACCGCATCAACACGCAGTCGATCGCCCTGGAGTCGGCTCTCGCACGGCATGGTGTGCCGACGCTGTCGCGGGCCGACAGCCGCTACTTCGACCAGCCGGAGGTGCGTCAGGCGATCCTGCTGCTGCGCGGCGCGTCGATCGCGATCGCCGACGAACCGCTGTTCAAGAGCGTCAGTGACGTGCTGCGCGGGCTCGGCTGGCGGCAGGACCCGCCCGCGGGCGGCGGCGCTGAGCGCGCCCGCTGGGAGGCCCTGAACGCTCTGCTCACGCTAGCCGAGGAGGCGCCGGCGGGCACGACGCTGCCCGCTTTCGTGCGCGAGCTGCAGCGACGGCAGGAGCAGCAGCACGCGCCCACACGCTCGGCGGTCACGCTGTCGACGATCCACGCGGCGAAGGGCCTCGAGTGGGACTCCGTGCACATCATCGGCCTCGCCGAGGGGCTGCTGCCCATCGTCTTCGCGCAGGGGCTCGACGCCATCGACGAGGAGCGGCGCCTGCTCTACGTCGGGATCACGCGGGCGCGGCGCTCGCTCGAGCTGTCGTGGGCCGAGCGCGCGGCACCGACGCGGCCGGAGCGGGCTCCGAGCCGCTTCCTCGACGAGCTGCGGGCACCGCGCGAAGCGTGAGGCCCTGGCAGCCGCAGTCGGGCTGAGCGGTCCAGGTGGTCGTGGCTGTCGCGCCGGTGCGGGCGTCGATGCGCAGGCTCGTTCCGGTGAGGCCCGTGCGCAGCATCCGCAGGGTGGCCAGCCCGGCGGCGAGCGCGGCTGTCGGGGTCTCGGCGGCGGCGGCTCGGCCCCACAGCTGGGTGGCGATCACGGTGCGGGCAGGGTCATCGTCGGCGCGGTGGCGTTCGACGCAGCTCAGGCACGCGCTGGTGCCGGGCTGAACGAGCGGGCCGATCGTCACGGCCTCCTCCCCGAAGACGACGGCCAGGTGGGGCCGGTCGCGACGCAGCCAGCGGGCGTGCTCGAGCGGGTCGATGACGTGCGGGCTCACGAGCACGGCGGTGCGCGCCCGGCTCGCGATCGCGGCCGCCGGTGCGGCGATCGTGACCGGATGCCCACCCTCGGCCAGCACCGCCGCGACCCGCTCGGCCCCGAGACCGTGCCCCACGACGACGAGGGTCTCGTCGCTGGAGGGGCGCACCGGCTCGGGCTCGAGGGCCGCACTCAGCAGGGCGAGCAGCGCGTCGACCCGCTCGCGCCGCACCCCGAGGTGCGCCGCGAGCCCGTGCAGGCGTTCGACGGTCACCCCGACGGCGAGCGATTCGATGAGCCGCAGCTCATCGTCATCGATGCGCTCGAGCACGGCCACGGCCGGGTCGGCCCCGATCTGGAGAGTGGCGGGGTCGCGCCAGAGCAGCGGCCGGCGCGCGTCGAGCCGCAGCGGCGCGGAGGGGTGCGGGAGCGCCGACAGCGGCGCGGAGGGGGGTGCGGTCTGGTCGGTCATGCCGCACATGATCGGCGCAGCGGCGCTCGACCGGGCGCGCCCTCCACAGGGCCGCCCGCCGGGGTCGTTCAGGCGGTGGGTTCGGCCGGCCCGTCGGGCTCGTCGGGTGCCTCTCCGGGCCCGCGCTCGATGGGACGTTCCCCGCTCTCGTCGGCCAGCAGCGCGCTGAGCGCCGCGTCGAGCGCGTCGGGTGCGGCCGCCGCGCCGCCGGCGAGAGCCGCGAGCACGCGGCCGGGATCGTCGATGTCGTCGGCGGTGGGCAGCAGATCGGGGTGCGCCCAGAGGCCGTCGCGCGCGTCGGCGCCGGCCTCGTCGGTGATGCGGGCCCAGAACGCGGCCGCTTCGCGCAAGCGGCGCGGGCGCAGCTCGAGCCCGACGAGCGTGGCGAAGGCGCTCTCGGCGGGGCCGCCGGCCGCTCGACGGCGACGGACGGTCTCGGCGATGGCATCGGCTTTCGGCAGTCGAGCCGTCGCACGAGCGGTGACGACGTCGACCCAGCCATCGATGAGCGCGAGCGTGGTCTCGAGGCGGGCGAGCGCGGCGAGCTGCGCGTCGGTCTTCGGCGGAATCAGGGCTCCGCTGGTGAGCGCTTCGCGCAGGCTCTCGGGGTTCGACGGGTCGAACTCGGCGGCGAGCGACTCGATGCGCTCGGTATCGATGCGGATGCCGCGGGCGTAGTCGGTGATCGCGCTGATGAGGTGCTGCCGCAGCCACCGGGCGTGCCGGAACAGGCGCGCGTGGGCGAGCTCGCGCACCGCGAGATACAGATGCACCTGGTCGGCGGCGATGTCGAGACCGGCTCCGAAGGCGGCGACGTTCTGCGGCAGCAGCGCTGCCTGCACGTCGGTGTCGTCGCGCCCGGGCAGCAGCGGGATGCCGATGTCGCCGCCCGACACCACTTCGGCCGAGAGCTGCCCGACGATGTGCCCGAGCTGCAGCGAGAACAGGGTTCCGCCGAGCGAGCGCATCAGCTGCCCGGCGTTGGCGATCATGCCCTTGAGCTCGTCCGGAACCTGCTGGTCGAGGGCCGCCGTGAGCGAGTCGGCGATGGAGGTGGCGACCGGCTCGGCGAGCTGGGTCCATACCGGCAGCGTCAGGCGTGCCCAGTCGGCCCGAGTGATGAGCGTCGGCTCCGCGGTGAGCTGCGTGATGGAGGTGGCCTCGTCGAGCCAGAGCGCCGCGACGTTGAGCGCCTGACGCAGCTGCTCGAGCTCGGCGGCGCTGCTGCGCATCGACCCCTGGGCGGCGATGCGCCCCGACTCGTCGCGAGCGAGCGTCCAGTCGACGCCGTCGCCGCTGGCGTTCATGGCCTTCTGCAGCTGCCCCATCAGGCGCGCGACCATGAGCGGGTCAGTGGGCAGGCCTGCCGCCCCCGCGAGCTTCGCCGGGTCGAGGTCGCCCTGCCCCGCCAGGAAGCGACGCAGCAGCTCACGGAACTCGTCGTCCGGCCCGCCTAGGGGATCCTCAGCCATGGTTCCTACGCTAGTGCGCACGCCTCGGCGCCCGATGGGTTTTCGCCTAGGCTGACCCCCGCGGCTCTGCGCCGTGGGCGAACACCCGCCCGAGGCCCGTCGAGGCCCCGCAGAGCCCTCGAGAGGAGCCCGGTGAGCCTGTTCACCGTCGATGCCCGCGGCGACGCGCTCGACCCCGCCGACGACCCGGTCGTGCTCGATGCGCGCCAGCGCGGGCGCCGGGTCGGCTGGCTGCTGCTCTCGCTCACCCTGTTCGGCGTGTTCGGCCTCGCAGTGCTGCCGTCGCCGTACGTCATCGAGCGTCCCGGCCCGGTGTTCGACACGCTGGGTTCGGTGCAGGTCGGCGAAGACGAGCTGCCCCTCATCACCATCCCCGGTGAGCCGACCTACGACACGGCCGGATCGTTGAGCCTCACGACCGTGAACGTGTACGGCAACCGCGAGCAGCCGCCCTCGTGGTTCGAGGTGATCCGGGCGTGGCTCGACCCGAGCCAGGCGGTCGTGCCGATCGACGCCGTCTTCCCGCCCGGCGTGAGCACCGAGGAGCGCCGCGAGCAGAGCCGCATCGACATGGAGAACTCGCAGCAGGAGGCCGTCGCCGCCGCGCTCCGCGCCCTGGGCGAGCCCTACGAAAGCCAGCTGCGGGTGGTCGAGACGCTCGAGGGCAGTCCGGCCGAGGGCATCGTGCGGTCTGACGACCTCATCCTGGCGGTCAACGACGAGCCGGTTCGGGATGTCACGGCGCTGCGCGCCGCGATCGCCGACAACGGCACGGCCGAACCCGCGTCGCTGCGCATCGAGCGCAACGGTTCGGAGCGCACGGTCGAGGTCGTCCCTCGCCTGAGCGACGCCGAGCCGCGCGTGCCGGTGATCGGGGTGCTCATCGCGGGCGAGTACGTCTTCCCGTTCGAGGTCGAGATCGAGCTCGAGAACGTGGGAGGCCCGAGCGCGGGCATGATGTTCGCACTCGGGGTCATCGACAAGCTGACGCCCGACTCGCTCGCCGGCGGTGCCGAGGTGGCGGGCACCGGCACGATCGCGGCGGACGGCACCGTCGGGCCGATCGGCGGCATCGTGCAGAAGATGCACGGCGCGGTCGGCGCGGGTGCCGACTGGTTCCTGGCTCCCGTGGCCAACTGCGGGGAGGTCGTGGGGAGCATCCCGAACGGTCTCGAGGTGTTCGCGGTCGGCACGCTCAATGAGGCGATCGGTGTGCTGGAGGCGATCGCCGACGGCGAGGGCCTCGACGAGCTCGCGCGCTGCGAGGGCTGACCGGCGTCGCCGACCGCGCACGCTGACGGCGAACAGCGGTCGTCGTCGGGGGTGCTTCCAAGACTCCGCCCGATAGTCTGGGAAGGTTCGCCCGCCGACTCTGGGAGCCCCTCGTGACGACCACCGCAGCGCCGCCCGCCAATCGTTCCCGCTCGACCCTCGCGATCTCCGCCGCCATCGTCGGCGCTCTGGTCGTGCTGTTCTTCGTGTTCGCGAACGTCTACACCGACATCCTCTGGTTCGACCAGCTCGGGTTCCTCAACGTTCTGACGACCCAGTGGATCGCGACGGGCGCGATGTTCCTCGTCGGGTTCCTGGCGATGTTCCTGCCGGTGTGGGCGAGCCTGCAGATCGCCTACCGCTGGCGACCGGTCTACGCGAAGCTCAACTCGCAGCTCGACCGCTACCAGGAGGTCGTCGAACCGCTGCGCAAGGTCGCCATGCTCGGTATTCCGGCGGTGCTCGGCCTGTTCGCCGGCGTGACCGCGGCCGGGCAGTGGCAGCTGGTGCTGCAGTGGTGGAACCGTACCCCGTTCGGGCAGACCGACCCGCAGTTCGGTCTCGACATCTCCTTCTTCGTCTACGAGCTGCCGTTCTGGCGCGGCGTGGTCGCCTTCGCCTCGGCGGTGGTGCTGCTCGCCGGGCTCGCGGCGCTCGCCACCAGCTACCTCTACGGCGCGCTGCGCATCAACGGGCGCGAGATCCGCATCTCGCGCACCGCGCGCATCCAGCTCGCGATCATGGCGGCCCTCTACGCCGCGCTGCAGGGTGTCAGCATCTGGCTCGACCAGTACGCCACCGTCATCCAGCCGAGCGACGGCTTCCTCGCGATCGGCGCTGGCTTCACCGAGGTCAACGCGACGATCCCCGGTCGGGCGATCCTCGCCGGCATCGCCATGCTCGTCGCCGTGCTGTTCCTCGTCACCGCGGTCATCGGCCGCTGGCGGCTGCCGATCGTCGGCACCGCGCTGCTCGTCATCAGCGGCCTGCTCATCGGCAGCGTCTACCCGTGGATCGTGCAGCGCTTCCAGGTCGAGCCGAGCGCCCGCACCGTCGAGGCGCCGTTCATCGAGCGCAACATCGAGGCAACGCGCGACGCCTACAACGTCTCGGGGCTCGAGGAGATCTCGTACGACGCCGTCACCGACGCCGAGGCCGGAGCACTTCGGGAAGACGCGGAGACCACCGCGAACATCCGCATCATCGACCCGGCCCTCGTGACCGACGCGTTCTCGCAGCTCGAGCAGTTCCGGCAGTACTACCAGTTCCCCGAGTTCCTCGACGTGGGGCGCTACGAGATCGACGGCCGCACGCAAGACACGGTCATCTCGCTGCGCGAGCTCGACCCCGCGGGTCAGACCTCGCAGAACTGGTACAACAACACGATCGTCTTCACCCACGGCTACGGCGTGGTCGCCGCCTTCGGCAACCAGCGCACCGACGACGGGCGCCCCGCCTTCCTCGAGGGCGGCATCCCCGCCGGCGGTCTGCTGACCGACGAGCTCGGCGAGTACCAGCCGCGCGTGTACTTCGGTGAGTTCTCGCCCGCGTACTCGATCGTGGGCGGCGGCGAGAACCTCGAGCTCGACTTCCCGTCGGAGGGCAGCGCCGACCAGGAGGGCAACGCCACCTACACCTTCACCGGTGACGGCGGCCCGGCGCTCGACAACGTGTTCAAGCGCCTCCTGTACGCCATCAAGTTCCAGTCGGAGCAGATCTTCCTCTCGGAGGCGGTCACCGACGAGTCGCAGATCCTCTACGACCGTCACCCGCTCGACCGCGTGCAGAAGGCGGCGCCGTACCTGACGCTCGACAACGACCCGTACCCGGCGATCGTCGACGGGCGCATCGTGTGGGTGGTCGACGGCTACACGACCTCGGCGAACTACCCGTACTCGACGACGGTGGCGCTCAGCCAGGCCATCGCCGACACGTACACTCCGGCCCCGGCGTTCCCGCTCGACCAGATCAACTACATCCGCAACTCGGTGAAGGCGACGGTCGACGCGTACGACGGCAGCGTGACCCTCTACGCGTGGGACACGGAAGACCCGATTCTGCAGACCTGGCAGAAGATCTTCCCGACCACGCTCGAGCCGGCGTCGGAGATGAGCGAGCAGCTGCTGTCGCACGTTCGCTACCCGGCCGACCTGTTCAAGGTGCAGCGCAACATCCTGGGTGCGTACCACGTGACCGACCCGGGCTCGTTCTTCTCGACCGACGACGAGTGGCGCACGCCGAACGACCCGACGTCGCTCGCCGCGGCGCCCACGCTGCAGCCGCCGTACTACCTGACCATGCAGGTGCCCGGCGCTGACGCCCCCGGCTTCACGCTGTACTCGACCTTCATCCCGCGCACCGCGAGCGAGAACGAGCGCAACGTGCTCACCGGCTACCTCGCGGCGAACGCGGATGCGGGCCCCGACTACGGAAAGCTCACACTGCTGACGCTGCCGTCGCAGACGATCCCCGGCCCTGGGCAGGTGCAGAACCAGTTCAACTCTGACACCGAGGTGGCGAACCAGCTGGCGCTGCTGCAGCGCGGCGAGACCGAGGTGCTGCAGGGCAACCTGCTGACCCTCCCGGTCGGCGGCGGCTTCCTGTACGTGCAGCCGGTCTACGTGCGCTCGACGGGTGAGACGAGCTTCCCGCTGCTGCGGAAGGTGCTCGTCGCCTTCGGCGAGCGGATCGCCTTCGAAGACACCCTCGATCAGGCACTCGACGTTCTGTTCGGCGGCGACTCGGGCGCGAACGCCGGCGACGGCGACGTCGACCCGACCGATCCGACCGACCCCGCCGAGCCGACCGACCCGACCGAGCCCACTGAGCCGGGCGAGCCGGGCGTCGAGATCTCGGCGGCGCTCGCTCAGGCGCTGCAGGATGCCCGCCAGGCCCTGCTCGAGCGCCAGCAGGCCTACGCCGACAACGACCTGGTCGCGGCCGCCGAGGCCGACCAGCGCTTGCAGGAGGCTCTCGAGCGGGCTCTCGCGCTGAGCGAGTAGCCCAGGCGAGCAGCCCGACCGGCAGACGACCCGACGCGACACATGGCGCAGACCGACGAGCCCGAGTGGGCCCGGCTCAACCGGGCCCACTGGGACTCGGTCGTGCCCGTGCACGTCGCGAGCGACTTCTACGACCTCGCTCCGCTGCGGGCGGGGGAGGGCCGGCTCTACCCGATCGAGGAGGCCGAGCTGCCGCGCATCGCCCCCGACGGCTGGGCGGGCCTGCGCGTGCTGCACCTGCAGTGCCACTTCGGCGCCGACACCCTCGTGCTCGCCCAGCGCGGTGCCGAGGTGGTGGGGCTCGACTTCTCGATGCCGGCGGTGCTGCAGGCGCGGGCGCTCGCCGACGAACTGGGGCTGGCCGACCGCAGTCGCTTCGTCTGCGCCGACGTGTACGACGCCCGGCACGCCCTGCCCGACCCGGAGGGCTTCGACGTCGTCTACACGACGTGGGGCACGATCGGCTGGCTGCCCGACATCGCCGAGTGGGCGCGCATCATCGCGTGGTTCCTGAAGCCCGGCGGGCGGCTGTACTTCGCCGACGGGCATCCCTCGGCCTTCGTGTTCGACGAGGTGCCCGATGGCGCGCCCGCGGCCCTGCTCGACGGCGGCCCCGCGCTCTTCCCGGCGCCGCGCTTCTCGTACTTCGAGACCGCGCCGCTGCAGCTCGACGAGGCGGCCGATTACGCCGATCCGGATGCGGTGCTCGAGGTCTCGCGCACCATCGAGTTCATGCACCCGCTGGGGCAGACGTTGACCGCCCTCATCGACGCCGGCCTGAGCCTCGACTTCGTGCACGAGCACGAGGCCGTGCCGTGGCCGATGTTCTCGGCGCTCGTGCCGCGCGGTGACGGCCTCTGGCAATGGCCGGCGACGGCGTGGCTGCCGCTGGGGATGAGTCTCGGCGCGACGCGGCGACCGGCAGACCCGTCCGACAGGTAGACTGATCGGTCTGTCCCCCGACCGAGGGTGACCCCCTCGGGGGCTGATGGCGGCGCTCTGCCGGCCGTACCGTGGAGGGCGAAGGGGGGCTTGGAAGGAAGCCTCGTGTCGGCACTGTCTGCCGCTGCACTGCACATCGCCCGTCCGGCCATCGCCGAGTGGGCCGAGAACGCCACGCGTGCGTTCGCCGCTGAGCCGCGCCCGGTCGACCAGCCTCGCGCGGTCGCCGACGGGCCCGCGGCCGACCGCATCCTCCTCATCGGGGGCGGTGCCGCCGTGGGTCGCGGGCAGACCTCGCACGATCTCGCGTTGCCCGGCGCCCTGGCGCGCGCGCTGCGGGCGCGCACCGGTCGCGGTGCGGTCGTCGACGTGATCGCTGACCCGACGATGACGATCGCCGGGCTCGCCGCCGTGCTCACCACGGCCGAGCTCGATCGGTACGACGCCGTCGTGTCGACCGTCGGTGACGTCGATGCCCTGCGCGGGGTCGGCGTCGCCGAGTGGCGCGAGTGCGTCGCGACGGTCGTCGATGTGTGGCGTGCGCGGGTGGGCGACGCGCGGGCCCTCCTGGTCACGGGCATCCCCGCCCTGCGCGACGAGCCGGGGGTCGGTGTCGCCCACGGTCGGCTCGTCGACGCGTTCTCGCCGTCGTTGAACGCCATCACCGAGGAGGTCGTCGAAGCCGCCGTCGCCGCTCGCGGCACCTCGCCCGCCTGCGGGCGGCTCACCGTGCTCACCACGATCCTGCCGCTCGCCCAGCGCCGCGCCGGCCGCGTCACGACCGAGACCTACACGCTCTGGGCCGGGCAGCTCGCCGCCGAGCTCGCCGAGCACCTGCCCGCGCCGCTGCGCGACGGCGAGAGCGGCCGCGGCCCCGTCGAGCGGCTCACCTCCGGGGTCGACGACGCCGAGCGCATCGCGGGCATCCTCGAAGAGCGCGCACCGAGCCTCGAGCGCATCGTCACGATCGCCGCCGCCGCGCTCAACGTGCCCACCGCCGTCGTCACCGTGCTCGGCCCCGACACACAGTGGCATGTCTCCCGGTTCGGTCTCGACCTCGAGTCGGTGCCGATCGAGCAGTCGTTCTGCGCCGTCGCCGTGCGGCAGGAGGACGGCATGGTGGTTCCGGATGCTCCGCACGACCCGCGCTTCGCCGCGAACCCGCTCGTCACCGATGCCGGGCTGCGCTACTACGCGGGTGTGCCGATCGAGGACGAGTTCGGCCGCCGCATCGGCGCGCTGTGCGTCATCGACACGAAGCCGCGCAACCACACCAGCGCCGACGACCTGGCGACCCTCCGCCGCCTCGCCGACAAGGTCGAGGAGGCCCTGCACACCCAGTCGCTCGCGGTGCCGACCTGGATCGCCGGTGCACCGACGAGCCCGGTCATCGCAAGCCCCACGGCGGCTTCGGCAACGAGCGCACCGGTGGCCTCGGTTGTGGCTTGATTCGCGGCCGCCCCTCCCGGCCTGCTACCCTGGAGGTACGCCGCGGGGTGGAGCAGCTCGGTAGCTCGCTGGGCTCATAACCCAGAGGTCGCAGGTTCAAATCCTGTCCCCGCAACCAGTCGCCGGTCTTCCGGTGGGCGAAGGCCCGGTCATTTCTGACCGGGCCTTCGCCGTTTCCGGGTCGGTGTTCGCTGAGCGAACTCCCGCACCGGCCGTCGCTTGCTTGCCCACGTCGCGGCGAGGAGCATGGTTATGCCGGGTTCGGGGACCCGCCCCGGCGTGCGATCGCCCCCCTTCAGGTTCGTGACTGCACGCCGCCCGGCCAGGTCGGTGCCCCGAGCCATTCGGGTTGGCTCCGGGCACCGACCACCTCCGCCCGATGCGGAGCCGTCAGAAGAGCAGCAGCTGCTCGTCGATGCACAGGAACATCGCGCTCGCGCGCGCGCCGGTCATCGCGAAGGCGACGACCGCTCCGGTGCTCGAGCGCCCGACCAGCACATCGTCGGGGAAGTACCCTGAATAGTCGCCCGCCCGGTATTGGTCGATCGTGGCGTCCGGCAGCGCGAAGTCCCAGGTCGCCGCGAGATCGACCACGTAGTCCGCTTGCGCGGCAGCCTCGAAGGGGCTCAGAAGCTCGGAGAACTCCGAGGCCGCGATCGTCACCCGGATCGGGTCGGTGACCCAACTCGCGAGGGCTGCGGTGTTGCCGCTCGAGATGCTCGCGGCGAGGTTCTCGCGCGCGGCAGCGACCTCCGCGGGGTCGACGCTGGGGGTCGGCGCGGCCGTGCTCGGTGCCACGGACGGGGTCGGCTCGGCGGCGCTCGGCGACGCGACGGGCGTGTCGGTCGGTTCGGCAACCGGGGTCGAGCATCCGGCAAGCAGGCCGATGGCCAGTGCGACGCTCGCCGAGATCGTCACCGGAGGCGTGAGGGAGACGGTCATCGGATGCTCCCGTGGGGCGCGCCGCGTCAGCTGGCGATCGCCGGGATGATCGCGCCCGAGAACACCTGCCAGGCCAGCGCCGTCTTCGCCACGAGGCTCAGCGTGATGTAGCTGCGCTCGCCCTGCAGGTAGCTCTTCCACTTGCCCACCTGCTTGTACTGCAGCCACTGGTTGATGGCGAACGTGTTGAAGAACACGAAGAGCGAGATGACGATGCCGATCACGAAGCCGGGCGTCTCGACCTCGCTCTCGCTGCCGATGCGCAGGAAGTAGACGAGGATCACGAGCCACGGCACCAGGCCCACCATCGAGCCGAAGATGAAGGGCAGCAGGCCGCCCGAACCGGGCTGCTCGTACTTCTCCTGCAGCGCACCGAACAGGATCATCGCCGCGTTGACGGCGAACACGGCCATGAGGGCACCGACGTCGGTGACGCCGTTGATGGCGAGGATCAGCCAGATCATGATCGACGAGCTGAGCGAGTACTCCGTCCAGCGGAAGTAGTTGCGGTTGGCCAGCAGCCCGTTCTTGTAGCGCGGGTAGAACCACGGGCTCGAGATCAGGAAGTGGAAGAAGGCGCTCAGCGCGAGGAAGGCGACCACACCGACGCCGATGTTGACCTCGAAGAGGGTCACGCGCTCGGGCGGCAGCGGCACCCCGGGAGGGCCGGCCAGGTAGTCGGCGGTCACGGCGAACAGCACCTGGGTGCTGAGCATCGTCAGGATCACCGCGAAGCCGATGGCCTGCAGCAGGTGCAGACTGCCCGCCACGATGTTGTAGACGCGCAGCCGGTCGATCTGCTGCTCGGGGGTGTAGACCTTTGTCGCCATGACGTCACTCCTTCGTGCGCCGGATGCTCCCGACGGGTTGCGTCACGGTAGCACCCGTGCGGCTCAGTCGCGCGGCGGCTGCGCGCCGAGCCACTGCACGGCGGCCGCCCCGGCGGCAACACCCCGCTCGACCGCCGAGTCGAGACCTTCGCCGTCGGCGAGGGCCGCAGCCAGGGCGCCGGCGAAGGCGTCTCCGGCCCCAGTGGTGTCGACCACCGTCACGCGCGGTGCGGCCTGGTGCCCCGCATCCGCCTGATCGGCCCAGACGGCGCCGTCGCCGCCGAGGGTGATGACGACGCTGCGGCAGCGCTCGCGCAGCGCGGTCGCGGCCGCGCGCGCCTCGTCGATCGAGCCGACGGGCTGGCCGGTGAGGTCGTGGGCCTCTGACTCGTTGACGACGAGCGGGTCGCACAGCGCCAGCAGCTCGTCGGGCACAGCGCGGCTGGGGGAGAGGTTGAGCACGGTGCGCCCGCCGAGCTCGGCGATGGTCTCGGCGCCGGTGCGCACGGCCGCGAGCGGAATCTCCAGCTGCGCGAGCAGCACGGTGCCGGCGCCCCCGACCGCGCGGATGCCCGCCTCGACCTCGTGCGCGTTGACGCGGCTGTTCGCCCCGGCGGCGACGACGATCGTGTTCTCGCCGTCGCGCGAGACGGTGATGAGGGCGATGCCGGTCGGTGCGTCATCGACCACGGCGACGCTCGACACGTCGACCCCGCCCGAGCCGAGGGCGTCGAGCAGCTGCCGGCCGTTGCCGTCGGCGCCGACCGCGCCGAGGAAGACCGGCATGGCCCCCGCGCGCGCCGCCGCGAGCGCCTGGTTGGCGCCCTTGCCGCCCGTCGCGACGACGAGCTCGTCGCCGAGCAGCGTCTCGCCGGGCAGCGGATGCCGGTCGACGAGCACGGTGTAGTCGGTGTTGGCGGAGCCGAGGACGATGAGCGAGGCGGTCATGGCTCCATCGTGGCAGAGGGTGCCGTGCGGCGAGCCCGCCCGTCGCGCCAGGAGCGCCACGCTCCGGTCGACCACAGCGCCCACGCGACGAGCACGGGCTGGAACAGCAGACGGATGCCGCGGGCGAGATCGGTGTCGAGCCCGAAGCCGTCGCGCCCCTCGGTGAACTGCGCGATGTTGCCGGGGAAGATCGCGAGGAAGAACAGCGCGACCGCCCAGCCGACCCACACCCGCACCCGACCCCACGCGATGAGCAGCGCGAGGCCGAGAACGAGCTCGACCACGCCCGAGGCAACGACCACGAGGTCGGGATCGAGCGGCAGCCACGGCGGCACCTGGGCGAGGAACTCCTCGCGCCCGACGGTGAGGTGCCCGGTTCCCGCGACGAGCAGGGCGAGGCCGAGCAGCCAGCGCGCGAGGTGCCGGACGACGAGGGAGGCGGTCATGCCCCCAGTGTGGCGGGCGGGGTGCGGCGTACGCTGGGAGGCGTGAGCTCCGCATCCGTCGCTGTCGCCCAGTTCGCGCCGGGCGCCGACCGCACCGCGAACCTGGCCGGGATGCGCGCCCTCGCCCTGCGCGCCGCCGAGCAGGGCGCCGACCTCGTGGTGTTTCCCGAGTACGCGTCGTACTTCACGCCGACGATGGGCCCCGACTGGCTCGCCGCGGCCGAGGCGCTCGACGGCCCGTTCGTCGCCGGGCTGGGGGATATCGCGGCCGAGGTCGGCGCGATCATCGTGGCGGGGTTCATCGAGGCGGGCACCCGGGCCGACCGGTTCCGCAACACGATCGCGGCCGTCGGGGCCGACGGTGCGCTGCTCGCCGTCTCGCGCAAGCTGCACCTCTACGACGCGTTCGGCGCGACCGAGTCGGCGTGGGCCGAGCCGGGGGCGATCGAGCCGCCGCAGCTGTTCGAGCTCGGGCCCGAGGGTCTGCGCGTGGGCATCCAGACCTGCTACGACCTGCGGTTTCCCGAGGTGACCCGCCGCCTCGTCGATGCGGGGGCCGAGCTCGTGCTCGTGCCGAGCGAGTGGGTGGCCGGCCCGCACAAGCTGCACGCCTGGCGCACGCTCGTCACCGCCCGCGCGATCGAGAACACCGTGTACCTGGCCGCGGCCGACCACCCGCCGCCCGTCGGCGTCGGGGCGAGCATGATCGTGGATGCTCGCGGCGAGCTGCTCGCCGAGCTCGACGCTGAGACCGACGCTGTGGTGGCCGCGCTCACCCGCGAGCACCTCGACGAGGTGCGCGGGGTGAACCCGGCGCTGCGGCTGCGGCGGTTCCGCGTGGAGCCCGGCGCGCCGGCCTAGCTGCTGAACGCCCGCAGGCGTCGAACAGCCTCGACGATCGACGCCTCGGGCTTGCAGAACGCGAACCGCAGCGCCGTCGGGCTGACCGGGCCCCCCGCGCGGCCGAAGGCGCTGAGCGGAATCGCCACGACCCCGGGGTCGGCCGCGAGCGCCCGCGCGCTCGACGCGGCGTCGCCCAGCCCGAGGTGCGGGGGCGGCTCGGCGACGATGAAGTACGAGCCGGCGGTGGGGCTGATGGTGAAGCCGGCGTCGATGAGCCCGGCGGCGAGCAGGTCTCGGCGCCCCTGCAGGGTGGCGCGCAGGGCGGCGAAGGTCTCATCGGGCATCCGCAGGCCGGTCGCGACGGCGCCCTGGAAGGGGGCGCCGTTGACGTAGGTGAGCCACTGCTTGACCCCGAGCACCGCCTCGATGAGGGCGGCCGGCCCGGTGACCCAGCCGATCTTCCAGCCGGTGACGGCGAATGTCTTCGCGGCGCTCGAGATCGTCAGGGTGCGGTCGGCGGCGCCCGGATGGGACGCGACCGGCACGTGGCGGCGGCCGTCGTAGACCAGGTGCTCGTACACCTCATCGCTGACAATGACGGCGTCGTGCCGCGCAGCGAGCGCCACGATGCGCTCGACGTGCTCGGCGTCGAGCATCGATCCGGTCGGGTTGTGCGGCGAGTTGAGCACGATCACCCGGGTGCGGTCGGAGATGGCGGCGGCGATGCCGCTGGGGCTCGGTTGGAACCCCGGCTCGGTGAGGGGGATCGTCACGTGCCGAGCTCCCGCGAGCCCGGTGACGGCGGCGTAGGCGTCGTAGTAGGGCTCGAGGGTGACGACGTCGTCACCCGGGCCCGCGAGAGCCAGGATGCTCGCCGCGAGTGCCTCGGTCGCCCCCGCCGTGACGAGCACCTCGGTGTCGGGGTCGAGGCTCACGCCGTAGAAGCGCTGCTGGTGCTCGGCGATCGCCTGCCGCAGCTCGGCGGTGCCGCGACCGGGCGGGTATTGATTGTCACCCGCGCTGATCGCCGCGATCGCGGCGTCGAGCACTGCACCGGGGGTGCCGTCGTCGGGGAAGCCCTGGCCCAGGTTGACGGCGCCGTGGGCCGCGGCGAGGGCCGACATCTCGGCGAAGATCGTGGGGCGGGCCGAGCCGTCGGGCTCCACGAGGCCCGCGGCGCGCGCGGCCCGCCGCCACGGTCGCTCGCGGGGGAGGAGGGGCGCGGCACCGTCGTCGACCTGCATGGCGTCAGCGTATCCGGCGCGGGCGTTCACTCTCAGAACATGAAAACGCATGGGGATGCTCGCAAAGCGAACACCGTGCGTCCTGACTGTTTGCCGTGTGCGGCCATGATGCCGCACGGTGTACCCATGGTGAACGTTTCGCGCGGTACAGTGCTGGTCGTCGACGACGACCGCGCCATTCGCCACGTGCTGCGCACGGCCCTCGAGCGGCACGATTACGTGGTGGTCGAGACCGCCGATGGTGCGGAGGCTCTCGACGTGCTCGAGCGCGAGCGCCACACGGTGAGCGCCGTGGTGAGCGACATCGGCATGCCCCGGCTCGACGGCATCGGGCTCGTCGAGACCTTGGAGAGCCGCGCCGACACGGTGCCCGTCATCCTGACGAGCGGTCGTCACACCCGCTCGGCCCTGCCGGCGGCCGTGCGCGAGCGCATCAGCGGCTTCATCGCCAAGCCCTACTCGCTCGAGAGCGTCATCGCGGCGGTCACGGCCGCGACGCGCGCCCGCGTCTAGTCGGTCTCGCGCTTCGGCAGGGTGAGCTTCGTCGCCCAGTCGAAGAACACGGCCTTGCCCGCGGAGGTGTCGACGACGTCGGCGTCGACACCGCGCGAGAGCAGCGTGGAGAGCCCGTCGATGATGAGCCCCAGGTCGTCGTGCGGCGCGGTGAGGGCGAGGCCCGCCGAGCATGCCGACAGGATGCTCGACACCTGCCGCGCGTCGACGTCGGCCCGCACCATGCCGGCCTCCTGCAGCGCCTCGATCAGCTCGCCGCGAATCCCCACCGTCGGGGCGTAGGTGTAGCTGGAGGAGTTGCGCATGATCGAGTTCATCGCCTCGCGGTCGATCACGAACAGCGTGCGCGCCAGCGGGCGCTCGTACACCGCGCTGAGGATGTACGTGTACATGCGCGAGAGCAGGCCGCCCCGCGGGTCGCGCTCGATGTTCTCGACGATCAGGCCGTACATGCCGTGGAACTCGCGGTTCAGCATCGCCACCATCGCGTCGTTCGCGGTCGGGAACATCGCCTCGACCTCCTCGACGCTCACGCCGGCGCGCAACGCGATCGACTGCAGGGTCACCGCGGAGTAGCCGTCGTTCTGGATGATGTCGCTGGCGGCATCGAGAACGGTCTCGACGTCGGTCAGGTGTGACTGCGTCATTGCGGTGTGGCCCCCGGGTGGTCGTGGGTCGGTGGTTCCGCCAGTGTAAGCGGCGCCCAGACGATTCTGTGCACCCCGTTTTCGGGGGACAGCGGCCGGGGTACACGCGGGGTCGGGCGCACCCGCCGACGGTGTGGACAACGAGCACAGGATGCTCGCCGCACCCCTACCGTCGAACCCATGCCGCGCCGCCTCACCCTCGCCGTCGCCCCGCTGCTGCTCGCCCTGGCCCTCGCCGGCTGCACTGAGTCGACGCGCCTCCCCCCGCCCGAGCCGCCCGCCGCCGGCGAGCCCCTCTTCGCCTCCGACGAGGAGGCGCTCGCGGCCGCGACCGCCGCGTACGAGGAGTACCTGGCAGCCGTCGACTCTGCGCTGGCCGACCCTGGTGCGTTCGACAACTCACTCGAACAGTTCGCGAGTGGGCAAGCTCTCGAGGAGGCGACTAGGTCTGTCGGAGTTCTCGAGGATCGCGGGCTGAGATTTGAAGGATCGCGTGAAGTTACCGATGTCCAGCTGCAGCAGGCCATCCAAGTTGATGACACCACTCTGGTCGTCATTTACGTATGTGAAAGTGTCGCCAGCGTTGACGTACTGGACGCGCAGGGCCAATCAGTCGTAGAGCCGACGAGGCCCGACCTGGCGGCATTCGAAGTCAGCGTTGAGGCAACCATTTCCGGAGTCCTCGTAACGGAGAGGACGCTGTGGTCAGATCAGCAATTCTGCGCGTAGTGGCGATTCTGTTCGCGGCCCTGGTCATTGGACAGCCACTTCTGGCTCATGCGAGCTCAAGTTGTGGGCCAGACCTCCAGGCGATCGGCGGCTGCCCGAATGTGGGCGGCGAGATCTCGGGCGACAGCGCTGTTCTCGATGGCAACCTCACGGTCGGGGGCGTCCCGGGCGGCACCGGCGGCGGATCCGGTGGCTCCGGGGCGGGCGGGGGTTCCGGCGCCGGGGGCGGTGGCGCATCCACTCTGCCGCCCCTGCCGTGCGAGGAGGTCTTCGCAGGCCTCTGCTACGGCGAAGGGCAGGGCAAGCCGGGGGAGGGGCAAGGCGAGGCGGGCATCCCCCCGCTGACGATCAGCGACATCGCCGCCTTCCGCCCGCAGGTTCCGCGGCAGGCGATGCAGCCCGACGGCTGGATGGTGGTCGGGCTGCCGACCAACTTCATCGCGCAGACCGGGCGGCACGTGGTCGCCGGGGCGCTGCTCGGGCAGCCTGCCGAAGTGCGATTCACGCCCAGCGGCTACCGCTGGCGCTACGGCGACGGCGCAGCCGCACGCCTCACGACCCCGGGTGCGTCGTGGAGCGCGCTCGGCCTGAGCGAGTTCGACACCACGCCGACGAGTCACACCTACCGGGCATCCGGAACCTACGTGATCGAGCTCGACGTCGAATTCAGCGCCGAGTACCGCTTCGCGGGAGGGGCGTGGCAGAGCCTCGCCGGCGTGATCTTGCTGCCGGCCAACGACCTGATCGCCACCGCCGGCGACGCCGTCACCGTGCTGGTCGACCGCGACTGCACCCGCTCCCCGCGCGGGCCCGGCTGCTGACCGGGCGAGGGTTGAGCGAAGGGTCGGAGGGCACCAAGGCGCGGCAAATAGAATGCACAGGTTTGCGGAGGACGCTGACATCGGCGAAAGGAGCCCTCCCATGACCACCAGCCCCGAGACCCCCGAGGTGCCGGAGCCCGTCATCGAACCCTCCGCAGGCACCGAGCCGCCCGCACCCGCAGTCAGCGCAGAGTCAGCGCCCGCAGACCCCGCGCCCGCAGCGGCCGCGCCCGCTGAGGCAGCGCCCGCAGACCCCGCGCCCGCGGACGCCGCGCCCGCCGACCAGCCCATCGCCGCCGCACCGGCGGCCGCCGAGGCGGCGCCGGTCGCGGCCCGCACCCGGCCCGCGCTCGCGCCCCTCCTCGGCATGCTCACCGTCGGCGCCCTCATCGGCGGAGTCGCCGGCGGCGGTGTCGTCGCCGCCGTGCTCGCGACGCAACCGGGCGCCGTGGCCGGCGCGCCCGCGGCGCCCACAACCATCACCGTCAACGACCCGGGCGACGCCACCATGGTCACCGCGGTCGTCGCCAAGGCCATGCCGGCCGTCGTCACCCTCAGCGTCGGCGGCGGCGGCTCGGCCGGCAACGGTTCCGGCGTCATCCTCACCGAAGACGGGTACGTGCTCACCAACAACCACGTCGCGACTCTCGAGGGGGCGACGCTCGAGCCGAGCATCCGTGTGACCCTCTCCGACGGCCGCATCTTCGACGCGACCCTCGTCGGCAGCGACCCCATCGCCGACCTCGCCGTCGTCAAGCTCGAGGGCGCCGAAGGGCTGCCGACGATCGAGTTCGCCGACTCCGACGCCCTCAATGTCGGCGACCGCACCGTCGTCATCGGGGCCCCGCTCGGCCTCGCCGGCTCGGTATCGAACGGCATCGTTTCGGCTCTCAACCGCTCCATCACCGTGCGGTCGTCGGCCGTGCCCGGGCAGCAGCTCGACATCGCGCCCCAGCCCGACAGCGGGCAGGATGCTCCCTTCGACTTCTGGGACTTCGACGTTCCCGGCACCGAGGGCACCGACCCGCGCCCGCTGAGCTCGGGCACGGTGTCGCTGCCCGTGATCCAGACCGACGCCGCCATCAACCCGGGCAACTCGGGCGGTGCGCTGCTCGACGACGAGGGCCGGCTCATCGGCATCGTCGTCGCCATCGCGACCGCGGGCAACAGCCAGGGCCAGGGGGGCAGCATCGGGGTCGGATTCTCGATTCCCTCGAACTTCGCCCAGCGCATCGCCACCGAGCTGATCGAGAACGGCACGGCCAGCCACGGACTGCTCGGGGCGACCGTCACCGACGCGCTCAACGACCCGAGTAGCACCGTCAACGGTGCCCTTATCGACAGCGTGGTCCCGGGCGGGGCGGCCGACGTGGCCGGCCTCCGGTCGGGCGACATCATCACCGAGTTCAACGGGGTGCCGATCACGGGCAGCGTCGACCTCACCGCGCAGGTGCGCGTGCTGCCAGGCGGGGCAAGCGCCGAGCTGGTCTACGTGCGCGGCAGCGCCGAGCAGCGGGTCACGGTGACCCTCGGCGAGCTGCAGTAGCAGCGCCGACCGTCCGCGCCGCGCCGGCCCCGGCCCGGCGCCCGCTCCGGCGGGTGTCGCGCTGGGGCCGTCGCGGGCCGCGACAGGGCCGCGACAGGCGACCCGCAGGCGCTAGCCTCGAGAACTATGGGCCAGGCCGCAGCGACGCATCCCGCCGTCAGCTACGTCATGCCCGTCTACAACGAGGCCGCGTACATCGACGCGGCGATCGACAGCGTGCTCGCCCAGCGCTACGACGGCGAGCGTGAGCTCGTCGTCGTGCTCGGCCCCTCGACCGACGGCACCACCGAGGCGGTCACCGCCCGCGCCGCCGCCGACCGGCGCATCACCGTGGTGCAGAACACGCACCTGTCGATTCCGGTGAGCCTCAATCAGGGCATCCGCGCCGCCGCGAACGACATCATCATCCGCGTGGATGCCCACACCGAGCTGCCCGCCGACTACACCGCGCTCGGAGTCGCAGCCCTGCAGCGCACCGGCGCCGCGAGCCTCGGCGGCCTCATGGTCGCCACCGGGCGCGGGCGCGTGCAGTCGGCCGTCGCTCGCGCCTACAACAGCCGGTTCGGGCTCGGGGGCGGCGCGTACCACGGCGCAGCATCCGAAGGCCCCGCCGAGAGCGCGTACCTCGGAATCATGCGTCGCGGCCCGCTCGAGCAGGTCGGGCTCTACGACGAAGACCTGAAGCGCGGCGAAGACTGGGAGCTCAACCTGCGGCTGCGCGAGGCCGGCCACCTGGTCTGGCTCGACCCCGCGCTGCGGGTCGCCTACTGGCCGCGCGACACCTGGGGCAAGCTCGCGCGCCAGTTCACGGCGACCGGCATCTGGCGCGGCGAGCTCGTGCGGCGGCTCGGCGGGCGCAACTCGCTGCGCTACTTCGCCCCGCCCGTGCTCGTGCTCTCGCTCGCGGCGAGCCTCGTGCTGCTCGCGCTCGAGCTCACCGGCGTCGTCTCGGGCTGGGTGGCGTGGCTGCTGTCGCTGGTCTACCTCGGGCCCGTGCTGTACATCGCGCTGCTGGTCGTGTTGCTGCTGTCGCGGTCGAGCGGGGCGCGATTCGCCGATCGGCTGACGTTCGTCGGCGTCATCGTCGTCATGCACCTCAGCTGGGGTGCCGGGTTCTTGCGCGGCGTCGCCGTCGGGGCGCGCGACGCCGTCGACCGGTCGCGCATCGAGTCGTAGCACCGCCGCTGCCGCGCCGCACGCGCGTCACTCCGGCGGCAGCATCCCCTCGGCCAGGATGCGCGCAACGACCCGCTCGGCGGCCCGACCGTCATCGCGCGGGGTGAACCGATCACGCCACGCGCCGAGCTGCGGACTCGCGACAGCCGGTGCCGGTGCGGCGGCCAGTGCAGCCAGCACGTCGAGCACCTCGTCCCTCGTGCGTGCCACCGGCGCCGGCGCCTCGGCGAGCAGGTCGAAGTAGAACCCGCGCAGCTCGCGGCGGTAGTGCTCGAGGTCGGGCGTGAACAGCACGAGCGGCGTGTCGACCGCGGTGATGTCGAACATCAGCGAGCTGTAGTCGGTGATGACGACGTCGGCCGCGGCCAGCAGGTCGGCCATGTCGGGGTAGGTCGTGACGTCGATGAGCCCCTCGGCGTCGAGGTCGCGGCCGTGCCGCAGCGTGCGGCTGTGGCCGCGCACGAGCACAACGTGCTCGCCGGGCAGCTCGGCGAGCGCGGCGGGCAGCCCGGGCAGGTCGAGGTAGTCGACCATCTGGGCGGTGTCGTCGCGCCAGGTCGGGGCGTAGAGCACCGCCCGTTGCTCGGGGCGCACCCCGAGCCGGGCGCGCAGTGCCGCGCGATCCTCCGCCGACATCGTGACGAGCGCGTCGGTGCGCGGGTAGCCCTCGACCCACACGGGCCCGCGGAAGGCGTACGCGCGACGGAAGATCGCGGCGGCGTAGTCGTTCTGCGCGAGCAGGGCATCCCACCGCCGGCTCTCGCGCCGCACGGCGATGCGCGTGCGCAGGCCCACGCCCTCGCGGTCGAGCGCCAGACGCTTGAGCATCGTGCCGTGCCAGGTCTGCAGCACGCGCTGGTGGGCCCGGGGCATCCACCGCTTGCGCAGCCAGTCATTGACGACCAGCAGCCGCGCATCGGCGCGCACCCGCCACCACTCGGCCGAGCCCTCGACGATCGCGATCGCGCCCTCCGGCACCGCGATCGAGCGGTCGACGACCGACCAGTAGCGGGTCACGTCGGGGCGCATGCGGGCGAGCTCGCGGTCGATCGCGAGCGGGTTGCAGGCGACCGTCTGGCTGTAGAAGCTCTCGAAGAACACGGCGTTCTCGGGGGTGGGGGTGCGTCGACGGTAGGCCTTCTCGAGACGCCTCTGGGCGGATGCTCCCCGCTCGCTCTCCGCCAGCGGCGGCTCGACGCGCAGCACGAGGGTGCCCGCGTCGGCGCGAAGCTCGGCCCGCAGCCAGTCGGTGCGGAATGCGGGGTCGAGCGCAGCCTCCACCGTCGCGCGCGTGCTCGGGCGCTCGGCGCCCTCGAACTGCACCTCGAGCCGGTAGTCGTCGCTGCGGGGCGGGAGGTCGGCGATGCCCCAGCGCTCACCGAACAGGCTCGACCACGCCGAGAACCCGTCGCCGACCTGGTCATGCTCGAGGGCGACCGTCTGCCTCGGGCCGACGAACGAGATCTGCGCGATGCGCGCGGGTGCGGTGCCGCGGATCGTGACCGTCGTGTGGTCGATCTCGGCGTAGGTGATGACCAGTCGTCGGGGCGCCCGCGTGATCGTCCCCCCGGGCGTCGATCGGTCACTCGTTGCGACGTTGTTCGGGTGCGAGCGGTAACCAGTGACCGATGGACGCCCGTCGTCGCTGTCGGCCGGGTGCCTGGGGTCTTTGGCGGCCGTGTCTACCGCAGCCGGCTCGCCGAGCAGCCCGAGGATGGCGGCGTAGACGCGCTCGGTCGCGCCGCCGTCGAGGTGGTCGACGAGCTCGTCCCGCAGCCAGCGGGCGTGCGCGAGGGCGACCTGCCGACCCGGGCCGTCGAGCGCGGCGTCGACGCGGTCGAGCGTCTCGGCCCAGGTCGTGGCGGGCTCGCCGCCGCTGAACTCGCGGTAGGGCTGGTACAGCCCCCGCGTCGCCAGATACTGCGGCAGGTCGGGGGCGAAGAACACGCTCGGCACGTCGGCGATGGCGGCGTCGAAGGCGATCGAGCTGTAGTCGGTGACGACGAGGTCGACGGCCGGCAGCGCCGGGGTGACGTCGGTGAGGGCATCGCGGCCGAGCAGCCGGATGCGCGGCGAGCGCACGGCGCCCTCCGCGTACGAGCCCTGGCCGAGCGGGTGCGAGCGGATCAGCAGCGTCGCGCCGGCACGGTCGGCCCAGGCCGCGATCGCCTGCCACTCGGCGGGGGTCGGGATCGCGGCATCCACGGCGCCGTCGCGCCAGGTGGGGGCGTAGAGCACCACGGGGCCCGCATCCGGCAGACCCGCATCGCCCGCCGCCCGCAGGGCGTCCGAGACGAGAGCCCGTGCCGCCTCTCGCCGTTCGTCAGCCGTGCCCCTCAGCAGCACGTCGTCGCGCGGGTCGCCGATCGCCCGCACCCGCGACGCGGGCAGGCCGAATGCCGTGCGGATGCGCGCGCCGACCCGCTCCGACGCGACTGGGAACAGCGCGATCTGCGCCCCCGCCCGCCGGTACAGCGCGGCGACGAACCGCGCGACACCGGGCAGGCTGCCGATGAGCGGCAGGCGCAGGGCGGCTCCGGTGTCGAGGTGCAGGCGCTTGAGCGGGATGCCGTGCCACAGCTGCACGACCCGCGCGCCGCTCACCCCGAAGCGGTTGACGTCGCCGAACCCGTGCGTCACCACGACAACGCCCGCGCGCAGCGTCGCCCAGAGCCCGCGCGGCCCGCGCTTGGGCAGGGCGCGCAGGCCGCGAGCGCGCGCCGCGGCGAGCTCGGCGCGGCTCGACGCCAGCCAGGTCAGCTGCCGCGCGGGGTCAACGGCGCGCACGTGCTCGTGCAGTGCGAGCGCCCCCTCGCCGAGCCCGATGCCCGAGGCGAGCACCCAGCGGCGTGGGCTGCGCGGCACCAGCAGCGCCCCCAGCGCCCCCAGCGCGTAGAGCGGGGCGCGAGCCAGAGCGCGCGCGTTGCCGGCGCTGAACGTGAAGCGGGCCATCGCGCCCGATTCTGTCATCTCGCCGCCGTTCGCAACTCAGGCTGCGACGACATTCGTGACCGAGAAGCGCGTCACATCCGTCGGTTCAGCCTGAATTGCGAACAAGTCGGTAACGGTGTCGCCGAATGGTCGGGCCGCTCGGGAGGTCGCTGGGAGAATCGGCAGAGTGAAGATCGTGAGCCAGTTCAAGACGGCGCGCCGGATCGTGCGCGACCTGATGCGCTCGCGCCGCAATCGCATCCTGCTCGCGCAGCGGCTGGAGCACGAGGGAGCACCCCCGGCCCCCGGCAGCATCGAGATCGCGGTCTACTTCGCCGACACCCGCGTGAACCTCTACCAGATTCGCCAGTGGTACGCGCCGCTCGCCGAGCTCGCCCGGGAGCATCCGATCGCCATCATCAGCCGCAGCCCCGGAACGATGATGACGCTGCTCGACGAGTCGCCGGTGCCTGCCGTGTATCTGCGGAAGGTGACCGACCTCGAGCGCTTCGTCGCCGAGCAGCCCCTGCGCATGGTGTTCTACGTCAACCAGAACACCAAGAACTTCCAGATGTTCCGCTACGGCCGCATGTGGCACGTGTTCATCAACCACGGCGAGTCCGACAAGATGTACATGACCACCAACCAGTACAAGGCCTACGATTACGCCTTCGTCGCCGGGCAGGCCGCTCGCGACCGCCTGGCCCGCAAGCTGTGGTCGTACGACGTCGAGCACCGCACGATCGAGATCGGCCGCCCGCAGGCCGACCACTTCGCGGGCGAGACCCCGTACGCGCCCGACGACCGCACCGTCGTGCTCTACGCCCCCACCTGGGAGGGCGACCGGCCTGCCGCCGCCTACGGCTCGATCGCGAGCCACGGCGAGGCCCTCGTGGATGCTCTGCTCGCGACCGGCCGTCACCGCGTGATCTACCGTCCGCACCCGCGCAGCGGGGTGCTGAGCCGCGACTACCGCGAGGCGAACCGGCGCATCGTGCAGGCTCTGGAGCGCGCCAACGCCGCCGACCCCGCGGCCCAGCACGTGCACGACACGGGGGCCGCGCTCGGCTGGCAGCTGGCCGCCGCCGACGTCGCCATCACCGACATCTCGGCCATGGTGTACGACCGGCTCGCGACGGGCAAACCGATCATCATCGCGCGGCCGTCGTCGGCGGAGGCCGAGATCGACGAGTCGGGCTTTCTGAGCGACTGCGAGTGGCTGCACGCCGAGGATGCCGCCCAGGTGGTGCCCGTGATCGACCGGGTGCTCACCAGCACCGAGGCGCACGAGAAGCTGACCCACTGGGTGACCCGCTACTTCGGCGACACCACGCCCGGTGCCGCGACGGCCCGTTTCCACGCTGCGGTCGCGGCGCTCTCGGCGGAGTGGGAGCGTGTCGCCGCGCAGCACGCGAGCGACCCGATCACGTCGGAGTCGAACCCTTTCGACGACGAGGACGACGAGGACGAGGCGCCGACGGGCGACTGATCTCGGCCAGCTCGGCCGGCCATGCCGCCGGTGCCGGGCCGAAGGCGGCCTGCGCGGTGCGCACCACCTTGGTGCCGATCAGCCGGTTTCCCGCGCCGCCGATGACCGCGCCGATGCCGAAGGGCACGAGTCGGCCGGCCATGCTGCCGCCCTGCTGAACGGTGAGGCGCTTCACGAGCTCGTCGCGCAGCCGCTTGTTGAGCAGACCGACGAGGGCCTTCGGCATGCCGGCGGTGATCGACTCGCCCCAGTACTGGGTGCGGTCGGGCCCGGACCCCGTCGCCTGCCCGATGAACTGCTGCACGAGGTCTTTGCCCGGGCCCCCGAGCATCAGCGCCATGACGAGGTTGTGCGCCCGCTCCTCGTCGTCGACGACGATGCCGTGCACCTCGGCGACCGACTGGGCGAACAGCGCGGTCATCTCGAAGAACGCCACCGTCTCGACACCGATCACCGTGAGCCCCAGGGCCGTTCCGATGCCGGGGATGAGCGTGGCCGCACCGCTGCCGGCTCCGGTCAGCGTCACGCTGGTGAGGAACCGCCGCTCCAGGATGCGCACCACCTGCTCGGGCGTGGCGTGCGGGTACTGCCGTCGGATCGCGCGGATGTGCAGGAGCACCGCCGGGCGCTGCGCCGACATCGCCGCGCGCAGCCCGCGCACCAGCAGGGGGTCGTGCTCGTGGGGCACGATCGTCATGACGGCCTCCTGGGGGTCGTCGCCCCAGTGTACGAGAGCCCTACTCGGCGACAGCCGTGCCGCCGTGGTCGCGCCCGTAGGCGGCGAGCACGTCGCGAATGGGCGCGTCGAGCACGAGCGCGCCGCCGTCGAGGTAGAGGCCCCGCGTGCAGAACCGCTTCAGGTCGCGCTCGTTGTGCGAGACGAAGAACAGGGTGCGCCCGCCCGCGAGCAGCTCGTCGATGCGCGCGTAGCACTTGTCGCGGAACGCCTTGTCGCCGACCGCGAGCACCTCGTCGACGAGCAGGATCGGCTCCTCCAGCCGCGAGATCACCGAGAACGCGAGCCGCACCTTCATGCCGCTCGACAGGTGCTTGTAGGGCGTGCCGACGAAGTCGCGCAGCTCGGCGAAGTCGATGATCTCGTCGTAGCGCGCGTCGATCTCGTGCTTGGCCATGCCGTGCAGCCCGGCCGTGAGGTAGACGTTCTCGCGCACCGTGAGGTCGTCGACGAAGCCGCCCGTGATCTCGATGAGGGGCGCCACCCCGCCGACCACGTCGACCGACCCCTCGTCGGGCAGCATGACCCCGGCGACGAGCTTCAGCAGCGTCGACTTGCCCTGGCCGTTGCGGCCGACAACCCCGATCGCTTCACCGGCTCGCACCTCGACGTCGACACCGCGCAGCGCCCAGAACTCGCCCGGCCGCGACCGGCGGTTGCGCCCGGCGAAGAGGTCTTTGAACGAGCGGCGACCGCGGCGATTGCGCCGGAAGCGGATGCCCGCTCCGCGCACGCGGATCACCACGTCGGCCCGACCAGCGCTCTCGGGGGCGGCCATCAGACCTCCTTCAGCACCGCGCGCACCATGCGCCGGAAGACGAGCACGCCGACCCCGAGGATGAGGATGCTCATGGCGGCCGCGATGAGCACGGCGCGGGCATCCAGCTGGTCGGGGAAGAACGCGGCGCGGTACAGCGAGATGATGCCCGCGAGCGGATTGAACGAGGCCCACAGGTCGAGACCGGCGGGCAGGTCGGAGAGCCCGTAGATGATCGGCGAGGCGTAGAACAGGAAGCGGAGGATGAGTTTCACGGCCCGCTCGAGGTCGCGGAAGAACACCACGAGCGGCGCGATGATCAGGCCGAGCCCGACGGTGAGCACGGCCTGCAGCACGATCGCCACGGGCAGCCACAGCACGCCGAGGGTGAGCTCGGCGCCGAAGATCACGGCGAACACCGCGATCACGGGGATCGCCGCGACGAACTCGATGCCCTTCGACAGCACGATGCGATTGACCCACACGGTGCGGGGGATGCGCGTGGATCGCACGAGCTTCGCGTCTTTGATGAACGCCCGCGTCGCGTCGCCAACGGCGCCGTTGAACCACATCCACGGCAGCAGGCCGGCGAGAAGGAAGACGATGTAGGGCGCCTCGCCGATGGTGCGGTCGACGATCTGCGTGAAGACGAACCAGTAGATGATCGCCATCACCAGCGGGTCGAGCACCGACCACACGTAGCCCAGCCACGAGGTCGCGTACCGAACCTTGAGATCGCGCGCCGTGAGCAGCCACAGCGACTGCCGGTACACCTGCGCGGGCGTGCGCGCCGGGCGCGGTGGCAGGGCGGTGGTCACGATGCACAACGCTAGCGCGCGCCGCCCCCCTTCGCCGCTCCGATGCCGATCGCGACGGTGGATGCGCGCCCGGAGCGCGGACTAGACGTGCAGGTTGGCCCGCTCGAGGTCTTCGGCGAAGTCGATCTCGACCGCGTAGAGGTCGCTGATGTCGACGGGCTCGACGCGGATGCCGTCGTGCTCGATCGCGAGCTCGATGCCGCGCTCGAAGTAGTCCTGGTCGGCGCAGCGCGCGAGGTGGTGCATGAGCACGGCCTTGTCGCGGCTCGAGATGTAGTTGATGCCGACGGCTTCGCCGAGGCCGCCCACGACGGTCTTCGAGAGCGACTGGATGAAGCCCTCGGCGTCGACCGTGTACTTGACCTCCTCGTCGCTCACTGCGGAGGTGTTGACGCTCACGAAGGAGCGGTCGGCGTGCACGAGGCCGGCGACGCGCACCAGCACCTGCGGGTCGAAGACGACGTCGCCGTTCATCCACAGCACGCCACTCTTGCCGGTGGCCTTGAGCGCGCGGAGCAGGCTCTTGGAGGTGTTGGTCTGGTCGTACTGCTCGTTGTAGACGTACTCGACGTCGGGGAAGGCGTCGATGATGTGCTCGAGCTTGTAGCCGACGACCGTCGTGATGGTCACGTCGGTGCCGAACGCGGCGGCGATGTTGTCGTGCTGCTGTTGCATGATGGTGCGCCCGTCGCTCAGCTCGGTGAGCGGCTTCGGCAGCTCGCGGCCGAGGCGACTGCCCATACCGGCGGCGAGGATGACGACCTGCGTGGTCATGTGAGGCTCCTGATGTGTCGAGGAAAGAGTGTGGACACACCGTTGTGCCCTTCCAGGGTAGCCGGGAGTACCCCTGCCGGTCACGTCTCGTTCACCGTTTGTTTCCGAACCGTGATACAGGCGGCGAGGCGCGCGGTGCGCATCCGGGGCCGGATGCGGGGCCGTTGGTAGCGTGGACGCGTGGAATCCTCGCCCGCCTCGCCCTCGCGCTCGGGCAAGCCCGCCCGCACGCCCCGCCCGAGCCGCACCGCCAAACCGGCGGCGTCGACCGCAGCGGCGAAGACAGCATCGGCGAAGTCGGCGGCAGCGAAGTCGGCGAGGCCCGCGAAGCCGGCCCCTCCCGCTCCGGTCGTGCTCGAGATCGACGGCCTGCGCAAGGCGTTCGGACGCGCCACGGCGGTGGACGGCGTGAGCCTGACCGTGCGCCGCGGCAGCATCTTCGGCTTCGTCGGCCCGAACGGGGCCGGCAAGACCACCACGCTCTCCATGGCCGCGGGCCTTCTGCGCCCCGACGCGGGCAGTGTGCGCGTGACGGGGGTCGACGTGTGGGGCGAGCCGCGCACGGCCAAGAGCCTCATCGGGGTGCTGCCCGATCGCATGCGGCTGTTCGATCGGCTCACCGGCGCGCAGATGCTGTACTACACGGCCGTGCTGCACGGGCTCGATCGCGCGTCGGCGCTCGCGCGGGCGGACGACCTCGCGGTCGCCCTCGGCCTCGACGGCTCGCTCGAGCGCCCGGTGCGCGACTACTCGGTGGGCATGATCAAGAAGATCTCGCTCGCGGCCGCGCTCATCCACTCGCCCGCGGTTCTCGTGCTCGACGAGCCGTTCGAATCTGTCGACCCCGTGTCGACCGCCCAGGCGATCGACCTCCTGAAGCGCTACGCCTCCGCCGGCGGCACGGTCGTGCTCTCGAGCCACAACATGGACCTCGTCGAGCGGGTGTGCGATGCGGTCGCCGTCATCGTGGGCGGCCGCATCCTGGCGGTCGGCACCCTCGATGAGGTGCGCGACGGCCGGAGCCTCGAGCAGCGCTTCGTCGAGCTCGCCGGCGGTCGCGTCGCGGTGGAGGGGCTGGAGTGGCTGACCACGTTCTCCGTCTGAAGCTCGCGCTGCTGCTCTCGGCACTGCGACCCGGCCGCGACCTCGCTCGAGCGCTGCCGGTCATCGCGCTCGCCGCCGCGGTCGTGTGGGCGGTGCTCGCTCTCGCGTCGGTCGTGCAGCCCGCGCTGCCCGAGCATCGGGCCGCCCTCGTCATCGTCGCGACGGCGCTCTCGGTGGGTATCGCCGTCGCGCCGCTCAGCGCCGGCCTCGGCTCAGCGCTCGAGCCCCGCCGGTTCGCGAGCTTCCCGATCGCTCCGCGGCGCCTGGCCCTCTCCCTCGCCGTCGCGGGTGCGATCGGCATCCCGGGCCTGCTCGCCGCAGTGCTCGGCATCGGCCTCGAGCTCGCGTGGGCGGGCACCCCGACGGCCGGCGCCGCGATCGCCGCGGGCGTTCTCGCGGCCCTCGCGATCATCCTGGCGTCGCAGTTCCTCGTCGCGGTCGGGGCGCAGCTGGCCGTCTCGTCGGCGGCGCGCCGCGTCATCACGACGGGCGCACGCGTCGTCGTGGCACTGGCACTGTGCGCCGCGGGCATCACGGTGCTCGCTGTCGGCGACCCCGCCGCCGCCGGCACCCTGCTGCCCATCGCGGCCGTGCTCGGCTCGACCCCGGTCGGCATGCTGTGGGCCGTTCCGGGCAGCGAGCTCGCCCCGCTGCTGGCGCGCCTGCTGGGAGGGCTCGTCATGCTCGCCGTCATGGCTCTCGGGTGGGCCTGGGTGGTCGGTCGCCTGCTCGAAGCGCCGCAGCGCACCCAGCGGGAGGCATCGACGACCGGCCTCGGATGGTTCGACCTCGCCCCCGCGACGCCCGCCGGCGTCATCGCCGCGCGCAGCCTGCTCTACTGGCTGCGCGACCCGCGCTATCGCCTGGTGCTGCTCGTGCTGCCCTTGGCTCCCGTGCTCATGATGCTCACCCTCGCAACCGCGGGAGCGCCGCTGCCGCCGCTGTGGCTGCTGCCGCTGCCGGTGCTGGCCCTCTTCCTCGGCTGGTTCCCGCACAACGACGCCGCCTACGACAGCACCGCGCTCTGGGTGCACGTCGCCGCCCCCGTACCCGCCGTCGCCGATCGCTGGGGCCGCAGCGTGCCGCCGCTCCTCTTCGGCCTGCTGCTGCTTCCGCCTGCACCCCTGTTCGTGCTGTGGTCGGGTGTCGACGGCGCCCTGCCTGCGCTGCTGGGCATCACCGTCGGCCTCCTGTTGACCGGCGTCGGCGTCTCCAGCGTCGCCTCGGCGGTGGGCGCCTACCCGGCGGCCCGCCCCGGAGCGGGTCCGTTCGAGCAGCCCCCCACCCTCGGCGCCCGCGCCGGCTGGACCCAAGCCCTGTCGCTCGTCGCCATCCTCGCTCTCATGGCCCCGGCACTGCTCACCGCCGTCTGGGGATTCACCGACCCCGCCTGGTTCGTGGTCAGCGGCATCGCGGGTGCCGCCACCGGCCTGGGGATGCTGCTGCTCGGTCTCGTCATCGGAGGCCGGGCCTTCCGCGCTCGCGCGCCCGAGCTGCTCGACCTCGCGCTGCGCGGCTGAGCGGGCACCTCGGCCCGGCGTGGGCATCCACCCCGCCGTACACTGAGGGCATGGCGACTCTCGACGAACCGGGCGGCCCCAGCCGCGACGGCGGCGGCGCGGGCGGTGTCGACGTTCTCGACCGCGAGCTCGAGAAGCTGCTCAACCAGGAGCAGCTCGACGACGGCGACCACGAACGCTTCTCGCACTACGTGCCCAAAGACAAGATCATCGAGTCGGCCCTGACCGGCAAGCCCGTGCGCGCGCTGTGCGGCAAGAAGTGGGTGCCCGGGCGCGACCCCGAGAAGTTTCCGGTGTGCCCCGACTGCAAGAAGATCTACGAGAAGATGCGCGACGAGTAAGTGGCCGACCGCACCTGGAGCCTCGGCGGCGCCCTGCGCGGCCTGTTCTCGAGCCCGACGATCGACGATGACACCTGGGACGACCTCGAGACCGCCCTCCTCGGCGCCGACTTCGGCCCCGACCTCGCCGATGAGCTGCTCGACGAGCTGCGCGCGAAGGTCGCGCAGTTCAAGACCACCGACCCCGCCGACCTCAAGCGCATGCTGCGCGAGGCGCTGGAGGAGCGCCTCGCCGCGCACGACCCGACCCTGACGCTCAGCAACCGCCCCTCGGTCGTGCTCGTGGTGGGCGTCAACGGCGTCGGCAAGACGACGACGATCGGCAAGTTCGCGAAGTTCCTGACCGGATACGGGCGCTCGGTCGTCGTCGGCGCGGCCGACACGTTCCGCGCCGCGGCGGTCGATCAGCTCGCGACGTGGGCGGAGCGCGCGGGTGCGCAGGTCGTGCGACCGCAGCATCCCGGACAGGATCCGGCGAGCGTCGCCTACCAGACCGTGCAATTCGCGATCGACAACAGCATCGATATCGCCATCATCGACACGGCGGGCCGCCTGCAGACGAAGGCGGGCCTGATGGATGAGCTGGGCAAGGTCACCCGCGTCATCGAGAAGCTCGCGCCGATCGCCGAGACCCTGCTCGTGCTCGACGGCACGACCGGGCAGAACGGTGTCGCTCAGGCGCAGGCCTTCATCGAGCACGCCGGCGTGACCGGCCTCGTGGTGACGAAGCTCGACGGCTCGGCGAAGGGCGGCTTCGTGCTGCGCGTGCAGCAGCAGACGGGCATCCCGATCAAGCTGATCGGGCAGGGGGAGGGCATCGGCGACCTCACGGGGTTCACCCCGCACGTGTTCGCCGCGAGCCTGGTGCCCTGACCAGGGCGCAGACGAGCTCTGCCCCGAGCGCCGACGATCAGTCGAGCGCGGCGTGCTCGGCCGCGAGCATGAGGTAGGTCTCGGCATTGCGGCGGATGCCCGCGACCTCGTCATCGGTCAGCTCGCGCCGCACCTTCGCGGGCACGCCGGCCACGAGCGAGCGCGGCGGCACGACCGTGCCCTCGAGCACGACAGCCCCCGCGGCCACGAGCGACTCGCGCCCGATGACCGCACCGTTGAGCACGGTCGCGCTCATGCCGATGAGGCAGTCGTCCTCGATGGTGCAGCCGTGCAGCATCGCGGCGTGCCCGACGCTCACGCCGCGACCGATGATCGTCGGCTTGCCCGGGTCGCCGTGCACGGTCACGTTGTCCTGCAGGTTCGAGCCCTCGCCGAGCTCGATGAGGTCGCGGTCGGCGCGCAGCACGGCTCCGTAGAACACCGAGGCCCGCGGGTGGATGCGCACCTGGCCGATGAGGGTGGCGTTCGGGGCGACCCAGGCCTCCGCATCCACCTGGGGTTCGTGGCCGAAGATCGCGCGACGCATGGTTCCTCCTCGAAGTCGGTCTGCCCAGTCAACCAGAGCCCGCCGCCTAGAATGGGGCCACTATGGCGACCTTCGGCACCCTCTCCGACCGGCTGACAGCGACCTTCAGCGCCCTGCGCACGAAGGGCAAGCTGAGCCCGGCCGACGTCGATGGCACCGTGCGCGAGATCCGCAAGGCGCTGCTCGACGCCGACGTCGCCCTGCCCGTCGTCAAAGACTTCACCGCCGCCGTGCGCGAGCGGGCCCTCGGCGACGAGGTCAACAAGGCTCTGAACCCGGCCCAGCAGGTCGTGCAGATCGTCAACGACGAGCTCATCACGATCCTCGGCGGGCAGCAGCGCCGCCTGCAGTTCGCGAAGAACCCGCCGACGGTCATCATGCTCGCGGGCCTGCAGGGTGCCGGCAAGACGACGCTCGCGGGCAAGCTCGCGAAGTGGCTGAAGGCGGATGGCCACACCCCGCTGCTCGTCGCCGCCGACCTGCAGCGCCCGAACGCCGTGCAGCAGCTGCAGGTCGTCGCCGAGCAGGCCGGGGTCGCGGTGTTCGCGCCCGAGCCCGGCAACGGCAAGGGCGACCCGGTGCGGGTCGCGAAGGACGCGCTCACGCACGCGCGCGACAAGGTGCACGACGTGGTCATCGTCGACACGGCCGGTCGCCTCGGCGTCGACGCCGAGCTCATGAAGCAGGCCGGCGACATCCGCACGGCCGTCGACCCCGACGAGGTGCTGTTCGTCATCGACGCGATGATCGGGCAAGACGCGGTCGCCACCGCGAAGGCCTTCCAGGAGGGCGTCGACTTCACCGGGGTGGTGCTGTCGAAGCTCGATGGCGACGCGCGCGGCGGTGCCGCGCTCAGCGTCGCGAGCGTCACCGGCCGGCCGATCATGTTCGCGAGCACCGGCGAGGGTCTCGACGACTTCGAGCCCTTCCACCCCGACCGCATGGCGAGCCGCATCCTCGACCTCGGCGACATCCTCACCCTCATCGAGCAGGCGCAGAAGGCCTTCGATGAGGAGGACGCCCGCAGGACGGCCGAGAAGTTCGCCACCGACAGTTTCACGCTCGAGGACTTCCTGGGCCAGATGCAGCAGCTCAAGCAGATGGGCTCGCTCAAGGGTATGCTCGGCATGCTGCCGGGCGCCCGCGGCATGCGCGAGCAGCTCGACAACTTCGACGAGCGCGAGCTCACGCGCACCGAGGCGATCATCCAGTCGATGACGCCGGCCGAGCGCCGCCTGCCCAAGCTGCTCAACGGCTCGCGCCGCCTCCGCATCGCGAAGGGCTCGGGCACCACGGTCACCGAGGTCAACGCCCTCGTCAACCGCTTCGAGCAGGCCGCGAAGATGATGAAGACCGTCGCCAAGGGCGGCGTGCCGCAGGTTCCGGGCATGGGCCCGATGCCCGGCATGGGCGGTGGGGGCGGTGCGGCGTCGCTGCGCAAGGCCCAGGCGAAGAAGAAGGGCAAGGGCGCATCCAAGTCGGGCAATCCGGCGAAGCGCGCGGCCGAGGAGGCCGCTCGCGCCCAGGGGCTCAAGCCCGGCGCGGCGGCAGGCGCATCCGGAGCCGGTTTCGGGCTCGGCGGCGGCGCGGCGGCGGGCGCGCAGCCCTCACCGCAGGACCTCGAGACGATCCAGCGGATGCTCGGCCGCTGACCCTCGGTCGGTCGGGCTCGCGCGCGACGTAGGGTGGGCGCATGACGCTCCTCACCGCCGTGGAAACCGCGGCCGCTGTGCTCGACGGCACGACGACAGCCGTCGCGGAGACCCGGGCCGCTCTCGATCGCATCGCTGCCCTCGACCCGGCGCTCGGCGCCTTCCAGGTGGTCCGATCGGAGGCGGCGCTGGCCGAGGCGGCCGCGCTCGATGCGACGCTCGCGGCCCGTCGCGCCGCGGGGGAGGAGCTGCCGCTCGCGGGGGTTCCGATCGCCATCAAGGACAACATCCCGGTCGCGGGCGAGCCGATGCGCGAGGGCAGCGCGGCGACGAGCGCCGAGCCTCGCCCCGCCGATCACGCGGTCGTCGCGCGACTGCGCACCGCGGGCGCGATCGTCGTCGGCCTCACCCGCGTGCCCGAGCTGTGCGTCTTCGGCACCACCGACTCGGTCTACGGCACGACGCGCAACCCGCACAACCTCGAGCGCACCTCGGGCGGTTCATCGGGCGGCTCGGCCGCCGCGGTGGCGAGCGGCATGGTCGCCGTCGCGCATGCCGCCGATGGCATGGGGTCGATCCGCATCCCCGCCGCCAACTGCGGACTCGTGGGGCTCAAGCCCGGCTCGGGCCTCGTGCCCGCCGACATGGGTGCCCACAGCTGGTTCGGCATGAGCGAGAACGGCCCGCTCGCGACGACGGTGGCGGATGCGGCGCTCCTGCTCGCCGTCATGGCGGGCCGCCCCGAGCTCGCGCGCCCGAGCCTGCCCGGCCGCCCGCTGCGCGTCGGGCTCGCGACGGGCATTCCGACGCCGCTGGCGCGCCTCGATCCGCAGTGGAAGGCCGCCGCCGATCGCACGGCCGCCGTGCTGCGGTCGCTCGGTCACGAGGTGGTCGACCTCGCCATCCCGTACCCGGTCGACCCCGTGCCGGTGCTCGCCCGCTGGTTCGCCGGAGCGGCCGACGACGCGGCGCACGAGGGGCTGACGCCGCGCGATCTCGAGCCGCGCGTGCGCGCCCACGTGCGCGCGGGCCGCGTGCTGCGGCGCCTCGGAGCCCTGCGACCCGGCCCCGTCGACCGCCTCCGCGCGCGCGTGCAGGCCGCGACGGCCGACGTCGACGTCATCCTCACGCCGGGTCTCGCGCAGCCGGGGCCGGTGGCCGAGGGCTGGCACCGCCGCGGCTGGGTCGCGAACCTGCGCGCCAACATCGGCTACGCCCCCTACGCTGCGCTGTGGAACCTGCTCGGGTGGCCCGCGGCCGTCGTGCCGGCCGGCTGGCACGAGACGGCGGGCGTGCCTCTCGCCGTGCAGCTCGTCGCCCGCCCGGCGCCCGACGGTGCCGGCGAGGCGCTGCTGCTCGCGCTCGCGGCGCAGCTCGAGGAGGCCGCGCCGTGGCCGCGCACGGCGCCGACTCCGGCCGCGTGACCGTCGCGCAGTCGGCAGGGGCGCCGACACCCGCCGTAGGCTCGGAGGCATGACCACTCGACCCGTGCGCCTCGGCGTGCAGCTGCGACCCCAGCACACCCCCTACGAGCGCATCCGCGACGCCGCCGCCGAGCTCGACGAGCTGGGTGTCGACGTCATCTTCAACTGGGACCACTTCTACCCGCTGTACGGCGACCCGAACGGGCTGCACTTCGAGTCGTGGACGATGCTCGCCGCGATCGCCGAGCAGACGACCCGCGCCGAGCTGGGCGCGCTCGTCAACTGCAACAGCTACCGCAACGCCAACCTGCAGGCCGACATGGCCCGCACGATCGACCACATCAGCGCAAAGGGCGGCACGGGCCGCTTCATCTTCGGCACCGGCTCGGGCTGGTTCGAGCGCGACTACGTCGAGTACGGCTACGAGTTCGGCACCGTGGGCGGGCGGCTGGATGCTCTCGCCGAGGCGCTGCCCGTCATCCGTGACCGCTGGTCGCAGCTGAACCCCGCGCCGACCCGCGACATCCCGATCCTCATCGGGGGCGGCGGCGAGAAGAAGACGCTGCGCATCGTCGCGCAGCACGCCGACATCTGGCACTCGTTCGCCGATGTGCCGACGCTCGAGCGCAAGCTCGGCATCCTCGCCGAGCACGGCGCGGCCGTCGGCCGCGACGTGAGCGAGGTCGAGATCTCGGTCGAGCTCCGTGAGCGCACGATGCAGCAGGCCGACGAGCTGCACGCGGTCGGGGCGACCCTGTTCACGCTCGGGCTCGACGGGCCGCAGTTCGACATGGCCCCCGTGCGCGAGTGGCTGAGCTGGCGCGACGGGCACCGCTAGGCAGCGCATCCCGCGAATCGATCGAGACGCACGGCCGCCCCGGGGCGACGCCTGTGTCGGCGACTGCCGCGAAAGTCTGCCAGAATAGGCGGTCGAGCGTTCGCGCGCCCGACCCTCTAATCAGGCGCCGCGAGCACCGCTCGCGAGCTTTCGCGTCGAGTGTGCCCCACGCAACCGACCGCGACTCAATCCGTTCACACACTGTTGGAGAATCGTGGCTGTCAAGATCCGCCTCAAGCGCATGGGCAAGATCCGTGCGCCGTACTACCGCATCGTCGTCGCCGACTCGCGCACCAAGCGCGATGGTCGCGTGATCGAGGAGATCGGCAAGTACCACCCCACCGAGGAGCCCTCGTTCATCGAGGTC